>ERZ1292640.3165-Hain-H43-02um-R1-3165-length-12921-cov-9_pt1 | contig 12921 bp, 7 predicted proteins | sample MGYA00564404_ERZ1292640 | MGnify/ENA primary metagenome ERZ1292640 (study PRJEB36523, sample SAMEA6512636) | groundwater metagenome | collected 2019-01-08 | study: AquaDiva: Metagenomics assemblies of 32 groundwater samples
GCGCCCCGCGTGAAGGTGGTGGATACGACGGGCGCCGGCGATGCGTTCAATGCCGGCTTCCTGGTCGCCTGGCTGCGCGGCAAGTCTGCGGCACAATGCCTGGCGGCGGGCAACAAGGCGGGCGCGGCGTCCACCCGGAAGGCGGGCGGCATTTGAAGGTCACCATTATCGGCGGCGCGGGCGTCCGCGTGCCGTTGCTGGCCGGCGGCCTCGCCCGCTCCGATCTCCGCATCGGCGAGATCGCCCTCTTCGATCTCGACCAGCGCCGTCTTGAAGTGATCGCCGGCCTGGCGCAGCAAATGGCGCCCGGCGTCCGCGTAACGACCGCTGCCGCGCCCGGGCCCGCGATCGAGGGCGCCGACTTCGTGATCGCCAGCATCCGCGTCGGCGGCGCCGCGCAGCGGGCGAAAGACGAGGCGGCATGCATCGCCCTTGATGCCGTCGGGCAGGAAACGGTGGGACCGGCAGGCTTCGCCATGGCCGTGCGCACCATACCCGCGATGGTCGAGTACGGCCGGCTGGTCGCGCGCCTGGCGCCGCGGGCGTGGCTGATCAACTTCTCCAACCCGGTGAGCCTGATCACGCAGGCCGTGCACCAGGAAACCGACGCGCGGCTAATCGGCATCTGCGACACGCCGATGGAGATGTTCGAGGACGCCGCCCACGCGCTGGGACTGCCAGCGTCGGTGTGTTCGTACGATTACTTCGGCCTCAACCACCTCGGCTGGCTGCGTGACGTGCTGTTCGAAGGCAAGGGCGAGCTGCACCGCATCTGGGACAACGACGAGCGCCTGGCCAGCGCGTATCGATCGCCACTGTTCGAACTCGAGCGGCTGCGACAACTGAAGCTGCTGCCGACGGAGTATCTCTACTACTACTACCGTCCGGAGGTCGCCCTCGCGCACATGAAGAAGGCGGGCTCGAGCCGCGGCCAGGCCGTGGCGAAGCTCACCGACGAGTTCTTCGGTGGAGGCAACGCTTCTGTCGGTGGAGGCAACCCTTTAGGGTTGCCTGACTACCAGCGCTACCTGGCGGCCCGCGACGGCAGCTACATGCAACTCGAAACCGGCACCACCACGCCGCGCATCAAGCCATCGTGGGCAGAACTGTCCGGCTACGATCGCATCGCCCTGATGACCATGCGCGCCATCGTTCACAACCAGGGCGCCATCATCCCGCTCGACGTCGCCAACCGCGGCACCCTCCCCTTCCTCGAAGACGAGGACATCGTCGAGGTGCCATGCCGCGTGGATAAGGACGGACCCAGGCCGCAAGCGGTCGCGCCGATCCCCGATCACCCACGCGAGTTGATTGCGCGGGTGAAGATCTACGAGCGCGCCACCGTGAAAGCCGCGCTCACCGGTGACCGTGACCAACTGATCGACGCCCTGGCCCTCAACCCGCTGGTCAGCTCACGCCATCAATCAGCACGGTTGGTTGAGGCACTCCTGTGAGTGCCGGTGGAGGCATCCCTTTAGGGTTGCCTGATCTCCGCCGAGGCATGGGCCTGCTCCAGGCCACCGCCACCAACGTCATCTCGATGGTCGGCGTCGGCCCGTTTCTCACCATTCCCTTCATGGTGGCCGCCATGAGCGGGCCGCATGTGATCTACGCGTGGGTAGCCGGCCTCGTGCTCGCCCTCGCCGACGGCCTCGTCTACGCGCAACTCGGCGCGGCGCTGCCGGGCAGCGGCGGCGGCTACCTTTACCTGCGCGAAGCCTTCCAGCCGTTCGGCCTCGGCAAGCTGATGGCGTTCCTGTTCATCTTCCAGACCATCCTGATCGCCCCGCTCTCGGTTGCGGGCGGCGCCGTGGGCTTTGCCGACTACCTGCAGTTCGTGTGGATCGGCATGTCGCCGCTGAAGCACAACCTGATCGCCGCGGCCGTCTGCGTGGTGGCGACCGCGCTGCTGTGGCGCAACATCGAGGACATCGGGCGCCTCGCGGTCGTGATGCTGGTGGTGGTGCTGGTCACGGTGGGCTGGGTGATTGTCGCGGGGCTTTTCACCTTCTCGCCCGCTCAAGCGTTTGCGTTCCCGCCGGAGGCGTTCACCTTCGACCGCAACCTGCTGATGAGCGTGGGCGCCGCGTCGGTGCTGGCGATGTACAGCTACGGCGGCTACAACCAGGTCTGCAACATCGGTGACGAGATCAAGGACCCCACCCGCACCATCCCCCGCTCGATCGTCCTCAGCACGTTCCTGGTGGCGGCGCTCTACATGCTGATGACGATCGTCATCCTCGGCATGATCCCGTGGCAGGAAGTGAAAGAGTCGCGGACCGTCGCATCGGTATTCATTGAGCGGACGTTCGCGGATCGCGAGGCCGGCCGCATGGCGGGCATCGTGATGACGGGGTTGATCCTGTTCGTGGCGGCGGCGTCGCTGTATGCGACCATCCTCGGCTATTCGCGGGTGCCTTACGCGGCCGCGCGCGACGGCGACTTCTTCAAGGCGTTCGCGCGGGTGCACCCGACCAAGCGCTTTCCGGACCTGTCGCTGGTGACGATCGCCATCGTCTCGATTCCATTTTGTTTCTTCACGCTCGGGCAGTTGGTGAGCTGGCTGATCCAGGTGCAGGTCCTGCTGCGCTTCATCTGGCAGTGCGCGGCGGTCATCCTGCTCAGGCGCTACCGCAAAGACATTCCCCAGCCGTTCACGATGTGGTTCTACCCGTTGCCGGCCATTCTCTCGGGCGCCCTGTGGCTGTTCATCTTCTTCACCGGGCCCACGGAAGGCATCATCTTCTCGTTCGCCTTCCTCGCCGCAGGGGTTCTCGCGTACTTCGCCTTCCGCTCACGGAGCCTTGCTCAGGGCTAGCAGGTTGGCCGTGATGCGGTAGGCACCGGCGACGCCGTAAGGAAGCTGCCGGTGGAGTGCGTACGCAAAGTAGGTCCAGTTCCCCTTCCCGACTTTCGCCGTCAGCCACCCGCCGCTCTGCGGCGCCTGGCCCTTGTCGAACGTCGAGATCATCGGCGTGTAGGCGGCGTCCCACCTGGTGAAGAACTTCGAGCCGCGCTGCTCGACCCAGCCGTCGAAGTCGGCAGCGGTGATCTTGTTGGGCCAGGTGAACGACTGCTGGCCGGGGGCCAGGATCGTCACGGGCGAGTCCTCCTCCGACACCTCTTCGGCGCTGCGCGGCAGTTCACCGGGGAACGGGGCGAAGGTGTTCGGCACCAGCTCCTGCGTGTTGTAGAGCACGATCATGTTGCCGCCGGCCCTCACGTAATCGAGCAGGCGGCTGTTGTACGTCTTGAGGTCCTCGCGCACCGCATAGGCGCGCGTGCCGGTGATGATGGCGTCGTAGGCCGACAAGTCAGCACTGGCAAGGTCGCGCTCGCCGAGCAGCGTCACCTGCGCGCCCAGTTGTTGCAGGCCCATCGGCACCTGGTCGCCGATGCCCATCACGTACCCCACCTTCAACCCAGCCACCGTCGTCACGTCAACACCACGCACTTCGGTGATGGCCGGCCGATACAGGTAGCGGACTTCGAGATCGCGATGATCGACCACTTCGTAGCCTTCGCGATACTCGCGGGCCCTGGCCCCCGTAGCTTTGGCGGAGGGGGCCAATTCGGTGGCCACGGCCTCGAGCGTTCCCGAGCCCGTCGTGGTGACCGTGAATCGATACGACGCGCGCTCGCCGGCCCGCGCGAAGGCGAATGGGTACGAGACAGGTACAGCCGTCCAACCCAGCGGCATCTTCAGCGTGACGGCGCCGGCTGTCGGCGCCTCCGCGTTATGCAGCAGCGACACCTCGACGTCGACGCGCCTGGTTGCGGTAGTCACCGGCACGATCGCGTGCGCCGGTGTCATCGAGACCGCAATTCGCGGCACGCTTCTCACTTCGCGGGTCACCTCTCCGTACGGCAGCTTCGCCTCGCGACGCTTGACCGTCTCGCGAATCTCCACCGGCACGCCGTTGATTTGGTAGCGGGCGACGGCGGTGAGCGGAGCGGGTGACACGGGCCTGCCAAACTGCCAGGGATCGCCGATCGTGTAGCGGCTCTCCTGCAGGCCCTTGCGGGAGAAATACGGCTTCGTGCTGAGCGCGACATCGTCGGCCAGCGTGACCCGGAAACTGCCGGCGGCGGCCGGCTCCACCTGCCATCCCGGATCACCGGCCAGGGTGAGCACCGGTAGGTCGATGGCCAGTCGCCCCCGCGCACTCATTCGCGCGTCGACGGTGAATGTCTGCCCGGGCACCGGTGCGGCCATCAGGGGAGGATTCGTCAACGCCCGCAGGTCCGCCCCCACCGCAGCGTTGATGGCATGCTGGAACTGCGCCTCCTTGATCCGCAGGAGGTGCGCCGCGTCGGGTGGCGCGCCGGTCATGGCGATGCGGACGAGCCTCAGGCCCTCGGCCAGTGCGGGCGCTGCCGCAGACGGGTCGGTCACGCTGAACGCCGCAATCGCCACGCCGACGGCCTGGTCAATCGCGCGACCCTGGGCGCCGATCGCCGCCTCCATCGTGACCGGCAGTCCATCGAACAGGGTGTTCTCCCTGGCATCTGACGCACCGACGCGTCTGTAATAGCCGTAATTCGGACCGACCGTTGGCGCGAACCGCCCCTGGTTCTGCGAACGCTGAAAGCTCAACCCGTAGCGCGCAACGTTGTCGTACGACTCGCCCAACACCGGATCGAACTCGCCAGTGTTGATGCGAACGGTCCAGTCCTCGTTCTCGCGCACCCCGCCGATGTAGACCTTCGCGACCTGCCACGGCCGCAGCCCGCCGGCAATCTGCTCGGGGAATCGGCTCGCATCCGCCGCCGCGCGAAATGCCTCCACCGCCATCACGCCCGCGGTGGAGTGATTGCCATGCCCGTCGCGCTCGTTGCCCTGGAAGCGCGACAGGATGATCTTCGGGCGGCTCATACGGATGATGCGGACGACATCGCGCAACACGGTGTCGCGGCCCCACTGCCGCAGCGACTCCTCGAGGGTCTTCGAGTAGCCGTAGTCGACGACCGACGTGAAGTACTGCTCGTCGACGCCGTAGTAGCGATCGGCCTGGAGTAGTTCTTCGGTCCTGATCAGTCCCAGCGCGTCGAACAATTGCGGACCAATCGCGTTGTCGCCCGACTCGCCGCGATTGAGCGTCAGCAGCGCGACGCGCGCGCCATCGCCCCTGCTCAACTTCGCGAGCACGCCGCCGTGCTCGTCATCCGGATGCGCGGTGATGTGCATCACGCTGACGGTGGTGCGCAGCTTCAGCATTGCCTGCCACGCCGCGACGGCGCCGGTGGCCTGGGGAACTGTTTGGGAGCTGGAACTGGTGGCGAGAACCGCCACCAGCATCAGAACGGAGAAACCTGCGCGCCGCATGGCTCTTTCTACCATGCGGCATTCGCGTTTCTTACTTCCTAATCGAGTCGATGCTCCATTTGCCGGATCCGACCGCCGCAAAATACAGGAACACAAACGCATAGAGCGCGGCCAGCTCGCCGCCGTTGGTGATGGGCCAGAATCCGCGCGGGGCGTGGGCCTGGAAATACGCCACTGCCATCTCGCCGCTCGCCAGGAAGGCCACGGGGCTGGTGAACAACCCCAGCGCAATCATCGCGCCGCCGACCACTTCGATGATGCCCGCCGCGCCCATTTGCGACATCAGCTCAGCCGGCGCCGTCCTGCCGAAGCCGCCAAACAACTTGGGGAGACCGTGCTGGAAGAAGAGAAAGCCGGCCGCGATACGTAAGAGCGCGTGAATGTGGGGGCGGTACGGGGCGAGCAACTTTTCCATGCACGGCATACGCAGGTCGAACAGCGCATGCTTACCCGCTAGATGGACGGCGACAAACAGAGACACTTGCCAATTGCCGAGGCATCACGCGGTGGAGGGATGCTGGCGAAAAAAGAGTACCCACTTTGCGCTTTATTCAGCTCTACACGTCGAATTTTTTCGCCGGCATTCCTCCGCCGCGTGTGCCTGCTGCGGGTCTCGTTGGTCCTACTGTTCCCGCAACGCAATCATCGGATCCACCCTGGTCGTCCGCAGCGCCGGCAGCACGCTCGCCGCCACACCGGCGATCATCAGCACTGTCGCGGCCAGCGCGAACGACGGGATGTCGAAGGGACCCACGCCGTACAGGATGCCCTGCATCGACCGCGCCAGCACCGACGCGGCGACCAGGCCGACGATGCCGCCAAAGGCAACGAGCGCGACGCTGCTTTTCACGACCAGCGCCACCGTATTGCCGCCCGACGCGCCGAGCGCCATGCGCAGGCCGATCTCCTTCGTCCGCTGCGACACCGAGTACGACAACACGCCGTAGATGCCGAGCGCGGCCAGCAGCAGAGCCGCCAGCGCGAACAGCGCCAGCAGCGTCGTGCTGAGACGCGGCAGGAACACTGCGCGCGCCAGGATCTGGTCCATCGTGCTCAGCTCGTAGATCGGCTGCCCGGGATCGACATCCCAGATCACGCGCTGGATGGTGTTGGCGACGGTCGCCGGGTCCTGGTTGGTCCGCGCCACCACTGCCATGCCGGCGGTGGGGCTCTGCTTCATTGGCAGGTAGACCTGCTTGCGCGGTTCGCGGTCCAGGCCCTGGTTGTGCACGTCGCCGACCACGCCGACGACCTCGCTCTTGCCATGCGGATTCTGGATGATCAGGCCGAGCGGGCTGCGGTCCGGGAAGTAGCGCCGCGCCATGGTCTCGTTGATCACGCTGGTGCGCGGTCCCACTTCGGCATCTCGCTCGTCGAGGAAACGGCCCTCGAGCAACTTGATCTTCATCGTCTCGAAGTAGCCGGGCGCGACAGTGCGGACGTCGGCGAGCGGGTCCTCGGTGGGCGGCGGCTGCTGTCCTTCCACGCTGAACGGCAGCGCGCCGGCGGCGCCGACGTCGTGCAGGGGCATCGCGGAGACGGCCGACGCGTTGGTGACGCCGGGAGCGCGGCGCATCCGCTCGATCACGTCCTCGTAGAAGCGCACCTGCGTCGCGCGCTGATACTTGGTCGCCGGCAGCAGCACGCGCGCGGCGATCAGGTTGGTGGAGTCGAAGCCGGGGCTCACCTGCAGCAGCTTCGAGAAGCTGCGCGTCATCAGGCCGGCGCCGACCAGCAGCACCAGCGCGAGGGCCACTTCGACCACGACGAGTCCGCTCAGCAGCCGGCGCGCGTACGGACTGCCGGTGGTGCCAGACGACTCCTGCATGTTGTCGCGCAGGTCCTGGCGCGAGGCATGAAGGGCCGGCAGCAACCCGAACGCCAGCGCGACGCCGATCGAGATCACCGTGGTGAACAGCAGGACGCCGCCGTCGAGGCTCAGGCCGTCCATGCGCGGCAACTGGCCCTCGGGCAGGTTGGCGAGCAGGCGTAGCCCGCCGAAGGCGCCCAGCAGGCCAAGCACGCCGCCGGCGAACGACAGCAGCAGGCTCTCGGCCACGATCGGCTTCGCCACCTCCCAGCGGCTGGCGCCGAGCGCGCCGCGCACGGCCATCTCGCGGCGGCGGCTCGACAGCCGCGCCAGCAGCAGGTTTGCCATGTTGGCGCAGACAATCAATAGCAGGAAGCCGACCGCGCCCATCAACACCATCAGCGCGGGTCGCGACGCGCCCACCAGTTGTTCGTGCGCCGCCACGACGCGCGCGCCCCAGCCGGCGTTGCTGTCCTTGAACTCGCTCGCAATGCGGGCGGCCAGCACGCTCACCTCCTGCTGCGCCTGCTGCGGCGTGCTGCCCTCCGCAATGCGTCCGACCACCGTCAGCGACCGCGCCCGGCGCGAGCGGCCGTGCATGTCCTTTGGATCGAACGCCAGCGGCGTCCACGCCTCCACCTTGGTGCTGGTCGGAAACTCGAAGGCCGGCGACATGACGCCGACAACGGTGAAGGGGACGGCGTCGAGTTGAATGGTCTTGCCGATGATGCCGCGATCGGCGGCGAGCACGCGGGTCCAGAAGCCATGACTGACGACGACCACGCGATCGGCGCCGGGGACCGCTTCATCCGCGGTGAACGTGCGACCGAGCACGGCGTTGCTCTTCAGCACGGTGAACAGGCCCGGGGTGGCGCGCAGGCCAGGCACGTTCTGCGGATCGCCGGTCCCCTTGTAGGAGAAATCAACGTGACGATAGGCGGCGAGCGATTCCAGGCTCTTGGTTTCGCGCTGCCAGTCCTCGAACGTCGGAATCGACACCGGCCCCTGGTTGCCGTCGGGGTTCACCTCCCACAACACAGCGATCTTCTCGGGATCCTCGTACGGCAGCGGGTTCAGCACCACCGTCTTGATCACGCTGAAGATGGCGGTGTTGGCGCCAATGCCGAGCGCCAGCGTGAGCACGGACACCAGCACGAACGTCGGCTGCCGGCGCAGGGTGCGGAAAGCGTAGGTGAAGGCGGCGGTCCAGTCGGCCATCCGCGCATTGTAGCGTTGCCCGACCAGCGGGATACGACAGTTCTTCTCGGAAAAGCGGCGACGCTTACGGTGCGCTTCATGAGCTCATCTCATCGTCTTTTTCGAGAAGGACTGTCGTATCACGCTGTGAGGGCACATAGAATCGTTCCGTGAGCGAACCCGACGACATTGCCGACGGACAGGACCACTCGCTCGACCCGCGCGTCATTCCCATGCAACGCGTCGCCGGCGGCATCTTTGCGGCGATCCAGTCCGTGGCGTTGCTGGTGGCCCTGATCGTCGCGCTGCTGGCCGGGGACGACCTCGACGGCTGGGTGCGTGGCCTGTTGCCGGTGGCCTGGCTGCTGCTCGTGGTCCTCAGCGGACTGGTCGCGTATCGCTGGCCGGTCCTGCACTATCGACACACGTCGTATCGCGTGGACGAGGTTGGCATCGAGATCCGCACCGGCGTCTACTGGCGCGTGGTGATCAACGTGCCACGGTCGCGCGTGCAGCACATCGACGTATCGAATGGCCCGATCGATCGCCGCTACGGCCTGGGCACGCTCGTGCTTTACACGGCCGGCACGGATCACGCCAAGGTCGAACTGGCGGGCCTGGAGCACGGCCGCGCGCTGCGCATCCGCGAACACCTGCTGCCGTCGGGAGCAGACGATGCCGTCTGAGCGGCGGCTGCATCCGGCGACGCTGCTGTTCGACCTGGCGCAGCACATCAAGCGCTTCGCCGTGCCCGCCGTGCTCGTTATGGTCGGCGCCTCGCGGTCCAGCGGCGGCCCCAACGGCGCGTTCGGCCGCGTGCCGGACGGCTGGGAGATGTGGCTGCTCGTGCTGCTGGTTCCCGCAATCGTGGCCACCGTGGCCCGCTACATCTCGTTCCGCCTGCGTTACGACGATCACGAGCTGGTCATCCGATCGGGTCTGATCTTCCGCAACGAGCGCCACGTCCCCTACTCCCGCATCCAGAACATCGACGCCATTCAAAATCTCTTCCACCGCCTCCTCCACGTCGTCGAAGTCCGCGTCGAGACCGGCGGCGGCAAGGAAGAGGAGGCGCGGTTCAGCGTGCTGTCGCAGGAAGCGTTCGAGGATCTGCGCGCTCACGTCTTCAGGATGCGGGCGCCGCTGGCGGCGGCCGCTGCGCACGACAAGCCGGCCGCACCACTCGAACCGAGCGGCGAGACGCTGGTTCACTTGCCACTGCCCGAGTTGCTGTTGTGCGGGCTGCTCGAGAACAAGGGGATGGTCGTAATCGGCGCGGCCTACGGTGTGGCGTGGGAGACCGGCGTGCTCGACGGGTTCTGGGAGGGACTGTTCGGCGGCACCGAAACCATCGGCCGCGGTTTTTTTCGCGCCATCGCCGGCGTGCTGTTCGAAGGCCAGCCGTTACCGCTCGGCCGCATCGCCCTGGGGCTGGCGGCAGGCATTGGCCTGCTGCTGTTCGTGCGGATCGTCTCCATGGTGTGGGCGTTCGTGCGGCTTTACGACTTCCGGTTGACGCGGATTGGTGACGACCTGCGGACCGTGTATGGCCTGTTCACGCGCGTCACCACGACCGTCCCCATCCGGCGAGTGCAGACGGTGATCGTGGCGTCGGGCCCGTTGCATCGCTGGCTGGGCCGCTCGACGGTGCGCGTCGAAACGGCGGGCGGCGTCAGTCAGCAGAAGAATGCCTCGAGTGTGCGCGAGTGGCTGGCGCCGCTCATTCGCAACGAGCAGTTGCCCGGCCTGCTGCAGCAGGTGGTGCCCGGCTTCGACCTGGCCGCTCTGGACTGGCAGCGTCTTCACCCGCGCGCCTTCGCGCGCGCACTCAAGCCCAACGCGATTGTCGCCGGGGTAATCACGCTGGTGGCGGCGTTCGCGATCGGCTGGGGCGCTGTCGGGGTCCTGGTACTCACACTGGCATGGGCGATCGTCAGTGCCCGCCAGTACGTCGCGCACCTTGGCTGGGCCGAGAGCGACGAAGTGGTGGTGATGCGCAGCGGCTGGCTCTGGCGCAAGGTGACTCTCGCGCGCGCCAACAAGATCCAGTCGGTGGCGCTGCATCAATCGCCGTTCGATCGCCGCGCCGCCATGGCCCGGGTGCGCGTGGATACGGCCGGTGCGCGCGAGCTGTCGCATCGCATCGACGTGCCGTACCTGGACATCACGGTGGCGCGCGGACTGCATGCGCGTCTCGCGGCGCAGGCCGCGAACACCGCGTTCAAGTGGTGACGCCTGGTGCGTACCGGCGCCAGATGAGTCGCGCCGACACTTCGGCCAACAGCCACGCCACGAACGCGCCGCCAAGAACGACGCCCCACAACTCCAGCGGAAGGGCGGCGCTGCCGAGCAGTGTCGAAGCCACCGGCAGGGTCGCCGCCGCGACCTGGATGCCGATGCCCGCGACCACCGCCGCGTGCAGGTAGAAGTTCGGCAGCGGCCGCATCCACGTGTGCCGCGATGGATAGGTCAGCAGCAACTGGCCAATGGCCATGAAGTGAAACGTGGTGGCCCGGGCAACGTCGAGCGAGTAGCCCAGCCACGGCACGATGCCCAGGATGGCCAGCGCCAGCAACGCCTTCATGGTGCCGGCGGCAATCACGAACTGCATCGAAGGCCGGTCCAGCAGCGGCGAGGCGGCGGGACGCGGCGGCTGTTGCATCACGCCGGGCGTGCGATCGAAGGCCAGCGCCAGCGCCGGCAGCCCGTCGGTCATCAGGTTGATCCACAGGATCTGCGCGGCCGTCAGCGGCAGCATCAAGTGGCCGGCGCCGCTGCGGAGATCGATGGCAAACGCCAGCAGCGTGGCCAGCGACACCAGCAGCACCTCGGACAGGTTGGTCGAGAACAGGAAGCGCAGGAACTTCTGGATGTTCTCGTAGATGCCGCGGCCCTCGGCGATGGCATGGACGATGGTCGCGAAGTTGTCGTCGAGCAGGACGATGTCGGCGACTTCGCGGCTGACGTCGGAACCGCGCTGCCCCATCGCCACGCCGACGTCCGAGCGCTTCAGCGCCGGCGCGTCGTTGACGCCGTCGCCGGTCATGGCCACGACCTGGCCGCGCGCCTGCAGCGCTTCGACAATCTGCAGCTTCTGTTCGGGCCGGACGCGCGCGAAGACGTTGACCTCGGCAAAGGCGTCGGCCAGGGCGTCGGGCTGGTACTCGTCCAGATCCTGTCCCGTGAGCACGCGGACGCCAGGGATGCCAATCTGGCGCGCCACCGCGAGCGCGGTGGCCGGATGATCGCCGGTGATCATCACCACGCGAATGCCCGCCGCCAGCGCCTGGGTCATCGCGGCCGGCACCTCGCTGCGGGGCGGATCCCAGAACAGCGCGAAGCCCAGGAACGACAGGCCCTCTTCGGCCTGGCCGTCGCCCCAGGCGATGCCGAGCACCCGGAAGCCCTCGCTGGCGTAGGCCATGCCCTTCTCGCGCCACGAATCGCGGTCGGCCTCGGGCCACACGCAGCGGCCGAACACCGTCTCGGGCGCGCCTTTCAGGTAACTCACCTGGCGGCCGCCGGGCTCGCGGACGGTGATGCGCGAGAACTTGTGCGCGCTGTCGAACGGCCGCTCGTCGATCACCGGGTGGGCCTGGCGCAGCTTGACGATGTCGACACCGTGAGTCTCGGCGTGACGCAGCAGGCCCAGCTCGAGCGGATCGCCCGCGCCTGTCGCCAGGTCGGCGTCGTTGGCGAGCACGATGGCGTTCAGCGCGCGCTGCAGATCCGGCGAGTCGAGCGATCGCACGTCCATCCGGCTCTCGGTCAGGGTGCCGGTCTTGTCGGTGGCGATCACCGTGACCGATCCCAATGCCTCGACGGCCGACAGCCGGCGAACCACGGCGCGATGTGCGGCCATTCGCTCGCTGCCAAGCGCCAGCACCACGGTGAGCACCGCCGGCAAGCCCTCGGGCACGGCCGCCACGGCCAACGCCACGGCAAAGATGATCACTTGCGGCGCGCGGGCAATGCCCTCGCCGAGAATCCCGAGCAGGCCCAGCACCGCCGCCAATGCCAGCACCCATCGGGCGATCTGCCGGCCCAGTTGATCGACGCGCTTCTCGAGCGGCGTCTTCGATACCGCAATGCCGCCAAGCATGGCGGCCAGCCGGCCCATGGCGCTTGCCGCGCCGGTGCGCGTGATGGCGAGGTAGGCCTTGCCGCGGATCAGCAAGGTGCCGCTGAGCGCATCGTCGCCGTCGGCCTTCTCCACCGGCAATGACTCGCCGGTGAGAACCGACTCGTCGAAGGAGGCGTCGTGCGCCTCTGCTACCGTTCCGTCCGCCGGCACGCGGTCGCCGGCGTCGAGCCGCACCCAGTCGCCGGGCACGAGCGCGGCGGTCGACAGGCGGGCCAGTTGCCCATCGCGCAACACCCACGACTGCGCGGCGGCCATGGCCTTGAGCTTCGCCAGCGCCGATTCGGATCGCCGCTCCTGGTAGAAACCGAGCGCGGCGTTGAAGATGAGGATGAGGCCGATGGCGCTGGCCTCGATCGGCCAGCCGACGGCGCCGTCGTAGATCCACAGGCCCAGGTCGAAGGCGAGGGCGAACAGCAGGATGTAGATGAGCGGGCTGGCGAACTG
>ERZ1292640.3167-Hain-H43-02um-R1-3167-length-12918-cov-5_pt1 | contig 12918 bp, 3 predicted proteins | sample MGYA00564404_ERZ1292640 | MGnify/ENA primary metagenome ERZ1292640 (study PRJEB36523, sample SAMEA6512636) | groundwater metagenome | collected 2019-01-08 | study: AquaDiva: Metagenomics assemblies of 32 groundwater samples
GGATATCGCCAAGCGTGCGGATGACCTGTACAAGGCGCAGACGGCGGGCGACCCCACGGCGACGCCGGCGGAGATCACGGGTGATGAGAAGAGCAACACGCTGAGCATCACGGCCGATGCGCTGTCGATGCCGAAGGTCGTGAAGATTCTCGACGAGTTGCAGAAACAGACGGGGCCGACGCGTGACATCCGGATGATCGAGCTGAAGCTGGCGAAGGCCGGCGAGGTGGTGAAGTTCCTGACCGAGCTTGTGAAGGGGACGGAGAGTCTGAACATCAAGGGCGGGGCGGACCCGGTGTTCGAGCCGATCGAGGCGACCAATAGCGTTTTGATCGCGGCGACACCGGCGCAGATGTCGGTGATCGAGGCCTTGGTGAGGAACCTGGACGCGAACAAGACGCTCGCGAGGCCGCCCTTGCGGATCTTGAAGGTGACGACGAGCGACGCGGCGAATCTGGCGCAGGTACTGCAGGCGGCGTACAACCAGCGTTCGATGGATCAGAAGAGCAAGATGCCGGTGGATATCCAGGCGGACGCGGGGACCAACACGCTGGTGGTGTCGGCGGCGTCGGAGATGATCCCGGAGATCGAGAAGATCGTGAGCGATCTGAACGAGACGCAGGCCTTGGACAAGGCGGGGCGAGAGATCCGGATCTTCCCGCTTAAGAACGCGCGGGCGGAGGAGCTGGCGCAGACGATCGACCAGATGTTCCCCGAGCCGCCGGTGCCGCTGGACCCCAGGACCAGGCAGCCGCGGCCGGACTTGAAGCCGGTGCGGGAGATCGCGGTGCGTGCGGACCGCGGGACCAATTCCCTGATCGTGGATGCGCCGTCGAGGCGGCTGGCGGGCTTTGAGCAGATCGTGCGGAGCCTGGACCAGGCCAAGGTGCAGGCCAACTCGGAGGTGCGGACGTACAAGGTGCAGCGGGCGGAGACGGGCAGCGTTGCGACGACCTTGAAAAATCTGGCGGCCAACGGCGGGCTGCCGGGGGTGTCGCCGACGACGCCAGTGACGGTGAACGCGGAGCCGGCGACGCGGACGATCGTGGTGAGCGGGCCGAGCGAGGCGTTTGTCGGGGTTGAGAAGGTGCTCAAGGACCTGGACGGGGCGCCGGCGACGCCCCCGACGGTGGTGAAGATCTACGCGCTGAAGTTCGCGCGGGCGGAGAAGCTCCAGCCGATGCTCGAGAAGCTGCTCTCGACGCGGGTGCGGGTTGATGCGCCGGTGAACGCGGCGGGGACGCCCGACGTCAAGAGCCTGCTGGAGGTGGCAGCGGACCCGGCGAGCAACAGCCTGATTATCTCGGCGCCCGACGGCGTGCAGAAGATCGCCGAGCAGTTGATCCAGAGTCTGGACCAGGAAGGGCCGGGCGGGGGGCGGAGCGTGGTGCGGGTGGTGCCGCTGTCGTTCGCGGACGCGACGCAGACGGCCCAGACGCTGCAGCTGGCGATTCCGGCGATGGAGCTGCCTTCGGGTGGCAAGGTGTCGGTGGTGGCGGCTCCCGGAAGCAACGCGGTGCTGTTGAGCGGGCTTGAGGCCGATCTCGCGAAGATCGAGGAGTTGATCAAGCCTCTGGACATCCGGCCGGTGACGGGGGATGCGCCGGGAGTGCAGACGTTCACGATGAAGCACGCGGACGCGGCGATTCTGGCGAAGATGGTGGAGTCGCTGCTGGTGGAGCAGCAGCAGACGGATCCGCGCATTTTGCAGCTGCAGATGCAGTACGCGTCGCGGAACCGGCAGGATTTGTTCAAGAAGCCGACGATCAAGGTAGAGGCGGACACGCGGAGCAATTCGCTGATCGTGAGCGGGCCGTCGACGTCGCTGGACCTTGCCAAGAGCGTGATCGAGAAGCTGGATCAGCCTGCGCCTGCGCAGGACCGGGCGGCCAAGACGTTTACGCCGATGAAGGGGGACATCACGGCGCTGGCGACGCAGGCGGCGAAGATCGTGAATTCGACGATTGCGCAGAGCCGTGGACCGGTGGAGCTGACGCCCGAGCCCAAGACGGGGACGATCGTGGCGATCGGGACGCAGGTACAGGTGGAGGAGGCGCTGAAGGTTCTGGGGCAGCTTGAGGAGCAGTCGGCGAGCCTGCCGGCGGCGGATCTGGCGATTTTGCCATTGACCAACACGGACGCGATGACGATTGCGGGGATCTTGCAGACGGTGCTGCGCGATAAGAGTCGCTGGCCGCAGGTCTTGCTGGCGGCGGACCGGGCGGGGTTGCCTATTGCGCAGCCGACGGCGAACGCGGACCCCAAGGCCAACCGGCTTTTGATCTCGGCGCCGACGGTGCTGATGCCGATGGTGAGGCAGTTGATCCTGACGCTGGATGTGCCGGCGGGGACGGCGGCGGTGGACGTGCGTGTGATGCGGCTTGAGGCGGGCGACGCGTCGAGTGTGGCGACGGCGGTGACGACGACGCTCAAGGCGGCGACGCTGCCGGGCGAGCCATTGCCGACGGTGCAGGCGGAACTGGCGAGCAACAGCGTGATCGTGAGCGGGACGGCGCGGCAGCTGGACAAGGCCGAGGAGATGGTGCACCAGATGGACCAGTCGGCCAAGCCCGATGGGCTTGGAGTGCGGACGATCTATCTGAAGCACGCGCGTGCGGAGGCGATCAAGCCGGTGATCGAGAGCGTCTTGACGCAGGAGAGCATGCTGGACATGCTGGGGCCGGCGGCGCGGGCGCAGATATTGGCCAGGGGCGGGGCGCAGGTGCAGCCCAAGGTGCGGGTGGCGGCCGAGCCCAGGCTTAACGCGGTGGTGGTGAGCGGGCCCAGGGCGTTGCTCGATCTGGCCGAGCAGATGGTGAGCGAGCTGGACAGCGATCCGGCGGGGCGGACTGGGGAGAACAGCTCGCGGAGCGTGCGGATCATCACGGCGCAGAACGCGGACGCGGCGGACCTGGCGAAGAACGTCGAGGCGATCTTCAAGGACGACTCGACGGGGTCGCAGGCACCGACGGTGCAGGTGGACAAGAGCAGCAACTCTCTGGTGGTGCGGGCGACGACGGCGCAGCTGGTGATGATCGATGAGCTGGTGAAGAAGCTGGACGCGGCGACGCTGTCATCGAGCCGTCAGATGAAGATGGTGCCGATCGACAAGAGCAAGGCGGACGCGGGGCTGTTGGCGGAGACGATGAGGCGGATGCTGCAGCAGCGTGAGGGCGGGGCGAAGGTGGAGGTGATCACGACCGAGGAGCTGATGAGGAGGCAGAAGGAGAAGGCGGGCGGGAAGCCGGTGGCGAAAGCAAATGCGAACGCGAAGGACGCGAAGGAAGAGCGGAGGACGCGGAGAGAGCGGATTGATGGATTTGCTGGGGGAGGCTTCGCGAACGGCGTCACCATTGCTTCGGGAGAGTCTACAAACACGCTCTTAATTCCGTCTACCTCCGGGTCTTCCTTCGTGCTCTCCGCGTTGACGTCTTCTGTCTTTGCATTCCAGGCGCAGCCTGAGCCGAAGGTGGAGCCCAAGGACGTGGGGGGCGAGCCGGATGTGACGATTGCGGTGGATCCGGCGACCAATACGTTGATGATTGTGGGGAGTCCGCGGGCGACGGAGCAGTTGGCTGCGCTGGCGAGGCAGTTGCAGGATGCGTTGCCGGGTGAGTCGGCGAAGGTGCGGGTGGTGACCTTGCCGTCGGGTGTGGATCCGCAGGCGTTGTCGCTGCTTGTGACGCAGACGGTGACACAGATTGGAAGGCTGAGTCCGACGAATGCTGGGGGGTTTACGGGGCCGGTGAGTGTATTGCCGGATCCGACGGGCGGGGCGATTGTGGTGCTCGCGAACGACACGGACTTTGAGACCATCGGGGGCGTGATCGCGGGCGTGGCGCAGGTGTCGGCGGCGAATCAGCTGACGATCAAGGTGTACCCGCTCACGAACTCGTCGGCCAAGCAGGCGGTGGAGTCGATCAAGGATTTGCTCAGTCCAGCGCCGGCGGGGGCCCAGGCCAAGCGGATCCGGGCGGCGGAGGTGACGGTGGTCGGACCGGACGGCAAGACCAGCACGGCCAAGCTCGACCCGGCGCTGATCCGGGTGGCGACGGGGCCGGGCGGGGCGTCGCTGATTATTTCGGCACCGAGCGATTCATTGGCGATCCTGGACCGGTTCATCTCGCTGATCGATCAGAGCTCGGTGCAGGATCGGCTGGCGATCCGGCGGTATCCGCTCACCAATGCGAAGGCGGCCGATCTGGCCAAAACGTTCCAGAGCCTGTTTGATGCGCAGAAGCAGGGCGGGGGCGCGGCGGCGGCGGAGATGCCCAGCGCGCGGTTCATTGCGGATGAGCGGTCCAACGCGATCCTGCTCACCGCGAGCAGCACGCAGCACACGGAGTTTGCAAGGCTCTTGCTGACGGCGGACGCGACGCTGGACGACAAGGACCTGGAGCTGGCGATCATTCCGCTCCAGACGGCGACACCAACGGCGGTGGCGAAGATCGTCGAGCAGGTGATCATCGGGCGAGATCCCGCGCGCAAGGAGAAGATCAGAGTCTCGGCCGAGGAGGGGAGCAGTCTGTTTGTGGTGCGGGCGGCCAAGGAGACGATGGCGGAGATCCGAGAGCTGGTGAAGCGGATTGATACCGCGGAAGTGAACGGGCTGCCGATCCGGTCGATCAAGCTCGAGCGGGCCGATGCGCAGAGCGTGGCGACGTCGCTGACGGCGTTCTTTCGTGAGCGGGCGACGATCTCGGCCAAGCCCGGGGGGGGTGGGGGCAGGGCGACGAGCCGCGTGGCGGTAATCGGGGATCGCAAGAGCTCGACCTTGGTGGTGGCGGCCAACGACGACGAGTTTGCACAGATCCAGGATCTGGCGAAGACGTTTGACGCGCCGGCGCCGAACCAGGACACGCAGTTCAAGGTGATCGCGCTCAAACACGCGCGGGTGAACGACATCCAGACGACGGTTTCGAATCTGGTGGATGAGTTCAGGTGGTCGGGGTACGGGCGCGGGGGCGACCGCGCGCAGAACGACCAGATCTTCATCCAGACCAACGAGAGGACCAACAGCGTGGTCCTGATGGGGTCGGGGGAGATGATGGCGACGGCCGAGCGGCTGATCGCGACCTTGGACCAGCCCGACGAGGCGCGGGCGGCGCTGACGATCAAGGCTGTGGGGATCGCCAAGGCGGACCTGCGGACGCTCAAGAACGTGATCGAGCGGTCGATGGCGACTCCGGGCTGGCGGACGTGGCGCGGGCCCGACCCCGACGGCGTGACGGTTGAGATCGATCAGGGGCGCAAGAGCCTGGTGCTGGTGGGCAAGGCCGACCGGGTGGCGCAGGCGATGACGTACATCGCGGAGCTCGAGGCGGCGTCGGGACGCGGGGATCAGAAGATCGAGTCGATCACGCTGCAGCACGCCAAGGCGGACAAGGCGGCGCAGACGCTCAAGCAGTTCTTCACCGAGCGTGCTCGGGCGCAGGGGTTGCAGGAGAGCCCGCTGAGCCTGCTTGGGTCGGCGGACGGCAACGTGCTGGTGATCTCGGCGGACGAGTCGGACATGAGGACGGTGAAGGAGCTGGTGGCGCAGATCGACCAGGACACGCTGGGGAAGGATCGGCGGACTGAGATCTATGTGCTGCAGAACACGAGCGCGTCGGAGGCGGCGGCGACGCTGCGGACGCTGTTTCCCAAGGCGGGCAAGGAGGACGAGCGGGTGGTGATCACACCCCAGCCGACGCAGAACTCGCTGTTGATCTCGGCGCCCGAGAGCGGCTTTGCGCAGATCGCGGCGCTGGTGAGGCAGCTGGACGCGGCGCCCAAGCCCGAGCAGGCGAACATCAAGACGGTGACGTTGACGGCGGCCCGGGCGCAGGAGGTTGCGACGGCGCTCAAGTCGGCGCTGCCGCAGAACGTGAAGATCTCGATCACGGCGGTGCCCAGGTCCAACTCGCTGATGCTGACGGGGAGCAACGAGTCGATCGCGGTGGCGATGGAGCAGATCAACAAGCTGGACACGGAGAAGCCCAAGGCGATGAGCGTGTTCCGGCGGTTCAAGCTGGACAACGCCCTGGCGGATGATATCTCGTTCACGGTGAGGCAGATGCTCCAGAGCAGGACGCACGGGGAGGGCGAGCCCGCGCCCAGCGTCGACTACGACCGCAGCAGCAACACGCTGATGGTGGCGGCCTCGGCGGACGCGATGCCGGACATCGAGAAGATGGTTTTGTCGCTGGACGTGGTGCCCGAACACCCGCGCAAGCTCGAGTTTGTGAAGCTCGATTATGCGAAGGCGGAGCAGACGGCCAAGGCTTTGGAGAATTTCTACGGGCGGTACGCGGTGGACGCGACGCCCGCGGCTCGGAACGTGACGATTATTCCGGATCCGGCGAGCAACTCGCTTGTGATCTCGGCGGAGGAGAGCCAGTGGGAGGGCGTGCGGGCGCTGCTCAAGAAACTGGACACCAAGGAGTACGACACGGCGCAGCAGGCGACGGTGATCTCGCTGCAGCACGCCGACGCGGTGTCGGTGGCGCGGGCGATCAACGAGGGGCTGCGGGCGCCGCTCCAGGCGGAGTTTGAGCGTGAGCGGATCAGGATCGAGCGTGAGAACCGGGGGAATCGCGGGCGGGACCGGCAGGACTTTGATCCCCAGCCTTCGGTGCTGATCGACACGAAGGACATCCCGACGGTGTCGGCGGAGCCTCAGACCAACAGTCTGGTGGTGTTCGCGGGCGCGAAGATGCTCGAGAAGATCCAGGCGCTGGTGAAGCAACTGGACATGCCGGCCCTGACCAATATCAACGACATCCGGATTGTGCCTCTCAAGGCGGGCAAGCCCAGTGTGATCGCCCAGCAGATCCGCCAGCTCTTCCAGAACGCGCCGGGGGAAAGCGAACGCCAGCAGCGGACGCGGGGCGTGCTCATCGTGGGCGAGGACACGGCGGGGGCGCTGATCGTTCGGGCGCCCGACGAGGAGTTTGCGCAGATCAAGGCGCTGGCGACGAGCCTGCAGGGGGCGGTGGACGCGGGGCGGGTGCTGCCGCACATCTTCAGGCTGACCAACGTGCCGGCGGCGCGGCTTGGGCCGACGGTGCAGCGGACGTTCGCGCCCATCGCGGCGCAGATGGGCGAGACGATCGCGGTGGAGATCGAGCGTGGGTCCAACGCGCTGGTGGTGGCGTGCAGCGAGCGGTTGCTCGAGCAGGTGACCAGGACGATCAAGGAGCTGGACACCAACACGTTCGGCGGACAGCCGGGCGCCACGGGCAAGCTGGGGCCCAGCGTGTTCATCGTTGACGTGGTCAACAACAGTCCGGCGGAGATCAAGAAGCAGCTCGAGGCGATGGGCTTGACCAAGGCGCAGCCGGCGGACAAGCCGGGCGTGGTGACCGAGCCGATCACGATCGTGGAGATGGCGACCAGGCAATCGCTGGCGATTCTGGCCGAGCCTGGCGACGGGCCGGCGGTAGTGAATCTGGTGAAGGCGCTGGACGCGGTGCCTTCCGAGAGCGGCGAGGTGGTGACGATCGTGCGGCTCAAGCAGGCGACGGCGGCCCCGATGGTCGCGACCTTGACCAAGCTGCTCGACCAGTCGAAGCCGGCCAACACGCTGGGGCCGGCCTCGGCGCTGGCGGAGCAATTGCGGCGCATCAAGCTGACGCGCACGGCCCTGGCGCAGGGCGACATCGACATCGATCTCTCCAAGCCGATCCGACTGGTGACCGATGTGGAGACCAACAGCGTGGTGATCGGCTCGACGCCGGGCAACGTGGTGGCGCTGCGGCAGGTCGTGGAGATGATGGACACGCTGCCGATGGGCGACGCGGTGGTGGTGCGGATGTTCCCCTTGCAGAACGCGCTGGCGTCGCGGATCAAGGTGGTGATCGACCAGCTCTTCACGCAGGGCGAGCAGCTCAGCAGGGTGCCCGGGACGACCAGGCGGACCGAGCCTTCGACGGCGACGGGCAAGGCTTTGACGGGCGAGGTTGCGGTGGCGCTGGACGAGCGGACCAACACGATCGTGGTGGCGGGGCGAGAGGAGGCGGTGGCGTTTGTCGAGGTGCTGGTGAAGAACCTGGACAGCGACCGCGCGAGCAACTGGATCGAGCCGGTGGTGCTGGCGATCAAGCATGGGGACTCGGGGCAGATCGCGGCCAAGCTCAACGAGGTGCTGGTGAAGGGGCTGGCGACGACGCCCGAGGCGGCGGGCTTGCAGAAGCAGTACGGACGCCTGCGGATGGTGCAGCAGGGCAAGGACCCCAGCAAGCCGGAGAACCGGGTCGAGGCGGATCTGTTCGCGCCGCTCAACGGGATGGTGATCACGTCGGACTCGACGCTCAACGCGGTGATCGTCGTGGGGAGCCCGGGGAACATCGCGGTGGTGAAGGAGCTGATCGCGCAGCTGGACGTCGAGGCGGTGGCGGCGGCCAACGCGTTCCGGGTGTTTGCGCTGCAGAACGCGGCGGCGGACCGGGTCGAGCGGGTGCTGCAGGATCTGTTCACGCAGCGGGACAAGGCGGGGGCGCTGCGTCCCGACGACAAGCTGGTGATCAGCGCGGACCTGCGGACCAACGCGCTCATCGTGTCGAGCAGCGTGAGGAGCCTGACGGTGGTCGAGGCGCTCTTGCGGACGCTGGACAGCAAGGACGCGAATCCGAGCGTGTCGCTGCATGTTCTGCCGGTCGCCAGCGGCGATGTGAGGCAGCTTGCGACCAAGATCGAGCGGCTGATGAAGGAGCGGATCGCGGCGGCGAGCCGTGGGACGGGCGGGGGAGGCGGGCTGGCCAACCCGATGGACGCGTTCAGTATTGAGGCCGAGCCGAGCGATAATCTGCTGATCATCGCGAGCAGCGAGGAGAATTTCGGGGTGGTGAAGGAGCTGGTGAGCGCGCTGGACAAGGCTGGGGAGGCTTTGGCGGCGAACCAGGAGTCGGGGCTGATCCAGCTCAAGAAGCTGCCGGTGGCCGACGCGGTCACGCAGATCAAGACGATTTATTCGGACAAGGAGAACGCCAAGCGCGGGGCGGGCGCGGTGAGCCTGGTGGCCAACGAGCGGCTCAACGCGGTGATCGTGGGCGGGACGGCCAAGGACATCGACGAGGTGCGCAAGCTCGTCGAGCGGCTGGAGACGACGGAGGTCGCGCTGGTGCGCGAGCTGGACCGGATCGCGCTGCGATCGGCGAACGCGCTGGAGGTCGTAAATCTCCTGACCAACGTGCTGGCGGGGCGGAACGTGGAGGGACAGCGGGTGGGGCCCAAGCAGGCGACGAGGGTTCGGTATCTGCGTGAGGAGGCGATCAAGGCGCTGGGCCAGGACCAGCCGCCCACGGAGGCGGAGGTCGATGGTGCGATCCGGGATCTGGTATCGCTGACGCCGGACCTGAGAGCCAACGCGGTGCTGGTGAACGCGCCGCCGCAGATGCTGACTCTGATCCGTGAGCTGATCGCGGACATCGACACGGGCAAGGCGGACCGGGAGATCGCGACGTTCAGGCTTGTGAACGCGGACGCGACGAAGATGGCGGACGTCCTGCAGCGGGTGTTCACGCTCAAGCAGAACGGGACGAGCTACATCCTGGTGCCGCCCGATGAGACCGGGGGCACGACGGGCGTTGACCCGACGGGGGCGAAGGGGAACTCGACGGTGACGGCGGTGCCCGACGAGCGGCAGGCGCTGTCGATCGCGATCGATGCGCGAACGAACTCCTTGATCGTGAGCGGGACCAAGAAGTATCTGGATCAGGTGCGTGAGCTGGTGGAGAAGCTCGACAATATCGAGGCGGTGGAGCGGATCCAGATCGTGTACCACCTCAAGAACGCCAAGGCCAAGGACATGGCGACAACGCTGCAGGACATCTTCAAGCAGGAAGCGGCAATGACGACGCGAACGCTTGGATCGGGGCAGATCGGGTCTTTGGAAAGGCAGCTGGAGGCCGAGGTGACGGTGGTGGGCGACGATAATTCGAACAAGCTGGTGATCGCGACGAGCCCGCGGTACATGGACAAGGTGAAGAAGATGGTGGAGGAGCTCGACAAGACTCCGCCGCAGGTGGTGATCCAGGTGCTTTTGGCCGAGGTGACGCTCGACAGCGAGAACTCGTGGGGCGTCGACCTGAAGGTCGGGCCGTTCGGCGGCGACACGTACAACGTGGCGACGATGGGCGGCGGGCCGGGCGGGATCGCCAACACGCTGGGGGGCGGACACTTGTCGGTGTCGTCGGCGGACTTCTCGCTGCTGGTCCGGGCGCTGGAGGTGCAGGGCAAACTGCAGGTGCTCTCGAGGCCTGAGGTGACGGTCAACAACAACAAGACGGCGAATATTCAGGTGGGCGACAACATCGCCGTCGCGACGGGGTCGGAGCTGACACCCCAGGGCGGCACAAGAGCGACGGTGGCGCGGCAGGACGTGGGCATCAGCCTGGAGGTGACGCCCAGGATCTCGTCGGACGGGTTTGTGCAGATGGACATCGCGCCCAAGATTTCGTCGCTCACCAACCGGAGCCAGCAGATCTCGGAGACTTTCTCGGCCCAGAACATCAACCAGCGCTCGGTGAAGACAGTGGTGAACGTGAAGGACGGGCAGTCGGTGGTTATCGGCGGGCTGATCCAGTCGACGGAAGAGGATCGCAAGTCGAAGGTGCCGCTCCTGGGTGACATTCCGTTCGTCGGGCAGATTTTCCGCACGTCAAAGAAGACGAGCGTGAAGACGGAGCTGGTGGTGATTCTGACGCCGCGGATTGTGCCAGGGGGCGGGCCGGACTGGACGGACCGGGCGGAGGAGCTCAACTCGCAGATGCTCAACAGGTTGACGGACCCGGAGACGGTTCGCGATTATCTCAAGGGGCAGAAGATCAACACGGAGCAGCTCGAGACGGTGAGCAAGACGGCGCCGGGCGATCAGGGGCCGACGCTTGACGAACCCGCGCCAACTCCCGTTCCCGCCGATGCCAAGCCCCAGGATCCACCGGCCAACTCACCGAGGAAGCCATGACAACTTCACTTTCGAACGTGACGCGAATGCTCATGGCGTCGATTGCTGTGGTCGGCGTCGCGGCGGGGCTCGCGGGGTGCATTTCCGACCAGCCGACGAGGCCGTCGGTGCAAGGGCGTGCCCCCACGGACCCCAAGGTGACCAAGCTGGTTCTGACGACGGCGCCGCCGTCGGACACGGACTCGAATGGGTTTCCCGACACGATGAAGGTGCTGGTGCATCTGTTTGAGGAGCCGCCGGGCGGGTGGCCGCTGTCGGTGGCGGTGCCGGGGACGTTCAGGTTTGAGTTGATCGATTCGAAGCTGAAGCTGGTGACGACGTGGACGTTTGAGGGCAAGCTGTCGGAGGCCGCGGCTTTTTGGGACGACGCGGGCGCCTGTTATCGCTTTGATCTCTCGCTTCTGGAGGGTGGGCGGACCGACCGGCGGAACAGCGAGTCGTTCGACATGAAGGCGACGTTCATACCCGCAAAGGGTGGCGTGAGCCCGACGAACACGGCATCGCAGCGGTACGGGCGAACGCGGTAGGCAGCCGGACGGGGGAGGTGAAAGGCGTTGCCCATCCCGAGGTGCGGGCCTATACTCCCCGCCCTACAGGGAATTGGTCGGTATGGCCATGCAGGCCGGTGAATGCCGGCCCCAGGTGGCGTACTCGGAGCGGATTTTCGATGAAAAACAAACCTCACAAGGGTCTTCTCAAGCGGGTCCGCATCTCCAAGAGCGGCAAGATCCGTCACCGTTCGGCCAACCACAAGCACTTGCGGTCGGGCAAGGGCGGGGCAAGGCTTCGCCAGCTCCGTAAGGATCCCATCGCGTCCAATCCGGATGCGAAGCGTCTTGAGAAGCTGCTGTATCGGCGGCTTCGCGGGCGGACTCAGCCCAGGACGGCCCTTCGCAAGAGCCCGTCGCCGGCCGAGCGTCGTGCGGCACAGGCCGCGGCGAAGGCTCAGGCCAAGGCGATCGCGGCCAGCGGCCCGGCGGCCAAGGTGATGGGTCGGATGGGTCGTCAGATTGCCCGGCGCAAGGCGGCCGAGGCGGGTGCGAAGGCCGGGGTGGCCAGGGCCGGCGCGTCGAAGAAGGTCGCGGCAGGGACGAAGTAAAGACGTAGATCAAGCGGGACCTCGCGTCCCGCACAACAACGCCCGACGGGACCCAAGCCAAGGCACGGTTGCCTTGCCCCGACATTCGGACGATTCGCAGGAGTCAGGATCATGCCACGAGTACGTAAGGGCGCCGCCAGGGCCCAGGCCCGCAAGGCGATTTTCCGCAAGGCCCGCGGGTATTTCGGTTCCAACCACAGCAGCAAGTACCGCGCCCGCAACGCGATCATTCGCGCGGGCGTGTACGCGTTCCGCGATCGGCGGGCACGCAAGCGGGACATGCGGGCACTGTGGATCACGCGTATCACGGCGGCGTGCCGCATGCGTGGCACGCGGTACAGCCTGTTCATGAACGGGCTTCGGATGGCGGGCATCGTGCTCAACCGCAAGATGCTCAGCCAGATCGCGATTCTCGACCCCAAGGTCTTTGACCGGCTGGTTGAGACTGCGGTGAAGGTTTCCCGTGCGACTCCCGCCAAGGCGGCATGAGTCTCGCGACAACGATGAACTTCAAGGCCCACGGGTGAGAACCCGTGGGCTTCTTTGTTTTTGGTTGCGGGCTCGGGACCTGCGCTATCCTCCGGCGGAACACACGAGGAGTCGATCCATGGTCCACTGGTGGGCAGCCGATCTTTGGAACCGCGACCCGGTCGCGCTGATCGCCTGGACGTTCTGGTGCTTTTTCTCGGTGACGCTGCACGAGCTTGGACATGGGTGGGCGGCGATCCGGCGGGGCGATGACACGCCGATCCACACCGGGCACATGACGTGGAATCCGATCGTGCACACGGGGATGGGCGGGCTCTTGCTCTTCGCGTTCACGAGCATGATCTATGGGTTGATGCCGGTGGATCCGTCACGCATGCGGGGGCGG
>ERZ1292640.3168-Hain-H43-02um-R1-3168-length-12914-cov-6_pt1 | contig 12914 bp, 18 predicted proteins | sample MGYA00564404_ERZ1292640 | MGnify/ENA primary metagenome ERZ1292640 (study PRJEB36523, sample SAMEA6512636) | groundwater metagenome | collected 2019-01-08 | study: AquaDiva: Metagenomics assemblies of 32 groundwater samples
TTTATCCACTGAAAAACAAGCAACTTGTAAAAATTCATTTTCTGGGATCAAATCCAATAGTGATCTTCTATTTCCTATATCGGCATTTGCGATAGTACTTGGCCTATGTTTTTGCCATGTAAAGTATGCATGGTATGAAATCGCGGAAAAATTCCATGAAGGATATAGAGAAAGTAGAGAATTTGTCGAACTCATCCGTAAGGAAATATCTGAAGAAGCAAGAACGGATAGGTATGGGTCTTGCTATGGCGGTCTTAAGCCATCGTTTTTAAGAAAAAGCTTTGATCTTGGCAAATTTACAACTAATGGTGGAATGTTGACGAGATCAGTGATCATTGAACCGGACTCTAGAATTCATGTAAAAGGCTGCATTAATGGAATTTTTAGAGCATTGTCATATAAGCTTTGGGTTTCAGTATATGCGCCATTTATTTTGGGATTGTGGGCACTATACAAAATCATCGTATAACAATGCCATCAACGCGGACAGTGAAAAGCGGTGCGCCTTCGCCGCCCCGCTTTTCACTGCCGGTTATGGCGACCGTTAGGCAAAACACAGGAGAGAGAAATGGAAGCAGCAGAATTTAGTGACTTAATTGCATGGCTTATTTGGAGCGTAATTTGGGGTGTAATTGTTGGTCTTCTAGCCAAGCGCAAAAATAGAAATCCCTGGGGATGGGGTATAGCAGGCGCAATATCGTTGCTTCTCGCACTTATAATTCTGGCCTTCATGCCTTACAAGTGCCCTAAGTGCAGCCAGCCTCTAACAAATACGCAGGCTAAAGGTAAAGAGTGCCCGTCTTGCGGTTCGTTCAAGCCTGCCTAAGGTCACAACTAGGGCCAAGTCGCGAATGAAGAATATTGTCAATGAAATACAAGCAATGCGCACCCCACAAAGTGCACAAAACAAAAAATATGCAAGATTCATCGGCAATATTCTCAATTCGCGATCTGATCTCATTGTTTCCGTCACTTTTGAGAATCAAAAAAATGCCATGCTAAACTCGCGGCATGAAAGTTGAAGATCGTATCGCTTTGCTTGAATTGGATGGCTGGCAGCAGGTGCGGCAAAAAGGCAGTCATCGCCAGTTTCACCATCCCATCCAGTCCGGTGCGGTCACAGTTGCTGGAAAACCCAGCGTGGATGTTCCTCCGGCACGCTCATCAATGCGTTAAAACAAGCGGGACTTAAGCAATAGAGGTGTATATGCGCTATATGGTTGTTATTGAACAAGGCCCGGCAAGCTTTGGCGCCTATGTTCCTGATCTTCCGGGTTGCATCGCCGCCAGCGAATCAGCGGAAGAAGTTTTGCAACTGATTCAGGAAGCTATCGAGTTTCATATTGAGGGTCTTAAAGAAGAAGGCCAGCAAATCCCAATACCGCATTCTTCAAGCTCGTTTATTGAGGTTCAAGCCTGATGCTTTCTCAAAATTTCCCGGCGCGTAAAATTTCCACCAAGTGCGCCAGTGCCTGACCGCGGTGGCTGATTCGATTTTTCTGCGCGGCAGTCAATTCGGCGGAAGTCTTACCGAATTCGGGTACAAAAAAATACGGATCATAGCCGAACCCGCCCTCGCCCCGCGGCTGATCGGCGATTTCACCGTACCACGAACCGTCGACTATGATGGGCTGCGGGTCGTCGGCGTGGCGCACCAGAACAATCACGCAGTAGTAATAGGCGCGCCGGTCCGATTGATTTTCAAGCGCTTCTATCAGCTTCAGGTTGTTGCGCTTATCGGATTTCGGCTCCCCGGCGTAGCGGGCGGAAGCAACGCCTGGCGCGCCATTCAACGCACTGACGCAAATGCCCGAATCATCCGCCAGTGCCGGCAATCCTGAGCAGCGGCTGGCATGGCGCGCTTTGGCCAGCGCATTTTCGACAAAGGTGGCGTAAGGCTCGTCCACTTCGCCCGCATTAAAATCGGATTGCGGTACCACTTTAATCGACAGAGGAGCCAGCAAGGCATTAATTTCAAGCAACTTGCCCTGGTTATTACTCGCAATCACCAGCTTCTGCAGCTTATCCATGACTGCCGCTCTCCGTCTCCAGCACTTTCCTTTGTATGGCTATCAACTCGCGGATACCAAGCTGCGCCATATCCAGCATGATATCCAATTCTTTGCGGCTGAAGGCGATCCCTTCCGCTGTCCCTTGTACTTCGATCATCCCCAGGTTTCCAGTCATCACCACATTCATATCCGTGTCACACGAAGAATCTTCAACATAATCCAAATCCAGTACCGGAATGCCTTGATAAATCCCGACCGAAATCGCCGCCACATGATCCGTGATCGGCGAGGTTTCAATGAGTTGCTGATAAATCAATTTTTCGACCGCATCGTGCAGCGCGACAAACGCTCCGGTGATACTGGCCGTGCGCGTGCCGCCATCGGCCTGGATCACGTCACAATCAATTTGAATGGTGCGTTCTCCCAGTTGCTTCAGATCCACCACGGCGCGTAACGCGCGTCCGATCAGACGCTGGATTTCCATGGTGCGCCCCGATTGCTTGCCTTTGGCCGCTTCGCGCTGCATGCGCGTATGCGTCGAACCGGGCAGCATGCCGTATTCGGCGGTCAGCCACCCTTGTCCCTTTCCCTTGAGAAACGGCGGGACTTGTTCGCTGATACTGGCCGTGCAGATAACTTTGGTATCACCGCATTCGATCAGCGCTGAGCCATCGGCATGTTTGGTGTAGTGACGAATGATTCTGACAGGGCGGATTTGCGCGGGGGTACGATGATGACTTCGTGTCATGGTCAACAATATTCCGGATTAAAAAAACTTAACTTGCAAAACGATAGACCGGTTTGGCGGGAGCGCCTGCCGATACCGTCAGCACTTCATGGCCGTCCGCGGTGACCAGGATAGTATGCTCCCATTGCGCCGACAGGCTGCCGTCTTTCGTGGTAATGGTCCAGCCGTCCGGGAGATGGCGGATGGCCGCTTTACCGGCATTGATCATGGGCTCTACGGTAAATATCATACCTGGTTTAAGTTCGAGGCCAGTTCCCGCACGCCCATAATGAAGTACCTGAGGATTCTCATGAAATTTAGCGCCGATGCCATGCCCGCAGAATTCTCTGACCACACTATATCCCACACCCTCAGCCAGTCTTTGAATGGCGCTCCCGATATCACCCAAATGCTTACCTGGCTTAATTTCATCGATTCCCCGCCACATCGCTTCATAAGTGACTTCACATAAGCGTTTTGCTTGGATGGATGGTTCGCCCACATAAAACATTCGGCTGGTATCGCCGTGATATCCTTCATAAATCACAGTGATATCAATATTAATGATGTCCCCATTTTTTAATTTCCTCTCCCCAGGCACCCCATGACATATCTGATTATTGATTGAAGTACAGATCGATTTAGGATAGGGTGAGTGCCCTGAAGGCGCATAGTTTAGAGGCGCGGGTATCGTCTTCTGCACATCCACCATATAGTTATGGCAAAGAACATCCAATTCTTCCGTAGTAATTCCTGCCGCCACAAATGGCGTGATGTAATCCAGCACCTCGGAAGCCAGTCGTCCGGCAATACGCATTTTTTCAATTTCTTGCGGTGTTTTTATAGATACCGTCATTGTTATCTTATTTGATTATTCAGTGAGATATATTTAAGCATTCACAATGCTCAAATAAAAAATTATTGAATACTTAACATACTCTAAAATTATTAGCATTTGAAGAACTCTAGGATCCTGCTTCGCATATAAGCAATGTATTATAAACGCTCACATTTTCTTTGCGTTAATTGAGTACCATTAAATTGTTCAACTAATTTTTGTGCCTGCTCTTTAATAGCGTGGGCAGGATTATGAATGATAAGTTTCTTTAAAGTAACGCTAAGTTTTTCTATCTTGGCATTTTGAATTCCCTTTTTTTCTATCTCTAGTAACTGTTTAAGCGCATCTGTTTTATCGTACAACATACTCAGAGAAATGGCATTCTCCCATTTTCCTTCCTCTTTTACACGAAAACTGACAATACCCAGATTGCGCAATTTATTGATCTCACGATTAGCTGCCTCTTCATTCAGTAAGGGTGGAATATATAACCAATACATCTTGGTATCACCAGATTCTTCCAAACTGTACAATTGATCAGAGGTCAATTCCGATATCGCCGTTTCAGCATATTGTATTTGCTCTTCATGGAAATTACCCCACTCCAGACAATTTTCATACCCTGGCAATAATATGATTTTCTCAGGATGAATCAATGGCAGCCTATTTGTTGAGTTTTGCTCAATAGCATAAAACTGCATGCCTACTGGATAAGCAATATTAATAATCAGTAAAAGAATAAAGATTATTTTCATCAAAGAATAATAAAATATTAAATATTGATATTAACTTAATTTTGTTGTTAACGTTCTTACGCCTTGCTAAAATAGACCGTTAATTATCAGATACACTTACCAACTTTTGGATGCTTTTAAAAACGGAATGCGAAATATGAAAATAATTAAGAATACAGTAATGCTGATAGCGCTGGCCTTGGCTGCACCCATTTCAGCTGAAACTTCCGACAGCTCAAATACTGCTCCAGCCACTGTCGAAGAAATAGCATCGGGCATATGTGCCGGTTGCCACAATGCGGATGGCAATAGCGTTATTCCCATGAATCCCAGCTTGGCTGGACAACATGCTGAATATATCACCAAGCAGTTAATTGATTTTAAAGCAACCGAAAGTGCTCCGCCCAAACGTAACAGCCCTGTCATGTCTTCCATGGTAGCGGCACTTTCAGCGGAAGATATGAAAAAATTGGGTGAATATTACGCCAAACAAAAAGCAACACCCAGTCAAGCAATTGCTGATGAAGATGTGATTAAAATGGGGAAAATTCTGTATCATGGCGGCAATCTTGAGAGTGGTGTTCCTGCTTGTGCCAGTTGCCACGGTCCCAATGGATCAGGCATTCCCCCGCACTATCCCCGTCTTGCCGGTCAACATGCCGAATATACGCTGACACAATTAAATCTATTTAACGCAGGGGATCGCGCCAATGATAATGGCGTTATGCTAAAAGTTCTTACCCGCATGAGCGCACAGGAAAAACGTGCGGTTTCAGCCTATATTGCTACCATGCGTTAAGTTTTGCAGGCTCATTAAGTAGGAAAGGCGGCAAATGCCGCCTTTTTCATGACCAAATTCTCTCGCTTATACTACCAGTTCTTAAATATTTTCTCCGCCGCAGATAATGTCCTGCTAAGCTCATTATCACCGTGCATTGACGATACGAAACCAGCTTCAAATGCGGACGGTGCAAAATATATTCCTTCAGTTAACATGGCATGGAAGAATCGATTAAAAGCTTCCTTGTCGCATTCCATAACCTCAGCAAAGCTGGTGGGAATATCCTTTCTGAAATAGAGTCCAAACATACCACCGACTGATTGCGCGCAAAAATCAATGCCATGATTCTTCGCGGCTGCTGTAATACCATCCACTAATTGTTGCGTTCTGTTCCCTAATTTCTCATAAAAACCTGGAGCCTGTACTTGCTTTAGCGTAGCAAGACCTGCAGCAACCGCCACCGGATTGCCTGAGAGCGTACCTGCCTGATAAACCGGTCCCAAAGGAGCCAAACATTGCATGATATCGCGACGCCCCCCAAATGCAGCCATGGGCATACCACCCCCAATAACCTTACCCAATGTGGTCAAATCCGGTTTGATTTGATAAAGCCCCTGCGCGCATCCAAGCCCTACACGAAACCCTGTCATTACCTCATCAAATATCAGCACACTACCATTTTCAGTACACAATGACCGTAACTTAGCCAGAAAACCTGCTTTGGGAGCGACCAGATTCATGTTACCTGCGACAGGCTCAACAATCACCGCAGCAATTTCCTGCCCAAACTTATTAAAGGCTTCTTCAATACCGGGTATATCGTTGTAATCCAGAACGATGGTATGCCCAACGGTTTCAGCCGGCACACCGGCAGAACTTGGGTGCCCGAAAGTCAGCGCCCCTGAACCTGCTTTAACCAGCAGCGCATCATCATGCCCATGATAACAACCTTCAAATTTAATAATCCGGCTCCTGCCGGTGAAACCTCGCGCCAATCGGATTGCACTCATACCTGCTTCAGTGCCGGAACTGACCAGTCTGACTTGTTCAATGGAAGGGATCAGCTGGCAAATCAATTTTGCTATTTCCAACTCCGCTTCGGTCGGAGCACCGAAGGTTAAGCCATTTTGTGCGGCTGTCTGAACGGCTTTAATGACATCAGGATAAGCATGACCAAGAATCAAAGGACCCCATGAACCGACATAATCAATATAGGATTTACCATCCGCATCCCAGAAATACGCCCCTTCCCCGCGCTGAAAGAAAATGGGGTCGCCGCCGACCGATTTAAAAGCACGCACAGGTGAGTTAACGCCACCAGGAATATATTTCTGAGAAAGTTCAAATAGTTGATGATTGCGTGAAGTCATTTGGATGCTCATAATAAAAGAATTTATAAAAAATAAGTGCTCTAAATACGTTAGTTATTTTCTGCAAATAATTGTGAATACTGTGTTGCAGTTGTTTTTATGTTTTCAGTATGGAACAAATCATTGCAAACGGCGACTGCGGCACATCCGCCCTGAATAACCGTTCTGGCATTGGCCAATTTAATTCCCCCAATCGCCACGATAGGAAGTGATATTTTCTTTTTGGCTTGATCGACTAAATCCATAGTCACTGAAATTGTATTTGGTTTAGTCAAGGAAGAAAAAAAAGCACCAAAAGCAACATAATCTGCTCCTTCTTTCTCAGCCTGAACAGCCAAATTCAAATTGTTATAGCAAGAAGCGCCGATGATTTTATCCTGCCCGAATTGATTTCTTGCTTTAGTCACTGACATATCATCCTGCCCCACATGTAATCCATCCGCATCAATCTCAATCGCCAGATCAAGGTGATCATTGATGATTAAAGGGATCCCATACTCTCTACAAAGTTGCAATAACAATTTAGCCTGTTTTCTTCGTAAAATCTCATTCGCTAATTTATTACGATATTGTATGAGTTGCACCCTCCCTTCCAGTGCCTGTTGAACCTTATTAAGCAGATCATTCGTATTTTCAAGATCCGGAGTAATCGCATAAAGTCCGCTAATTTCCTGGCTTCTCAATGACTGCCTCTTCATTCTCATTTTCTATCTCTTCTTCACTCTTTGCCCAGAAAAGCCTGTTAGGGATATATTGCCCCATACCGGGACGAAATCCTGCCTGCAACGCATGCCATGTGTAATCTTGCGCTTCGATAACACTCTCGCTAATGGACAGCCCATTAGCTAAGGAAGCCGCGATCGCAGATGCCAAAGTACAACCTGAGCCATGATAAGTATTTTCAAGCCTTTCCCAGTCATCTGTACGAACAACACCCGTTGAACCAAATAGTGTATTGGTTACATGAACCGTATTTTCATGAGTGCCTGTTATCAATACATATTCGCATCCCATATGGAGCAATCTTTGCGCACAGAGACTTAAATCCAATTTAGATTCATTAGGGTCATTTTCTTGTTGCGCAAGATGCCTGGCTTCCAGGCTATTGGGTGTCAATATGGTAACTTGTGGAAGCAATAATTCACGCATGGCATCAATCATTTCTTCATTAGCCAGCTCATCCCCTCGACCAGAAGTCAGCACAGGATCCATCACTAAAGGAATATGGGGATAATCAGAAATAACTTCTGCAATGGCGGCGATTATTTCAACACTGCCTAACAGGCCGATCTTAAACACATGAACCGGCATATCTTCCAACACTGCCCTCGCCTGATCAGCCACCCACTCTGGATCAAGCGGCATGACATCATCCACACCCGCTGTGTCCTGAATCGTTATAGCAGTCACAATGGACAAAGGATGACAACCCATACTGGCGATAGTTAGCATATCCGCCTGAATGCCGGCCCCACCGCTGGGGTCATTGGCTGCAAAAGAAAGTACAATGGGGGGTGGCTGTAACATGCATTAATACCGTAAAATGTCATTTTAACCTAAAAGGAAGTTGCTATCTATCATGCCTACTGAAGAGAATCGTGATTACAATCGTTATATGTGTTTAATTTGCGGCTTTATCTATGATGAAGCCCAAGGATCTCCAGATGAAGGCATTGCACCTGGTACACGCTGGGAAGATGTGCCTATCAATTGGACTTGCCCGGAATGCGGTGCCCGCAAAGAAGATTTTGAAATGGTGAAAATATAAATGCGTATTCTGCATACCATGCTTCGTGTTGGTAATCTCGAGAAATCTCTTGAGTTTTATACTCAAGTATTAGGTATGAAGCTATTACGCCGCAAAGATTATCCTGATGGCAAATTCACCCTTGCTTTTGTTGGCTATCAGGATGAAGCCAGTGGCACAGTCCTTGAACTGACGCATAACTGGGACACCTCTGAATATAATCTTGGAGAAGGATTCGGACACATTGCCATTGAAGTGGATGATGCTTATCAGGCCTGTGAAAACACCAGGAAACTGGGCGGGAAAGTGACCCGTGAAGCAGGCCCCATGAAGCACGGTACAACCGTTATCGCATTTGTAGAAGACCCTGACGGATATAAAATAGAGTTTATTCAGAAGAAAACAGCCTAAACCTGTAAAGTTAATATTGGTTTAAGACACATCGCTTATCCATGCAATAAAAAAATTGTTGGTATCTTATTAATATCCGGTAATGAACGCTTCCATTCTTTAACGGATTTTGTGGCAACCATTTCACTGGAAAAAGTAAGGTGACTTGCAATACATAAATCCGTATTGTCAGAACAGACTTTAACCAGCTGCTCCAGTAATTTTTGATTACGGTAAGGTGCTTCAATAAAAATCTGTGTTTGATCTCGACTGACAGATAATTTCTCCAACTCCATTAGCTTACCTGCCCGTGCTTCGCTTTCAATCGGTAAATAGCCATTGAAGGCAAAATGCTGACCATTCAAGCCCGATGCCATCAATGCCAGTAAAATCGACGAGGGCCCGACCAAAGGCACCACAGTGATGTTATTTTTGTGCGCCAATCTTACTAACCCCGCTCCAGGATCGGCCACTGCAGGACAACCCGCCTCAGATAGCAAACCCATATCATGTCCTGCCAATACTGGATCCAATAAAGCCAGGAGATCTTTTGATGGGGTATGCTCATTCAGAATCTGCATTTTCAGTTCTTGCAATGGATACTTGGGGTTAATTTGTTTCAAGAACTGACGCGCTGTTTTTGGATGCTCAACAATGAAATATGACAATTCAGCAATACAATGCTGCACAGCCGCTGGCATAACCCAGGCAATAGTTTCTTGACTAATCGGTGTCGGGATTAAATAGAGTTTACCCGTCATTTGAATACCGGAAATTTGAAAATATTAAACATAACCATCCGATTGAAATCAAAGATCCTAGTGCAGAATTCTTGGCGCACTGAGAATAAATTCAGGTATGGTGACGTCAAAATGAAAACCATCTTCCGCTGCCATCTGATAGCTTCCTTTCATGGAGCCCACTGAGGTCGGAATGACCGTTCCACTGGTATATTCAAAGCTATCGCCAGGCTTAAGCAATGGCTGTTCACCGACAACACCCAGTCCACGCACTTCCTGAACCGTTCCATCCCCATTGTCGATAATCCAGTGTCTGCTAATTAATTGGGCAGGCACAGTCCCCATATTTGCAATGGTTATGGTGTAAGCAAACACATGCCTGTCCGCATCTTCATCCGATTGATCCGGCAGATATGCGGTACGTATACTGACATCAATTTCATATTTTTTATTTTCAGTCATTTTTTTATTTCACACTGTTTTTTAATACGGTATCAAGCATATTAATCGAGATAAATTACGCATAAATATTCATCTCTTTTGCGCGTGATGGGTCATTTGCGGTTAAAATAGCAGCTTTGTCTAAAGAGAGGCTTTCATGTACCGCATTGCACCCAGCATTCTTTCCGCTAATTTTGCCAAGCTCGGCGACGAGATTACAGCAGTCATTGACTCAGGAGCAGATATTATTCACTTTGACGTAATGGACAACCATTATGTTCCCAATCTCACCATTGGTCCTTTAGTCTGCGAAGCGATCCGCCCTGTCACGGATGCAGTCATTGATGTGCATCTGATGGTCGAGCCCGTTGATCGTATTATTCCAGATTTTGCCAAAGCAGGTGCCAATATCATTTCATTTCACCCGGAAGCATCCAATCATATCGACCGTACCATCGGATTGATCAAAGAACAGGGTTGCAAAGCAGGTCTGGTTTTTAATCCGGCTACACCGTTGTATTATCTGGATCATGTACTCGACAAACTGGATCTGATCCTCATCATGTCGGTCAATCCTGGTTTTGGAGGACAAAAATTCATTCCTGAGGCATTGAACAAGCTAAGAGCTGTCAGACAACGTATTGATGCCAGCGGCAAAGACATCATGCTGGAGATTGACGGCGGTGTTAAAGTTGACAATATTGCTGAAATCGCCCGTGCCGGAGCAGATACCTTTGTAGCAGGGTCAGCTATTTATCAAGCTGGCAAAGATACTGACCCCCATCGCTATGACACAGTACTGGCAGCATTTCGTGCCGAATTAGCAAAAGTATAACCCGCTTACAATTCTTAAGTTTATTGCTATTCCATCTATTTACATGAACCAAAGCCTTTTTAATCACACAGAGACATCTAAAATTGAATTTCCACTCGCTGTCAAAGTGGTCATGATTGATTTGGATGGCACTCTCCTTAATACCGCCGAGGATCTTGCATTGGCGGCAAACCTAATGCTGAAAGACCTGGGTATGCCGGAGCAATCAGCATCGACGATCCGCTCCTATATCGGAAAAGGGATTCAAAGACTGGTAAAACGCACATTAACCAGCCAGCTGGATGGTGAACCCGATGCGGCCTTATTTGCAAAAGCACTGCCTATTTATGAGAAGCATTACGCCAATAATTTGAGTGTGAATACACGTCCCTATCCAGGCGTTCTGGAGGGCATCAAAGCCATGCAGCAGGCAGGCTTCAAGTTAGCCTGCATCACTAACAAAGCCGAAGCCTTTACCCTACCACTGCTACGCTCGACAGGACTATATGACTCATTTGAAATCGTATTATCGGGTGACAGCCTGCCTAGGAAAAAACCGGATCCATTGCCATTAACACATATCTGTCAGCATTTTAATGCGCAACCACAGGAAGCGCTGCTCATTGGCGATTCGCTGAATGACGCCATTGCCGCCAGAGCCGCTGGCTGCCATGTTTTCTGTGTTCCCTATGGCTATAATGAAGGCCGCAATGTTCATGATCTCGATTGTGATACGATTGTGGAGTCTCTGATTGATGCGTCAAAACTGATTAAGAAATTGTCTTAGAGACAGACCTAAATGACCGAAGCCGAATTCAACCAGCTTGCGCAACAAGGGTACAACCGTATCCCGGTTGTACTGGAAACTTTTGCGGATCTCGATACCCCTTTATCCATCTACTTGAAACTGGCTAACCAGCCTTACTCGTATTTATTGGAATCCGTACAGGGGGGTGAACGTTTCGGCCGATTCTCATTTATCGGTCTACCCGCAACAACCCGCATTGAAGCCCGTGACAATATTATTACCCTCATTGATCATGGAAAATCTGAAACAATCAAAGTTGATGATACCTTAGCTTTTATTGAGTCGTATCAATCACAATTCAAGGCAGCGCCCTGTCCCGGGATATCACGCTTTTGTGGCGGACTGGCCGGTTATTTCTCATACGACACGGTCCGTTATATTGAACATAAATTGGCCGGACATGCGCGACCCGATACTTTAAACACTCCTGATGTATTGCTGTTATTGTCAGAAGAACTGGCTGTAGTCGATAATCTCTCAGGCAAACTCTATCTGATTGTTTATGTTAATCCGGGCAATAAAGATGCCTATCAAGCCGGGTGTAATCGCTTAAAAGCTTTACTGGCAAAACTTCGCCAATCCATAACGATTCCAATAGAACAAGCCGTTGCCTCCAGTGCCGCTGTTTGTGAGTTCCCTGAAGCAGATTTCAAAGCGGCTGTTGAGCGGGCAAAGCGCTATATCTATGACGGCGATATCATGCAGGTCGTCTTATCTCAGCGCACCAGCAAATCTTTCAGCGCATCGCCACTGGCGCTGTATCGCGCACTACGCAGTCTCAACCCATCACCCTATATGTTCTTTTACCATTTCGATGATTTTCATATCGTGGGGGCTTCTCCGGAAATATTGGTACGTCTAGAAGGAGATACGGTAACAGTTCGCCCCATTGCAGGCACGCGTCCACGAGGGAAGAATCCCCGGGAAGATGTTGATCTGGCAGCGGATCTGCTAGCCGATCCGAAAGAAATCGCAGAACATGTCATGCTCATGGATCTGGGCAGAAATGACATTGGACGTGTTGCGCAGACTGGAACCGTGAAAGTGACTGAGAAAATGCAAATTGAAAATTATTCACATGTCATGCACATTGTTTCCAATGTGGAAGGCAAGCTAAAACCCGAGCTGAGTGCTATCGATGTATTACGGGCCACTTTCCCGGCAGGAACTGTCAGCGGCGCTCCCAAAGTACGCGCCATGGAGATCATCGATGAACTGGAAATTTCCAAGCGCGGCATTTATGCCGGCGCGGTGGGATATCTGGGGTTTAATGGCGATATGGATCTGGCGATTGCCATTCGCACCGGTGTGATCAAGGATGGCAAATTACATGTCCAGGCGGGTGCAGGTATCGTTGCCGATTCGATTCCACAAAACGAGTGGATAGAAACCCAGAATAAAGCCAAAGCACTGCTGCGCGCCGCAGAAATTGCTGAAAATGGATTGGATAGCAAAGTCTAGGAGCCTGTCGGACTTAAGCAATCGTCACGAGCCAAGTGGGAGAACGAGTAC
>ERZ1292640.1811-Hain-H43-02um-R1-1811-length-17496-cov-3_pt2 | contig 12908 bp, 10 predicted proteins | sample MGYA00564404_ERZ1292640 | MGnify/ENA primary metagenome ERZ1292640 (study PRJEB36523, sample SAMEA6512636) | groundwater metagenome | collected 2019-01-08 | study: AquaDiva: Metagenomics assemblies of 32 groundwater samples
CCCGGCCGGGAAAAAGCCATATGGGTCCGGGTGCAGTTCGTCGATCGGGATCGCCGGAACACGGAAGAACGATGGATCACGTTCACCGTGGATCGCCCCGTCCGCGTCATTTTCGGAATGGACAACCGGATCAAGTCGTTCCCGACGTGGATGCAGGGATTCCAGCCGACGGGGGAAAAGATCAAAGCCCCCGTCCGGTCCAGCCGCGCGACGTTCGTCTTCCACGCGAAGAATTTCCCGGCGGGCGAAATCGTCATCGGCGGCGCGCGCGCCTCGGGTTGGGCCGGGGATCCATGGTGCATCGTGCCCATCGTCGGCGTCGAACCGCTTCCCTGAACCGGCTTCGTGGTGGACAATCCGTCCACGATGCGCGAGACATTCTTCGTCCCGGGGTGTCGGCGATCGCGCTCGGCGGGGCTTGCGTTCCTCCTGCTCGCCGCATGGGGATGCGCGGATGCGCCGCCCGTCCGCCCGGCCGAATTCTGCGATGATCCCCTTCCGCCCGGGGGATGGTTCCGGATCCCGCGCGAGGGGCGCGGCCCTTCCGTCGCCGCGTTCTCGCCCGACGGCCGGCTCCTCGCGACGGCCTCGCGAGCGGGTCCGATCCGGCTGTGGGACTCCGCAACGGGGGCGGACCTTGGGGCGTTCGGAAAATCCGAGGGCGCGGTCTCGTCGCTCGCCTTTGCGCCTGACGGGCGGCGGCTCGCCTCGGCGGGGCACGGCGAGGGCGGTTGTGAGATCCGCGTCTGGGACGTCGCGACCCGCGCGCATGCGGCCTCGATCCCGGTTGGTCCGAAGTCCGCCTCGAACCTCGCCTTCTCGCCGGGCGGCGACCGCCTCTCGGCGCTGTGCGAAGGCGACATTCGGACCTGGAATCCCGCGATTGGGGAACGGACGGGCGTGCGCAAAGGGCCGTTCGAGGCCTTCTCGCTCTCCGGGGACGGCTTCTTCGTCGCCGCTGTCGGCCCGGAGAGCGCAGGGGCGGCCATCCGGTTGTGGCGGGAGGGATTCTCCCGCGCGCGCTGGTCGGCGAAGGTCGCGCGCGTCTCGGGGCTGTGGTTCTCGTCCGTCCGTCGCGGGATCGTCGTCGCCTTTGACGGGGCGAGCCTCTCCTGGCTCGACGCAGGCACGGGAACCGTGATCGCCTCCCGCCCGATTGCGGCCCCGGGCGCGACCGCGTCCGCCCTCTCGCCCGACGGCCGGACCCTGGCCCTCGCCTCGCCCCAGGGCGTTTCGCTCTTCGAGGCCGCGACGGGCGAACCGGCCGGAGCGCTGTCGGATCGGGGCGCGGCACCCGCCACCCTCGCCTTTTCGCCCGACGGACGCCTCCTCGCGGCGGGCGCCGCGGACGGATCGGTGGTCGTCTGGGAACTCGGCGCGGGGTTCCGCCTCGACAGGCTCTGGACGGCCCTCGCTTCGGCCGATCCCGTCGCAGCGCGCGCGGGCGTCGACGGTCTCGTTTCCGAGCGGGACGAGGCGGCCGCGTTCCTCGGCTCGCGCCTGGCGGCGACGCCCGTGTTCTCGGCCGCCGTTTCGGACTTGCTCGCCCGGCTCGATCGGGGGACGGGGGAGGAGCGCGACCAGGCGGCCGACGCCCTCCGGCGGGTCGGCGAATCGGCCGAGCCGATCCTTCGCTTCGTCCTGGACGCGAAACGGGAGCCGCCCCTCTCGGTGGGCGCGCGCCTGCGCCTCCGGAAGCTGTTGCGCGATGCGGAGCGGGACGCCGCCGGCGCCTCGCCGTCCGGAGAGTTGTTGCGGCGGGTCCGCTCGATCGAGACTCTCGAGCGGATCGGCACCCCTGCGGCCCGGAGCGTGCTGTCCGTCGTCGCGCGCCAAGGGTCCTGGACCCGCGCGCGGCGCGAGGCGGAAGCCGCCCTTGCGAGGCTTGGCGCTGCGTCCGGGGCTGCGGCGGCGGCGCTTCCCGCCGTTTTGCCCGACGCCCGGCCGTTGCTTCCGGAAGGCGCCTCGGCGGGCGTCGATCTCCGCGAGGCCGGCGCCGGCGAGAAGGTCCTCTCGATTGCGATCTCGCCCGATGGCGGCATGGTCGCGCTCGGCGGGCCTAGCGGGTCGGTCCTGCTGTGGGAGCCGGGCTCGGCGAAGGGGCTTCGTTTCCTCGACGGCGCCAGCGGCGACATTTCGGCCCTCGCCTTCTCGAACGACGGCCGAGCCCTCGCGGCAGGCGCCGCGGACGGCGCGGTCACGCGGTTCGATCTTCCGTCGGGGGCGCCGGGGCAGCGGCGAGAGCGGTGTCCCGGCGGGGTTCGCGCCCTCGCCTTTTCGGGCGACGGGATCTTTATCGCGGCCGCGGGCGGGGAGGGCGTGGTCCGGATCCTCGACGCGGCCGGCGCGGCGGCTCCCCGGCGGTTCGCCGACGACGAGGGGGCGTGCCTCTCGCTTGCCTTCCTGCTGGATGGGCAGACCCTCGTCGCCGCGTGGGCGAACGGGACGGTTCGGATCGGGCCCATCGGCGTCCGGCGCCCGAAGACGAAGCCCGTGTTCGCGGCCGCGCGCCTGGCGGCGCTTTCCCCCGACGGCCGGCTCCTCGCCTGGGTCGCCGACGCCGGGTTGTGCATTCAGGAGGCGTCGGGGAGCCGCGTTTTCCTGAAAACACGCCTCGCGGCCGCGCCCTGCGCGCTGGCCTTTTCCGGCGACGGCCGCGTTGTTGCCGCGGCGTTCCGCGACGGAACCATTCGGCTCTGGGAGACGGCGACCGGGGCCGAGGCGGGCGTCCGGAAGGCCCGCGCCTCCGATGCCGTCGCGATCGCATTCTCGCGCGGCGGCCGCGTCGCGAGCGCCTCCGCCGGCGAGGCCCTGCTGTGGGACGCTTCCGTGCCGGCGCGGGATCTCGAAACGATCTGGGACGATCTCGCGTCCATGCGCGCCGGGAAGGCTCCGTCCGCCTCCGCGCGTCTTGTCGAGGCCGGGGCCGCGGGCTCTTCGTTCCTGCGCGAGCGGCTGCGCCCCGCGCCGATTCCTTCCGGACGTCTCGAGGAACTCCTCGCGGAACTCGGCGGCGGGGAGACGGAAGCGGCGGCGGCCGAACGCGAAATCGTTTCACTCGGCGTGCGTGTCGAGGAGACGCTGCGAGAATTTCTCGGATCCGAGCCGCCCGAGGCTGCGGCCTCGCGTGCGAACGCGATTCTCGAGCGCCTTCGTGCCTCGAGACTGCGCCCGCCCGAGGGCGAAAGCCTTCGCCGCGCGCGCGCTGTCGCGGCCCTCGAGCGGATCGCGGACGCGCAGTCCCTCGCGTCCCTCGAGGAAATCGCACAAGGCGATCCGGATCCCCGGCTTCGCGACGAGGCTCGGAGCAGTCTCTCCCGGATCCTTCGAATCCGTTCGAAAAAGTAGTCGGGCGGATTATTTCATTTTTTCGTGCAAAACAGGACGGCCGCTATTCCTTGTGGTCGGTGCGATCTCTTGGCACAAGCCTTAGCGTTGCAACCTTAATCAAAGCGAGCGGTTGCATAAACCTTCTCTTCTCGATCCCTCTTGACATGGGTTCTCGAGATCCTATACTCCCAGAGCGATGTGGTGCAAAGTGGGGAAAGGTGGGAGGGGGTAGCCTATGCTCTTCATCGGCGAGTACGAGCATACCCTCGACGAGAAGAACCGCCTCATGGTTCCTTCCAGGCTTCGCGAGTGCATGGATGAAGCGCTCGCGGTGGAGGGGATCTACGTGACGCGGGGTTTCGAGGGCTGCCTCTACATCTATCCCAAGCGCCACTTCGACGCCGTCGTGGAGCAGCTGCAGAAGGCGCCGTTCACGCGCGCGCAGTCGCGGTCGCTCCAGCGGCTGTTCTTTTCCCAGGCGGCGTTCTGCCCCTGGGACAAGCAGGGCCGGATCCTGATTCCGGAGGGTCTGAAGGAAATGGCGGGCATCGTTCGCGAGGTCACGCTCGTCGGCGTCTCGGACCACATCGAGGTGTGGGACCGGGAGCGGTGGAAGGGATTCCGCCGGACGAACGACGGGCAGTTCGAGACCCTCGCCGAAACGGTGTTCCCGGCACCGGACGCATAAGGGGCGCGCCCCCGGCCCCAAGCCGGCGGCGCCCCGGAAAGGAGACGTCAATGGCGACGAGGAACGGGACGGCGACGAGGGACGCGGCGGTTGCGGCGAAGGAGGCCCTCCACGGGTTCGCTCGCAGCGGCGATGGCGATGCCATCGAGCGCTCGGGCGAGGATTTCCGGATTCTCCGCGGCCGGCTGCTTCGGCTCCGGCAGCGCCGTCCGGAACTGGCGGCGTTCGTCGAGCTGTCCGACTTCGCGAAGGACGCCCTTCGCCGGATCGAGAGCCCGACGCCCGAGCCGGTTCTCGCGACGGCGGGACGATAGGGAGGGACGGCGACGTCGCATGTTCCCGTCTTGCTCCGCGAGAGCCTGGACCTCCTGGCCCTCGCGCCCGGGTCGGCCGTCGCGGACGGCACGGTCGGCGCGGGCGGGTTCGCGGAGGCCGCGCTCGAGCGCATCCTCCCCGGCGGGCGGCTGCTCGCCGTGGATCGGGATCCGGGGATGATCGAGCGCGCCCGGGAACGGCTCGGGCGCTTCGGGGACGCGACGCGGTTCGAGGTCGGGAATTTTTCGGAACTTCCGGAACACCTTCGGTCGGCGGGGATGGGACCTGTGGACGCAATCTTCCTTGATTTCGGCTTCGCATCGGATCAGCTCGACGACCCCGCCCGGGGCCTGTCGTTTTCGCGCGAGGGCCCCCTCGACATGCGCCTGGATCCGACGGGCGGGCGGACGGCGCTCGAGTGGCTCGAGACGGCGTCCGAGGAGGACATCGTCCGCGCGCTATTCGAATACGGGGAGGAGCCCCACGCCCGCCGGATTGCGCGCGCGATCGCGGAGGCCCGCGCGCGCGGCCGCCTGCCCGCGACCACGACCGCCTTCGCCGGGTTCGTCGCCCGCGCGTCGGGCTGGGGGCGCGGCCGCCGGCATCCCGCGACCCGGACCTTCCAGGCCGTCCGGATCGCGGTGAACGATGAGCTCGGTTCGATCGAGCGGGGGCTTCCGGCCGCGCTGGGCTCGCTGGCCCCCGGCGGGCGCCTCGCCGCGATCTCGTTCCATTCCCTTGAGGATCGGATCGTGAAGCATGTCCTGCGCGAGGCCGCGGCCCGGGGCGCGGTTGAACTCCTCACGCGAAAGCCCGTCCGGCCGTCGTTCGAGGAAATCGCGCGGAATCCCCGTTCCCGCTCCGCGAAACTGCGCGCCGCGCGCGCGACGGAGGCCCGATCGTGAACCTGAAATTCCTCGCCGGGTTTCTCATCCTCTTCGGGATCGCGTTCGTCGCGGTCGAGACGCGCAATGCCACCCTCCGCGTCGCCTACGAGGTGGAGTCCGTCCGCAAGGAGCGCCTCGCCGTCGCCACCCGCATCCGGGCGCTCCGCTTCGTCGTCGCCTCCGAGACCTCCTACGATCGGATCCGCCGGCGCGTGGCGGCCTGGGAAATCCCGCTGTCCGATCCGGCCTGGGCGGAGCCGGTTGCGCCTTCGCGCGGCCGCGGCGCGTCGCCTTCGATCCGGCCGGTGGGAGGGCCGCGCGAATGACGCCGATGGAGGATCGCTCCTTCCGGGGCCGGCTCGCGGCGGTCCGGATCGCGTTCTTGCTGTTCTTCGGGCTGCTCGGCTACCGGCTCTGCATGCTGGCCGGCGACGACGGCGCGCGCGCCCGCGCTCGCGCCGAGGCCCAGACGCGCTCGCGCGTCGACGTCTCCGCCGCCCCCGGGGCGATTCTCGACCGCCGCCTCGTCCCGTTCGCGCTCACGGTCCCGTCGTGGTGCATCTACGCCGAGCCGCGGCGCGTTCCGGATCCCGAGAAGGCCGCAATCGCCCTCGGGGAACTGCTCGATCGCAACCCGGAGGAGATCGAGTCGAGACTCCGGAGCCGCCGGGCGTTCGCCTGGATCCAGCGGCACATCGGCGCGACGACCGCGCAGGACGTCGCGGCCCTCGCGATTCCCGGGATCGGGCTGCGCGAGGAATCGGTCCGGGTCTATCCCCAAGGAAGCCTCCTCGGCGCGACGGTCGGCTTTTCGGGATCCGAGACCCAGGGGCTGGCGGGCCTTGAGCGCTCGCTCGGGCGATCGCTTTCGGCGAAACCGGCGCAGGATTCCGTCCGTCGCGACGCGCGCGGCCGGCTCCTGGCGGTCGAGGGGCGGGACCTCCTCGATCCCGCGGAAGGCGCCTCCGCGATCCTCACGATCGACGGCCGGATCCAGGCGATCGCCGAGGAGGAGGTCGCGGCCGCTGCGGCGAAACACAATCCGAAGGGCGCCGTCGCGATCGTGCTGGAGCCCGCGTCCGGCGAGATCCTGGCCGTCGCGGCCTGGCCGCCGGTCGATCCCTCGCGGCCTCTCGACGGGCCGGGGAACGCGCTTGCGAACCCCGCGGCCGTCATGACCTTCGAGCCGGGCTCCGTTTTCAAGCCCTTTACGGCGGCGGCGGCGATCGAGGACGGCCGGGTGACGCCCGACACGGTCTTCGATTGCAACGGCGGGACGTGGAACACGGGCCGCGGCCGCGTGCTGCACGACTCGCACCCGCGCGGCGGCGTTGATCGCCTGACGGTGACCGACATCATCTCGAAGTCCTCCAACGTCGGGATCGCGAAAGTCGGGCTCACGCTCGGGGGCTCGCGCCTGCCGGCGTGGATCCGGAAATTCGGGTTCGGGACGCGCACGGGGGCGGGGCTGCCGGGGGAGGAGCCGGGCAAGGTGACGGCCGGCCGCGAGTGGGGCTTCTTTACCATGACGTCCGTGCCGATGGGGCAGGAGATCGCGGTGACGCCCCTGCAGCTCGCCCGCGGCTTTGCGTGCTTCGCGAACGGCGGGCGCCTCGTGGACGTTCGATTGGTCAAGGAACTGCGCGCCGCCGACGGAACCGCGCTGCCTCTGCCCGCCATCCGGGCCAAACGGATCCTGTCCGAGGCAACCGCGCGGAAAGTCACGCGGATGCTCGTGTCCGTCGTGGAGGAGGGGACCGGCAAGAGCGCCGCGGTCCCCGGCGTATCCGTCGCCGGCAAGACCGGGACCGCCCAGAAGGCCGAGCGCGGCGGCTATTCCCATTCGAAATTCATCGGGACCTTCTGCGGCTTCGCCCCCGCCGAGGCCCCGAGGCTTCTCGTCCTCGTGACCCTCGACGAGCCGAAGAACGGCTACTACGGCGGGACGGTCTCGGCCCCCGCTGTCGGAAAGATCCTCGCGCGCGCGCTGCCCCTTGTCGGATTCGAGCCCTCCAGGATTGTCGAGGCCCGCGTGCAGGCGTCCCCGGGCGCCGTCCGGATCACCGCCGCTTCGGCGGCCCGGCCGGCCGCATCGAAGGTTTCGGTCCGCCCGGCGGCGACGAAGCGCGGCGCGTCCGCCAGGCGCTGATTCCGGCGGGCTGAACCGCTAGAAAACCCAGGCGGGCGGCGCGCGCATCCCTTGGCCCGAAAAACGGTTAAGCGGGCCTTCACAAAGATTTCATCCAGGGCTTCCCATTCCCTTCACGGTTCCGGGGTATCAAATCCCCGCAAAGGAGTCTCCCGGTCTGCACACCCATGGGATCGCATCGTCGAATCGCTTTTTCGGAGTTGCTCCGCTCGGCGGGGATTCCGTGCGTTTCCCTCGGCGATTCGAACGCATGGATCGAGGGGCTGGCGGATGACCACCGGCGGGTGAAGCCGGGCTTCCTGTTCGTCGCGAGGATCGGGTCCGTCGCCGACGGCGCCGCGTTCGCCTCCGACGCCGAATCCCGGGGGGCCGTGGCGATCGTCTCGGACCGGCCCTTGCCGGGCGCGCGCGTTCCCGTCGCGATCGTTCCCGATGCGGCCGACGCCCTGCGGGCCGTCGCGGACGCCTTCCATGATCGCCCGACGGACACGATCCGGCTCGTCGGGATCACGGGCACGAACGGCAAGACCACGACGGCCTATCTCGTCCAGTCGATTCTCGAGGCGCAGGGATGTCCCGCGGGCCTCATCGGCACCGTGACCTACCGCGTGGGAAAGGAGGAGCATCCCTCGGAGGCGACGACGCCGGGGATCCTGCGCCTGCGCGAGATTTTCTCCTTGATGCGCGACGCCGGGTGCCGATCCTGCGCGATGGAACTCTCCTCGCACGGCCTCGCCCAGGGGCGCCACCGCGGCCTGCCGCTGTCGGCCGGGGTCTTCACGAACCTCGCCCAGGACCACCTCGACTACCACAAGACGATCGACGACTACCGCCGCGCGAAAAGGATCCTCTTCGAGTCGCTCGCCTCGACCTCCGCCGCGGTGTTGAACGCGCGCGACCCCGTCTCCGAGGAATACGCCCGATCGACCCGGGCGCGCGTCGTTCGGTTCGGCCTCGGGATCCCCGCCGACGTGACGGGGAGGATCCTCGAGGAGGGCGTCTCCGGGATGGTTGTCGGCGCCGTGGATTGCGAGGGGGAGGCGCGCCTCGAAAGCCCGCTCGTCGGGCGCTACAACGCGGAGAATCTCCTCGCCGCCGCCGCCGCCGCCCGCGCCATCGGGATTTCTTGGCGCGCGATCGAGGCGGGCGTCCGCGCCGTCGCATGCGTCCCGGGCCGGCTCGAGCCCGTGGACGAAGGCCAGCCCTTCCGGGTCCTCGTGGACTACGCCCATACGGAGGACGGGATCCGGAAGGTCCTCGAGGCCCTCCGGCCGATCACGCAAGGAAGGCTGCGGATCCTCTTCGGCTGCGGCGGGGATCGTGACCGCACGAAGCGCCCGCGGATGGGCCGCGCCGCCGCGGAAGGCGCCGACGAGGTCTTCCTGACGTCCGACAACCCGCGGTCCGAGGACCCGGACGCGATCCTCGACGAGGTTCTCGCGGGCGGCCCCTTCGCCGTCCCGTTCCGCCGGATCCCCGATCGCCGGATCGCGATCCGGGCCGCCGTCCGCGCCGCGCGCCCGGGCGACACGCTGATCCTCGCGGGCAAGGGCCACGAGCGGGTCCAGATCGTCGGCAACGCCTCCCTGCCGTTCGACGATCGCGAGGAGGCCCGGGCGGCGCTGCGCGAGGCGCTCGGGTCGTGCGCCGCCGCGAGGGGGGCCGCGTGAGGGCGATCACCTTCTCGGAAATCGAAGGCCCGCTCGCCGCCGTCCGCGTCGTCTCCGGGCCCGAGGTCTTTCTCGGCGTCAGTACCGACACCCGGACGATCCGTCCCGGCCAGCTCTTCATCGCGCTCAAGGGCGAGCGCTTTGACGGCAGCGTCTACGCCCGCGAGGCCCTCTCGAAGGGGGCCGCCGGGATCGTCGTCGGGTCCGCCGTCGAGGGGATTGCGCCTGGGACCGCGACGGTCCTGCTCGTGGCCGATCCGCTTCGCGCCCTAGGCGACCTCGCCGCCTACGCCCGCGGCCTCATCCAATGCCAGGTCATCGGCGTGACGGGCTCGAACGGAAAGACCACGACGAAGGACCTCCTCGCTCATTTCCTGTCGGGCCGATCCACCGTTTTCCGGACCCCTGGCAACGAGAACAATCCCGTGGGGCTTCCGCGCGCGGTCCTTTCGATAGGCGACGAGGCCTGGGCGGTCCTGGAGATGGGGATCAGCAAGTTTGGCGAGATGTCCCGGCTTTCGCGGATCGCGCGGCCCGACATCGCCGTGATCACGAACATCGGCGACACGCACCTGGAATTCCTGCGCGATCGCGCCGGCGTCGCGCGGGCGAAGGGCGAGATCCTCGAGGGGCTCGATCACGGGGCCGTCCTCGTCGTGCCGGCGGACGACCCCCACGCGCGCTCGATTTCGGACCGCTTCGACGGCCGCGTCGTGACGTTTGGAGAGACCGAGGAATCCGACCTCCGGGCCGAGCGCATCGAGTCGGCGCCCGATGGCGTCCGGATTTCGATTGCCGGCGGGCCGGAGGTGAAGAGCCCGCTGCCCGGCAAGGCCCTCGCGCGGCTGGTCCTCGCCGCGATGGCGGCAGGACGCGAGGCGGGGCTAACGCTTCCCGAGATGGCCGAGCGGGCGGCGTCGTTTCGGATGCCGCCGCTCCGGATGGGCCTCGAGCAGATCGGCCGCGTCTCGGTCCTTGCGGACTGCTACAACGCGAACCCCTCCTCGATGGAGGCCTTCCTGCAGGAGATTCCGCGCCTGGCGGACGGGCGGAGGCTCGTCGCGGTGGTTGGGGACATGCTGGAACTCGGGCCGGAGGGGGAGGCCTTCCACCGGCGCCTCGGCGAGGAGGCGGCCGCCGCGAAGCCCGCCCTCCTCGTCGGCGTCGGCGACGCGATCCAGGCTCTCCTCGAGGCCGCGGGCGTTGCGGGGCTTTCGCCCGATTGCATCCGCCGATATCCGACGGCGGAGGAGGCGGCCGAGGGCCTGTGCGGGATCGTGCGGGCCGGGGACTTCGTTGCGCTCAAGGGATCGCGCCGGATGCGCCTGGAGCGCGTCGTCGAGGGACTGCGGGCGCGGATGGGGAACGGACATGCTTGAGTGGCTCCTCGCTCCCCTCGCGGCGCACGCCTCCCCCGAGGGGCTCGGCCTGCTCTGGAAGGCGTTCCGGGTCCTGCGCTACCCGACGTTTCGGACCGCGATGGCGGCGCTCACGGCGTTCCTGCTGTGCGTCTTCCTTGGCCCGCGCGTGATCGCGTGGCTCCGGCGGATGAAGGTGGCGGACCGCCCCGACGCCTGCCCGTCTGCGGAGATCCGGGACATCCACCAGGGGAAGGCCGACACCCCGACGATGGGGGGCGCCTTCATCGTGCCGGCGGTCGTCGCGACGGCGCTCTTATGGGCGAGGCCGTCCTTCCACGTCCTCCTCGCCGTCTTCACGCTCGTCGGCTTCGCCCTGCTCGGGGCGATCGACGATCTGACGAAGCTGCTCCGGCTCGAGAGCCGCGGGATCAACATCGTCACGAAGCTCCTGATCCAGGGAACCCTCGCGGTCTGCGCCGGGACCGCGCTCTACTGGCATTCCACGACTCCGGCCCCGCCCGCCCCGGCCGCGATCGCTGCCGCCGCCGTGCCCGTCGCGCCGCCTGGCAGCCTCGACGCGCCCACGACGCTCCGGTTCCCCTTCTTCAAGTCCTGGGGGCTCAATCTTGCGGTCCTGGGGGGAATCCCGTTCGTGCTGCTGGCCGCGCTCGTCGTTGTGTCCGCCTCGAACGCGGTGAACCTGACGGACGGCCTCGACGGCCTCGCCACGGGCCTCTTCATTCCGGTCGTGATCGCCCTCGGGGTTCTCGCGTTCGTGGCCGGCGATCCCGGCCGGGCGCGCTACCTCTTCACCCCGTTCGTGCCGGGCGGGCACGAGGTGATGGTCCTGTGCGGCGCGCTGCTCGGGGCCGCCTTCGGCTTCTTGTGGTTCAACGCCCACCCGGCCCAGGTCTTCCTGGGGGACACGGGATCGCTCTCCCTCGGGGCCGTCGTGGGGCTCGTCGCCGTGATGGTGCGCCAGGAGCTCCTACTGCTCCTGCTCGCCGGGGTCTTCGTCGCGGAGGCGCTCTCGGTCGTTTTGCAGGTCGCCTCCTTCCGGCTGTCGGGGAAACGGATCTTCCGGTGCGCGCCTTTGCACCACCACTTCCAGCTCGGGGGCCTGCCCGAGACGGTCGTGACCGCTCGCTTCTGGATCGTCGGGGGGCTGCTCATGATGCTCGCCCTCTCGACGCTGAAATTGAGGTAGCGAGATGCCCGCGCCCCTCGAGTCCTCCCTGCCCGACGCCGCGGCCTGCGCCCGCTGGATCCCGCGCGCCGCGATCGTGCTTCTCGGGCTCGGGCTTCTTCTGATCCATTCCGGCGCGGCGGCGCCCGCGCTCGCCGAGGGGCCGGGGTCTCCCTTCTTCCAGAAGCAGCTTGCCTACGCCATCGCGGGGCTCCTCCTGATGGGGCTGGCCGCCGTCGTCCCCCCGAGGCTCTGGCGCGCCGCGGCGCCCGGGCTCCTGGCCGCCTCCGCCCTCATCCTCGTCGCGGTCCTCGCGCCGGGGGTGGGGGCGACCGTGAACGGGGCCCGTCGGTGGTTTCGGCTCGGGGGCTGGTCGATCCAGCCTTCCGAGTTCGCCCGGATTATGCTCGTGCTGGGGCTGGCGGCCACGGTCGCCTGGACGGATACGAAGGGTGCGTTCGCCCGGACATTTTTGCCCGCCGGCCTCGTCGTGGGGTTTGCCGGCCTCGTCGTGGTCGAGCCGGACGTTGGCGGGGCGCTCCTGATTGGGGCCGTCGGCGTCTGGACGCTCTGGGTCGCAGGAAGGACGTTCGCCGTGGGCGTGCTGTCGGCCGGGGCGCTGGCGCTGCCCGCGGTCGCGTTTCTGCCCGGCTTCGAGCACGTCCGGACGCGAATCCAGATTTTCCTGAACCCCGAGGCCGACCCGCTCGGGCGGGGCTACCAGATCGTCCAGTCGATCGGTGCGATTGCCTCGGGCGGCTGGACGGGGGTCGGGCTCGGGGAGGGGATGGCGCGGCACGGATACCTGCCCGAACACGAGACGGACTTCCTCTTCGCGACGCTCACCCAGGAACTGGGCTTCATCGGGGCGGCGGCGGCGCTGATGCTCGCGCTCGGGATCGTGGGGCTGTGCCTCGCGACGGCCGCGCGCGCCAAGGATCGGTTCGGCGCGCTTCTCGCGGCCGGGGTGGGGGCCGCGTTCGGGACCGCCGCCGCGCTCAATGTCGGCGTCGTGTGCGGGGTCCTGCCCCCCAAGGGGCTTGCCTTTCCGCTCCTGTCCTACGGCGGGTCCTCGCTCGTCGCCATGATGCTCGGGCTCGGGCTCGTCGTGTCCGTCGCGCAGGAAGCCGCGCGCGCCTTCGAGGCCGGCGCCGGCGCCAATACGGTCCCGGCGGGCGTTCCCGGGGAGGCCTTGCCGTGAACGGACCCTGCGTCGCCCTCGCCGTCTCCGGGACCGGCGGGCATCTCTTTCCGGGACTCGCGCTCGCGGAGGAGATCCGGCGCCGCCGCCCGGCCGCGCGGATCCTGTTCTTCTCGAGCGG
>ERZ1292640.3169-Hain-H43-02um-R1-3169-length-12907-cov-13_pt1 | contig 12907 bp, 11 predicted proteins | sample MGYA00564404_ERZ1292640 | MGnify/ENA primary metagenome ERZ1292640 (study PRJEB36523, sample SAMEA6512636) | groundwater metagenome | collected 2019-01-08 | study: AquaDiva: Metagenomics assemblies of 32 groundwater samples
TGATGCGCAACCTGACGCGCAGCTCGCAGTTTTTCGCTTCGACGACGATGCTGATACTGGGCGCGCTGGTGGCGCTGATGGGCTACGCGGAGAAGGCGGCTGGCGTGCTTGCCGAACTGCCGTTCGCCCAGCAGGTATCGGAGCGCGTGTGGGAACTCAAGATCCTCCTGCTGGTGCTGATTTTCGTTTATGCGTTCTTCAAGTTTTCGTGGTCGATCCGCCAGTTCGGACTGTGCTCGATTCTGGCCGGCGCGACGAAGAAACCGCCGCCGGATCCCGAGCAGTATGCGACGCACATCAACCGCGTCGCCCTCATCGTTACGTTCGCCAACGGCAATTTCAACAATGGGCTGCGCGCGTATTACTTCGGCGTCGCCGCGCTGTCATGGTTCCTGCACCCGGTGCTGATGATCGTGATCACGATCAGCGTCGTCTACGTATTGCACCAGCGCGAATTCCGCTCCCGGACGCTGGAGGCGTTGGTCGGAGAATGACAAGGCGGTCAGTCACGCGCTGGCGGATGTCGGGCGTACTTGCCAGCCGCGGTCGGCGAGCGGCGTCGCTCTAGCCGGAGGGCAGTACTTTTACGTCAGTGGTCACCGAATTCGCAATAAAGCATTCTCGATGAGCTTTGTCATGTAACCACTCAAGATCCGCGGGGGTAGGCAGTTTCGCGCCGCTGTAGACAATTTTCGGATGCAGCTCGACGCGCGTCACGGCGAGCTTGCCATTGGCGTTTTTCTCGACGTGTCCGACTGCGCTGTCTTCGTAGCTGTCGACGATGAAACCCTTGTTGGAGGCGAGCGCGAGAAACGTCAGCATGTGGCAGCTCGATAGCGCGGCGACGAACGCCGCTTCAGGATCGACCAGCTGCGGATTGCCAAGATACTGGGGCGCGGCGGAAGCTTTCACCTCCATGCCGCGCTCGAAAACCCAGGCGTGATCGCGCGGATAGTTCTTGTAGCCGAAATCGGCGCCGTTGCGCGCCCATTTGATCGTTGCTTTATGTTCGGACATGCCCGTGACTCGTGGTTCGTTGTTCGTGGTTCGCCCTGACTGATTACTGCCAACTGCCAACTGCCTTTAGAACCCACCGCCTGGCCGTCGGTGCGGCGCTCGGACGCGGCGAGGTAGCCGTCGTCCATCTTGCAAATCAGTTCTTTGCAACCATCAAGCGGCCTTCGTGAGGCGATGTTCAATCGGCTTCACCGAGAGCCGCAGTCCCGCCGCGTCAAGAATGGCGGTGAGGCTGCGCAATTCGGGATTGCCGGATTTCGATAGCATGCGATAGGTCGCTTCGCGGGTGAGCTTCGACTTGCGCGCTATCGCGGCCACCCCACCGCGCGCTAGCGCAATATGACGCAAGGCGAGCATGAGCACGCCCTGATCGCCATCTTCAATCGCCGCCTCGAGGTAAGCCGCCGCCTCCTCGGGGTCTTTCAGGCGCTTGATCAGCCACGCCTCATGAGGCACGCTTGCCGGGGTGGGCTTTTTCCGCCCGGCGCCTGTAGTCCCGGAGGTACGTTTTGGCATTTTCGATATCCTTTTGCTGCGTTTTCTTGTCGCCGCCGCAGAGTAGAAGCAGAATCAGCTTGCCGACGCGGGCGAAATACACGCGGTAGCCTGGTCCCCAATCGACCCGAAGTTCGGATACCCCTTCACCGACCGGTTCGCAGTCGCCAAAGTTGCCAAGCGATGCCCGGTCGATCCGCGTCTTGATCCGTGCTCTTGCCTGACGGTCTGCCAATCCCTCAAGCCAACGGGCGAACAAATCAGCCCCGCTGGCGGTGACGTAGTGGCGAATTTCAAACATAGCGATTGTAATCTATAAGTCACACCTGATCAAGTGGCTACCGGATAGCCGAAATCGGCGCCGTTGCGCGCCCATTTGATCGTTGCTTTATGTTCGGACATGGTCGTTCCTCAAAACCCCACCGCCTGGCCGTCGGTGCGGCGCTCGGATGCGGCGAGGTAGCCGTCATCCATCCTGTAAATCAGCTGCGCGCGGCCGAAGTCAGTGCTCCAGCGGTCGGCCTGCGTGAGCGCGTGGCCGCGGCCCCTGAGTTCGGTGATGACCTCAGCGCTGACGCCTTGCTCGATGCCGACGGCGAGGCCGGTGTCGATTCGCCAGCGCGGCGCATCCGCCGCCGCCTGCGGGTTTTGGTGGTAGTCGGCGAACCGGATCATCACCTGGGAGTGACCCTGCGCCTGCATTGATCCGCCCATTACGCCAAAGCTCATCACCGGCTTGCCGTCCCGGGTGACGAATGAAGGAATGATGGTCTGGAACGGGCGTTTGCGCGGCCCGACTTCATTTGCATGTCCTGGCCGCAGGCTGAAGCCGTAGCCGCGGTTCTGCAGGCTGATGCCCGTGCCGGGGACCACGATGCCTGAGCCGAACCCCTGGTAGTTCGACTGGATGTAGGACACCATCATGCCGGAAGCGTCGGCTGCGGTCAGATAGACCGTGCCTCCGCGCGGCGGCTCGCCGAACTTCGGGTTCTGCGCCCGCTTCATGTCGATGAGACTGGCGCGCTTTTTCAGATACGCCTTATCGAGCATCTCGGACGGCTTGACGCGCATCGTCGCCGGGTCGGACACGTATTCGTAGATGTCGGCGAACGCGAGTTTCATCGCTTCAATCTGCGCGTGCAGGCTGTCGGCGGAATCGACCGGCAGGCTTGCCATGTCGAGGTTTTCGAGGATGCCGAGCGCGATCAGCGCGCCGATGCCCTGACCGTTGGGCGGAATTTCGTGAAGCCGGTAGCCGCGGTAGTTCTGGCCCAGCGGCTCGACCCAGTCGAGCGTGTGCGTAGCGAGATCGTCCATCGTCATCGCGCCACCGTGCTCGCGCGAGTGCGCGACCATTTTTTCAGCAAGGTCACCCTGGTAGAACGCTGCGCCTTTGGTGTCAGCGATGCGTTTGAGCGTGCGCGCCTGGTCGGGGAACACGAAGGTCTCACCTGGCTGCGGCGCGCGTCCCTTGGGCATGAAGGCTTCCGCATAGCCCGGCACCGCCGCGAGTTCCGGAACCTGTTTTTCCCATAGCCGCGCGATAGTCGGACTCACCATGAAGCCGCCGGCCGCGTACTGGATCGCCGGCTCGAACAGATCGGCGAACGGCAGCTTGCCGTATTTGCCCGACAGTTCAACCCATGCCGCAACACAACCGGGCACGGTCACCGCATCCCAGCCGCGCGTCGGCATCGCCGCCAGCCCTTTGAAACGCGCCGGTGTCCATGCGGCAGGCGAGCGGCCTGAGGCGTTGAGTCCATGCAGCTTCCCGCCGTCCCACAAAATCGCGAACGCGTCCGAACCGATGCCGTTGCTGGTCGGCTCGAGCACGGTCAGCGCAATTGCGGTGGCGAGCACGGCATCGACCGCGCTGCCGCCTTTCATCAGCATGCGCAGGCCGGCCTGTGCTGCGAGCGGTTGCGACGTTGCCACCACGTTGCGCGCGAGTATCGGCATGCGTTGCGACGGGTAGGGGAATTGCCAGTCGAAAGGCTTCATGTTTTGCGATCCTGAACGTGTCTTAAAGCGAATAATACTACATGCACTTAATGTCTTTCGCGGCGGGGCTTTTGGCGTAATACAATGGATGTTCGCGAGAGCCGGATGCGCGCAATCAATATGATGTGAGGCGAGGATGAAACTCGAGGAGCCGATCCTGAAGTTGCTGCGCGGCACGCTGCGGCGCATTACGCAAGGGCGCGTGACATGAGCGATAGTTCGAAGCTCCTGATCGCCGAGGTAGCGGACGGCGTGCTCAATGTCATCATCAATCGGCCGGGAAAACGCAATGCCTTGAGCCGTGCGGTGCTTGCCGAGCTGAGGCGGACGTTCCATGATTTTGCGGCTGCCGGAGAACTGAAGGTGGCCGTCCTGCGCGGGGCGGGCGACAGGTGTTTTGCCGCCGGGGGCGACCTGCACGATCTCGCGACAGTGCGCACGCCCGAACAGACGCGGACCATGGCGGACGAAGCCCACGACGCGCTTGATGCGATCCGCGATTTCCCGTTGCCCGTGGTGGCCGCGCTCAACGGTGATGCGCTGGGCGGCGGCGCCGAACTCGCGGTGGCATGCGATTTTCGCGTCGCCGCGAATCACGCGCAGATCGGTTTCATCCAGGGTCGCCTCAACATCTCGACGGCGTGGGGCGGCGGCGGGGACTTGATGCGGCTGATCGGCGTGTCGCCGGCTTTGCGGTTGCTGGCGGCGAGCGAGCGCCTCGACGCGCAGGCCGCGCTCGGCGCCGGACTGGTTGACGCGGTGGCGGTGGCGCAGGAGCCGTTGCAGGCGGCGGTCGAGCGTTTCATCGCCCCGTTTTTGCAGCAGGCGCCCCAGGTGCTCCGCGCCTTCAAGGCGCTGGCGCGGGCGATGCGCCGTGGATTGCCGGCTTCCGAGGTCCGCGCGGTCGAGACGCGTCATCTGGTCGAGACCTGGGCGCACCCCGATCATTGGCAAGCCGCCGACAAAATTCTTGGCGCGAGGAGGACTTCTTGACCGCTCAGACCACACCACCGCGCGCCGCGACTGGCGACGAGGCGTTGCTTCCACCCAAGCCGGTGAGCAGTTCCGGCATCCCGATTCCGACGGTGGCTACGGCCGATCCGACTGCCACGGCGCCGCTCGAGGCGCCCGGCGTCTACCCGTTCACGCGCGGCATATTTCCGGACGGCTATACCGGCCGGCTGTGGACTTTCCGCCAGTACTCGGGATTCGGCACTGCCGAGGAATCGAACCAGCGCTACCGCTTCCTGCTCGCGCAGGGACAGACCGGGCTCTCGGTGGCGCTCGATCTGCCGACGCAATGCGGCTACGACCCGATCGAGTCGATGGCGAAATCCGAAGTCGGCAAGGTGGGTGTGTCGTTGTCGACACTCGCGGACGCCGAGGTGCTGTTCGAGGGAATAGACCTCGCGCGCATTTCCACGTCGTTCACGATCAATGGCACTGCCGCGATCATCTACGCCATGTATCTGGCGGTCGCCGACAAGCACGGTGTGCCGCGCGAGAAACTCACCGGCACGATCCAGAACGACATCCTCAAGGAGTACGTCGCGCGCGGCACCTGGATCTTCCCGGTCAAACCGTCGCTGCGTCTCATCGCCGACAGCATCCTGTATTCCAACGATGTAACCCCGCGTTTCAACCCGATCAGCATTGCCGGCGCGCACATGCACGATGCCGGCGCGACACCGGCCGAGGAGATGGGCTACACGCTTGCCAACGGGCTGGCCTATGTTGATGAGCTGGGGCGGCGCGGCGGCGATGTCGAAAAATTCGGCAAGCGCCTGTCGTTCTTTTTTTATGTGCACATGGACTTTTTCGACGCGGTGTGCAAGTTCCGCGCCGCGCGCCGCATCTGGGCGCGGCTGATGCGCGAGCGCTACGGGGTGCAGGACGCGAAGGCCCAGCATTTCCGGTTCGGGGTGGTCTGCGGCGGCTCGTCGCTCGTCGCGGCGCAGCCCTACAACAACATCATGCGCGTGACCATCGAGACCATGGCGGCAGTGCTGGGCGGCGCGCAATCGATCTTCACCTGCGCGTATGACGAGCCGTTCCAGATCCCGACCGAGTTTTCGGCCGAGCTCGCGTTGCGCACGCAGCAGATCATTGCTTACGAAAGCGGGATCGCCAGGACAGTCGACCCGTTCGGCGGCAGCTATTTCATCGAACAGCACACCGATCGCATGGAACAGGCGATTCTCAAGGTGATGAAGGAGATCGACGATTACGGCGGCGTGATCGAGGTGATCGAAAGCGGCTGGCTGCAGAGGCGGATCGCGGAGCGCGCGCGCGAGCGCAAGACGAAGATCGACAGCGGCGACACGACGGTGGTCGGCCAGAATGCGTTCCGCCGTGCCGACCAGAGCGAAGAGTTCGGCGAAGTGTTCCGGCTTGATCCGCAGGCATCCCAACGCGTGATCGAGCGCTATGAAGCCGTCAAGGCGCGCCGCAGTCCGGCCGCAGTCGAGCGCGCCCTGACGCGGCTGGAGCGGGCTGCGGCGAACGACGGCGAAAACCTGATGCCCTGTCTCGTCGATTGCTGCCACGCCTACGCCACGGTGGGCGAGATGGTGCAGCGCCTCAAGTCGCAATGGGGCGAATTCCAGGAGCCGGTGCGGCTATGACTGCGATCCTGCGGCTACCCGTCCTGCGCGGCAGGCGCATCCTGATCGCCAAGCCGGGCCTCGATGGTCACGATGTCGGCGCCAAGGTGATTGCGCTGGCGTTGCGCGACGCCGGCGCCGAGGTGATTTACACGGGATTGCGCAAGAGCCCCGAGTACATCGCGCGTGTCGCGGTCGACGAAGACGTCGACGCGGTGGGCTTGAGCGTGCTCTCCGGCAGCCATTGCGAGCTCGTGGCGCAGACCATCGCCTGCCTGTGCGAGGCGGGGGCGGGCGAGATCAAGGTGTTTGTCGGCGGCACGATTCCGAAGGAGGATTTCGATTACCTGCGCGGGCTCGGCGTGTGCGGCATCTATACCAGCTCGATGCACCTCGACGTGGTGGTCGCGTCGGTGGCGGACGCGCTCGCGGTTCAGCCGGCATGAGCGGGCCGCTGAGCGGTTTTCGCATTCTCGAGGTCGGCCACATGCTGGCCGGTCCGTATTGCGGCATGCTGCTCGCCGATCTCGGCGCCGAGGTGATCAAGATCGAGGCCGACGATGGCGACATTGCGCGGCGCCTCGGCGAGCACCGCGCCGGCGAGCACAGCGTTTACTTCGCGAGCCTCAATCGCAGCAAGTTGAGCGTGACGCTCGACCTTGCCGATGCCGCGGGAAAGGATGCATTCCAGCGGCTGGTGGCGAGCGCGCACGGACTGATTACCAATCTGCGGCCGCGCGCGATCAAGAAACTCGGGCTGACCTACGACGATCTCAAGGCCTGCAACCCGAAGCTCGTGTGCGTCGCGCTTACCGGCTACGGGCTCGAGGGACCTTACGCCGAGCGCCCGGCCTACGATTACGCGATCCAGGCCATGACCGGCATCATGGAAATGACCGGAGAACCCGGCTCTGCTCCGGCCAAGGCGGGGTATTCGGCGGTCGACAACTCGGCGGGCATCATGGCTGCGCTCGGGCTCGCGGCAAAGCTCGCCGAAGGCAAGGGCGGTCAGGTCGAGGTGGCGATGTACGACGTGATGCTCTCGCAACTCAATTATGTTGCCGCGGCGTGGCTCAACGCCGGTGCGCGGCCGCAGCGCTTCGCGCACTCGGCGCACCCCTTTATCGTGCCGGCGCAGGTGTTCCCGACGCGCGATGGCTGGCTGATGCTGTTCATCACCCACGACGATTTCTGGAAGGCCTTCTGCGAGGAAGCCGGTATGCAGGAGTGGCTGCGCGATGCGCGCTTTGCTACCATCGAGGGCCGTCGCGAAAACCGCGGCGTGGTGATCGATGCACTGACCGCGCTGTTGAAAACCAACACCGCTGCCAGCTGGGTGGCGCGGCTCGCGCCGCGCGGCATTGTCGCGGAAGCCGTGGCGACCCTCGATCACGCGCTGGCGAGTGAGCTCGCCACATCGCGCGGGATGGTGGTGCGGCTGAATGGCACGGAAATGCGCGCGGTCGGCAACCCGATCAGGAGCTCCGGTCATCAAACCGAGTATGGCGCGCCGCCGCGCCTCGGCGAGCATACCGGGCAGGTACTCGGAGGCAGTGCGAAGTGAACGGCATTGACCGTCCGCCGCTCGACCGCGCTGCGCCCGGCCGGGTGTTGACGCGCATGGCCATAGGATCGTGAAAAACGCGGGGCAAATATGAAATTTGAGAAGCCGATACTGCAACAGGCCGCGGCCGCCCATCGTCCGACCATCATGGGTACGAAGCACGTGATCGCGGCGGGGCATTATCTGGCGGCGCATGCCGGATTCGAAATCCTCGAAGCGGGCGGCAACGCGGTCGATGCAGGGGTTGCGGCGGGAATCGCGGTCGGCGTGTTGCAGACCGACAAAGTCAACTTCGGCGGGGTCGCGCCGCTGATCGTCTATCTCGCGAAACAGCGTGCAATCCATTGCATCGACGGCCTCGGCGTATGGCCGCGGGCGGTGACTCCCGACTTTTTCATGCGGCATCACGGCGGCAAAATCCCAGCAGGCGTGCTGCGCAGCGTGGTGCCCGCGGCGCCGGATGCTTGGATCACCGCGCTTGCGCGCTTCGGCACCATGACCTTCGGCGAGGTCGCGGCGGCGGCGATCCGTTTTGCGCGCGAGGGTTTCCCGATGTATCCGCTGATGTCCGAATTCATCAAGGACAATCACGCGTCCTACGCGCGCTGGCCGTCGAGCAGGAAAGTATTCCTGCCCAAGGGCCGCGCGCCCGAGCCGGGTGAAGTCTTCGTGCAGGCTGAGCTTGGCAGGACGCTGCAGTACCTGGCCGACGTCGAGAAGGCGAACCGGCGCAAGGGACGCAGCGCGGCGCTGCGCGCCGCACGCGATGCGTTCTACAAGGGGGATGTCGCCGCGGCAATCGTCAAGTTTCACCGTCAGGCCGGCGGCCTGATGCGGATGGAGGATTTCGCCGAATTCGGCATCAGGTTCGAGCCGACCGTTAAAGCGAAATTCAGCGGCATCGAGGTTCATGCATGCGGGCCGTGGTCGCAGGGGCCGGTGCTGCCGATGGCGCTCAACATCCTCAAGGGCTACGACCTGTTGGCCATGGGGCACAATTCGCCCGCCTACATACACGTAGTGACCGAAGCGCTCAAACTCGCCTGTGCCGACCGCCATCAGCATTTCGGCGATCCGGATTTCGTCAAGGTGCCGCTCAGGGGTTTGATGTCGGACGGCTACGCCGCGCACCGCCGCGGCATGATACGTCCCGACCGCGCATGGCCCGGGATGCCGCCGGCGGGCGATCCCGCGACGCTCCTCAACTTGCCGCATCGGTGGATGACGCGGCCGCAGCCGGACGAGGCGCCGGGACCCGGGGATACCACCTACGTCTGCTGCATCGACCGGCATGGCAATGCGTTTTCCGCGACGCCATCGGACGGCTCCAACAATTCACCGCTCGTACCCGGCGTGGGAATACTGTGTTCTGGTCGGGGCACGCAATCGTGGGCCGATCCCACCCATCCGAGTTCGGTTGCGCCGGGCAAGCGGCCACGGCTCACGCCCAGTCCCGCGCTCGCGTTCAGGAACGGCAAGGTGCTGATGCCTCTCGGCACGCCCGGCGGTGACGTGCAGCCGCAGGCGATGCTGCAGGTATTCCTGAACGTCAACGTGTTCGGCATGGATGCGCAGAGCGCGATCGAGGCGCCGCGGTTTGCCAATTACAGCTATCCGGGCTCGTTCGAGCCGCACGATTATTTTCCGGGCCGGCTTTATCTCGAAGCGCGTATCGCGAAAGCAACCGGCGAGGAACTCGCGCGGCTCGGCCACAAGGTCTACTGGTGGGACGAGTGGACGTGGCTCGCCGGCGCGCCTTGCACCATCGTGGTCGATCACAAGACCGGCGTGTTGCATGGCGGCGCCGATCCGCGCAGGCCGGCTTACGTATTGGGGTGGTAATGCGGTGCAATGCGCTGTTAAGCTGGCGAGGCGTGAAGGGTGAGGCGGGAAAACTATCAGGAGGCAATCAAGTGGCTAATGAACGAAACTGCAGGACGCCGGGTTGGATTGCATGTGCCGGCGCGGGGCTGATGCTGGTAGCAATGGGGGCGGGCGCACAGCAGTACCCCACCAAGACGGTCCGTTTCATCGTCCCCTATACGCCGGGTGGCGGCGCCGATATCCTGGCCCGCGCGGTCAGTGCCAAGCTGACCGAGGCGTGGGGGCAGTCGGTGGTGGTCGAGAACCGGCCGGGCGCGGGCACCAATCTGGGCTCGGAGATCGCGGCGCGCTCGGCGCCCGACGGCTACACGCTGTTCATGCCGACGATCGCGAACGCGATCAATCCGACGCTCTACGGCAAGCTCACCTACGACCCGGTGAAGGATTTCGCCCATATCACCAACATCGCCAAAGTGCCGGGCATCGTCGTCGTGCATCCTTCAGTGCCCGTAAAGAGTGCCAGGGAGCTAATCGCGCTCGCCAAAGCACACCCGGACCAGCTGCGCCACGGCTCGACCGGGATCGGCAGCCCGCATCACCTGGCCGGCGAACTGTTCAAGACCATGGCGGGCGTGAAGATGATTCACGTGCCGTACAAGGGCGCGTCGCCGGCGCTGGTTGACGTCGTGGCCGGCCACATCGAGGTCTATTTCGGCGCGATGGTGTCGGTGCTGCCGCATGTGAAGAGCGGACGGTTGCGCCCGCTCGCGGTAACCAGCATCAAACGCGCAGGAGTCGTTCCCGATTTGCCGACGCTCGACGAGCAGGGCTTGAAGGGCTTCGAAACCGGCTCGTGGTTCGGGGTGTCGGCGCCTGCCGGAACGCCGCGGGAAATCATCACGAAGCTCCACGGTGAGATCGTGCGCATCATCAAGATGCCCGAGGTGACCAATCGCATCGCGTCCGACGGCGCCGACTTCGTCGGCAACACGCCCGAACAATTCACCGAGTTCATCAGGTCCGAAATTGTGAAATGGGGCAAGGTGGTGAAAATATCGGGCGCCAAAGTGGACTGAGGAAGGCAGTGAAGAGTGAAGAGTAAACTCATCGCTCGTTGCCTCTGCGCCCTGGCGTTGCTGGGCACCGTGGGCGCTTTCGCTGGGGCCGCGTCCTATCCCACCAAGCCGGTGCGGTTGGTGGTGGGGTTTCCGCCTGGGGGTGCGGCCGACATTCTGGGACGCATCGCGGCGCAGCAGCTCACGGCGAGCCTGGGCGAGCAGGTGGTGGTCGACAATCGCGGCGGCGCCGGCGGCCTGGTTGCAACCGAAATCACGGCACGCGCTGCCCCCGACGGCTACACGCTGCTGTTCACATCGATTCCGCACGTAATCAACCCGCACCTCTACCGGAAGGTCAACTACGACGCCGTCAGGGATTTCGACGCCGTGATCCAGTTCGTCGCGGTGCCGCTGATGCTGGCATCCAACACGGGCTTTCCGGCGAAATCGGTAAAGGAGCTGGTCGCAAATGCGAAAACCAGGCCGGGACAAATCAACTACGCTTCGGCGGGCGCGGGCTCATCCAGCCATCTCGCGATGGAACTGTTCAAGTCGATGGCGGGCGTCGCTATGACGCACATCCCGTACAAGGGCACGGGGCCGCTGATAATCGACCTGATTGCGGGACAGGTCAGCGTCACCATCGCGAGCGCGGTGCCGCTGATTCCGCAGGTCAAAGCGGGCAAGCTGCGCGGACTCGCCGTGACCGGCGCCAGGCGCTCGGGCGCGATGCCGGAACTTCCGACCATCGGCGAGGCCGTGCCCGGTTATGAGGTGACGAACTGGTTCGGCATCATCGTCCCCAGGGGAACGCCGCGGATAGTTGTCGTTCGCGTCAATACGGATCTTAACAAGTCGCTGGCGGCAGCCGACTTGAAGCGCCTACTCAGTGCGCAAGGCGCTGATGCTGCGGGTGGCACGCCTGAAGAATTCGCCACGATCATCAGGCAGGATTTCGTCAAGTGGGGGCAGGTGGTGAAGGATTCCGGCGCCCGGGTCGACTGAAGACGGTGCCGCGCTTATAGCCAGCCCTTGTGCTTGAGGTAAAGGATCGGGCCGATCGCGACGATCAGCATCAGCACCAGCGCCAGCGGATAGCCGTAATACCACTCGAGTTCCGGCAGGTGACGGAAATTCATGCCGTAGATGCTCGCGATCAGCGTGGGTGGCATCAGTATCACCGATAACACGGTGAAGACATTCAGACGCTTGTTCTGGGCGATGTTGATCATGCCGAGTGCGGCGTCCATCAGGAATTTCGCGCGCTCGGCGAGAAAACTCGAGTAAGTCATCAGCGAATCGACGTCGAGCAGGATTTCGTTGATGGTTTCGGCCTGCCCGGCGGCCTCGCTGCTGCGCGCCAGACTGGAATAGGCGCGTCTGTTTTCGAGCAATCCAAGCCGCGCCTTGCCGTTGATGTCCTCGATGCGGGCGAGCGACTCGAGCACGCGCGGCATGGTCTGCGATCTGCTCCGGAAGATGGACAGACTCACGGGCTCGAGTTCCGACTCCAGCCGCTCGTAGGTGTCCGCCATCATGCCCTCGCGGGCGGCAATGATGCCGACCAGGATCGCCATCGCGCTGCCGTACGATTCGGGGTTTTTGGCGGCCTGGCTGTAGAACGAGCGGAATTCGGGGAGTTCGTCGCTGCGCAGCGTATAAAGACGCCCGTTGCTGAGGGTAAATCCGACGTCGACGTTACGCGTGATTTCGCCGCCGGTCAGCAGAAAATACAAATGCAGATGCAGACCGTGTTCGTCGCGGTAAAAGCGCTCGCTGGCCTCGATTTCTCCGAGTTCCTCGATGAACTGCAGTTCCTGGCCATAAGCCTGCCTGATCCATTGCCGGTCCTGCTCGGTCGGATAGACAAGGTCCAGCCACAACATTTCGGGCGTAAGGTCAGAGCGCTGAGTAACATGGACCTTGTTGAGCGTGCCGTTCGCGGTGGTGTATGCAGTCAGCATGGCGTGGTTTCGAGCCGTAGCGGCGTTTGCGGATTCCGTAGCGCTGGATTTTAACTTTTCCCGGCCCGTCCCGGCGTAAAATTTCAACTGGAGGTTGTTATGCTCGGAACCCATGATGCCGGATGATCTGCCATACCAGAATCTTACGCCTGACCTGATACTCGACGCCGTCGAGAGCTGCGGTTATCGCTGTGATGGCCGGCAGTTTGCGTTGAACAGCTTTGAAAACCGTGTCTACCAGGTGGGGCTCGAGGACGGGACGGCGCTGGTCGCCAAATTCTACCGCCCGCAACGCTGGAGCAATGAGGCAATACTCGAAGAGCACGGTTTCGCGATCGAGCTTGCCGCGCGCGAGATTCCGGTGGTGGCGCCGCTTGCCAC
>ERZ1292640.3170-Hain-H43-02um-R1-3170-length-12907-cov-10_pt1 | contig 12907 bp, 12 predicted proteins | sample MGYA00564404_ERZ1292640 | MGnify/ENA primary metagenome ERZ1292640 (study PRJEB36523, sample SAMEA6512636) | groundwater metagenome | collected 2019-01-08 | study: AquaDiva: Metagenomics assemblies of 32 groundwater samples
TGTTTAGGGTTTTCATCGGCGTTCATCGGCGTTCATCGGCGGTTAATCGCTTTTTTAAGGTTGATTTTTTTTGGCGTTCATCGGCGTTCATCGGCGGTTAAATGTTATTCTTCATTTTTGAGATGAGTTCCAGGGATACCTCATGAGCGACTGGACTTCCGGCTATGTAACCGACATCGGTTACACCTACGGCTATTACACCGAACTCAACCCGCTGCGTGTGCGGCTGGCTTTTCTGAATGCGGGGCTGGCGCTGCCGGAGGCCGGCACGGCCTGCGAACTCGGTTTTGGCCAGGGCATGAGCGCCAACATGCACGCGGCAGGCAGCGCCACCGCATGGTGGGGCACCGATTTCAACCCCGCGCAGGCGGGCTTCGCCCGGGAACTCGCGGCGATCTCGCGGGCCGAGGCGCAGCTCTACGACCAGTCGTTTGCTGAGTTCTGCCAGCGCGGCGATGTGCCTGATTGCGACTACATCGGCCTGCACGGCATCTGGAGCTGGATTTCGGATGAGAACCGCGCGGTCATCGTCGATTTCGTCCGCCGCAAGCTCAAAGTCGGCGGCGTGCTCTACATCAGCTACAACACCATGCCCGGCTGGGCATCGTTTGCGCCGATGCGGCATCTCATGACCGAGCACGCCGAAGTGATGGCTGCGCCGGGCAGGGGCGTTGTCTCGCGCATCGATGCGGCGATCGAGTTCGCCGAGAAATTTCTGGCCACCCAACCCATCTATGGACGTTTGAATCCGCAGGCGGCGGAACGCATCAAGAAGATCAAGGACCAGAATCGCCACTATCTCGCCCACGAGTATTTCAACCGCGACTGGGACCCCATGCACTTTGCCGACATGGCACGCTGGCTCGAGCCGGCCCGGGTGACCTACGCCTGCTCCGCGCACTACCTCGACCACATCGACGCAGTGAACCTCACCGCGGACCAGCAGGCATTCCTGAAGGATATCCCCGACCCGATGTTCCGCGAAACGACGCGCGACTTCATGGTCAACCAGCAATTCCGCCGCGATTACTGGGTGAAGGGCGCGCGCCGGCTCTCAGTCCTGGAGCAGGCTGAGGCACTGCGAGCCCAACGGTTTATGCTCAACACCCATCGCCCCGATGTGTCCCTGAAGGTAACCGGCGCGTTGGAGGCGAACCTGAGCGAGGCGATCTACAACCCGATCCTCGATTTCCTGGCTGACCACAAGCCGAGAACCATCGCTCAGATGGAGCAGGCAGTCAAAGACAAGGGTGTGGTGGCGTTCGGCCAGTTGGTGCAGGCGGCGGTGGTGCTGACCGGCGCCTCGCATCTGGCTGCGGTGCAGGACGACGCCGTCATCGCCAAGGCCAGGAAGCACACCGACAAACTCAACGCGCACCTGATCCAGAAGGCCAGGGGCAGCGGTGACATCAACTATCTGGCCAGCCCCGTGACCGGCGGCGGCGTCACCGTCGGCCGCTTCCCGCAACTGTTCCTGCTGGCCATTGCCCAGGGCAAAAAGCAGCCCGCGGAATGGGCGCAACTGGTGTGGCAGATTCTCGTCAGCCAGGGGCAGAAAATCATCAAGGAAGGGAAGATGCTGGAGAGCGCGGAAGAAAACATCGCCGAGCTGACCGAGCAGGCGCAAAGCTTCGCCGACAAGCAATTGCCGATACTCAAAGCGCTGCAGATCGCCTGAAGCGAAAATCGGTAGTTGAACCGCCGATGAACGCCGATAACATCAAAAACATTTTGAAACCGCCGATGAACGCAGATGAACGCCGATAAGATCAAAAACAAAATGCAATAATCAAAGATTCGCAAACTGTCCTTGATACGGTCACATTTGTATGTTTAGGGTTTTCATCGGCGTTTATCTGCGTTCATCGGCGGTTAATCGCTTTTTCCCTCGAATGACGACTGTGATCCTGCGCTACTTGCCGGGTGGCGTATCGGTTCTGGTGTCCGGGCTCCCGGGTTGCTGGCACCACGGTCCGCCGCGAGTGGTACGGCCCAGCGCATCGCTGATGCCGCAGTCCAGAAGTTTTTCCGCCTCTTTCAGTTTCTTGCGGAACTCGTCGGAAACCATTTTTGCCTGCCCTACGTTTTGGGCCACGCGCGGTGTGATCAGCACCACCAGCTCCGTTTTGACCTTACTGGTCGACTGCGAGCCGAACAGTCCGCCCAGTATCGGGATGCTTGACAGGAAGGGCACGCCGGTGCTGCCGGCGGAGTTGTTCTCCGAGATGAGACCGCCCAGCACCGTGGTTTCCCCCGATTGAACGGTCACCATGGTCTTCGCCGAGCGTTTGCTGATGGTGGGGGAATTCAGCAGCGAGCTCGTGGTGGTCGAAGCGGTGCTGACTTCCTGGTTGATGTCCAGATTGACCAGGCCGCCGGCGTTGATATGAGGGGTCACGGACAGAATCACCCCGGTATCCAGGTACTGCACGGAGGTCACCACCGTGGTGCCCACGACCGACTGCGGCCCGGCGGTTGGCACGCTGTCGCCCACCTGGATCTTGGCCGTCTGGTTGTCGGCCACCATGATGTGCGGCGAGGACAGGATGTTGAGCTTGTTGTTGCTTGCCAGCATGTTCAGCACGGCCTGGATCGTGTCGCCGGCACGCGAGGTGAGCGCATAGGAAAATCCCGGCACGATCCTGCTGATGCCCGCAACCCCGGTGTCGAGCTGGCCGCTCCTTCTTGCGCCGTGGGTGAACAGCCACTCCAGGCCATACTGGAGTTCATCCTTGAGCGTCACTTCGGCGATCGTCACTTCGATCAGCACTTGCCGCGGCGCCGTATCGAGTTTCTTGAGCGCCGCCTCGATCTTCGCATAGCCGGCGGAAGTGGCGAGAATCAGCAGCGCGTTGTTTTCCCGGTCGGCGACCACCCGCACCTGGCCCGCAGGACCGCCACTGTCGTCGGGGACCGCAAGAGTTGCCCCGGTCGAGGGCAACGCTCCAGCCGGTCTTGGCGTGGGTGTGGTTCCGGGCGGGCTCCCGAATGGGGTTGCGGGCGTGCCTCCGAACGGGGTTGCGGGTGTGCCTCCGAATGGGGTTCCGGGTGGGCTTCCGAACGGGCCCGCGAACGGACTTGTGATGGTAGTCGGCGCCAGGCCGGGAGCTACGCTGGGAGCGCCAGGCGGGCGGGCTGCCGGTGCCTGCCCGCTGCCAAAAGTCTGGGTGAGCAGTCCCGCCAGATGCTCGGCCTTGCCGTTCTGGACGTGATAGACGAACAGGCGCACGCCCCCGTCGGTTCCCACGCGATCGAAGCGTTCGAGCCACACCTTGGCCTGTTCCAGGTAGTGCGGTTGCGGGGTAATGATCAGGAAACCGTTGAGCCGCTCGATGGGAATGAAGCGCACTACGCCCGCCAGCGGACTCAGTTTCTTGTCGCCGATGATCTTGTTCAGCTCCGCATCGACCGTTTTCACATCGGCGCTCTGCAGGGTGAACAGCCCGACCGACATTCCGCTCAGCCAATCGACATCGAACAAATCGACGGTATCGAGCATGTGCCCGATTTCGTTCTGGGTGCCGGCGATAATCAGCAGATTGCGCAGCTCATCGACCTTGATGGCGCCCGCATCCGGAGCGAAAGGCTCGAGTATCCTGCCCATTTCCTTCGCGCCAACGAATTTCAGCGGCACGACCTGCACCGAAAAACCGGCAAACACACCTCCCATCTTGGGCGACACCGATCCCCGTACCGCGGCGGCGGGCATGATCTTGAAGATTCCGCCCTCCTTGACCAGAACGACGCCGTTCATGCGCAGCACGGTCTCGAGCGTGGGCAGCACCGCGCTGCGCGGCAAGGGCCGGGCGGAGCGGAATGTGATCAAGCCCTGCACCCTTGGATCGACGATATAGCTTTCCTGGAGAATCTCCGCCAACACCGTTTTGGCGATGTCGCGAATATCCGCCGACTCGAAGTTCAGGGACACGTTGGCCGGTTCCGCGGAAACTTTCTCCGGCCCGGGTGGCTTCAACAATACGCCCGATCCCCTGAAGATCTGCACGCTCTCGGCCTGCTTCTCCCTGGCGTCGGCCGGAACTCCAGCCCCCGCCTGCGCCGGCACGGCTTTCCCCGGAGACGGCTGTGCCGCAGCGGCGCTCGCTGAGGTTGACGCGCGCCGGCCGCTGCCATCCGCGGACTCCTCCGTCCCGACGCCCGCACAGCCCGCCAATGCTGACAGCACAGCAGCAACCACGCACCTGCCCAGCCGGTGGACCATAAAGCGTGTCGTCATATTGACGTTCAGCATGATTTTTTTCCTACACCAGATCATTCATTACTTCGGAGCGGCAGGAAACCCGACCGGCGGCGGCGCGCCTTGCACTCCCGTGGGCGCTGCAGGAGTACCAAGGAACGGATTTTGCACTGCCGGGGGTTTCGCAGGAGATCCAAGGAACGGATTTTGCACGACTCCAACGGGTCGCGCGGGAGTACCGGGGGGCGGCCTGTTCGTCTTCAGCACCAGCGTTTCCGTTTCGCCGAACTGGCTTAATACCACCCGGTCCGCCGTAACTTCACGCACCGTGATGCCATTTATTTCCTTGCCCTCCGCCACCACGCGGCTCCTGTTGCCGGCTTTCTCCACCAGAAAAGCGACCTTGCTCCCGCCCGCCATGGTGGTGCCCATCAGGATGAACTGATCTTTTTTCATGCCGGGCTCGGGCGATCCCGAGGCTGGCGTGATCGGAGCCGGACGGCGGGTTACGACGAATATGGGTCGCGCTGTTATTCGCACATACTGATCGGACGGGGGAAGACGGAAGGGCTCGGCCAAAGCGGGTTCTGAAAATTCCGCGCGCGTCTCGACAGTTGTTTCCGCCGGCCACTGCTGCTGCCGGCCCCAATTCGTTTCCAGCCCGATACCTGCCGCCAGAGCGCCGCACAAGATCAGCCAGAACGCGGTCTCGACCCTGAGCGGGGTCAATGCTGTGCTCATGGTTTTCCTCCTCCCGCCAGAGTGAATCCGGATACCGTGAGCTGAACCTGATACTCCGGCCCTACTCTCGGGATAGACGGATTCAGCCGCCCTTGCCCCACCCGCACCGTCAACTGGTCGAGAAAGAGATAGGGCTGGGTCGTTTCCAGCGCGTATAAAATCCGCAGCAATGAATCTATCGTGGTGTTCATCAGGATCGAAATCGCGACCTTCTCCGGTCCCACCGCCTTCCCTCCCGCCTTGGCGGGAAGCGCCTGACTGCTGGTGATCCTTCCACCGCTGGTTTCGATGATCCTTGTCGCCAATCCCCGCAGTTCCGCCGCCGCCGATGCAGCAGAGGCGCCTTGCAGATAATTCTGGCGGCCCTCACGTGCGTCCACCGCCTTTATCGCTTCCTCGATCGCGGGACGCAGCGCCGCCACCCTGCGGTAACGCTGCAGCCGATCGGTATAGTCCTCCAGATAGGTGTCATAGTGTTTATGCACCAACCAGGCGGGAAGTGCAACTGCCGCCACCGCCGCCGAAATGACGAGGACGAGCAGCGACAAGGCCCAAACCCGGCTTTGCATCGCAGACAGACGCAGCGTCATGGCTTGCCCGCTGGTTTGACTGAAGCCGGAGCCGACGGCTGAGAGGGCTGCGCAGCCGGCGGCGTGGGTTTCGCCGCCTCCTCGAGTGTCGCCGAGATATGGAAACGGTCGTACGACGTCCCCTGCAACTTGGTGAGCTGCGATTTGAAGCCTGCATCCTTGAACAAGGGAGACGCCTCAAGGAGTTCCAGCAGGCTGGTCGGGGAACCCGTGTCGCCCAGGATCTGAACCGTCCTGCCGTCGAAATCGAACTGCATGACAAAGGTGTCGTCCGGCAGAAGCTTGCTGAGCTCCTCCAGCACCTGCAGGGTTGAATGGCTTTGCCACTTTTTGTTGGGAAGAAAATCATGTTCCGCGACCAGCTTGCGCAGGCGGTCGCGCAACGCATCGGTTTCCTGCGCCGCGACTTTGGCTTGCGCCAGGGGATCGAGGAGCGAAATGGCGGCGGCCCGCTTCTGCCACAATGGGATGGCCAGCAGGATGACCAGAAGCATGCCCGACAGCGCGGCCATCCCGGCTCGCCGCCACCGGCGGGCGGATGGCTTGCGCCGCGTCGCGGCGGCCGGCAGAAAATTACGGCAATCACCGGCGTACTGCAGCAGTTCAGCGGCCAGCACCGCGCCATCCACCGCCAGCCCCAGTGCCGCCGCCCGCGCCACGCCTTGATCGACGACGGATTTCGGCACCGCCGCGAGTTCCACCGACAAACGCTTCTGACCGGCATCCCGCTCGCTAACGCGGAAATCGAAATACACCTGTTCGGGCCGGAATGGCGTATACCGATCGAGTTCGAACGTGAGTGCCTGGCGCAGGTCTTCCTCGACGGCCAGAGGCAATATCAAAGTGCGTTGCAGCACCTGGTCCGGCGGCAGGCATAGCAGAAGCTGAAAATTCCTGCCGGCGGCCTGCAGAAGCCGCTGGTTTACCTCGACGCGATACAGGGACGCATCCGCCGTTCCAGGCTCGACAGTGTATATCGCCTCGCGGTGCGTAGCTGCCGGCCGCTCGAAGACCGCGCGCGTTTCATCGAAGGAAAGCAGCACGATGCGATCCGACTCCCACCACCACAGACGCAGCCGCGGCGGCACCAAGGCCGCCAGTTCGCCGCCCCACCACTTGAAAAAGCGCGCCAGCGCGCGCACCAACGCAGGCATCATTGAGGATGAAGACTTAAGCACTCTTAGTGGTTGCTGCCATATTACTTCACAATCACTGGCGCGTACGCGGCTTGGCCGAAAGCGCGGATCGGCGCGCGCCAGGCAAGAGTCGTCACCGGCCCCTTGATGTCGCCCGTCATGCGCACCACCGCCTCACGGAAAAAACGTACATGATCGCTTGAAATCGCCTCGACCTGAATACTGAATACCGACCCGGTCGCGCCAGCCAGGAGCCCCTGGCCACCGGGAAAGACCGGCGCCGGAAGGCCCTGCTCGATCAGGATCTGCCGCTGTTCCAGAAAAGAGTCTACCTGTTCCGGCGTTGCGCCAGGCAGTGCCAGCAGCGCCTCCCGCGGCGCCACGGCGGCGTTAATCCCGGGCTGCCGCGAATGCACAGTCACCAGCGGTTCCAGTTTCCGGAACAGGTCATCACTCATGCCCAGTACCTGCCGCAGTTCCTCAATCGTTTCAAATGGTGCGTTGGCCGGTCCGTAATCCCTGCCGGCCGCAGCGTATTCAGTCTTTTCCGCGCCATGCAGACTGCGCAAATCATCCGCATCACGCCAGTCCAGCACGGCATCCGCCAGGGCATCGGCGTCGGGTTCCGCCACGCCCAATACGCCGAGCAGGCCCTTCAACAGCACTACGGGCGCGGCATTGAGATCGATCTTCGCCGACTCGTCGAGAATTCTCACGCGCAGCTCTGCTCCCTGAAACGTCCAGAGGTGCGTGAGCCCATCCCCCTTCCAGCGCCCCGGATCAGTCTGCGGGCGCGCCAACTCATGAATCGCCATGGATACGCCGGCGTCTGCCACGGCCTCCGCCTGCGCCAGCGCCGCCGTATTCCCGGCCATCAGCACCTCGGTGCGCGATGAGAATACCAGACTGCCTGCAATCACTGACAATAGCGCCAGCATCCACAGCACGATCAACAACGCGATGCCGGACTGTGCCGCTGGTTGAACAAAACTATAAGCGCGCTTTGCCTGCATCGTTTATGGGAGTTGTCCCGGAGACAGCCGGTGGCGCCAACATCAGCGCCACGACCAGGTCGCTCCATCCTTCCTCACGCGACTTCAGGCGCACGCGCACCAGTTGCGGCAACTGTTCCGGATTGGTCCAGGTATCCTGCCAGCGCGGCGGCTCGCCCTTTTTTTCCGGCCCGAAATAGCTGAACTCCACCGCATCCAGATTACCCAACACCAAATAGCTCCTGGCCTCGTCGAGGCGAGCGGCGAAATCCCCGACGTCATAACGCACCGGCGCGTGACGCAACACCAGTCGCAACTGCTCTTTGCCGGTCGCCGTCGCGTCCTCGCGTTCCCAGCCCAATTCGATCACTCGCAGCCCGCCGGCCCCGGCCTGCGCGGTCAGCGGTGCCAAGGCGCGCAGAACCCTCCGTTCGCCGATAAAGGCGATCGGCAGATTTACCGCTTTCTTCCAGCGTATGGGCTGCACTTGCGCCAGCAGCCGCCGTACCAACGCGCGCGCCAGCTGCTCATCGTTGGTCCGCTCGATCCGCGTCTCAACCGCGTCCCAGCTGGTTACGGCCAGGCGGAAGCCGCCGAACAGCAGGGCCAGGATGAAACCCAGCAGCGTCATCCCGATCAGAAGTTCCAGCAGCGTGAAGCCGCGAGCGGTATTCATGGCGTGCTTGCTGCCGGTTGCACACGCAGCGTCGTCAGCGTCAGCGCCCGTTCCGGCAAGCGGGAATCGCCGCCCCAAGCCACCCGCACCGTCACCTCCCAGAGATCGAGGAGCAGCGGCGTGCGCACCGCCTCGGTTTCCCCCGGGCGCGGTTCCTGGACGAACGGATTCACGCGCAGCAACCAGCGGAACTTCTCATCCAGGACCCCTGCGCTTTCTCCCGCAGTCAAGGTTGCCTCCATCCCGGTCAACGCCAGGAGCGATTGCGCCAGCGCCACCGCCTGCGCCTGATCGCGCGTGACATCCGCATTGCGCAGACTGCCGGAGAAGATTTGCATCAATACCCCCAGCGACAGCGCCAGGATCGAAAAAGCGACCAGTATCTCCAGCAGTGAAAAACCGCGCTGCTTGGTCCGCCGGGTGGTCACTGGATAGTTACCCGGCCGGTAACCCAATCCACATCCACCCATTGCTGCGACTTTCCCGCCGCAATGGTGACGCGCCCGCCGGTGGATGTGCCATCGGGAAAGAAACGTATGCCGCCGGTTTCCTCGCGCACCAGCTCTGATTGGGCCGTAAACAGGGCGAACTCCAGTTGTTTGGGCAGGGAATAGATTTTCGGGTCACCCGTCAGCGAGAATATTCGCCGTGCCACATCCAGCACCAACACTGCGTCGCGGCGCTCCGCCACGGCAACCCCGCGCGCCTTTCTCAGGCCTGCCGCAAGTTGCCGCGACGCGGCCTTCATCTCCAGTCCCGTCGATCCGGCGCCGAGCATCGGCGCGGCCAGGCCGTACAGCAACCCCAGCAGCATGAGCACGACGATCAATTCGAGCAGGGTAAAGCCCATGCTGCGGGGAAGTCTGGTCAGGGAGTGCATTCGGACAGTTGCCCCGGTGAGTTCATTCCCAGTTCGTCACGTCCCTGGATTCCCCGTCGCCGCCCTCCTTGCCGTCGCTGCCCAGGGACAAGATGTCGAAAGCGCCATGCGTGCCCGGCGAGACGTAGTGGTAGTCATTGCCCCACGGATCCTTGGGGACCGATTTCTTTCTCAGATAAGGGCCGCGCCAGCGGTCGGCGCCCACGCTGGACGGCGCCTGCACCAGGGCCTGCAAGCCCTCCTGGGAATCCGGATACCGCCCGACGTCGAGCTTGAAAAGATCGAGGCTGTTGCTCAATTCCTCGATCTGCAGCTTTGCCGTTTTGGTCTTGGACTCGCCGAGATAACTCATCACCTGCGGCCCCGCCAGGCCCGCGATCAATCCGAGAATCAGGAGCACGACCAACAGTTCGATCAGGGTGAAGCCCGCAGCGCAGCGCGGACGGTTTCGATCATTCATGACATCAATGTCCAATAAGGGAAAATGCAGCTTCAACCGACCAGGCTGTTGACTTTGAGTATCGCCAGCAGGATGGAAAGGATGATACCGCCGATGATGACCCCCAACCCGAGGATCATCACCGGTTCCATGAGCGCCAGCGTTCGCTTGACCGCCAGCGCGATTTCCCCGTCGTAGACATCCGCGACGCGGGTCAGCATCTCGTCGAGCCGGCCGGTTTCCTCGCCGACGCTCACCATATGCACCGCGAGCTGCGGGAATATACCCTGCGCCATCAGGGGTTTCGCGAGCCCCTGACCGGCCTTCAGTTGCTCGCGTGCCGTCTCCAGACCGGCAACGATCACGCTGTTGCCGACGGTTTCCTTGACGATCGTCAGTGCCGCCAGCAGCGGAATACCGTTGGCAAGCAGCGTGCCAAGCGTACGGGAGAAGCGGGCGACTTCGATTTTGGTCAGCAGGTCTCCCGCCAGTGGCAGGCGCAGTATTCGGCCATCCCAGATAAGCTTGCTCGCCGGCCGCCCCATCTGCCATGCAAAATAACGGTAGACCAGGTATAGCCCGAGCGGCAAAGTCCACCAATAATGGCGCAGGAGATCGCCGGCGCGGATGACGGCTTGCGTCGCGATCGGCAGCGCTTTGCCCGACTGCTCGAACATCTGCGAAAACTGCGGCACCACGAAAATGAGCAGCAGCATTACCGAAGTCACCGAGGCCACTACCAGAATGCTTGGATAAATCAGCGCCGACTTCACGGTTTCCTTGAGTTGCCTGGAGCGCTCCATGAACTCGCCGATACGCGCCAGCACCAGGCCCAGGGCGCCGCCCGCCTCGCCGGCGCGGACCATGCTGACGTAAAAGCGGCTGAACACTTCCGGATGCGCCTCCAATGCCTTGGAAAACGCTCCCCCGGCGCGCACATCATCGCGCACCCGCGTGAGCAGCGCCTGCAGATGCGGCGATTGTGCCAGGCTGATGAGAATTTCCACCGCCCGGTCCAGCGGCAGGCCCGAACGCAGCAATGTCGCCAGATCCCGGGTCAGCACACCCACCTGTTCCTGCCCGATACGCCGCCGCGAGAACAACCCATCCCCGTGCGACTTCGGTGCCGGCTGCGCCGGCTCGATGCGGATGGGAATGAACCCCGACGCCTGCAGGCGCTCCGTGGCGGCCGCCTTGTCGAGTGCGTCCAACTCGCCGGTCTCCATTTCGCCGGCGCGGGCAACCGCCTTGTAATGGAACAGCGCCATTGCTAACCGCTAGGCCTCGCGGGTGACACGCAGAACCTCCTCCAGCGTCGTCGTTCCCGCCAGCACCTTGCGCAGGCCGTTATCGTACATTGATATCATCCCCTCGGCCGCCGCCTGCTTCTGGATCTCGCCGGAAGTGGCGTGGCGCATCACCAGACTGCGGATCCCGTCCGACATGGCCATGATTTCCATAATTGCCACGCGGCCGATGAAGCCCGTTTGGGCGCAGGCCTCGCAGCCCACCGGCTCGTACAAGGTCACTTCGCGCCCGGCCTCGACGAAGCGGCCCAGCCCGGTTTCCGCCACCACTTCCGGCAGCGCGCGGTAAGCGCGCCGGCACTCGCGGCAGAGCGTTCGCAACAGGCGCTGCGCCTGGATCCCGATCAGGGTGGACGTCAGCAGGTAATCCTGCACGCCCATGTCCAGCAGCCGGTTGACCGTGCTCGCCGCGTCGTTGGTGTGCAGCGTCGATAGCACCAGGTGTCCGGTCAGCGCTGACTGCACCGCGATCTGCGCCGTTTCAAGGTCGCGGATCTCGCCGATCATGATCACGTCCGGGTCCTGCCGCACGATCGAGCGCAGCGCATTGGCAAAGGTCAGATCGATCTGGGGTTTGACCTGGATCTGGTTGATGCCTTCCAACTGGTACTCCACCGGGTCCTCGACGGTGAGGATCTTCACGTCCGGCTGATTGAGTTTCGACAGCGCCGTGTAGAGCGTCGTCGTCTTGCCGCTGCCCGTGGGCCCTGTCACCAGCAGGATGCCGTGGGGGCGCAGCAGGATTTCGTTGAACTTCGCCAGCAGATCCGGCTCGAATCCCAGCGACGCGAAATCCAGCGGCACTCCACCCTTGTCGAGTATCCGCAGTACCACGCTCTCGCCGTGCATGGTCGGCACGGTGGATACGCGCAGATCAATCTCCTTGCCCTGAATGTTCAGTTTGATGCGGCCGTCCTGGGGCAAGCGGCGTTCGGCGATGTCGAGGTTGGCCATGATTTTCACGCGCGAAATCACCGCGGCCGACAGACGCCTAGGCGGCGACTCCACTTCGTGCATCACTCCATCAACACGATAGCGAACGATGAGCCGATTCTCGAAAGGCTCGATGTGGATGTCGGATGCACGCGTCTCCAGCGCGCGGCGGATGATCAGTCCCACCAGGCGGATGACCGGCGCCTCGCTGGCCAGGTCCTTGAGATGCTGAACATCGCCGTTGAAATCGTGGACATCAACCGACTCGATATTCTCCACGATCTGGCCCATCGCCGACTTTCCGCTGCCGTAGAGCCGCTCGAACGCCGCCTCGAAATCGTCGCGCGTGGCGACACGCAGCGCTACCTCGCGCCCGGTCAGCACCTTGAACGCGTCGATGGCGAACGCGTCATACGGATCGACCATCGCGATCACCACTTTGGTTTCATCCTCGGCCACCGGCAGGGTTTGCGTCTCGCGCAGGAACCGCGTCGAAACCTTTTCCTCCAGCACCGGGAATTTCGGGTAGTCCGCCGCCGCCATCAAGGGCAGGTCAAGCTGGGCTGCCACGGTCTGTGCGATATCCAGGGCCGTCACCAGCCCCAGGCGCAGAAGCAGTTCGCCAATCCGCGCGTCCGGCTCGTCCTTCTGCAGGCGCTGCACCTGCAGCAGGTGCTCCGGATTGATGCGCCCCTGCTCGACGAGGATTTCTGCGAGGCGTGAATTCAATGTGCCTTACCCGTGAACGCGTAGTCAGAGGATCAATTCTACACCGTGGCCGCTGCGGCATGCCGCGCCGCTTTCGTCAGAGCCCGTCCCGTTTGACTGGACAGAAATCCGGTTGGATAGGCGATGAACTGCGCTACAGGAGTTTTTCAAAGTGCCGCGTGCGCTCAGCGGCGTCCCGGGGCACGTAATTTGCTTTTAGTGACTTATTAGTGACTTATGTCACTGACTATTACTACGTGTTGCCTCATCTAAAAATCTGAGTGAAAAGTGTTTCGTTGCCTCACGTAAA
>ERZ1292640.3171-Hain-H43-02um-R1-3171-length-12900-cov-9_pt1 | contig 12900 bp, 12 predicted proteins | sample MGYA00564404_ERZ1292640 | MGnify/ENA primary metagenome ERZ1292640 (study PRJEB36523, sample SAMEA6512636) | groundwater metagenome | collected 2019-01-08 | study: AquaDiva: Metagenomics assemblies of 32 groundwater samples
CCGACCTCTTCAAGGGCTAAAAAGTAGTCAGCGGGTTTTTCAGCAGAATCAGATTAATCTCGTGCCCCCTGCACTGCACCAAGAGATCGAGTGCTGTCTTGAGGACCGCGCTTCATCCAGATCATTACCAATGTCAAATCGGCAGGCGTAACTCCGGAAATGCGTGAGGCTTGTCCCAAGGTGGCCGGGCGAATTCTCTCGAGTTTCAACCTGGCTTCTGTTCGCAAACTTGGAATAGTGCCGTAGTTGATCCACCCAGGTATCTGCTTATCTTCCAAGCTCTTGAACTTGATCACGTCCGTCTCTTGACGCTCAATGTATCCAGCATACTTGGTCGTGATCTCCACCTGCTCGATCACTTCAGAGGATAAATCGGCATTGCGGCATGGCAGATCCTGATAACGAATCTCCGGTCGGCGCAGCATTTGCGCCAACGAGAGAGAACCGAACCGGGTTACGTCTAGGCGGAGCATCTCTTCTTGAATGGCTTTTTGTTTGGCAACAAACTTCTGATAATTCCGAATTGGCAACAAGCCGATCTGCCTGCCCATCTCAGAAAGACGAAGGTCTGCATTATCCTGCCTTAACAAGAGCCGGTACTCAGCTCGCGACGTAAACATCCGGTAAGGCTCAATCGTCCCCTTGGTTACCAAATCGTCGATTAGCACTCCGATGTAAGCTTGGTCCCGGCGGAGGATAATCGGCTCCTTTCCTTGAGTGCGGCGGGCAGCGTTGATCCCCGCGAGCAACCCTTGAGCACCGGCTTCCTCATAACCCGATGTCCCATTGATCTGGCCAGCCAGGTAGAGGTTCTGGCAGACCTTGGTTTCCATGGAAGGACTCAACTGTGTCGGGAAAGCGAAATCGTATTCAACTGCGTAAGCTGCCCGGAGGATATCGGCATTCTCGCAGCCGATGATCGTTCTCACTAAGTTGACCTGGACCTCGTAAGGAAGAGAGGTCGAAAAGCCATTCACGTAAATCTCGTCAGTGGCAATGCCCTCCGGTTCCAGAAAAATCTGGTGTCTTGGCTTTTCTGGGAATTTGACGATCTTATCTTCGATAGACGGACAATAGCGCGGCCCAATTCCTTCAATGATGCCGGAGTACATCGGCGACTTATGCAAATTGCGGCGAATCCCCTTTGCGGTTTCCTCTGTCGTATAGGTGATATAACAAGGAAGCTGGCCGTTCAGCCGATCCAAGATGGAACCTGGCGGATATTTGCCTTTGGAATGCCCGATGTCCTGAGGATTGATTCCTGAGTGTTCCACGTGGAACAAGTCGTCCTTCCAATAAGTAAAGAACGGCACAGGCTCGTCGCCGGGCTGAGTCTCAGTTTTCGAGAAATCAATCGATCTCCTCGCCAAACGCGGCGGAGTTCCTGTCTTCAGTCGCCCCAATTCCAATCCCACTTCCTTGAGCGAATTGGATAAACTCATGGCAGCAGACTCGCCTGCTCTTCCCCCTGATTGTTGATTTGTGCCAATGTGCATGAGACCGCGCAGAAAAGTCCCGGTAGTGACAACGACCGCAGTCCCCATATACTGGACCTCGAACGAAGTCTCAACACCGTGAACATAGCCGCCAGCATGCAAGAGCTTCGTTGCTTGCCCCTGCTTGACCTCCAAGTTAGGCTCGCGCTCGCAAATCCATTTAAGACGAAATTGATATGCTTTCTTGTCGCATTGTGCTCTCGGTGCCCATACGGAAGATCCCTTCTTCGTGTTCAACATCCTAAACTGCAGCCCGGTCATATCAGTCGCTTTTCCCATTTCCCCACCCAGAGCGTCGATTTCCCTGGCCAGATGTCCCTTCGCCAAACCTCCAATTGCAGGGTTGCAGGACATTTGGCCAATCGTATCCAGATTGATGGTTAAGAGGAGCGTCTGGCATCCCATCCGGGACGCCGCCAATGCAGCTTCAATACCTGCGTGGCCAGCGCCAAGCACGATCACGTCGTATCTTTTGGGATAAACAAACATCTCTTTTTCTACACTCTTACGTATTTAGCCGCAAATGGAGTCTGACCTTGAATCTTATTAATGCCACGATCTGGATTTGCTGCCAAATGCTCGCAGACGTGGAAAATGATCTCCTGATCATCGGGAGCGACAATTCCATCAGCAATTTCAGCCAGGCTCAATGGACAGCCTTCTTGCTCGGCTAGGTGCTTCACAATTCTTAGTTGAAGGTCGAGTATTGCCCCAGCCGCCTTTTTGCCTGCCTCAACACCGGGTTGATGATACGCATTGATGTTGACCAATGACGCATAGAAACCAACCGCTCGCTCGTAAAGCGCAATCAAGACCCCAACCGCGAACGGAGAAAGCTCGTTGAGAACCAAAGTGATCGACTCGCGATCTTTTTCATAAAGTGCCTGACGTGTTCCAAGCAGCAAGCCGTGCAAATAATCTCCCGAAGTGACGTTGGTTTCGACCTCAATCGATGGACTGATTCCATCCCTCAGCACCTCAACGAACGTAACGAAAAAATCATTCGGTCCATCTCTAAGTTGTTGAATATAAGCATGTTGATCGGTTGAACCTTTGTTTCCAAAGACAGTGATTCCTTGATTAACGATTTGGCCGTTGAGACTTAATTCCTTGCCTAGCGATTCCATGACAAGCTGCTGGAGGTATCTGGAAAAGACCTCCAAGCGGTCTTTATACGGCAAAATCACCATGTTTTTAGCTCCTTTACCGTTACCGCTGTGAAACCACATCAATGATAACTGAGCGGCAGGATTCTCTTTAACGCTTTCTATCCGGGTAATCGCATCACAAGCGGCGGCGCCATCCAAAAGCTTATGAATATCAATACCCTGCAAAGCTGCAGGCAGCAAACCAACAGCGGAAGTCTCGCTCGTCCGTCCGCCAACCCAGTCCCACATGGGAAATGTTTTCAGCCATTTATTCGCCAAGGCCAGTTTGTCCAAATCGCTGTCTGCCTTCGTAATGGCCACAACATGGGCTTCAAATCTCAGGCCGTTTTGCTGGTAAGCTGCCTTGGCTTCCAACGTTCCGTTTCGCGTCTCTTTTGTTCCGCCCGACTTGGAAATGACCAAGCAAAGGGTCTGACCAAGCTCAGCATCAAATTGAGACAGAACCTTTTGCATACCGTCTGGGTCCGTGTTATCGAAGAAAAAAACGCGCATTCTGTCTGTTTGCGGGTGTCCCAGGGCATGAGCCACGAATTGTGGGCCCAGGGCAGATCCGCCGATGCCGATCACCAGCAGGTTTTTGAACGGACCATTTGCGCCCCTGATCGTTCCAGTGTGGACGTCTCGGGCAAACGATTCCACTTCCCAAAGCGTGCTCTTGATCGCCTGTTGGAGTTGAGGTGAGGGAGCCAGGTCAGGATTCCGCAGCCAATAATGGCCAACCATTCTTTGCTCATCCGGATTCGCCACGGCGCCTTCTTCCAACGCGGCCATGGCCTGAAAGGCTTTCTGCATCCGCGCCTCCATGCCATCAAAGAAATCATCGGCAAAGTTCATTCGGCTCAGGTCCATGGCCAAGCCAAGCGAGGGGAACTCGGTGTAATACTTTTGAAACCGCTCCCAAAGCGGCGCGCGTGTGTATCTCATAAAAATCGCTGGAACATAATGAAGAGCGCCGGCTAAAGAAACGATATTATTGGTTACAAAACCGGTGGGGCTTTGTAGCACGGAATCCGTTGCCAAACTCTGCTAGGAGCGTAAAGTGCCGGCATGACACCGCTCATCATTTTACTCCTTGTTTTCGTTGGCTTCATCGTCGTCATCGGCCTTTGGCTGATGGGGACCTACAACGGTTTGGTAACGTTGCGTCAAGCGGTCAAGAATGCCTGGGCGCAGATCGATGTGCAACTGAAGCGGCGGCATGATCTGATTCCCAATCTGGTCAATACGGTCAAGGGCTATGCAGCGCACGAAAAAGAAACGTTCGAACGCGTCATCAACGCGCGCGCCAAAGCCACCAGCGTCACCTTGCCGGCGGAGGTCATGAAAGCGGAAGGCGAGCTCAGTTCCGCCTTGGCGCGCTTGCTGGCGGTGGCGGAAGCGTATCCGGATTTGAAAGCCAACCAGAATTTTCTCTCCCTGCAAGAGGAACTGACGAGCACGGAGAACCGCGTGGCTTATGCGCGGCAGTTCTACAACGACAACGTCACAAAACTGAACACGCGCATTCAGACATTTCCGACCGTCATTATCGCCGGCATGTTCGGGTTCAAGGAAGAGCCCTTTTTTGAAGCGCCCAGCGACCAGCGGGAAGCGCCGACAGTTCAATTCTAACCGACTGGAAGTAAACTGGTTACGCATCAGCGTCGCGGGAAATAATTGGGCAACGGCTCGATCCATTTCAGCTTGAGCAGTCCCAAGATTTTGGGAAGCTGCGGTGCATACTGCAAGGGGCGCTGGCGTGCGCGGAAAGCCCGGTGCAGATCGTCACTCTCTATTTCCTGCCCGACACGGCGTTGATCGCCGCGCTCAACGTGGCCGCTCTGCGCGGTGCAAGGACGGCGGCCAAAAGGCCGGTCCAATTACGATTGCCAAGCCGATGGCTGCATGGCACGATCCAAGGGCATGCGCGTTGGTCATATTCTTTAACCTGCAAAATGCATGATCGGATGGAGACGGAAATGAAAACGAAACTGCTGGTTGTGTTGTTGGCGGCTTTGGGTGCTGGCTTCTTCACTGGATGCGTGGCCATCCCACCCTTGATCCAGGTTCAACATAAAGATGCCGAGCCGAGCATCGGCAAGAGATTGGACTCAATCGAAAAACGGCTGGAACGTATCGAAGAAAAATCAGACAAGAAACCTTGAGCGAGCTGACCACGGTTTGCGAATTGCTCCCGGTTCCATCGCTTCAAACAACGCCAGGCCGCCAGCTTCATGCTGGAAGTGGCGCGCGGACCTGTGGGCAACGCGATCCGTTTTTGCTCCTGCCGGTTCTCCACGGGCGACTGCCATGTTGAAATCTCTTCCTCTACTTATGCTTGCCACCAATCTTGTCTCCACTACCGCCAGCGAGCCTTTTCGCCAGGTCTTGACCAGCAGCGAACGCGGCCTTCATTTGGATCATTGGCAGATCACACACCGTGATTTGGTTCCGCAGAGCACGAATCCGTGGTCGGTGCGCAAATACACGTTGCACGGCGGCAAACAGGAAGGCGTGGATGTGATCGAGGTTGATAACGGGGCGTTGAGGTTCACCGCCATTCCGACGCGCGGCATGGGCATCTTGAAAGTGGAGATGGGCGATGTCCGGCTCGGTTGGGATTCACCCGTCAAGGAAGTGGTCCATCCACAGCACGTCAACTTGCAGAGTCGCGGCGGCCTGGGCTGGCTGGAGGGCTTCAATGAATGGATGGTTCGTTGCGGCCTCGAGTTTGCCGGGCATCCTGGCAAAGACAAATTCATCAACAACGTCGGCGACGAAGCGGAAATGGACCTGACGCTGCACGGCAAGATTGGCAATATCCCGGCTTCGGAGGTCGAAGTGGTCATTGACCGCGAGCCACCGCATCGCATCCGCATTCGCGGCCGTGTGGACGAGAGGATGTTTTATGGGCCGAAGCTGGAGATGTGGACGGAGATTTCCACGGTGCCAGGCGCCGGTTCGTTCCGCATCGAGGATACGATTAAAAACCACGGCGCGTTCGATCAGGAATTCCAACTGATTTATCACTCCAACTTCGGGCCGCCGCTGCTGGAAAAGGGCGCCCGGTTCGTCGGCGCCATCCAGCGAGTCACCCCCTTCAATGCCCGCGCGGCCAAGAGTGTTGCTCAGTTCGCCGAGTATGGCGGTCCGACGAAAGGGTTCATTGAAGAGGTCTATTGCATCCTTCCCTACGCGGACAACGAGGGCCGCGCGCTGGTCATGCTCCAGAACGCTGCGGCCGACCGGGCTGTGTCGGTCTCTTTCTCAGTCGAGCAGCTTCCTTATTTCACGCTCTGGAAAAACACGACCGCTTTGGAGGAAGGCTACGTCACCGGCCTGGAGCCCGGCACCGGTTTCCCGCAGAATCGCCGGGTGGAACGGCTTTTCGGTCGTGTGCCCAAGTTGGCGCCAGGCCAAAGCCGCCGGTTCGCTCTCGACTTTGTCATCCACTCCGGAGCGAACAATGTGGCGCGCGTCGCCGAGCAGATTGCGCGCGTGCAAGCGGGGCGCAAGACCGAAGTGGATGCCGACCCGGCCAAAGTGGATTGATCTGCCTGGCCCGATCGTTGCGGCATTGGAAAATTAAAACTCAAAGGCGCCTTGCCATTTCAACTTGAGATGTGTAACCAACAAGGAATCGCAGCGTCATAATCATTTTAATCCGGTAACTAAACATCGTTATTCTATGAAGATTATCATTGCCGTTCTCAGTTTGGCCGCCGTCATCCTTTCCGTTTCAGCTCAGGAACAGGTGCCGTTGGAAGAAGCGCAGAAGATCGCCCTGGTGCTGACCAAGAATGCCCTCGAGAATGTTCCCCTGAAAATGGAGCTCGACGTGCAAAAGCCCAACGCCCTCCGCGTGGAAGACGTCGCGGTCCTGGTCATACCCGACAAGCAGATCTCCGCCGAAACCGTGGCCAAGGCCGATAAGGAGATTCTGCCACTGGGACAGTTATGGATGCTCAAGCTGGCGCCGGCGCTTAACGGCAAAGTGACGCCGAATGATCAATTGCGGATCGTCACGGTGGCGACGGACGAGCGGGACTACAAACTGCCGCTCTTCTTCCTGGGCACCAAGAAAAATGACAAGGGCGCTTTGGAACTGGTTGTGTTCGCCAAGAACAAACAACCGTTGCTGCGGGTTCCCCTGGAGAAAGCAGAGCGCACCCAGGAGCTTCCCATTGAATTGCAGGGCGCGGCCGACGAAAACTCAGGCGTTCTCACTCTCAACATCGCCGGCAAGTACAAAGCTGACGTGACGCTCATGAAGCAAGCAGAGTGACATTGGGTCATTGCTCAAGCGTGGGTCTCTGTGCTGAGGCAGATCGCATTATCCATCGCGACTACCGCCGGGGCTGCTCGCTGTAAATCAATTTGGACTGGCATCTTCGTCCATATTGAGGTTATTCAGAGTGTGCCCAGACTGCGACAGGGAACAGCTTGGATTCTTATCGACGCGTTTAAGCTGGTAGGTTCCACCGGCGGGACAGACGGGCATGCGCTGGCCGTTCAAGTAAGAGACAATATTCGTTACGGTAGGAGTGGCGGAATCGCCCTTCTTGTTCTCCAAGGCCCAGCGTTGTTTGGCCCCCTCCAGTTGCTTCAAATTCGAGATGCAGATTTTGACGCGGGCGTTGTTGCGCGCCTTGGCGAAGCTGGGCACAGCAATGACCGCTAGCAGCCCGATGATCGCCACCACTAGCATGGTGTCGATAAGGGTGAAGCTATCCCGGCTGAACTGTTGGTTACGGTTCGTCATCAATCGTCATGATTCCACGCTGCTAAATAAGCAAAGGGCATCTGGTTTGCCGCAATAATGACAACCTCTTTTGGGATGGCAAGTCTGGGCCTTCAGGTCAATCCGGGTCCGAATCCTCGTCCATGTTGATGTTGTTCAGCGTGTGGCCGGATTGCCAGAGAGAGCAGGACGGATACTTTCCGACGCGTTTGATGCGGTAGGTGCCACCGGCTGGGCAAGCGGGCATTCGTTGGCCGCTCAAATAAGGGGTGATCTCTGCTTGGCTGGGAATTTCGGCAGTATTCTTCTTATAAAAGGCCTGAAAATAAAGCGCCCGCTCAACGTCAATAATCTTGAATGGCAGCTTTCCGCCAGTATCGGGTGTGCGTAGCAGTGGCAGGACGTAACAGGTGCTGTTCCGCAGCTGAGACAATTTTAGATAACGAACGACCACTTTGATGAACCGATCTGTTTGTTTCCTTCTCATGACTCTGCTTTGGCCGGCGATCATGAGAGGGGCGGCCGTCCAGACCCCAGCCAAACCGCTGCCCCATCCCCGCCTGCTCTTCTCGCGGGAGGACCTTTCCGTGATTAAAAATCGGATTACCACGCGCGACTGGGCCCAGACTCGCTTCGCCGCGCTCCTGCAGCAGGCTCGCCCATGGCTGGGAACGGAAATAAAACTGCCCGCCAAAGGGGGGCAATGGTACCACTACTACTCTTGCCCCAAGCATGGGGCGCGACTTCAGACCAAAGGCCCGACCCAACATGTTTGTCCGGTCGATCAGGAGGTGCTGACCGGCTATCCCTACGATGAGGTGGTCATCACGTCCGACCACAACCGCCTGGCGGGCGCCCTGCGCACCTTGGGCCTCGTTTATCAAGTCACAGGCGAGCAGCCGTATGCCTTGAAAGCCAAGGAAATCCTGCTGGCCTATGCGGCAAAGTATGAAAGCTATCCTTTGCACAATATTCGCGGTGAAGCAAAAGTCGGCGGGGGCAAGGTGGGGCCGCAAACGCTCGACGAATCCACCTGGCTCATCACCATGGTGGAAGGCGCCGATTGTATATGGGACACGCTTTCCGAAGCCGAACAGAAGCAGGTGAAAGAGGGGTTGCTCTATCCGGCCACCAGCGTCATCCGCCAGCACAAGATGGGCATTCATAACATTCAATGCTGGAAAAACTCGGCGGTCGGTTTGACGGGACTGCTTTTGGGCGACGGAGCGCTGGTGGACGAGGCGCTCAACGCCGACTCCGGTTTCTACCAGCAATTGGCCAAAGGGATCATGCCGGACGGCTTGTGGTACGAAGGCGCCTGGGGCTACCACTTCTATACGGTCTCCGCCCTGGTCCATTTCACGGAAGCGGCCTATCACAGCGGCACCAACCTCTACGATCAAAAGCTCAAGAGCCTGTTCGACGCACCGCTGGCTTTGGCCATGCCCGACTTGCGCCTGCCCGCGTTTAATGATTCCTCCACCGTTGCCGTTCCCGGCCAGGCGGCTCTTTACGAAGTGGCCTATGCCCGTTTCAAAGACGACCGCTACCTGCGCGTGCTCGCGCAAACCAAACGCGATTCGGACCTCGCGCTGTTGCATGGCGTTCTTGATTCAGGCTCGCCGCCGGCCTGGGCCGCGGAGAGCCGCAATTTCCCCGCCTCAGGCTATGCCATCCTCAGCGCCGGCCAGGGAAAAGACGCGACCTGGTTTTGCCTGGATTACGGTCCGCACGGCGGAGGCCATGGGCATCCCGACAAGCTCGGTTTCGTCCTTTACGGTTTGGGACAAATCATCGCGCCCGATCCCGGCACGGCCAACTACGGCGTTCCCATCCAAGCCGGCTGGTTCCGCAGCACGTTGGCGCATAACACACTGACAGTGGATGAAAAGTCGCAGAATCCCGCCGAAGGCAAGTGCGAAGCCTTTGTGGCGGAGAAAGACTTCAGCGCTGTGATGGCCGACGCGGGGCCGATTTATGACTTTGTTACCTTTCGCCGGACTGCTTCCTTGATCGGGGAAAAGTTGCTGGTGTTCATCGATCAGATCAGTGCCACCAAAGAACACGTTTTTGACCTTGCCTACCATAACCTCGGCCAGGCCACGCCGCCTGCGGACGCCCAGCCGTTCGATCTGCCTCAAAAACCGGGATATTCGTACCTGCGTGACGCACTGACTCGAAGTTCTGAGCGTGGCCTGCAACGTCGCTTCGATTTAGGTGGTAGCAAACAAGTCCTTTGGTCCATGGCCGGCGGTGAGCAAGGTGATTTTATTGTTGCGACTGGAGTGGGCGTTCACACCGAAGACCGTGTCCCCCTCGTCATTGCCCGGCGCCGGGCCAAAGAGGCTGTTTGCCTCTGGTGCGTGGCTTTGGACGGCGCTTCCGAGCCGCAGATTGCGCCCGTGGCAGTCAGGCTGGCTGATGGCCGCATTGCGCCCGGCCAGGACATCGCCGCTGCGCGCGTCACGACCGCCGATGGCATCCACGTGCTGGTGGCAAATCCAAAAGGAGCAAAGTTTTCTTTGGACGGCCAAGAATTTACCGGCAAGATGCTTCACTTGACGCCCGGTGAAAACGGAAAACTTCAGCTTCGGCATGCCGCCATGTAATCGCAACATTCAATAACCAAAGGAACAACCCATGAAAGACTCACTGAGACAAAGCGCACAGGAACCACGCATCATCCAACTTCAAAGAGGGCAGACGCTGTGCCTGATCCTGCTGATGACTTTCGGCATGGCGACCGCGTCCAAGGCCGACCTGACCATCGCCGACAAAGGCCAAAGCCGCTACCGCATTGTCGTGGCGGCCAACGCCATTCCATCGGAACGGTATGCCGCCGAAGAATTGCAGCGTTATGTCGAACTCATCAGCAAGGTGAAGCTGCCCATCGTCACCGACGCCGAACGCGCCGGTTCACGGGACATCCTCCTCGGGGACAACGCGCATTTGAAGAAGCTGAATCCGAAGATTGATTTTGCCAAACTGGGCCATGATGGCTTCGTCCTGCGCACGCTCCGCAATCGGCTCGTCATTGCCGGCGGCCAGCCGCGCGGAACGCTCTACGGCGTCTATGCGCTGCTCGAAGAAAAGCTCGGCGTGCGCTGGTTTACCCCGGAACTCGAAGTCGTGCCCCAGCGCGACCGCGTCGTATTGCCCAAGCTGGACGAAACGCAAATCCCCGCCCTGGAATATCGCGAGGATTTTTGGAGGGAAATGATGCGGAATGCCGACTTCGCCGCCCGGCACCGGCTGAATGGCAATCATCATTCTCTGAAGGACAAGCACGGCGGGAGCGCCGTGGCTTACTATCCGTTTGTGCACAGTTTTGACGCACTGATCCCGCCGGAACTCTTCAAGGAACATCCCGATTACTTCCCGTTCATCGACGGAAAACGAGTGGATGGCTACGTTCAACGCTGCCTCTCCCATCCCGAGGTGCTCCAGATGGCCATCGCGCGCGTCCGACAATGGATCAAGGAACATCCGGAGGCCACCATCATCAGCGTCTCGCAAAATGACACCGGCAAATGGTGCCAATGCGAGAAGTGCAAAGCCCTGGACGATGCCGAAGGAAGCCCGGTCGCCTCCATGATTCGCTTTGTCAATGAGATCGGCGCAGCGATCGAGCCCGATCATCCCAACATCCGCCTCGACACGCTGGCCTACCAATACACCCGCAAGCCGCCCAAAACCCTGCGGCCCCGCTCCAATGTCATCGTGCGCCTTTGCTCAATCGAATGCTGCTTCGCGCATCCGCTGGAAAGCTGCCCGTCCAATGAGAACCGCCGTTTCCGCGAGGACATCATCGCCTGGCAGCCGGTCGCGCCGTTGCTCTACGTCTGGGATTACACGCCCAACTTCGCTCATTACCAGCAGCCCTTCCCCAACTTTGATGTTCTCCAGGCCAACGTGCGCTTTTTCGTCCAGCACGGCGTGAAAGGATTGTTCGAGCAAGGCAACTATTCCGGCGGCGGCCAGGGCGAGATGGGGCCGCTGCGCGCCTACGTGCTGGCCAAATTGCTCTGGAACCCCAACACCGATGTGTCGCGGCATATCAATGACTTTCTGCAGAATTACTTTGGCAAAGCGGCCGACAGCGTGCGCGCTTACTTGGACATGACCCACCGGCCGGTGCGCGAAAAAGGTCTTCATGCCCACATTTTTGATTCGCCAACCGCGCCTTATTTGGGCGAAGAAACCATGAACAGCGCCGAGCAGTTGCTGGACAAGGCGGAGCAATTGGCCGAAACCGATGACGTGCGCTTCCGGGTGCAGGTGGCCCGCTTGCCTGTCTGGTACGTGAAGCTGGCTGCGAAACGAGTCTCCGGCGATGCCCGCGCCGATTTGGTGCGCCGTTTCCTGGCCATAGCGCGCCAAGCGGGCATTTCAAATATCAGCGAAGGCATGAGCCTCAATGACTGGGCCAAGCGCATGGGCGCGGAGTAAGCGCAGTGCAGAGATACTCAAGAGATAGTCAAAGATGGCCTTTAATGCTGTGCTCAAAGCGGGAGTAAAACGCAGTATGGCACCGCCGCAACCAAAGGCAGAAGCCATGCAGACCGCAGAGACGCGAAAGACACAGAGAAAGCAAACCGAGGATACTCCTCTGCGTTCATCGCGCCTCTGCGGTTCCCTGCCCGCCGGGAGAACCGGCGCGGCTCGCGACGATTCGGCCAGAGGCTGATCCAGACAGGCATGCCAAATTATCCGGAATTCAAAAATCAAAATGTCCTCGTGACAGGCGGGGCCAACGGAATCGGCGCGGCCATTGTCCGGGCATTTCACCAGGAAGGCGCGCGCGTTTTCTTTTGCGACATTGATGTCAAAGCCGGCCACAAACTGGCGGCAGAACTTGGCGGCGGCGTCTTCTTCAAGAAGGTGGACTTGCTTAAAGAAAAGGAGATTTGCCCGTGGGTCGCTCAAATCAAGGCCCGTTGCCGGCAAATCCACGTTTTGGTCAACAACGCGGCGGCAGACCCGCGCATGGCGTTGGAAGCCACTTCGGTCAAAGATTGGGACCGTCTGTTCGCGCGCAATCTGCGCGCTTACTTTCTGACCAGTCGCGAAACGGTCAAGGCTATGGCCAGGGGAGCGTCAATCATCAACCTGGCTTCCACGGCCTTTCACATTGCGCCGGCCCAGATGAGCGCCTATGTCGCCACGAAGGGTGGCATTGTCGGTTTCACACGCTCTCTGGCGCGCGAGCTGGGCCCGCGCCGGATTCGAGTGGACGCGGTTTCGCCGGGTTGGATCATGACCGAGCGCCAACTGCGGGACCTCATCACGCCGGCGGGCAAACACCTCATTCTCAAATCGCAGAGCATTCCGGATCTGATTCAACCGTCCGAAATTGCCCCGGTCGTGCTGTTTCTGGCCAGCCATGCCGCCAACGCCATTACCGGGCAGGAAATCCTGGCCGATCGAGGTTGGGCTTATTCTTAGCCGTATGCAATCAAGAAGGGGAGCGCGGGCGTCGCGCCCGCAGTTTTCGGCGTCCCGCCGAAAACATTCC
>ERZ1292640.3172-Hain-H43-02um-R1-3172-length-12900-cov-7_pt1 | contig 12900 bp, 14 predicted proteins | sample MGYA00564404_ERZ1292640 | MGnify/ENA primary metagenome ERZ1292640 (study PRJEB36523, sample SAMEA6512636) | groundwater metagenome | collected 2019-01-08 | study: AquaDiva: Metagenomics assemblies of 32 groundwater samples
CCAAACCAATTGGCAGAAATACGGTCAAAATCCCAAGGAAAAATATAAAGGTCATCAAAAAAACTTTATACTTTTCCCTGAAAATTGAGGCAAAATACGACGGCAAAAGAACAGTAATACAGCACGGAGCAAACAATGCCGCCACCCCGGCAATAAACGTTGCTATTATTGATGCTCCTAATAATAACTCCATAATTATTTCTTTTTAGACAAACGATAAATAGAAATTATTTCATCTATAGCTTTGCTGGAATTTCCAGACCTCATTTGACTGACTGCGTGGGTGGATAAATGGTTTTTTAAAATAAAATCCTCAAAACTTGATAAAGCCTGCTTTATTGCAAGATATTGGTTTATAACGTCAATGCAGTATTTACCGTCCTCAACCATCTTCTCCAATCCTTTTATTTGTCCGGCAACTATCCTTAAACGTCTTGTGGCTTTTTGTTTATGCAGATTTGTGTGTTCGTGTTCCATGTATTTCAGTATACTCCATAGGGGTATGCCCTGTCAATGGCGCGCGTCACCATAATTCTTAAATAATATTAAAAAGTCATAGACCTTACTATTTCTGCTGTAAGTTTATTTAGTTTTAACAAAATTTTTACCCGTCTCGGACTGCCGTCTGAATTTCTAAATCCCTCTTGGAAAGAGCCACATTTTTTAAGAGTATTGCCGTTAATTTTAATAAATACAATTTCTTCTAAATCAAACGACATTTTTCTTAATCTTGACCACGCCCCTCTTTCTATTCTTTGTTTTTCAAATTCTGATTTCCCGCCCTTTAATTTCTCGTGCCATTTTTGAAAACTCCTGTCCTCGTCATTGTAGGTAATTTTACCTAACGCTAAAATTACTCCCGTTGAGCCATATTCAGATATTGCTTTTTCTGTTGCCTCTCTGTCATTTGCGGGAACATCGTGATTATCATTATTTATTGGGTGAGCTTTGAAATCCCAAGCGCATGACAAAAGCCCGTCAAAACTTGTTTTACCGTATCTTGGCTTTTGTAATTGCATCAAATTTTTTAAGCGTTTCTCACAGAGATATTGAAAATAAAATCCAATCCACTCCATTTGCTTCCATTGCTCGTAGTTATTATTTTTCATTTCCATTATTGCAGTTTTGGCGTCCCAATGTTTAGGAATATCCCTTAATAATGGCTCTATATGTTTTACATCTTCTAACAAATTACCCTTTGTCATATTGTTTCAAAAATAGAATTTCTATGAACCCTTAGTAAATTTTCAGCGAACTGAGGAAACATAAGATTATTTATTTTTTTTATTAAGTCAAAATTATGTTTTACATTGCCATTTAACTTTCCAGCATTCATTTTAAATACTTTATTTTCTGCTTCAGAAGCTTCGAGGGCTTTAACAACGCTTTCGTTTATGTTTATTTTTTCTGGTATCGGCAAGCTTAATAAAGTTTTTTCTGAAATCGTCATTCCGCCGTCATTAACCCTCCACCACCAATACATATAACTACTATTTAAAATTAAATAAGCTAAATTAAAATCCTCTTGATTATTAAAGTTAAGAGTTCTAAAAGAGGTTCTTTCAACTGGTTTTTTTAGCGCAGATATAAAATATCTTGGAGTTGAAGGTATTTGCAGAGAGTATCTTGTATCATCTGTTTGTGTAATGTCCTCTAGTTTTTTAGGCAAACTAACAACCTTTTTATACAATCCGACTAACTCTTTTTCTACTTTTGGAAAGATTTCTTTTGAAAGCTCAATTTTAGCGGTGAATAAATCTAAATCATTAAAAAGTTTTTCTCTTTCGGTCGCTCTCCACCTTAATAGCGGCGTTATGTAATGATCTTTTTCTCCACTTTTTGTTTGTATTGCCACTATAATTCCCGCCCTCGTGCTATTAGCTTTGTTCGTATTTTTTGAACCAAATTTAATGCCCTTAAAAACATTTGCAGGGACATTGTCAAAAAGATAAATAAATAATTTATTAAATTTATCTATTAGTAACTTTCTGAATTCCTCGTATGCAGGAGAATTAGTAAAGGACTGGGGGCTTATTGATATAAACCCATTTGTCGTTTTTATTATTTTTTCAATAAAATACGCATAGGTGTTTTGTGTTTTATAGGTGTCAAACTTTATATCTTTATTCGTAGAAACATAAGGCGGATTAAGTATTGCGTAATCATAGCTCGGTAAATTTTCCGCCTCTAAAAAGTCCGCCAATATGAATTTTTTTTCAAGACAAGCGAATAGATTATCTTTTTTGTCTTGAAATTCTAATGTAAGTAAGGTTTTTGCTATGAAAAGAGCCAATTCATCTTTATCAATAAAATATATGTTATTTAATAAAAAATCCTCCTTATTTTTTTGTCTTTTAATAAGCCAATACGATAGGTTTCCAACGCCGCAGCAAGGGTCTACCCAAACTCCACTCGGAAACATATCAGACTTTTTACTCATTAACTGAGCGACATCATCGGGCGTAAAGTATTGCCCTTCCTCCGATCTCTTATCTCTATTATTGTATGCCAAAGAATACTCATAAAGTATTGAAACCTCACCCATTGTTAATCCTTCCAATAAATCTGCGTCGATGTCTATTGCGGCACTAAAAAACGGGTCTTTTAGGATATAATTATACTTTGACCCGCTACTCTTTATTTTTTTAGCCAACACATTTACCCAAGCATTTTTAAGCCCGTGTTTTTCTAGAAGCGTGTTTATTGTTTTTATTTTTTCTTGGCTTATCATTTTAATTATCTTATTATAAAATATCATTTTTAACAACAAAAACAACGCTTAGACTCTTTGGTTGAGTTCTTTTTCTTCAAAATATATTGATATAGGAAACAATGCAATTATAAAAATAAAAGCCGCGGCAAGATAAGCTTTGCCGGAGGCCAAGAATGCTCCAAAAATAATTAAAATTTCTCCGATATAAGCAGGGTGAGGAATAATTTTGAACAAACCCGAGTTAATCCGTTTCTGTTTTACAGACAACGGAACCAAAACAGCAAAGACAAAAAAACGTTTAATGCCCAAAGCCAAAATACTCAAAGCCATAAACACAAGCCCTAAAATAATCAACGCAAACCCTGATAAAAATAAAAGGGCAGAGGGATAAAAAAGAAATAACGGAAAAACTGCGTCAATTTTTATAAAGAACCAAAAAGCAAATAGCCAGAAAAACAGGCATAAAATATAAAACAAAACTGGCTTTCTTCTCCAAAATCCAAGCAATGCATGCAACCAGAGATGAAAGAGGGGAACTGGAACAAAAATAATGGAGACTATTAAAAAGATATCCATATTATTTAAACCTGTTGCGTAATAAGATTATAAGCGAAATGAAGCAATTTTGAGCGAAAATTTGTAAAAACGAGGAGGTTTATACAGAGTATAAGCCGACGAGTTTTTACAAATTTACAGCCAAAATTGCAAATTGCAGTATAAATCCTTATTACGCAACAGGTTTTTTATCCGAATACTAAAACTTTGTCCGAACTCTCAACCATTTTTAACAAATCATCCATTGTAGAAACCGGGCAAACGGCAATTCCTTTTTTGCCGCGAAGTTCTAAACAAGTCCCGCAGGCATAAATTAACCCATTCAAACTTTTGTATTCGGCAATTTTTTTGGAAATATCAAAATTTTCTGTGTCTAAAATGACATCAAGTTCAGCGCCCTCGTTCAGTAAAAAAATTGTCACTTCGTGCTTGGCTTTCAATGAGGTAATGCCGAAACGAAATGTGTTCCAGATATGTTCTGGCTTATTTGATTGTAAGATAATGCCGAGTTTCATATTAAGATTAATTTTCGTGGTTTATGTTAATTATTGCTTATGACTGCTTCCCCATTTGCTCATTTGGTCTAAAATAAAATGCAGGTCCTTGCCCCTTTTTGTAAGCGCATATTCTACTTTTAAAGGCACTTGTGGAAAAACTTTCTTTTTTATTACCTTGTTCTCTTCTAACTCATTAAGTCGCGCGGACAAAGTGCGGGGGCTAATTCCGGATAACGAAAGCAAAAGCTCGCCGAAGCGTTTTTTTCCGAACAATAAATCTCTAATTATTAAAACGGCCCATTTTTTGCCTATGGTGTTTAATGTTCTCTCAACGGGGCAGTTTATAGTTTTTTTGTTTATTCTCGACATTATCTTATACTATACTTTTTGTAACTACTTTACAAGGTATAGCGCATAAATTATAATTATTAAATCAAATGGTCGGCAAATCTGAAATAATACTAAATTTATAAATATAAAAATAAATAAATGAATAAAAATTATATAATAGCAATAATCGCAATAGCTATGGTTGTTTTTGGCGCTATTTTTGCTATAAACAGTTCTAAAACAAACACAAATTATAACAATTCAGCCGAAAATTCGAATAGTCAAAATCAAAGCGAAGTAAAAGAGTTTAATATGACCTCCTTTTATGAAATGGCAGATGATAAGCCAAGGCCTCAATATTCCTTAAAGGAAATTATTGTAAATAAGGGCGATACTGTTAAGGTCATTGTTACTGTAACAAAAGGCAATCACGATTTTAATATAGATGAATTCAATGTACACACTGAAACTCCTCTGAATCAGCCCGTAATAATTGAATTCAAAGCTGATAAATCGGGGGAATTCGTTTACTATTGCTCAAGACCCGACCACAGAGAAAACGGCCACTGGGGGACATTGAGGGTCATTGAATAATCTATCGTCCATGCTTTTTAATTAATTTTCTATTTTGTTATAAAATGCTTGACTTCCTTTCGTAATAATCTTATATCTTATTCCTTGTTTTTTAAAAAATTCTTCGGCTGCTTCGCCTTTTAGTTTAGTAGATAACCACAAGAGTAACGGCAACCCTTTTGTTTCGTGAACTTCTTTATGCCCGTCTTTGTATTCAACCAAAAAGTCAGGTAAATAATTTCTTGTAAATCCAAAAATTTTATAAGGAATTTTTATTCCATGGGTTTTCGTCCACTTTACAACAGCTGAATCTCTTTCGAGCTCAACCATATATTCCCGTTCTAAAGTAGAATCATAATCCGCCTTACCTTCCGGATTTTTCTTTAAATTGGTTAATGTTCCCTTTTTACTAATCATATTATTTTTTCGAAAATATCCCTTCAACTAGATCTGGTTTCAAAAATAAATCTCTTATCTGATCGATAATAGCCCACAACCTCCTAATTAAAACTTCATCATTTGAATCCTCAATTTCTTCTCCGCCTAACAATCTCTTTTTAATATGCTCTCTTATAATTTTTATTAATAAAACTTGCCTCTCGTCTGGATTTCTGTCATATTCTAAAAGAGAATACTTTGCTATTGAATGTATTTGTTTTATCAATTCTTTTTTCAATTCCTTAATAGATAAATTTTCTGTTTTTGTAATTTGAGCAATTTGTTCAACTTCTATCTCGGGGATATTTCCTTTTTCAAGAGTTGTCAATTCTGATTCAAGGTTCAAACTTTTTATTTTTTCTATATCTTCAGTAATATTCATCCTATGAAAATCATATTTATATTCGTCTAAAAATTTTTGCCATTCATATATTGGTTCTATAACTTTCGGTGGTTCTGGTGTTGGCGGCAAATCTTTTAGTGTTAATTTTCCCTCTGTTTCTTCAATGGTTTTTTCTCCTTCGTCAATTTTTTGAATGTCTTTGTCTTCTGGAATTTTTTCCTTATCAATTATAATATTAGCCGGATCCAATGCGTCTGGATATTCAATAGCTTTCAAGTGCTCCCATAACCAACTGTGTTTTAAAATTGGATGGTCTACAACAAAAAGCGATTCCCATTCATCTTGACTCTTGCTCATTCTTCTTAACCCTCTGCCAATCACCTGCGGCCCGTAGACAGAAAAAATTTGGCCGTCAATATTTTTATAACAAAATTTTCTAAACAAAAGAATTATTGAAATGTTTCTCACGTCCCAGCCCTCTCTAAGCATTAAAACAGAAATAACCGCGTCCCATTCTGTTTGCGGGTCTTTGTTCAAATCACGAGCAGCCTCTTTTAATTCCTCTTCCGATTCATTGGTTACTAAAAGTATCTTTTTAATCCCATATTTATCGCCAATTTTTTCCAACTCTTTACGAATATTATCAGCATCTTTTATGGAAAGCGCGACAATAAATAACAGCGGCTTATATGGCTCGGGGGTTCTCATCCTTTGCTCTTTTAGCAACTCACAGGCAATAGCGATTTGCTGACGCATTGGTTTTAGGCTTGTAATATAACGACGAGCGGGAATTTTTCTTTTCTCTATTTCTTCCCATGGCACTTCTTCCGCTGAAATTGTTTTTCCGGTATCCAAATCTTCGTAAGTTAATACTACTTTTTTAATATCGGGGTGGAACACGACAATTCGCTTTATCACTTTGTCCCTCATCGCCTCGGCAATACTATAAACGAAAATCATTTTGCTGTCCGGACATAAACTATCTAGCCGGTCTGGCGTTGCGGTTGTATCTAATCTAAAAAATCTTTTTGGTTTTAATTTATTTATTAAATCATTATATTGTTCAGCCTTGGTATTATGCGCTTCATCGTTAAAAATACAAAGCGACTCAACATTGTCTCGCAAAACTTTCCAGTTATTTGTCTTTTCATAAATTTGATGTATGTTTCCTAAAATTATTGAACCCGCCCGTATTCCAGCGGCGCTCGCTGTTGGTTTCATAATATGCAAAGAAATTCTATTTTTCAAAACTTCGTTTGCGCCCACAAAAAATGGAAAAACATCGTAAATAAAAGTTTCTGAGGCCTTGTCAAATTCATCTACTAATCTTTCTCTTACGATTGTGTTTGGAGTTAATATCAAAAATTTATATTGATTGTGAACTACCATCATATAAGCAATCATTGCTCCAATAATCGTGGTCTTTCCTCCGCCGGTTACGATATTTGTCAATAAGTCCTTTTCGCCTAAAATTTCAAAACTATAAATACACCTTTCAATTGCCTCCAATTGAACTTTTTTCCACTGCTTTTCGTTCCATAATTTAAGATCTGGTTTGAAATTTTTTGAACCAAGATGCTTCAAAAAATCAATTCCCGCATCAGGAATTCCTTGATAGCCAGATTTTCCCCATTCTTTAAAATTTTCCTCGTATTGTTTAAAAAAGTAATACATATTTTAGATTGTGGATAACTCTTGACTTGACACTGATTTCTATGCTATATTGAAAGTGGTCAATAAGTTATCTTGTTGCCCATCAGGAAGGCGCCATCTTATTCCGAACGGTGTACCTAGTGTACACCTAACCCCTAACGGGGAGTAGGATAAGAGGCGCTTTTCTGTTTTTCTTTAAGTTTGAATTTCCAGATATTAATTTTTTCTGAAAGATAGGGGGTTTCTTGATTTAGCCTTAATCCAAATAAATTTTCTACATATTCTATAAAATCAAGTTTAGCCGGGCTTGTTTGAAAACCGTCCCAAGCATAACCAACTGCACCAGTTAAAACATCCACTAATTGAACCTCAGGACAATAATGAGAATCAACCGGCTCAATGTTCCTAATCGGCTTTCCTAATAAGTCTTGATGAGAAGGAAATTTTATTCCGCTTCTATTATTAAAATCGTTATAAAAACAACTTTTCCAAAGCCGATTATTTAACACTTTTTTTAAATCGGAAAGTCGTCCCCATTCCGCTTTGTCTCCCATTCGCCGTCGGTGCATAAAAATTTGATAAAAATTTTCTTTAATGCCTCTAAATTTGTAGTCTTTTTCTAAATTCCGACTAATGAAAAAATAAAGAAATTTGTAAAAACCCAATTCTTCATCTCCCCCATGATATTCTTTGTAATCAACTGCGTGTTTATCCAAGACCAAACAACGAAAATCTAAATAAGGATTAAGAGAAAACAACCTTATAAACATTTCATAAGAATTCAATTTATTTTTTGAAACTTTTGTCCATTTTAGTTCGCTTTTTCTTGAAGCAAATTTTTTATCCCATAAATCCCAAAATTTATTGCGAAATTCTTCTTGTTTTTCTCTTGGCAACCATAAACTCCCGAATAATTGATACCTTGATTGAGTTATTCTGCTTTCGTCTACAAAAATATAGCGCATTATAAATTAAGCTTTAATTTTTTTACTTAATATTATTTCGCCGGCTAAATTATCCTGAACCTTACAGGCAATCGTATGTTCTCTGGGTTTATCAAAAACATGCTTCGCCGATAAAATTGCTTTAAATCGCTCACCCTTTTTCTTATCTTTTATTTTTTCGCGGGACAAAATATATTCTTTGTCCGCAGAAAAATGGCCTTCCTGATAATCAAAATCCCATTGGCAATTTACTAGCCAGCCGTCCTCGTTTGCGGAAAAAGCGTCTATTGCCTCAAACTCATATCCTAAACCTTTTACCTTTTTAATTTTTGCGCCACTGCCAACGATGTGCCCCCTCCGCAAAAAAAATCCGCCACCACATCGCCCTCATTTGAACTTGCTTTTATAATCCTCTCCAAAAGCGCCTCCGGCTTTTGCGTAGGATAACCAATTATTTCGCTTCTAACGCGGTCGGTTGGATAAATATCAACCCACCAATCTTCTAATTTTTTTCCAATTTCAACTAATTGTTGAACTTGTTTCGCCTCTTTACTTTTTACAACTTTATTCCAAATCTGACCTTCATTGTGTAGTCCACTTTTATGCGGTATTCTCTGAATATCAAAATTATATTCCTCTGTTTTAGAATAAATAAATATTGAGTCGTGTTTTCTACCAAATCGTTTTGCGACGCCACTAGGGGTAGCATAACACCAAATTATTTCATTCAAAAAATTGTCGTATCCGAAAATTTTGTCCATTTCGGTTTTGATGTAATGACTGGCGTGCCAGTCGCAGTGAACATAAATTGAACCGGTCTTTTTTAAAACTCTTCTCATTTCCCAAAGCCGGGCATTTAGCCAAACCAAATAAGAGTCAATCCCTCCTTCCCAAATGTCAAAAAATGAACGAACTTCGTTTGTATCTCCCCAAATCACATTATAATTTCTGCCGGAAAAAAACGGCGGGTCAATATAAATTAAATCTATTGATTCGCTCGGCAGAGTTCTTAAAAATTCCAAGTTATCGCCCAAGACCAATTCGTTTGCCGGTTTTTCCGGAGCGTTAAAAATTACCGTGTCCCCATGGTTTAACGGGTGCATTCTCGGAATTTTTATCCAAGGGAAAATATGGTCGTATCCTTTGCCGTCCTGCCAGCCAATCGGAGGATGCGTCGGGTCAGGTAAGTTGCTCGTCTTTCTCTTTATTTTATCTGAAGCAGACAACACCTTCCTCTGCTGGGGCAGGGCTTGTTCAGTTGACTCTTTCTGAATCTTTTCTAAATCTTTTTTGTCTTGAATTACTTTCATCTTTTTCATGTATTTTCATATTTATTTTACAAGATTTTGCGGACTGCCAGATATAAAGCTAATTATGTTTTCTGCTGTCGTGTCAAGAATTCGCGTTAATGCTTCGTTTGAGTTAAAAGCATTATGTTGCGTTACAATAACATTTTTTTGTTGCAACAAAATATGATTTCGCAAAACGGTTTTAAGGTCGCAGGTTTTTGGAAACTCTTTTGAAAGAAGCTGAGCCTCCTCTTTTATAAAACATTCCTCTTCTAAAACATCCAAACCTGCGCCTGCCAACGCGCCATCGGATAACGCTTTTAGGAGAGCTTGCGTTTCTATCAGTCCGCCCCTGGCAGTATTTATTAAATACGCCCCCCTTTTAATGAGATTTATATTCTTAGAATTTATTAAGTGGCGTGTTTTTTCATTATAAGGGGCGTGCAAAGTTATAATATCTGATTTTGACAATAAAACTTCTAAACCCGAATAAGTAAAACCGATTTTCTTCGCAAGTTTTTTGTCTTCTTTTGGGTCATAAGCTAAAACATTCATTTCAAAACCTTTGGCAATTCTTGCAACGTGGATTCCGATATGCCCCAAACCGATTATCCCCAAAGTTTTTCCTTTTAAATCAAATCCACGCAGGCCATCTAAAGTAAAATCTCCGGTTCGGGCTCTTTGCGCAGAGTCAACCAACTTTCTTGACAAGGCAAGAATAAGCGCAAATGTATGTTCGGCTACCGTATTTTCTCCGTAAAAAGGCACATTACAGACAATGACTTTGTTTTCTTTCGCCGCTTGAATATCAATGTGGTCAAATCCAGTTGACCGAGTGCTAATCATTTTCAAATCGGGAAGCTTCTGCAGAATATCCTTGTTGATTTGAGAATAAATAAACGGAGAAATTATTGAACAACTTTTTGCAGAACTTATATTATCCAGTAATAGGGGTTCTGTAAAAAAAGACAGCTCATTTTTTGGGAGTTTTTCTTTTAAATAATCTTTCTGCCAATCTTCTACTTCAAAAAATGCAATTTTCATATTTTATTTTTTAATTTTTAATAAATTAGCGTTAACTGCAACCACAACTGTGCTTAAAGACATAAGCGCAGCGCCCACGGCCGGAGACAATAAAATCCCGTAACCAGCCAAAACTCCCGCTGCCAGAGGAATGGCAAAAATGTTATATCCGGTTGCCCAAATTAAGTTTTGAACCATTTTTTTGTATGTTGCTTTTCCAAAAAGAATGAGCGAGGAAATGTCTTTGGGGTTGCTATTAACCAGAATAATATCTGCTGTTTCTGCGGCGACATCTGTTCCAGATCCAATAGCAATCCCGACATCAGCTTGAGCCAAAGCCGGGGCATCGTTTATGCCATCTCCCACCATGGCCACAAATTCTCCTTTATTTTGAAGCTCCTTAATCTTTTCCTGTTTTTGGTCCGGCAGAACTCCAGCAAAATATCCATCCAGACCAAGTGTCTCAGAAACCGCTTTTGCAGAATTTTCATTGTCTCCTGTAAGCATCCAAGTTTTTATGCCCGCCTTTTTTATTATTTTTACAGCATCATACGATTCTTTCCTTATAGCATCTGTTAGGCTTGCGGCTCCGACAAGTTGATTTTCAACAACCAAAAATATAGTTGTTTTTCCAGCATCCTCAACATTTTCAGGAATGTTAAGACCGAGTTCTTTTACATATCCCGGACTGGCGATTGCTATCTTTTTGCCATTAATAATTCCTTCAACCCCTTTTCCTTTTATGGCCCTAAATTGGCCAACCTCCGGTATGGAAATATTTTTATTTTTGGCTTCTTTAAGTATTGCTTTGGCTATCGGGTGTTCAGAATTCTTTTCCAGCCCGGCAAAATAAGAAAGCAGTTTATCTTTGTCGTAATCATTTTTAAAAACGAAAATATTTTCTACTCCAAAGGTTCCCTCGGTTAAAGTGCCTGTTTTATCAAATATAATGGTTGAGATTTTTCTTGCATTTTCAAAAGCCGTTCTGTTTCTTATCAAAAGGCCATTTCTAGCAGAAAGGGTTGTTGATATGGCTACAACCAAAGGAACAGCCAAACCCAATGCGTGCGGACAGGCAATAACTAAAACCGTGGCAGTTCTTTCTATGGCAAAAGCCAAGTCTTTACCAGCCATTATCCAGGAAATAAAAGTTACAACTCCAATTAAAATTGCGCCAATCGTTAGCCAAAAGGCAGCTTTGTCAGCCAGCGCCTGAGTTTTTGATTTTGACGCCTGCGCTTGCTTTACAAGGTTGATTACTTTATTCAGATATGAACTGCTTCCAACGCCCTTAACTTCAACTTGAAGTGAACCGTCTTCGTTTACCGCGCCCCCAATAACCTTATCGCCCTTGGCCTTCAAAACCGGTTTTGACTCGCCGGTTAACATTGACTCGTTTACAAAACTTTGACCGTTTATAACCAAACCATCTGTAGGAATCTTTTCTCCCGGCTTTATTAAAATAACATCGCCGTCTTCTAATTCGCTTGTTTTTATTTCAACGATGTCTTTTCCTTTTAGCAAATGCGCGTTATCTGGTATGAGGGCCGAAAGTTTTTCAAGGGCCTTTGACGCGCCCATTACAGATTTCATTTCAACCCAATGCCCCAAAAGCATGATATCAATCAAGGTGGCAAGCTCCCAGAAAAATATTTCCCCTTTTAAGCCGAAAACTACGGCAGAGCTGTAAAAATATGCAACGCCAATAGCCAGGCTTATCAACGTCATCATTCCTACTGCTTTATCTTTTATTTCATTGAAGGCGCCAATTAAAAACGGCCATCCGCCAAAGAAAAATATAAAAGAAGATATTAAAAACACTGCAAACCCGTCGCCTGCGAAAGATAATGAAAACCTAAAAAATTGCTGGAAAAACGGCGAGAGGATAATAATGGGAACAGTTAAAACCAAAGAGATATAAAATCTCTTCTTGAACATCTCTGTTGAATGCCCGGCGTGCTTATTGTATCCCTCGCGCTCTTGATGATTTTGATGGCTCATTTCGGACAAATTTTGTCCTTCCATTTCCTTGTGATTATGATGCATTCCGCGCATTGTGTTTTTATTGTTCATGATGTGAAAATGCGGCCAGACGCCTTTTTTAAAAATTATTTTATTCCGTTGCAACTTTTTCGTCTTTTTCAGCAATGGGCTATAGTCCAAAGCCAGAGCCGCCAGCAGTTTTTCTAGCCTCGGCGGTTCGCTCAAATGGACTGCTGAATAATGTTGCTATCTTATCGGCCGGAATGCCAATTCCCGTATCTTTCACTTCAATAAGAACTTTATTTTCTTCTCTTTTTGTTATTTTTATCGCAACTTTTCCTTTGGGCGTATATTTTACCGCATTATCAATTATATTGAATATTGCGGCTTTTAATTTTTCCCTGTCGACTAAGATAAAGATACCTGACCCCTTTGTCTCTTTATCTACATTTTATCTAAAATTCAAAACTAGAGTTTTTTTATTTATTTTACAATAATTCAGACGGATATTTTAAATTACCAGACTTATAAGCGGCTCCCTTTGAATAAAATTTTACAT
>ERZ1292640.3175-Hain-H43-02um-R1-3175-length-12892-cov-6_pt1 | contig 12892 bp, 6 predicted proteins | sample MGYA00564404_ERZ1292640 | MGnify/ENA primary metagenome ERZ1292640 (study PRJEB36523, sample SAMEA6512636) | groundwater metagenome | collected 2019-01-08 | study: AquaDiva: Metagenomics assemblies of 32 groundwater samples
GGACACATCGCCATTTTCTCGGGTCCCTCAGGGCGCTTTGGCGCCGGCCTGAGGTTAGTACATGAAATGTCCGGTCGAGTTAAGACGTGAGATGTCCGGTCCAGAGGCGGGTAGGGTACTGCCGGGGAGGATTCATGCGGCAGTATCCGGCACCCGCCGTGGAGCGGGCGACGAGAGTTCAGGAAGTGATTTTGCGAGCGGTGAGTGGGCAGATTTACTGGTTTCAAACCGCCGAGATTCTCGGGATCTCGCCCCGGCAAATGCACCGGTGGAAACAGCGGTATGAGCTACAGCTGGGTGAAGAAAGCTCTGCAGACGGCGGGCTTGGTCGCCAAGGCCAGCCCGCGGGGCCCGCATCGCACCCGGCGCGAGCGGCGACCGTTGTCGGGGATGCTGCGGCATCTCGATGCGAGTAAGCATGCCTGGCTGGCCACGCGTGCATCTGCGACCAGAGCAGCACGTGAAACGGCCCGCGCCCGAACCACTGGACGCGTTCTCATCATCACAATCCGCCCAGCGAAGCCGAGATCCGCCGCGCCGCGTCGATCACCACCGGCAGGTGGCGCGCGCGCATCTCCTTCAGGTTCACGCGTGACGCGTGGGACGACACGTTGATGGCCGCCACCGTGCGGCCGCTGCGATCCCGGATGGGAACCCCCACGGAGCGTACCCCGAGTTCGACTTCCTGGTCGACCATCGCCCAGCCGCGGTCTCGCACGTGTTCAAGGATCCGCCGGAGTTCCGCCGGGTCCGTCACGGTGCGCTCGGTCAGCGCCCTCAGCTGCGCGCGGGAGAAGTACGCGTCGAGATCGGCTGGCGGAAGCCCCGCCAGCAGCACGCGTCCCATCGACGTCGGATAGGCCGGCAGGCGCGAGCCGACCGCCAGGTTGATCGTCATGATGCGCCTCGTCGGCACGCGCGCGACGTAGACGACGTCGTCCGCGTCGAGGACCGAGACGGAACAGGACTCGTGGAGCGTTGCCACGACTTCCTCCATCACCGGCTGCGCCACGTCGGGAAGACGCATCGTGGAGAGATAGGTGTAGCCGAGATCGAGCACTCTCGGCGTGAGCCGGAAGAGCCCGTCCTGGCTGCGCATGTATCCGAGATGTTCGAGCGTCATGAGGAAGCGGCGCGCGACCGCGCGCGAGAGCGATGTGCGGCGGGCGACGTCGGAGATCGTGAGGGCGTCGAGCTGCGTGGAGAACGCCTTGATGACGGCGAAGCCGCGCGCCATCGACTGGACGAACTCGTGGCGCGGCTCGACGCCCTGGCTCGCGCCGCTGTGCGCATTGCGAACGTCTATCATTCAGTGTCTCCCCGCTTGACAGCGACAAGGGGCAGGAATAAGTTCGCGGTACGAAATACGAACAAATGTTCGCATAACGAACAGTCGAGCGCAACGGTCGTTATCGATGGCCCCATTCCGCGTTCTCCTCGTCCTGCCTTTCCTCGCCGCCGGCTGCAGCCCTCCGCCTGCGCGCACCGCGGCGGCGGACACCGTCTTCGTCGGTCCCATCGTGACGCTCGACGAGAACCGGCCGATGGCCGACGCGCTCGCCGTTGCCGGCGACCGCGTCGTTGCCATCGGCAGCGAGACGGAGGTCGCTTCTGTCGTCGGCGGCAACGTCCGCCGTGTGCGGCTCCCGGGCGTGGCCGTGCCGGGGCTGGCGGACGCGCACGTGCACGCGCTGGCCGTCGGCGCGCAGCTCGAGATGCTCGACCTGCGCGCACTGCAGAAGGAGGAGATCGTCCGGCTGGTCGCCGAGCGCGCGCAGGCTCTTCCGCCCGGCGCCTGGATCGAGGGGCGTGGATGGGATCAGGGCTTCTGGCGCCCGGCGGTGTTCCCGACGGCCGCGGACCTTGACCGTGTCGCGCCGCAGCACCCGGTGGTGCTGACGCGCATCGACGGGCATTCGGCCTGGGTGAACAGCCAGGCGATGCGCGCGGCAGGGATCACCCGGGCCACCCGCGATCCCGACGCCGGGCGCCTGCTCCGCCTGCCGGATGGCTCGCCGACCGGCATGCTGGTGGACGACGCCGTCGATCTCGTGACGAAAGTGATGCCCGCGCCGACGCGAGCAGACCTGATGAGGCGACTCGAGGCGGCGCTTGCGCAGTACGTGCGCTGGGGGTTGACCAGCATCCACGACGCGGGCGTGGATCTGCGGGGGATCGAGCTCTACAAGGAACTGCTCGCGGCCGGTCGCCTGCCGCTGCGTGTCTACGTGATGGCCCGCGGCTCCGGTGCAACCGCGTCGCAGATGCTCGCGCAGGCGCCGGAGCCTTCGCTTGGTGATCACCGGCTGGCGATTCGCAGCTTCAAGGTGATGCTCGACGGCGCGCTCGGATCCCGCGGTGCCCAGCTGCTCGAGCCGTACACGGATGCTCCGGCCGAAGAGGGGCTGGTGCTGATGAGCGACGCCGAACTGGCGTCGCTGGTCCGCGGGGCCGTCACCCGTGGGTACCAGGTCAACGCACATGCGATCGGCGATCGCGCGATCCGGCGGGCGCTCGACGCCTTCGAGCAGCACGGCGGTCCCGACCTGGCCGGGCGGCGCTTCCGCATCGAGCACGCTTCCGTGATCGATGACGCCGACCTGCTTCGCTTCGCGCGTCTCCAGGTCATCGCGTCCATGCAGCCCGGTTTCGTCGGCGAGTACAGCCGCTGGGCGGCCGACCGTCTCGGCCCGACCCGCGTACTGAACGTGCTGCCGAGCGCCGAGCTGCTCGAGAGCGGCGCCATCATTGCGGCCGGCACGGACTACCCGGCGGCCGATTCCGGCAGCCCGCTCGTGACGCTCTATTCGATGGTGACGCGCATGGGCGCCCGCGGGGCGCCCGCCGGCGGCTGGCACCCGGAGCAGAAGGTGGACGTGACGAGAACGCTGCGGGCGATGACCTGGGCGCCGGCGTTCGCCGCGTTCCAGGAGCAAGATCTCGGTGTTCTCGCCGTCGGCCGGCTCGCCGACCTCACGGTGCTCTCGGCCGACCCGCGGGACACCGCACCAGAACGTCTGAAGGATCTGTCCGTGACGATGACCATCGTGGGCGGCGTGCCGGTGTTCGAGGCACCCGCGGCCCCGCCCGCGACGAGCGGCTCGTAGTTACCCGCGCTGACGAACAAAGGAGATCGGTATGTCGAGCAGTCTGTTTCGGAGGCTTGGTCCAGCACTCTTCCTGATCCTCCTGCCGCTGGCGGCGGCCGCCCAGCAGGGGACCGCGATTCTCGAGGGTGGCATCGTGGACGAATCCGGCGCGCTGCTGCCAGGCGTGACGGTCACGGCGCGTAACGCGGAGACAGGCACGACCCGCTCGACCGTGACGGACGGGACGGGGCGTTACCGGATGCCTGCGATTCAGAGCGGCGTCTACGCGATCACCGTCGAGCTGCCCGGCTTCCGTACCGAGGAGCGCTCGGGCATCCGGCTGACCGTCGGCCAGCAGGCTGCGCTCGACTTCACGATGAAGGTGAGCGCGATCCAGGAGACCGTGACGGTCACCGGCGAGGCGCCGCTCGTGGACACGCAGCGGTCACACGTGTCCTCGACGATCGAGGAGAAGCAGATCCAGGAGCTGCCCATCCTGTCCCGCAACTTCCTCACGCTGGCGGCACTCGTGCCCGGCGCGGGCCGGAATACGTCGATCACCGGCACGCAGCCGCTGCAGATTGGCGGCAGTGATTCCCGTTACAACTACACGACGATCATCGACGGCGGCGACGTCGATGACGACGTCTGGGGCGCGCCGGTCCAGAGCTTCATCCAGGACAGCATCAAGGAGTTCCAGGTGATCACGAACCGCTTTGACGCCGAGTACGGCAAGGCGCTCGAAGCGGTGCTGAACATCGTGTCCAAGTCCGGCTCGAACGACCTGAACGGCACCGTGTTCGGCTTCTTCCGGGACGACAAAGTGAAAGCGCGCAACTACTTCCAGACCGTGAAGCCGGACTTCGACCAGCAGCGCATGGGCGGAACGGTCGGCGGGCCGCTCATCCTGAACAGGACGCACTACTTCGGCGCGTACGAGTACGTGAACGAGGACCGGCCCGCCACTGTCTCAATTCCGGCCGCCTCGCCGCTCTCGCGCTTCAACGGCACGTTCAACGCGGGCAACACGCGCCATCTGGTGACGGGCCGCGTCGATCACCAGCTCTCGCAGGGCCACTCGCTGATGGTGCGGGGCCTGTACGAAGACTTCAGCTCGCTCGGCGGCTTCGGGGGAACCACCGCGTTCGGCGCGGGACGGACACAGGAGCGCACGTCCTACTCGATCCTCGCCCAGGAGACCTCGGTTCTCGGCACGCGGTTCGTCAACGATTTCCGCTTCCAGTACCGCAACACCGACGTCAACAACGTGCCGAACTCGAACGATCCCACCGAGTCGAGGCCGTCGGGCACGATCGGCAGCGCCGTGTTCCTGCAGCAGGAGGCGCGGGACCGCTTCCAGTTCTACGACACGCTGTACTTCACCCTGCCGCGGCACAACGTCAAGGTGGGTGGTGAGATCACGTTCATGGAGACGTCCTACTGCGCATGCGCGCAGCAGACCGGCGCGTTCGTGTTCGGCACCGACCAGCCGTTCAACGCCGCCGACCCGCGCACGTGGCCGATCCGGTTCTCGCAGTCGTTCAACCTGGCCCCCCTGCCGCTGCCGGACAAGTACTTCGGCATGTTCCTGCAGGACGACTGGCAGCTCACGGACCGGCTGACCGTGAACCTCGGGATCCGGTGGGACGTGGATCTCCGGGTCCGGGACAACGAGACGATGGAAAAGGCGTTCCAGCTGGCCCGCAACCAGTCGCTGCGGGGGGTCCTCAGCGAGAACCCCGGGCTGGACCTGGACAACATCGATCCACGTCTGGGCTTTGCCTACTCGATGTCCCCGCGAATGGTCGTCCGCGGCGGGTACGGCGTCTACCACTCGCGCCCCCGCATGTTTATGCAGGCGCTCGCGCTGGATCAGCTGACGTCCACGACGTTCGTGGCGGTGGTGACCGATCCGCAACGGCTCCGCAACTACCCGGACATCAACGCGATCCTCGGCGGCTCTCCTGAGCAGTTCGCCGCAACGGGCCTCAGATCGATGAGCAACGTGATTGCCGACGATTTCGAGATTCCGTACGCGCTCAACGCGACGCTCGGGTTCACGCGCCAGTTCAGCGACACGCTGGCCCTGAGCGTGGACGGCGTCTACTCGCATTCGCTGCGGAACTTCCAGAAGCGCGTGCTGAATCTGCCCGACAGCTTCTCCGCCACGAACCGCGCCGGCACCGCGGCGAACCCGTACAAGTACGGCTTCGGGCAGATCCTGGCGCAGGTCACCGATGGCCGCACGCGCTACACCGGGCTCCACGTCGGCCTCAACAAGCGCCTGTCGAACCGCTACCAGGGACAGGTCTCGTACGCGCTGTCCAGGGCGCTGCTGCGCGGCGCCAACACCCACTTCTACACGCCAAGCAAGGCGATTGGCGGCGAGGATCGCGGGCCCACGCTCAACGACATGCGTCACAAGCTCTCGATCGCCGGCGTGGTGCAGCTGCCTTTCGGGATGCAGGCCAGCACGGTCGTCGTGGCCAACTCGGCCCAGCCGTACCGTATCGTCGCCGGCGTGGACCTGGACGGCGATGGCACGACGATCGAGGATCGGCCGGACGGCCTCGCGCTCAACCAGGGTGGGCGCGCGTCGGAAGCGAACCTCGCCATCATCAACGCGTCCCGCCAATCTCGCGGCCTCGGGACCGTGACGCTCGATCAGCTCGGGAAGCGATACCCCTACTTCAACGTGGACATGCGGCTCACCAAGAACGTCCGGTTCGGCGGCGACAGGTCGCTCGAGTTGATGGCCGAGGTGTTCAACCTGTTCAACCGCACGAACTTCAGCTCGCCGATCGGCACGCTGACCTCCGCCGCCTTCCTGCAGGTGTCGAGCGCCGCCGACGGGCGCGAGGCGCAGTTCGCCATCCGCATGCGGTTCTGAGCCATGGCCTTCGTCCGCTCGCTCGTCGTGGCGCTCGTCGCAGGCGCCGCCATCCAGGTGGCGGCGCACCGTGCGGCCGATGACACGGTCGTCGTCGAGAAGAACGTTGCGGCCAGGATGCGTGACGGCGTGCTCCTCCGCGCCGATGTCTATCGCCCATCGGCCGCCGGGACGCACCCGGCGCTGGTGCAGCGCACACCGTATTCCAAGAACGACGAGGACTCGCCGGAGCGGTTCAAGCGGCTTGCCGCCCGCGGCTACGTCATCGTCGTCCAGGACACGCGGGGGCGCTACATGTCGGACGGCGTGGCGCGGCCGCACGACGAGGCCGAGGACGGATTCGACACGCTGGCCTGGGTCAGCGGATTGCCGTACGTCGACGGGGAAATCGGGATGTGGGGCGGCAGCTACCTGGCGACGACGCAGCTGCTCGCGGCGACGCTGCAGCCCCCGTCGCTCGTCGCGCTGTTTTCCTCCTCGTCCTACAACAGCCGGTACGACATGGTGTTCCAGGGGGGCGCGTTCTACCTGAATGACGGCCTCGGCTGGAACCTCGGGCAGGCGGCCGACGTGCGGCGGCGCGTGTTCACGCCCGATGTCGATCGCGATGGCCCGCTGGGCATGACACCGGAACAGGCGAACGCGTTTCGCGAGCGGTGGCTCTGGCACGTGCCGCTGAAGACGATGGACGCGCTCGAGCTGAAGCGCTTCGCCCCGGGCTACGACGAGCTGCTGGCGCATCCGAGCTACGACGACTACTGGAAGACGTTCGACATCGAAGCGCGGCACGATCGGTTCACGGTGCCGGCGTTCCACCTCACCGGCTGGTACGACACGCTGCTGAACGGCACGCTGCGGAACTACGTTGGACTCCGGGCCCGTGCCGCGAACGAGAACGCGCGGCGCTCCCAGCGCCTGATCGTCGGGCCGTGGACGCATGCGCGGCCGTCGCTCAGCAGCACGAAGGTGGGCGACGTGGATTTCGGACCGCAGGCGGGCCTCGACTCCCAGGAACTGATGGCGCGCTGGTTCGATCACTGGCTCAAGGGAGGCGATGCCTCGATCCTCCAGGGCGCGCCGGTCCGCATCTTCGTCATGGGCGACAACCGGTGGCGCGACGAGCAGGAATGGCCGCTGGTGCGCGCGAAGGCCACCGAGTACTTCCTGCAGAGCGGCGGCTCCGCCAATACACTCGACGGGGACGGCCGGCTGTCGACCACGGCGCCTCGCGACCAGCGGGCGGATCGGTTCGTCTACGACCCATGGGATCCGGTGCCGACCGGCGCGCTCGGCGGGTACTCGCGCATTCCCGCGGACCAACGGCCGATCGAGCGGCGACGCGATGTTCTCGTCTACACCACCGAGCCGCTCGCTGCGGACCTCGAGGTGACGGGGCCGATCACGCTGAAGCTGTGGATCGCCTCGTCCGCCCGGGACACCGACTTCACGGGCAAGGTCGTCGACGTCTTCCCGGACGGGACGGCACGGGCGCTGACCGACGGCATCCTTCGGACTCGCTACCGCGAGAGCAGGACGACGCCGAAGATGCTGACGCCGAACCAGCCGGTCGAGCTGACCATCGATCTGGGCGCGACGAGCAACCTGTTCCGCGCCGGGCACCGCATCAGGCTGGAGGTCTCGAGCAGCAATTTCCCGCGCTTCGATCGCAACCCGAACACGGGCGGCGTATTCGGCGAGGACGCGGAGCTGCGCCGCGCCGAGCAGCAGGTGTTCCACGGCGCGAGCCGCCCGTCTCGCCTCATCGTGCCGGTGGTACCCCGATAGCAGGACGCAGCGCGTTTCGCCTGCGGAGAGTGTCGCGTGTCCCGTGTCTCCCGGATCATCGTCGGTCTCGTGGTACTCGTGCCGGTGGCCGCAGCGGCGTGGTGGTGGTGGCCCCCGCCGCCCGCCCGCCCCGGGATCGTGGTGATCACGATCGACACGCTGCGTGCGGACCGCGTTGGCGCGTACGGGTCGCTCGTCCGCACGCCAGCCCTCGATCGCCTCGCGGCCGAAGGAGTACGGTTCGACGCGGCGTACGCCCCCGTGCCGCTCACGCTGCCGTCGCACGTCTCCATGTTCAGCGGCCGGCTGCCGGTCGAGCACACGGTCCGCACGAACGACGGCTACAGGGTCCCTGACGGCGTTCCACTCGCGGCGGAGGCGTTGCGACGCGCCGGGTACAGGACGGCCGCGTTCGTCGGCAGCGCGGTCCTGCGGTCCTCGACCGGCATCGGGCGCGGCTTCGAGCGGTTCGACGACGAGATGGGCAACGGCGCAGAGCGCCGCGGAGCGGACGTGGTCGCGCGGGCGGTCGAGTGGCTGGATGGGGTCGGCGACGCACCGTTCTTCCTGTGGGTGCACCTGTACGATCCGCACCTGCCGTACGACGCCCCCGAGCCTTTCCGAGGGGAGTACGAAGGGCGGCCCTACGATGGGGAGGTCGCCTACAGCGACAGCTGCATCGGCACGCTGCTCGCCCGTCTCGATGCCGATGGCCCGTCGCGGCGGCCCACGATCATCGCGGTCGCCGATCACGGCGAAGGACTCGGCGATCACGGCGAGCTGAGTCACGGCGTGCTGCTCTACGACACCACGATCCGCGTGCCGCTGCTGATCAGGCCGGCGGGTGGCGCGTCGACCCCCACCGTCATCGATCGCCCCGTGAGCATCGCCCAGGTGGGACCTACACTGCGCGCCATCGCCGGGCTCCCGAACCAGGGGGTGCTCCCCGGCCTTCTCGATGAGGATCCCTCGGACCCTGTGCCCGCCGAGACGTTGTATACGGCGCAGCAGCTCGGGTGGTCGCCGGCGTATGCGGGGCGGATCGGGCACTTCAAGGTGATCGACGCGCCGCAGCCCGAGTTGTACGACGTGCGCACCGACCCGCATGAGCGGCAGGATCTCGCCGCGGCGGACCCCGACACGCTCGCGCGCCTGCGCGCCGTGCTGCGCCGCGAGCTCGAGGCAGCCGCGCAGCGAGCCTTGCCGCCTTCGGCGGCGCCCCTCGATGCCGACGCGAGCAGGCAGATTGCAGCGCTGGGCTACGTCAGCGGCGGAGGGAGCGTCATCGGCGGCGTGGCCCCGGTCGGCGGCGTCAACCCGAAGGCGAGGCTCGACGTCTGGCAGCAGGTCGAGCGCGGACTGGAACTGGCGCACGGCGGCAGGCATGCCGAGGCGACGGCGGCGTTCGAAGCGGCACTGCGGGACGATCCCGGGAACGTGCTGGCGCTGAAGTTCCTCGGCGCGGCTTCGCTCGAGCGCGGCGATCTTGCCGGCGCCATCAAGTACAACGAGCGCGTCGTCGAATCCGGCCTCCATTTGGCGGACGCGCTGAGCAATCTCGTGCTGGCCTACTATGGCGCGGGACGGCTGAATGAGGCGATCGCGAGCGGGCGGCGGGCGATGCAGGCGGACGCGAGCCATCGCGCGGCGCGAAAGAACTTGACGCTGGTGCTGCAGGCGATGGGAACCGCCAGGGCACGCGCCGGAGATGCCGCGGGTGCGATTGACGCGTTGGAGGAAGCGGCCACGCTGGACCCGTCGAACGTCGAGGTGACCGAACGGCTTGGGGCCGTTCTCCACCGCGCCGGGCGGGCGGAAGAGGCACGAAGCCGGTTCGAGGCCGTGGTGGCAGCTGCGCCGGATCGGCCGGCGCCGCAACTGAGCCTCGCGATTCTCGATCTCGAGAGCGGACGTCCCCGCGAGGCGGCCGCGCGCCTCGAGCAGATCCGACAGGGCTGGGCCGGCGCCTACCAGGCGCAGTTCTACCTTGGCGAGGCGTACCGGCAGGCCGGCGACCGGGCACGCGCCCATGACGCGTACGCGGCCTGCCTGGCGGCGGCGCCGCCCGGGGATCCAATCGTGCCAGCCGCGCGGCGTGCGCTTGCGGCAGTCAGATGACAAAGGACCAATCGATGCACAGAACCTCATGGCCGCTCGTGATCGGGGGTGCGGCGGTCGTCGCGATCCTGGCGTCCCTCATGGCCGCTGCCCAGCCGGGCAGCTCCGCACCCATCGGATTCTCGCCCTCCGCCGCAAAAGCCGAGAAGGAGGCCGAAGGGCGGTTCAAGGAGGCGGTCTCGACCGACGCAATGTCCGGGATCCATCGGGCGGTCACGCGGCGCCCGCACATGGCCGGCACGCCCGCTTCGATGGAGGTGGCCGAGACCCTGCGCAAGGCACTGGAGGACGCCGGCCTCGAGACCGAGGTGCACGAGTATCACGTGCTGCTCTCCACGCCCGGGAGCGTCTCCGTCGAGATCACCGAGCCACGCGGCGAGACGGTGAGCGTCGTCGAGCCGTCCGATCCGGCCGATCCCGACAGCGCCCACCCGGAGCTGGGTGTCGGGTTCGTCGCCTACTCGGGGTCCGGCTCCGTGACCGCGCCTGTCGTGTACGTGAACTACGGCCTGCCACCCGATTACGAGCGGCTCGCCGCTGCAGGTGTGGACGTCAAGGGGCGGATCGTCATGGCGCGGTACGCGCGCAGTCATCGCGCCGTGAAGATTCATACGGCGCAGGAGGCCGGCGCCGCCGGCATCATCATCTACAGCGATCCGGGAGACGACGGGTTCGCACGGGGGCTCACGTGGCCGGAGGGGCCGTGGCGCGCGGACTTCCAGATCCAGCGGGGCAACGGGAAGTACAGCTGGTTCTGGCATGGCGACCCGCTGTCGCCCGGATTCGCGGCCACGAAGGACGCGAAGGTCCTGGACGAGGAAACCGTGCCGACGCTGCCGCGCATTCCAGCCGTCGTCCTGCCGTGGAAGGAAGCGGAGAAGATCCTGTCGCAGCTGCGGGGCGCACCCGCGCCATCAGGCTTCCAGGGCGGGCTGCCGTTCACGTACCGCCTCGGTCCGGGTCCGGTCAGGGTGAAGCTGGACGTGCAGATGGATCAGAGCCGCCGGCCAATCCGCAACGTGATCGGGCGGATCCGCGGCCGCAATCCTGATCGGTGGGTCGTGCTCGGCACGCATCACGACGCATGGACGTTCGGCGGCATGGATCCCGGGACGGGTCTGAGCGCCGTGTTCGAGGTCGCCCGCGGGCTCGCGGCCCTGACGAAGTCCGGCTGGACGCCGGAGCGCTCGATCGTGTTCGCGTTCTGGGACGCCGAAGAGTTCGGCCTCGGCGGTTCCACGGAGTACGCCGAGGCCCTCCAGAAAGAGCTTCGCGAAAAGGCTGTCGTCTACATCAACACCGATCTGTACATGCGCGGCCGGTTCGACGGCGGCGGCACGCCCTCACTGCGCGATTTCCTGCTGGAGGTGACGAAGGACGTCCCGTCATTCACCGGCAGCGGCAGCGTCTACGACGGATGGCGTGCGGATGCGTGGCGTCGCCAGCCGGCCGAGCGCCGCCGCAAGGGCCAGACGGGGTTCGAGGTCGATCTCGCCGCGCTCGGGAGCGGTGCCGATTTCGTCGCGTTCCAGGACTACCTCGGCTTGCCGACGCTGCAGATGGAGTTCGACTTCGAGGGCAGCTACGGCACGTACCACTCGAACTACGACACGCGCTGGTACGTCGAGCGCTTCAGCGATCCCGGCTTCAAGGTGGGCACCACTCTCGTGCAGGTGCTCGGCCTGAGCGTCATGCGGCTGGCCAGTGCCGAGGTCCTGCCGTTCCGCTACTCCTATTACGCCGAGAAGATCGGCGAGTTCCTCGACATCGCGGCGACCTGGGCATTCGACGATGACGGTCGGCGGCTGGTGACGCTGGACCTGTCGCGGTCGAAGCGCCTGGCCGAGGCCATCCGGCAGCGCGCCCGCCAGATGGAACGACGCATCGACCAGAACCTGGCGGCCTCTTCGTGGACCGCTTCGACCGCGGCGGGGCTCAACGATCAGCTCGCGCGGCTCGAGCAAACGCTGCTCGACGAGCAGGAGGCGGCCGACAAGCGGTGGTACCGGCACGTCATCTACGGCTGGAACATCTATTCGCTGTACGAAGGACAGCCGCTCCCGGGCGTGGCCGAGGCTATCCGGCTGCGCGATCCCGGCAAGGTCAGGGAGGAGGCGGCACGGGTGGAGGCCGCGCTGCAGCGGATGCTGACAGCGCTCGAGCAGGCGGGCAGGTGATGAACAGGACAATCGCCGCCGTCATCGCGGCACTCCTCGCCATCTCCGGTGAGGCGACCGAACCGTGGCGGCGCCACAACATCGTCGTCGATCGGAATGTGCAGGCGAAGATGCGGGACGGCGTCACGCTCTACGCGGACGTGTACCGTCCGGCGGATCCGGGACGGTATCCGGCCCTGCTCATGCGCACGCCGTACAACAAAGCGGAATCGGCCGGCGCATTCGTGATCGGCGCGGTCAAGCGCGGCTACGTCGTTGCGCTGCAGGACGTGCGCGGGCAGTTCGCATCGGAAGGGAGCTTCAATCCCTACCTGCAGGAAGTGAACGACGGGCACGATACGATCGAATGGCTGGCCGCCCAGCCGTATGTCAACGGGAAGGTCGGCACATTCGGCCTCTCCTATCCGGGAGCGGTGCAGTGGATGACGGCGACGACCCGGCCGCCGCATCTCGTCGCGATGGCGCCCGCGATGACGTTCGCCAACGCGCGGCACTTCATCCACCACGGCGGCATCTTCGTGTCGCCGATCCTGAACTGGCTCATGCAGAGGCAGGTGAAGGAGCGCAGGCAGCGAGGTCTCGCCTACCCGTCGATCGAGGAGATACGAAAGGCGGTCGGCGAGCATCGAGAGGAATGGCTGATGCACCTGCCGCTCCGCGACCTTCCGGTCATGAAGGACTTCCAGGTCTGGCGTGACTGGATCGACCATGCCGACAACGGCCCGTACTGGGCCCCGTACGAGATCGAGGCGCAGCACGGGCAGGTCGAGGTGCCGGCCCTGAACTTCACGGGGTGGAACGACGATGACTACGGCCAGCCGGGTGCGATCCGT
>ERZ1292640.3176-Hain-H43-02um-R1-3176-length-12892-cov-4_pt1 | contig 12892 bp, 9 predicted proteins | sample MGYA00564404_ERZ1292640 | MGnify/ENA primary metagenome ERZ1292640 (study PRJEB36523, sample SAMEA6512636) | groundwater metagenome | collected 2019-01-08 | study: AquaDiva: Metagenomics assemblies of 32 groundwater samples
GGAGCCGCGCTCCGACAGGTCGGTGCGGTCCAAGCCCCCGCCCCTCGCCCTCCTTGTTTGTCGTGTCCAGGAATACAAGGGTCGGCGCCGCATGCCGCAATCGAGAAGCAGGACGTAAAAAAGTTCGGCAAGGAAGGGAATCCGGAGCGGGTCAGCCCGCCGGTTCAGTTCCCGCCCTTGCGCGATTCCTTCGCTTCCTTCGCGGGGCCCTTCATCTTCCCGCCGGTCCGGCCGCCGAGGCGGTCCCACTCGTCGTTGAACTTCTGCATGTAGTCGCGGTATTCCTGGCGCAGATCGCGGACGGCCTTCTGGGCGGCGCGCGGGTCCGGGTTTTGCTGCTGGGCGGCGGTCACGCGCTCCTGCCACTGGCGGAGGAACTCGTCGCGCTGGGCGGCGAGTTCCCGCTGGGCGTCGCGCTGGGTGTCGCGCTTGCCCCGCCCGCTCGTCGGTTCGGTCTCGACCGGAAGTTCGCCCGCTTTTTCCTTGTCCTTCTCCCGCGCCTTCTGCTTCGCGGGGGCCTTGCGCTCCTTTTCCTTGCCCTTCTCCCGCTCCTTCTTTTCCTTCTTCCCGCCCGGCTTCGCGGACTTCGAATCGTCCTGCGGCTCCGTGCCGGGAGGAAGATCCGCGGGGGGGGAGAGATTGCCGGCGATGGGCGTGGGGGCGGGGATCGGCGCGACCGGCGTCGGCGGCACGCTCAGGGCCGGGCCGGGCGAAGGCTCGGGGGCGGGGGCGGGTGGCTCCGGGGCCGCGGCCGCGATCTCTGCTGCCTTCTCCTCGTCGGCGATCCGCGCCTTCAGCGCCCGGATGGACTCGGCGAGATCCTTCGGCGTCTCCGGGAGGGCGGCGAGCGGCTCGACCTGTACTAGGACGGAGCGCAGCCCCTCGAGATCGCCCGGAAGGCTTTCGAGGACGATCCGCGCGCTCGCGAACTTCGCGTCCTCGGCGGGCGTTTCCGGCTCCGGCGGGAGTTCGGGGAGGGGATTCGGCGTCGCGGACTTCGGCTTCGGGGCCGCGGCCGGGGCTTCGGGCGTCGGCTCCGTCCGCTGGTTCAGGGCGAAGACCGCCGCGACGGCGAACAGGAGAATCACGAGGACCGCGATGGGCCCGCGCCGCGCGCCCTCGGATTTCGCCGCCATCCTCGAGGCCGCAAGCCTTCGCCTCGGGGCGCTCGGGGCGGGCCTTCGCTCGGGCGCGGAGAGGACCGGCAGGACCTGCAGCTCCGAAATCGCCTCCTGCGCCGCCTCCGGCATCTCGGGGATCACGCCCTGCCTTGCCCCCTCGATGGCGTCCAGCAATTCGGCCGCGCTCTGGAAACGGTCCTCCGGCCGCAGCGCCATCATCCGCCGGACGAGCCCCTCGAAGGCCTCCGAGATTTCCGGGCGCGCCTCGCGCAGCGGTGGCCATGCCCCCGCGAGGACCTTTCCCAGGACGTCCGGGACGGTCTCCCCGTTGTAGGCGGGGAATCCCGCGACAGCGTGATAGAGGGTCGAGCCCAGCGCGTAGATGTCCGTCCGGACGTCGAGGTCCTTCTGGCTTTTCACCTGCTCGGGGGACATGTATTGCGGCGTCCCCATGACCAGCCCCGTCCGGGTGAGCGTTCCGCCCCCGGCGGGGAGGTTCGCAAGCGAAGCGACGCCCCCCGATCCTGCGACGGCGGCCTCCTCCTCGTCGCGGACGTCCTTGGCAAGCCCTAAGTCCGCGAGTTTCGCCTTCCCGTTCCCGGCGATCAGGATGTTCGAGGGCTTGATGTCGCGGTGCAGGATCCCCGCCTTCGATGCGGCCGCGATGGCGCTGGCCATCTGTCCGGCGATGGCGAGCGCCTCTTCCTCGGGAATCGCGCCGCGCTCCTTCAGGACCTGGGCGAGGCTTAAGCCTTCGACGTATTCCATCGCGAAGTAGTGCACGCCGCCGGCCTCTCCGATGTCGACGCCCTGGACGATGTTCTCGTGGCGTATGACGCTCGCAGCGCGCGCCTCCCGCATCAGGCGCTCGACGAGGACGGGGTTTTTCGCGACGTGGGAGGGCATCACCTTGAGGGCGACGAAGCCGCGGCGCTTCTCTATTCGCGCCTTGTAGACGACGCCGCCTGCGCCCGTGCCGAGGACGCCCAGGAGCTCGAACCCCGGGATGCGCGGCCCCCTCGCGGATCCGGCGGCCGGCAAACCTTCAGCGCTCATGGCCGCCACCAGATTACCACGGGGGCTGGGAGAGATGCGCGATTCTGAACGCGAGGACGATTAGGCCGGTTGCTCGGGGGCGGGCGCAGGCGTCGGCGGATGGGCGGCCCCCGGCGCCCCCGGGGGGGGGACGGCCTCGCGCGTGATCTCCGTGACGTGGGTCTTGAACGACGGCGAGGTCAGGATCTTGGCCATGAGGGTGCGGATGCCGCCCTTGGCGCCCTCGGAAAGGGGCAGGTCCTTCAACTCCTCGCGCAGGCTCGCGATCTCCGCCGAGATCTCCTTTCGGACGGCTTCCGCGCGCTCGGCGGCGAGGGATTTCAGGGCTTCGGACGAAGCCTGCGCCTCGGCCTTCTTCGCCTCCGCCAGCGCCGCGTCCGCCCGCTTGCGCGCCTCTGCGATCGTCGCGTCCGTCTGCTTTCGCAGCTCCGCGATCGCGGCTTCCATCGACGAGCGGAGGGACGCGATGCCTTCCCGGGTCTCCTTCCGGAGGGATTCGGATGCGCCCTGGAGGGCCGGCTTCGCGGCCGCCCGCTCGCGGTCGATGGATTCCAAGACGAGCTTCGCCCCGGCCGCCTGCGCCTGTTCGACCGCCTCGCGGACGAGTTTCGCCGCCGCCGCCCGCTCGCGTTCGACGGATTCCTGCAGGATCTTCGCGTTCGCGGCCCGGGACTGCTCGATCAATTCGCGGACAAGGCTTTCCGTGGCCGCCCGCTCGCGCTCGGAGGATTCGCGGATGAGCTTCTGCGCCGGCTCCAGCGCCGCCCTCGCGGCCGCCGCGGCGCGGGTTTCCAGGTCGGGAATCGAGGGGATTCCGGCGGCCGCCTTTTTCGACATGGCCAGCGCCTCGGACGAGAGCGTCCGGACCTCCTCGACCGCGGCCGCCGCCTTCCCGAGCGGCTCGGCGAGCTCTCTGCGGAGCGCCTCCAGGCCTGCGAGCGCGTCCTTCCGGGCCGTTTCCTGCGCCTTCTTCGCGAGGGCGTCCGCTGCTGCCTGCGCAAGACCTATCGATTCCTGGACGGGCTTCGCCGCCGCCGCCTGCGCCTGGCCGATGGTCTCGCGGACGAGCTTCGCCGCCGCGAAGCGCTCGCGATCGATGGATTCGCGGAGGAGATTCGCCGTGACGGCCCGCTCGTGCTCGGCCGACTTCCGGATGAGCGCCTGGGCCGCCTCCAGCGACAGCTGCGCCGCCGCCTTGGCCGCCGCCGTCGTGCGGGCCTCCAGGTCGGGGATCGAGGGAAGAGCGGCCCTCGCCTTCTGCAGCGCCTCCTTCGACTCGATCGATTGCTTCCGGGCCTCCTCGATCGCGGCCTCGGCCTTCCCGAGCCGGTCCCCGATTTCGGTTCGCAGCGTCTCCAGGGCGGAGAGCGATTCCTTCCGGGCCGATTCCTGCGACTTTCTGGCGAGCGCGTCCGCGGCCGCCCGCTCGCGTTCGATTGCTTCGCGGACGAGGTTTGCCGCTTCCTCCCGCCCGCGTTCGGAGGCCTGATGGACGAGGCCCTTGGCCGCCTCCAGCGACGATTGCGCCGCCGCCTCCGCCCGTGCCGCGGCGCGCGCCTCCAGTTCGGGGGCCGCGGGAATTCCGGCCGCCGCCTTCTGCAGCGCCTCCATCGCCTCGCCCGACTGTTTCCGGGCCTCCCCGATCGCGGCCTCGGCCGTTCCGAGCCGATCCCCGATCTCGCTGCGCAGCGCCTCCAGGCCCGACTTCGCCTCTTTCCCCGCCGCTTCCATCGCCTCCCGGACGTTCGTGCCCGCCGCTTCCCGCTCGTGCTCGAACGACTCGCGGACGAAGTTCGTCATGACTTCCCGCTCGCGCTCGAATGACTCGCGGACGAAGTTCGTCATGACTTCCCGCTCGTGCTCGACCGACTCGCGGACGAGTCCCTGCGCCGCCTCCATCGACGATTGCGCTGCCGCTTCCGCCGCCGCCGCGGCGTAGGCCTGGGATTCCGGGCTTTCCAGCGCCTCGCCGGCTGCGATCCTTGCCTCCGTCCGGACCTTGTCCTCCACGGCGACCCGGAGGGATTCCAGGCGGACGATCTCCTTGTCCATCAGGCCTTGCATCGCCTCCCGGATGGAGTCCTCGACCTGTCGGAGGCGGGTCTTCGCCTCCGAGGCGATCGTCTCGGAGGATTTCCGGATCTGGGCCTCGAACTCGTGGCGCTCCCCTTTCATCGCCTCGCGGGCCGCATCCCCGGCGATGCCGGACATCTTCTCCTCGAACGCGGGCGAGGAGAAAGTCGCCTCCAGAAGCTGCCGGACGTTCTCGACGTCCTGCCAGGCGCTCGCGGCGCAGAGACCGGCGAGGCGCGAGACCCGGTCCGAGAACGCCTGCGCGAGGAGGGCCGCGACGTCCGCTTCCCGCTCGGCCTCCGCGAACGCCTCCTCCTTCAGGAACCGCGCGGCGGCGAGAAGGGTCTCGTCCAGGATGGGCGCCTGCTCCCTCACGCCGGGAGAAAGGCCTTGCACGCAAGCGCGCGCCCTCGACAGGGCCTCCTGCGCCCGCCGGGCGGGCGTCTCGCCCTCGAGCCCCTCCTCCTTCTCCTGGGGATCCACGGGAGTGCCGGCCCCTTACCGGCCGGCCTTCTTCGCCTTCGCCTTGCCCGAGGGACGGTTAGACGACGCCGGCGCCTCGCGTCCCTCGTCTTTCTGGAGGACGACCTCGAAGCTCCGGAGCAGCCCGCTTCGGAGCCCCTGGATCTGCTGCGTCGCCTCCTTCTGGATCGCCGCCACGGTCGCGCGGATATCCTCCTCCGCGAGGCGGCGCTCCTTCGCAAGGGCGTCGCGGACCGTTTCGCGGGCCCCGTCCATCGCCATCTTGTGGAACTTCGCGGAGGCCGCGAACTCCGTCATCATCTGCTGCGCGTCCTCGAAGGCCTGCCGGGACTTGAGCTGGGACTTTTCGAGGGCGGACTCGAAGTCCGCGAGGAGGGCCTGGTGCTTGCGCTCCATCATCCCCTGCACCTCGCCCTTGACCGCGTCGGCCTGCTCCTTGAGGGCCTCCGAGGCGAGCCGCCGCTCGTTTTCCACGGCCTGCCGGACGGCCTCCACGGAGACCTGGAGGATTCGGTTCTGGAACTCGGAGGAGGCGAGGAATTCCGCCGACATCTTGCGGGCGTTGTCGAGGTCCTGCATCGCGACGGAGGCGCACAGCTGCGCCAAGTTCGCGACCCGTCCCATCACGGACTGCGCGAGGACCGAGAACTCGCCGGCCTCCATCAGGGCCTCCTTGTAGGCCCCCTCGCCCAGATGCTTGGAGGCGACCTGGAGGCGCTCCCCGATGGCGGGGGCCTGCTCCTTCACCGAGACCGGCAGTTTTTCGTAGAGTCCCTTCGCGCGCGAAACCGCGTCCCGGGCCTTCTGGGTGAGAACGTCGGTGGAATCCTTCAAACCCTTCATGTGCGACCCCTTTCCCTGTTGGCGTCAAGAATCTATGGCAACATCGTGGACGACACGAATGATCTGCAGCACCCCGAAGAATACGATCAAGGGGATGCTACACCACGGTCCCGTCTGAAGGCAAGAAACGCGCGGGCCGGAAAGGCTCACGCTGCGAACGAAACCTTGACCTCCGTGCGCTCGAAGTCGGCGGCGGCCATCAGGTTGCGCGGCTGCATTCCGCCGAGCCGGGCGATGAAGCGGTCGGGAATGATTTCGAGGCGGGTGTTGTAGAAGGCGGCGATGTCGTTGAAGTATCCGCGGGCGAGCGCGATCCGCTGCTCGGTGTCGGAGAGGCTCTGCTGGAGAGAACGGAAGGCCTCGACGGATTTCAGCTCCGGGTAGCGCTCGATGATGGCGCGAAGAACGGGGGCGGCGGCCCGCGGATCGGGGCCGGGCGAGCCGGGCGGGGTGGCGAGGAGTTGGGCCCGCAGCGCCGCGACCTCGGATTGGACGTTCTTTTCGTGATCCCGCATGCCCGTGACGACCTCGACGAGCCTCGGGATGAGATCTGCGCGGCGCTTCAGCTGCACGTCCACCTGGGACCAGGCCTGGCGGACGCGCTCCCGGAGGTTTACGAGGCTGTTGTAGGCCATGACGAGCCAGCCGATCCCGGCGACGGCGAGAAAGCAGAATGCCGGGGCGAGGATCCCGAACCACTCCCGCCCGAAGTCCGCCGCGCGCTGGTTCTCCCGCCCGACGATGAAGCCGCCGCAGGCGATGAGGCCGAAGACGCCCCAGAGCCAGGCCCGCCACAAGAATCCCCGGCTCACCGCCTTTTCGGCCCGCGTCGAGACGAGAAAGATGGGGGCGGACGGGTCGGCGGCGATCTCCGCGGCGACGGCGTCGCGCCGCTCCCGCGCCTGGCCCATCACGTAGAGAGGCGCGTGCAGCGGGATCGCCGACTCGTGGAACCGGCGGACGTGATCGGAGTTCGAGACGGCCCCCGGCGGTCCCTTTCCGTAATAGAGCGGATCGCCCATCCCGCAGGTCTCGTCGAAGACGGATTGGGCCTCGATCTTCGCGCCTTCCGGGTCCACGCGAACGGCGCCCTCGTCATCCTGGAGATAGAACGGGATCGTCTCCCCGCCGGAGGCAACGCTCGTCCAGCCGCTCTCGTGGCGGGTGCGCGTCTGCGAGCGGCCCTGCGAGTCGGTGGTGTGCTCGGTCACGATCCGGGACCAGCGCTCCTCCACGCCCCATCCGTAATGGACGCAGCGTGTTCCCGCGAGGACCGAGACGAGCGGCGATTCCGCCTCGGCTGTTCCCTTCACCTCGGAAAGTCCGATGAAGACCCCCGTCGTCTTCGATGTGGGCAGGTCGTCCACGAGGCGCTTTCGCCGCGCCGCGCGCAGCGACGGGATCAGGCAAAGCCCCCCGAGGGCGAGGCCGAGCCAGGGGAGGTAGGCGTATTCGTCGGGCATGGGGCGGGACCGCCGAAGGACTATAGCGCGCCAGCGCGTCTCTCCGCGACTTCCTGAAATCCGAGCGGTTGTATCCGACTGCCTGATTGCGGCATTGCGGCGCCGACCCCTGTATTCCTGGATCCGCATCCTGGCCGTGAAACATCACGGCCGGCATCCGGATGATTGGAAACGCCGGATTTCCGAGCGATGCGGCGATAGGGAACGAGGATGCGAGAAGGTTCGCGATTAGGATTCCTCCCATGGGTTTGAAGGGAAAAAGGCACAAGGCCGATATTCCCGCCGGAACGCTCCTCGACGAAGCGGCGTCGCGGCTGAAGGCGGCCGGGATCACGCCCGCCCGGGCGGAGGCGGAGATCCTCCTGGCGGCGGTTCTCGAGATTCCGAGGCAGCGTCTGGTGGGGGAGACGGGGGCTGCCGGCGTCTCGCGCGAACAGGGCCGCCGCTTTTCCCGTCTCGTGGGCCGTCGCGCGACGGGCGAGCCGTCGGCGTATCTGGCGGGCGAGAAGGAGTTCTACGGCCGGCCGTTCCTCGTCCGGCGCGGGGTCCTCGTCCCGAGGCCGGAGACGGAAACCCTCGTCGAGGGGGTTCTGCAGTGGATTCGGGGGCATTGCGTAGGGGCGAACCTGCGTGTTCGCCCTTGCCGCGCGGGGCGGACACATGGGTCCGCCCCTACGAGGGAACGTGACGGCGAAATGAACGCCGACGTAGGGGCGATTCATGAATCGCCCCTACAACAGACAAACACCGAAACGATCCTCCGCGCCGCCGACCTCGGGTCCGGCTCCGGCTGCATCGCGGTCACGCTCGCCTGCGAAATCCCGTCCCTCCGGATCGACGCCGTCGAGCGCTCGGGGCGGGCGGCGCGGATCGCGCGCGAGAACGCACGCCGCCTAGGCGTCCTCGGCCGGGTGCGCGTCCGCCGGGCGGAGATGATCCGGTTCCTCGTCTCCGCCCCCGTCGCCTCCTACGACCTCGTCGTCTCGAATCCGCCCTACGTCGCCGAATCCGAACTCGGTTCCCTCGATCGATCCGTCCGGGACTTCGAGCCGATGGAAGCCCTCGTCGCGGGGCCGACGGGCCTCGACTTCTTGTGGCGGATCATCGACAAGGCGGGATGGGCAATCCGTCCGGGCGGGCTGCTCGCGCTCGAAGTAGGGCTGGATCAGGCGGACAAAGCGGCTACAATCGCCCGCGACGTCGGGTGCTGGAGGATGGCGTGCATCCTCAACGATCTCTCGGGGATTCCCCGGGGAGTGCTGCTCGAACGGTTGAGTCCTGACGGGACGGAGCCCTGACCGGCTTTCCGCCGGCCGCGGCCCCGCGCCCGATAATTCTCGCCGCCCGACGCGAGGTGTCTTCCTCATGGTGGATACGGATTATCTGATTATCGAAGGCGGCTTTCCCTTGCGCGGCCGGGTCCGCGTGTCCGGCTCGAAGAACGCGGCCCTTCCCATCCTGGCCGCCACGCTTCTGACCGATGAGTCCTGCACGATCGAGAACGTTCCCGATCTCGAGGACATTGACGTCATGCGGCTGCTGCTCAAGGACCTGGGCGTCGAGGCTGATCGCGACGAGGACGGCAAGATCCTCACGCGCTTGGTGGACGAGAAGCCCTACTGGGCGCCCTGGGAGAAGGTCAAGATGATGCGGGCGTCGTTCTGCGTTCTCGGCCCCCTCATCGCCAAGCGCGGCCGGGCGCGCGTTTCCTATCCCGGCGGCTGCGTCATCGGGACGCGGCCGGTGGATCTGCACTTGAAGGGCCTCAAAAGCCTCGGCGCCCGGATCGAGATCGAGCACGGCGACGTCTTCGCCGAGGCGAAACGCCTCCAGGGCGGCTACATCTACCTGGGCGGCGCGGCGGGGTCCTCGGTCACGGGCACCGCGAACGTCCTGATGGCCGCCGTGCTTGCCCACGGGAAGACCATCCTCGAGAACGCCGCCTGCGAGCCCGAGATCGAGGACCTCGCGGAGTTTTTGCGCAAGATGGGCGCGAAGATCCGCGGGGCCGGCACGCCGAAGATCGAGGTCGTGGGCGTCGACGCGCTGCACGGCGCGTGCCACCGGGTCATCCCCGACCGGATCGAGGCGGGCACCCTCGTGTGCGCCGCGGCGGCCACCGGCGGCGAGGTCACAATCGACGGGATCTGCCTCGAGCACATGGGCGCGGTCGCCGACCGATGCGCCGCGATCGGGATTCCCCTGAAACGGCACAACGGCTCCGTCACGGTCCAGGCCACCGAGGAGTTCAGGCCGGTGGACATCACGACGCTTCCGTATCCGGGCTTCCCGACGGACCTGCAGGCGCAGTTCACGGCGGTGCTCACGCTCACCCGCGGGATCAGCGTGGTCACGGAACGGATCTATCCGGACCGCTTCATCCACGTGGCCGAAATGAACCGGATGGGCGCCCAGATCCGCCGCGAAGGCCCGTCCGCGATTATCCAGGGCGTGCCGAGGCTTTCCGGCGCGCAGGTGACGGCCTCCGACCTGCGGGCCTCCGCGGCCCTGGTGCTTGCCGCCCTCATCGCGAAGGGCACCACCGAGGTCCACCGGATCTACCACCTGGACCGCGGCTACCAGCGCTTCGAGGAGAAGCTGCAGGCGCTCGGGGCCTCCATCCAGCGCATCCGCGCCCGGAAGCGCGAGCCCGTCATCGTGTGAGGACCGAGGGGTGAAGCGCGCGCTCGTCGCGGACGCAGCCCTTGCGGCGCTCGCCGGCGCCGCCGGGATCGCGGCGGTGGCGATTCTCGGATCCTGCGTCCCGGCCGCCTCGGGCCCGAAGGGCTACCTCGCCTCGGCCCTCCCGGCGTTCGCCCTCGCGCTCCTCGGCGTCGCGGGGGGATCGATCTCGCTTTCGCGCGAGGCCGCCCGCGCGCTCGCGGCGGCGATCCTGGCGGCCGCCCTCGCGCTCCTCATCGCCGGCGTGCCCCAGGCCTCGAGCATCCCCCTCGCGTTCGCGGGGACCGCGGGACTCTGCTTCGGACTCTGGGCCGCGTGTGCTGGGCTGCGGCGCGGCCTGGATCGGGTGTTCCCGCGCTCCGGGCGAGCCGGCGCGGCGATGCTCGCGGTCGCGCTCTTCGGCCTGCCCTTCATCGCCGATTCCGCCGGCCGCTTCGGGCCGGCGCTCCTGTCCGGCAGCCCGCTCTTGTCCCTCGCGCAGGGCGTCTGGCGCCACGGCCTCCTGACGACGCCGGCCCTCTACCACCGCATCGATCTGGCCGACCGGCTCGCGAGTTCCTTTTCGCCCGTCGAGCCCTGGATCCTCGCCGCATTCCTCGTCGCGGCGGGGGCGGCCGCGCTCGGGGCCGGGGCCCTGTTCGGACGCAAGGCGCCCGCCCCGGTATGATGCCGGGCGGGAAAGGAAGGCTGCGGGAGGCGCGAGCGGGTGATGGAGACACGATTCCGATACGCCGTCGCGGTCCTCGCCGGCGCGGTCGCCGCCGGCGTGGCGCTGCTGCTTTTGATCCCCCGGGAGGAGCTCGCGGCCGTCGTGCCCCCCGAGGACCGCCCGACCTGGCGGGAGGGGATATCGCTGCTCCAGGAGGGCCGCGCCGCGGAGGCCGAGCCGAAGCTGCGCCAGGTCCTCTCGCGCACCGACCATCCGACCGTCCGCTACCAGCTCGCCCGCGCGCTCGCCGCCCAGCCGAAGCGCGAGGAGGAGGCGCTTCGGGAGATCCAGGCGGCGATCCGCTTAGGCTTCCGCGAGGAAAAAACCCTCGGCCGGGCCGAATTCCTCGCCGGCAACCTGTTTGCGCGTCTCGGGGACTGGCCCGCCGCGGAGCGCCAGCTGAAGTCGGCGCTTGCGCACTACGGGCCCGACGCCGAGATCGAAGGGGCCTTGCGCCAGGTGGAGCGAACTCGCGCCCTCGGGGAAAAGGCCGCCCTCGTCGGCGACGATCCCGCGCAGCGTCTCCGCCGCGCCCAGGCGCTGGCCTACCTGGACCGGCCCGCCGAGGCGCTCCCGATCCTGCAGGAGATCCTCGCCCGCGACCCCAAGAACGCCTCCGCGCTACGGACGCTCGGCTTCGCGCGGGTCCGGATGGGGGCGAGCCCCGAGAACCTGCGGGAAGCCCTCAACGCCCTGGACCGCGCCTGCAAACTCGATCCCGGCAACGCCCGGGGCCATCTCTTCCGGGGCGGGGTGCTCGACGCCCTCGGCCGGTTCGAGGAGGCCGTCGTCGCCTTCAGCCTCGGGATCGAATCGCAGCCGGGCAAGGGCGACGAGACGATCTTCCTCGCCCGCGGGTTCGCCCGGATCCACCAGGGCCGCTTCCGCGAGGCCCGGGACGATTTCGCCGCGGCGTTTAGGCTCTCCCCCGGCCATCCGGTCGCCCAGGAGTGGCTGGCGAAGACCGACCGCGCGGTCCGGGACGCTTCGTACCGCCCGATGGACAGCGAATGGATCCCCTTCGACGATTCCAAGGCCTCGCAGGAACAGCGCCGGAAGGCCGAGGAGCGCCTGAAGGGGCTCCTCGGAGACGAACCGCCCGCGAACCCCTAGAATGCCGCCCTTTCGCGCGAAAGGAGGCGGGATGTTTGAATCGCAGGTGGCCGAGGCCGAACGGATCGTCAAGGATCAGAACCGCTGGCGTCTCACCGAGACCGTGAACCTGATCGCAAGCGAGAACGCGATGAGCCGGCGCGCCCGGGCGCTGCTCGGCTCGGACTTCGCGCACCGCTATGCCGAGGGCCATCCCGGCGAGCGCTACTACGAGGGCACGCAGAACATCGACCGGATCGAGTCGACCGCGAAGGATCTCATGAAGCGCCTCTTCGGCTGCAGCCAAGCCGAGGTCCGCTGCCTCTCCGGGACGAACGCCAACGAATCCGTCTTCTCGAGCCTCGTGGGCTTTAACGACGTCGTCATCGTCTCGTCCGTCCCCGGGGGCGGGCACATTTCCCACCAGCGGATGGGCGCGATGGGGAAGTACACGAAGAACATCCTCTTCTTCCCGCTCGCCGACGACGGCTACCACATCGACGTTTCAAAGGCGAAGGACCTGATCCGGGCGGCCCGCCCGACGGTCGTCGTCTTCGGCAAGAGCCTCTTCTTGTTCCCCGACCCCGTCGCGGAACTGAAGGAGGTCTGCGCCGAGACGAAGACCCGGATCGTCTACGACGGGGCGCACGTATTGGGCCTCATCGCGGGGAAAAAGTTCCAGGACCCGCTCAAGGAGGGCGCCGAGATCCTGCTCGGCAGCACCCACAAGACCTTCTTCGGCTCCCAGCGCGGGGTCATCCTCTCGAACGTAGGCCCGGACGACTGGAAGAAGATCGACAAGAGCGTCTTCCCGGGCTCGCACTCGAACCACCACCTCGACACGATCCCGCCGCTTTTGGTCGCGGTCTGCGAGATGCTGGAGTTCGGAGAGGCCTACGCTTCCCAGGTCTGCCGAAACGCGAAAGTCCTCGCGAGCGCCCTCGAGAAGGCGGGCTTTTCCGTCGAGGCCAAGGCCTTCGGCTACACCGAAAGCCACCAGGTCGCCGTCAACGTCCGCGCGATTGGCGGCGGGGCGGCCGTCGCGAAACGGCTGGCCCAGAGCGGGATCATCCTCAACAACAACCTCCTGCCGATCGATCCCAAGAAGGCCCTCGCGAACCCCAGCGGCCTTCGGATCGGCGTCCAGGAGATGACCCGCTTCGGGATGAAGGAGCCCGAGATGGAGCGGATCGCCGGCCTCATGGGCGACTGCGTGCTCCGGAACCGCGATCTTGGCGACGAGGTGAAGAAGTTCCGCGCGGGCTTTACGGAGGTTCGCTACTCGTTCGACGGCGAGGAGGCCGGAAAGGCCCGCTCGTGAGGCGCGCCGCGGGGTGCCTGCTCTCGGCGCTCGCGCTTTCGGGCTGCCC
>ERZ1292640.1685-Hain-H43-02um-R1-1685-length-18151-cov-11_pt2 | contig 12884 bp, 11 predicted proteins | sample MGYA00564404_ERZ1292640 | MGnify/ENA primary metagenome ERZ1292640 (study PRJEB36523, sample SAMEA6512636) | groundwater metagenome | collected 2019-01-08 | study: AquaDiva: Metagenomics assemblies of 32 groundwater samples
TACCAGGACTGGTGGGTCTCGTAGATCTCCCGGAACTTCTCCGAGCAGTCCTTGAAGATCTGCAGTATCCTGGGGTCGAAGTGCTCCGGGGACGTGCGGTGCCCCCCCTCGGTCAGGATCGACACCGTCCGGTCGTGCTCGTACGGAGGCTTGTAGGGCCGCTTGCTCCGAAGCGCGTCGTACTGGTCGATGAGGTTCATGATCCGGCCCTCGATCGGGATCGCCTCGCCCTTGAGTCCCTGCGGGTACCCGTTCCCGTCCCACCGCTCGTGGTGGTACAGCGCGAACCGCTCCGCGGACTTCAGGTAGGGGCTGCTGGAGCCGCGAAGGATCCTGGCGCCGATCGTGGTGTGGGTCTTCATGATCTCGAACTCTTCTTCCGTCAGGACCCCCGGCTTCAGCAGGATGGCGTCCGGGATGCCGACCTTGCCGATGTCGTGCATCGGGCTCGCGTAGTACATGATGTCGGCCGCGTCCCCGGTGATGCCGAGGTTCTTCACGACGACCTCGGTGTAGTAGCTGATCCGCTTGACGTGGACGTAGGAGTCCACGTCCCGGTACTCCGAGGCGAGCGTCAGCCGCTGGACGGTGTCCAGCAGCGACTCCTTGAGCTGCCTGGTCCTCTCCCCGACCTGGCTCTCGAGCACCCGGCTCTGCTCCTCGAGGGAGTCCTGGTACCGCTTCACCTTCAGGATGTTCCCCACCCGGACGACCAGCTCCGTGTTGTCGACCGGTTTCGCAAGGAAGTCGTTAGCGCCCGCCTCGAGCGCCTTGATGCGGGATTCCCTGTCCGCGTGGGCCGTTAGCATGACCACCGGGATCCTTTGTGTCGCCGGGTCCTCCCTGAGCTTCCGGCACGTCTGGAAGCCGTCCATCCCCGGCATCGAGATGTCGAGGAAGATGAGGTCCGGGTGCAGCTCCCTGGCCTTCCGCAACCCCTCGGTACCGTCGGCCGCGCTTTCGAACCGGAATCCCTGGTTGCGAAGGATCGCGCCGATGACATCGGCGACGAGGGCGTCGTCGTCGATCATGAGGATCTTTTCATAGGGCTCGTTGGGCATTTCCGACGCTTACCTCCTCATCCTGAACTTGAGCTCGACAGGCGTGCGATCTCTTCCTTGAGTATCCCGAAGAACCGCTCAATTTCCTCCGGGGTATTGTAAAAGTGCGGCGAGACGCGGATGCCGCCGGCCCGGGGGGAGCATACCACGTCCCTGCCGAGCAGCGCCTTCCACAGGGCGTTCGGGTCGGCGCCGGGAACCCGGAAGGTGACGATCCCGGAGCGGTCCTCCGGGTTCCCCGGGGAGAGGACTTCGTACCCGTTCCGCCGGGCCGTCTCGATCGCCCCCTCCGTCAACCGCCGAACGCGCTCCCAGATCCGGTCCACGCCGGTCGACAGGAGCAGCTCGAGAGACGCGTTGAACGCCGCGAGCCCCACCGTGTTGAAGCTGCCCGGCTCGAAGCGCCGCGCGTCGGGGGACAGGCGGAAATCGTAGTTCTCGAAGTCGAAGCGGTTTTCGACGGAGTGCCACCCCAGGATGACCGGCTCCACCATATCCATCACGTCCCGGGAGATGTAGAACGCCCCGATCCCTTCCGGGGCGAGCAGCCACTTGTGGCCGTCGGCGGAAAGGGAGTCGATCCCGTACGACCGGACGTCCATCGGCAGGACCCCCAGGCTCTGGATCGCGTCCACGCAGAAGAAGATCCCCTTCTTCTGGCAGAACTCCCCGATGCCGGGGAGGTCGTTCCGGTGCCCGTTGGCGAACTCCACCGAGGACAGCGCGATGAGCCGCGTCTTCCCGTCGCACGCCGCGAAGAGGTCCTCCTTACGGACGCGCTCGTCGCGGGCCGCCACCAGCCGCACTTCGACGCTGCGGGACCGAAGCCGCATCCACGGGTAGATGTTCGCCGGGAACTCGACGTTCGCGGTGACGAGGTTGTCCCCCTCCCTCCACGGGAAACCCGCGGCGATGAAGGAGAGCCCCTCGGAGGTGCTCTTGATGAAGGCGATTTCCCCGGGCGACGCCCCGATCATCCTCGCGAAGCGGCCCCGGGCCTCCTCCGAGATCTCCGTCCACTTCCGAAGCCGGAACGCCCCCTCGTCGCGGGACTGGCGGAGCAGGCGCATGCCGGCCTCGGCGGAGGACGCCGGTATCGGGGAGACTCCGGCGTGGTTCAGGTAGACGAACCGTTCCGTAACGGGAAACTCGGCTTTTCGTATCGGCCCGACGTCGATAGGCAACGAACCTCCCCCCCGTGCAGCGCTTTTCCCCATGCTGTCAAGAGCATCCGGATATTCCTGGGTTATAATAACCCGATGCAGTTCACAGACCAAGACATCCTGCGGTACAGCCGCAATATCCTGCTGAGCGAGATCGGACCTCCCGGCCAGGAGAAGCTCTTCGCCTCGTCGGCGCTGGTCGTCGGGGCGGGCGGTCTCGGATCGCCGGCGCTCCTCTACCTCGCGGCCGCGGGGATCGGCCGGATAGGGGTCATCGACGGGGACCGCGTCGACCTCTCAAACCTCAACCGGCAGCTGATCCACCCGGAGGCGTCGGTGGGACGCGGGAAGGCGGACTCCGCGTGCGAGACCCTGAGGGCGTTCCGGTCGGACCTGAAGCCGGAGGCGCACCCGTCGGCGCTCACGGCGGACAACGCCCTGGACCTCTTCCGTCGATACGACGTCGTCATCGACGGGAGCGACAACTTCCCCACGAAATACCTGTGCAGCGACGCGTCGGTGCTCACGGGCGTGCCCCTGGTCCACGCGGGCGCGCTTCGGTTCGGGGGGCAGATCCTCACGGTGGTCCCCGGGCAAGGGCCCTGCCTGCGGTGCCTCCTCCCCGAGATCCCGCCCCGCAAGGATGCGCCCACCTGCTCCGAGGCGGGGATCCTGGGCGCCGCGGCCGGCGTCGTGGGCGCCTGGCAGGCGGTGGAGGCGGTGAAGGTCCTGCTGGGGATCGGCGAGCCGCTGCGCGGGAGGCTGCTGGTGATCGACACCCTGGAGGCTTCCGTCTCCACGCTCTCCGTCCCGAGGGACCCGAAATGCCCGGCCTGCGGGAAGTCCCCGAGGATCCGCCCCCCGCTCTCCCCCGGCGAATATTCCCTGGAACGGAGCTGCGCGCTGTGAAACCGCCCGCCGGGGGGCGCGTCCGCGCGGTGATCCTGCTGTCGGGGGGGCTGGACAGCACGCTCGCCGCGAGGATGATGGCCGACCAGGGGATCGATCTCTTCGCCCTTCACTTCACTTCCCCGTTCTGCACCTGCAGGCGCCCCGGGGAGGGCGCCTCCGGTAAAGCGCCCGGCCCGGGCTGCCACTCCCAGGCGCAGATCGTCTCCGGGCGGATGGGCATCCCGATCCGGACCGTCTCCAAGGGGAAGGAATACCTCGGCCTCGTCCGGAGCCCCCGGCACGGCCGGGGCTCCGCGATGAACCCCTGCATCGACTGCCGGATTTTCACCCTGCGCAAGGCGAAGGAGTACATGGAGGAGATCGGGGCAAAGTTCCTGGTTACGGGCGAGGTCGTCGGACAGCGCCCGATGTCCCAGCGCGTAGACGCCCTCCGGGTCATCGAGAAGCACAGCGGGTGCGCGGGACTCGTCCTGCGCCCGCTTTCGGCCCGGCATCTCGAGCCGACGATCCCCGAGCGTGAAGGGTGGGTCGACCGGGAAAAACTGCTCGATATCGTCGGGCGCTCCCGGAAGGAGCAGATCCGGCTTGCGGAGGACTGGAGCATCGGCGACTACCCGTGCCCCGCGGGCGGCTGTCTCCTCACGGACAAAACCTTTTCCGTCAAGGTGAGGGACCTTCTCGACCACTGCCCCTCCCCGGACATGGCGGACCTCCATCTCCTGAAGGTCGGGAGGCACTTCCGGATGCCGGACGGGCGGAAGGTCATCGTGGGCAGGGACGAGGCGGAGAACCGGAAGCTGGAGGCGCTCGGGCGCGGAAAGCTGCGCGTCTACATCGCGGAAGGGTTCTCCGGGCCGTCGATCGGGGTCAACGGCACCGGCGGCGAGACGCCGGCGGACCTGCTTTCCCGCTTTTTCACCCGCTACAGCAAGCCCGGCACGCAGCCGCCCTTCCGCGTGCGCGAGGTGGACGGCGCAACGGAGCGGGAGCTTTTCCTGCCGGCCGATCCGGACTTCTCCGAGGTGGAACGTGCCCTCCTCCGCTGACGTCCGGGTGGGAACCGCCTTCACCGGGCCGCTCGCGGCGAAGTGGGAGGCGCTCCTCGCATCCCTGCGGGACATGGGCCCGACCGTGATCGCCTTCAGCGGCGGCGTCGACAGCACCTTCCTTCTCCACGCGGCCCGGGTGGCGCTGGGGGAAACCGTCCTCGCGGTCACGGCAACCTCCCCAACCTACCCGAAGTCGGAGCGCGACGAGGCGGAGAGCATCGCCCGGGAATGGGGGGTACGACACCGGTTCATCGAGTCGAACGAGCTTCTGATCCCCGGCTTCTCCTCCAACCCCCCCGACCGGTGCTACCACTGCAAGAAGGAGCTTTTCGGGCTGCTCTCCGTGATCGCCCGGGAGGAAGGGTACGCCGCGGTCTGCGACGGGTCGAACGCGGACGACCTCAACGATTTCCGACCCGGCCGCCGCGCGGCGAAGGAGCTGGGCGTCCGCAGCCCCCTCCTGGAGAACGGGATCGCGAAGGAGGAGATCCGGGCGCTCAGCCGTCGTTTCGGGTTGCCCACCGCGGAGAAGGGGTCGTTCGCCTGCCTCTCCTCCCGCTTCCCCTACGGAACCGGGATCACCGAGGAGTCCCTGCGGCGCGTGGAGGCGTGCGAGGAGATCCTGAGGGGGTTCGGGTTCCGGCAGTTCCGCGTCCGGGTGCACGACGCCGTGGCGCGGATCGAGGTGGGGCAGGACGAGATCCACCGCCTCTTCGAGTCGGAGGTTACCGACGCCGTCCACGAGGGATTCCGCAGGAACGGCTTCCTCTATGTCTCCGTCGACCTCAAGGGATACCGCACGGGCTCGATGAACGAGGGGGGGCTGGTGGGGGGGGCGCCGCCAGACCTGGACTTCCTCTAGTCCTGCTGCCGGAGGCGCCTGAGTTTTCTCTTGAGTGGCCCCTTTCCCCGCACGGAAGTCGCTACGCTTTTCAGATCGCGCAGTCGCCCCCGCCGCCGCGGATCTTCTCTATCGCGTGGGGAAGCACGGGGAGGATGGCCTCCAAGTTCTCCCTGGCGCCTGCCGGGCTGCCGGGCAGGTTGACGATCAGCGTCTTCCCGCGGACGCCAACCACCGCCCGCGACAGCATCGCCGTCTGCACCTTTTTCTGGCTCTCCGCGCGCATGACTTCCGCCATCCCGGGAATCTCCCGGTCGATCACCTCACGGGTCGCCTCGGGCGTCACGTCGCGGGGATCCACGCCGGTCCCCCCCGTGGTGACGACCAGGTCCACGCCGATCACGTCGGAAAGGTGGCGGAGGGCGCGGCTGATGAAGGGCTTTTCGTCCGGGACGACAAGCTGCTGCTCCAGGGACGCCGGGAGGCGGGCCAGAAGCTCCGCGACCGCCGGCCCGGAGGCGTCCGCGCGCTCCTTCCGGAAGGACCGGTCGGAGACCGTCACCACCGCCGCACGGATCACGGCTCCTCCCGCCGCACGGGATCCCCGGGGGCGACCCCCCCGCCCCGGATCACGCGCGCGAACACCCCTTCGCGGGGCATCACGCAATCCCCTGCCTGGATGTAGATCGCGCACCGGTCGTGGCATTCCTTCCCGATCTGCGAGACCTCCAGCACCGCTTCACCCACCCGGATCCGGTCGCCCAACCGGACGTTCAGCAGGTCGAACCCTTCCACTGTGATGTTTTCCGCGAAATCCCCCGGGCCGACGGCCAGCCCCTTCGCCTGCATCTTCGCGATGCTCTCGGCCGCCAGGAGGCTCACCTGGCGGATTCCCGGCCCCGCGTGCGCGTCGTCCCGAACGCCGTGCTCCTCGACGAGGGTCACCGACGGGACGGGGGTCTTCTTCTCCCCTTTCCCGACGCTGACCGACACCGCGACGACCCTGCCCTGCCGCGCTCCCATCACTTCTTGAGGATGTTGGATTTGAAGATGAGTTTCTCGTGGTCGTCCCCGTCCTCGGGGTAGGAGGCGTGGCCGAAGCGAAGTTCGACCCGGACGTCCTTGATGCGCTTGCGGATCTCCTCCACCTCGGACTGGATGGCCTTCTTGATCCGGGGGATGGCGCTCATCCGGCCGTCCTCGGCCTCGGGAAGGATCATCCCGAACTTCCACTCGCTGATCCGTGCCACGACGTCGTATTCGCGCAGGGAATCGCGCAGGACCCCCGCCAGCCGCTTGATGACGACCTCGCCGCGGTCGACGGCGGTGAATTCCTTCTCGGGGATCTTGGGCGTCACCTCGCAGATCATGAGGACCAGCCGGCGCTTGAAGCGCTTCGCGCGGGCGAGCTCGTGGAGGAGGCGTCCCTGGAAATATTTCAGCGTCGGGAGCCCGGTCGCATCGTCGAGGCTCTTCAGACGGTCGTTTCTTTCGAACGCGATGGCGTTCCCGATGGCCTTCTCGACGTACCGGATGAACTTTTCGAACGTCCCCGTGTCGTCGCTGTTGAAGGAGCTGGGGTAGAACGTCTTGTGCGGAAACTTGTCGAAGATCGACACGGTGCCGATGACCTCTCCGTCGCTCTTCAGGGGAAAGCAGATCATCGTGCGGGCGATGCCGGCGAACTCCTTCCAGCCCCCCTCCTCCGCGACGTCACGAACCAGGATCGGCGGATCCCCCTTCAGTATCCCCGTGACCGCCTTCTTGTCCATCCGGAAGAGGTCCTTCTGGTCGCTCTCCGCCCTCATCCCGTAGAACTCCCGGATGGCGTACTTCTCGGTGTGGGCGTCCAGGAGGCGGATGACGCACGACTCGGCCTCCATGATGAGGCAGGCCGACGTGGCGACCAGCTTCAGGAGCCTCTGGAGGTCCAGCGTGGAAATGATGTTGATCCCCGCCTCGTTGATCGCCGCGATCTTCGTCATCCGCAGCGCGGCCGACTCCTCGCGCAGGGAGACCCCGACCGAGTCGGACAGGAGGGTGGCGGCCTCGCTCACGGCCGTCACCCGCTCCGGCGCGATCCCGCTGGACGACGTCGACTGGATCACCAGGACGCCGAGAGGCTGGTCGGAGGAGATGAGGGGGAAGAACAGCATGTCCCCCCGGAGCCGGCTCGTGGGAGCCCGGTGAACCTCGGAGAGGGTCACGACCCTCCGCTCCCGGAGGGCCAGGTCCTCGATCGTCCCCGCCGAGGAGAAGTGGAGTGTCTCCTGCGAAGGCGCAACCCGGAGCGTCGTCGACCGCAGGTAGAAATCCTCGGTGTCGCGGTCGAACAGCAGGATCGACGAGACTCCCCCGGGAAGGAACGTGCCCACCGCCGCCGTGAACTCGCGGAGACGCTCCTCGATCGATTTCCCCGACCGGAGGATCTCCCCCGCCTTCTTTACGAAGTCTGCAGGCATTCCACCCTCACTCCTCCATCGTGATGCGGATGCGCAGCCGGACGATGTTCCCACCCTCGTCCATGAGCACCGCCGGGAGGACGGCGTGCCCTTCAGGAGACACGTAGGGGCTCTCGAACTTCAGGAAGGTCAGCCCGGCGTCTTCCGGCTCCACGGAAATTCCGGCACGGGTTTCCCTCGGCGCGGGGGGAGGCGCGGGCGGGCGCTCCGGGATCTCGATCTCGATCTCGTCGAGACCGCTCATCAGGCCCCGCTCCGCCGAACCCGCCTCCTCTCCTCCCTTCGGTTCGCCGGGGAGGAGCTCGATTTCGTCCGGAACGGATCCGGATGTCTGCAGGAAATCGGGCTCGTGGGGGGCCGGTGGACCTTCGAGGGAGTCACGACCCTCCGCTTCCCGGGCTTCCTGTTCCTCCTGGATCATCTCGACCTCGGAGATCTCCTCGAGCTGCTCGGCTTCCTTACTGCCGAAGGATTCCTCGATACGCGCGTCCGCCAACGCCCCGATTTCCTCGTGTTCCGCCGTCTCCCCGGGCATGAGCAGGGTCTTCCGGAGATGGGAGAACACCATCCGGGAGATCATCACCAGGGTCTCCGAGACCCCGACGCCGTCCTTCGCGACCCCCTCGACCACCGGGACATTCGCCGGATTGAGCAGCGCGTTCATCTCATGGACCGAGGAAAGACTCCTGAGGTCCCGCTTGTTGTACTGGAGCACGAAAGGAAGCTCCTCGAGCTTCTTCCCGTAGGAGGCGAGGTTCTCCGCCAGGTTCTTGAGGCTCTCCACGTTGCTCTGCGCCATTTCCGACTGGGAGTCGGCGACGAAGACCACGCCGTCCACCCCCTGCAGGACGAGCCTCCGCGTGGCGTTGTAGAACACCTGGCCGGGCACGGTGTACAGGTGGAACCGGACCTTGAATCCCTTGAGCTGACCGAGGTCCACGGGGAGGAAGTCGAAGAACAGCGTGCGGTCGGTCTCCGTCGGAAGGGAGATGAGCCTCCCCTTCTGCTCCGGCCGGAGAATGCGGTGGACCATCTCGATGTTGGTCGTCTTGCCCGACAGCCCGGGGCCGTAGTAAACGACCTTCGCGCTCAGCTCCCGCGTGGCATAGTTGAAAAGGGCCATACAGTATCCCCGGTGTCGATGTCAGCGGCTTCGCACGGCGAGCCGCTTCGCCTCCCGCCGGATGAGCGCCGAGATGCTGCGGTTCCGGCAGAGGTTATTCAAATCGCTCACCTTGAGACGACCGAGAAAACGCATCGCCGCGGGCACCGGCGTCCGGGGGTTCGAGACCAGCATCAGGACCACGTGAGAGTTGCTCGAATACTCCCGGTTTTCGCTGATGATGCGGAGGATCTCCTCGTTGGTCTGCGAGGAGGAAGCGAACGACATGACATCGTTCTCCGTCAGCCGCGGGCTGCCCATCACCGCGCGTGAAACCATCTTGTTCGGGTCCCGGGAGAGAATCTGCCTCACCTCCTTGTTTCCCTTCACGGACAGCTCCACCTTCTGCGGCACGGTGAGCCCCGAAATATAGCTCTGGAGGGAGCCCCGGACGGCCTCGTCTACCCCCTGGTCCTCCGTCAAGCTTACCTTAATCTTGCGCGGTTCGCTTTCCATCACTCCTCTTCTTCTTCCCCGAGCTCCTTCCTCGCCTCGGCGATAACCTTTTCCGTGATCGCCGCGGGGATTTCCTCGTAGTGGGAAATCCTCATGGTGAACTGCCCCCTCCCCGAGGTGATCGACCGCAGGTCGGAGGAGTACCGGAGCACCTCCGCGAGGGGGGCCTGGACCTTCACGACCTGGCTCTTCCCGTGGGCTTCCACGCCGAGCACCCGGCCGCGCCGGCCGTTCAGGTCCCCGATGATGTCCCCGACGTTCTCCTCCGGGACGACGACCTCCATCTCCACGATGGGCTCGAGGAGGATCGGCCTGGCCTCGAGCACCGCCTTCTTGAACGCGAGGGACCCGGCGATCTTGAACGCCATCTCCGAGGAGTCGACCGTGTGGAAGGATCCGTCGAAAACGGTCACGCGGACGTCGACCACCGGGTATCCCGCGATGATCCCCTTGGTCATCCGCTCGACGATCCCCTTCTCGACGGCGGGAATGTACTGCCGGGGGATCGACCCGCCGACGATCCCGTCGACGTACTCGAACCCCTTCCCGCGCGGCATCGGCTCGATCCGGATCCGGCAGTCCCCGTACTGGCCACGGCCGCCCGTCTGCTTCTTGTGTTTCCCCTGCGCCTCGGCCTTCCCCTTGATGGTCTCCAGGTACGGGATCTTGGGGGTGCGCAGCTCCACCTCTACGCCGTACTGGCGCTTCAGCTTCTCGACGACCACCTCGAGGTGGGTCTCCCCCATCCCGGCCAGGATGAACTCCTTGGTCTGCGACTCCTTCCGGAACCGGATGGTGGGGTCCTCCTCGATCATCCTTGCGAGGGATGTGCCCAGCTTGTCCTCGTCGTTCCGGGTCTTCGGCCGGATGGCGAAGGAGATGACCGGCTCGACCGCGGCGGGGCCCGGGACCACGATCGGGACCTTCGGGTCGCAGAGCGTGTCGCCCGTGGAGGTTTCCTTGAACTTCGCCACGGCGACGATCTCCCCCGCGGAAGCCGACCCGACGGCCTTCTGCTTCTTCCCCTCGAGGCGCAGGATCTGTCCGATCCGCTCCTGCGCACCCTTGCTCGAGTTGAGGGGGGACATGTCGGGGGAGAGAGTCCCCGAGAAGATCTTGAAGATGGAGAGCTTGCCGGCGTACGGGTCGGCCAGGGTCTTGAACACCTGCGCGGAGAAGGGCGCCTTGGCGGAGATGGCCCGCGTCTCCACCGCCTTGGTCTTCGGGTTGGTCCCCTTGACCTCCTTCCGGTAGGAGGGGTCGGGCAGAGCGTAGTTGATCATGTCCAGAAGGGGATGAATGGCGATGTTGCGGAGGGCGGAGCCGCAGAGGACCGGGAGGAACTTCTTCCCGACAACCCCGGCGGTGAACCCCTTCCGGACCTCCTCCTCGCAGAGCTCGGTCCCCTCGAGGTACTTCTCGATCAGTGCGTCGTCGGACTCGGCGGAGGACTCGACGAGCTTCTCCCGCGCCCTCTTCGCGGCATCCGCGAGGTCGGCGGGGATGTCGGCGACCTCGAACTCCCCCGTGTCCCCTTTGTAGACGAGCGCCTTCATCCGGAACAGGTCCACGACGCCCTTGAACCCCGCTTCCCTGCCGATCGGCAGCTGCACCGGGACCGCGTTGACCTTGAGGATGTCGGAGATCTCCCCGAGGGCGTTGTCGAAGTCCGCCCGCTCCCGGTCCATCTTCGAGATGAACACGAGCACCGGCACGTCCGAGTCGCCGGCGAACTTCCACATCTTCTCGGTCTGGACCTCGATCCCGGACACGGCGTTCACCACGAGCACGGCCCCGTCCAGCATGCGCAGGCAGGCGCGCGTGTCCGCCTCGAAATTGATGTAGCCCGGGGTGTCCGCCAGGGTCACCTCCACCTTGTTCCAGCCGTAGTGGTGAAACGAGGTGCTGATGGTGATCTTTCTCCGGATCTCTTCCGGGTCGTAGTCGAAATTGGAGCTCCCGTCGTCCACCCTCCCCATCCGGTCGGTCGCCTTGGCGTTGAAGAGGAGCGCCTCCGCCAGGGTGGTCTTTCCCGCGCCTCCGTGCGCGATGATTCCCACGTTTCTCAGTTGCTGGATGTCCACGTTCCTTCGTCCCTCCTGAGAGATGGATCGCTCCCGGTTCAGACCCCCGGCGCGAGGTTCCTCTCGTATATTATACGCAGCCCTTCGAGAGTCAAATTCTCATCGATTACATGGATTTTGGAGGACTCCGAGGCGATGGTCCGCGCGAGCCCCCCCGTCGCGATGACCAGGGGATCCGATCGGAGCTCCCTCTTCATGCGGTCGATGATCCCCTCCACGAGCGCGATGTAGCCATAGAAGATTCCCGACTGCATCGCCGCCACCGTGTTCTTCCCGATGACCGTCGGGGGCTTCGCGATCTCGACCCGCGGCAGCTTGGACGCCTGCCGGAAGAGCGCCTCCGCGGAAATGTTCGCCCCCGGGGCGATGACTCCCCCCATGTAATCGCCGTTCCCGGACACGTAGTCGAACGTCGTCGCCGTCCCGAAATCGACTACGATGCAGGCCTTCTTGTGCGTGGCGAACGCGGCCACCGCGTTTACGATCCTGTCCGCGCCGACCTCCTTGGGGTTGTCCATCTTGATCGAGATGCCGGTCTTGACGCCGGGGCCGACGACCATGGGCGTGATCCCGAAGTATCGCACGCAAAGGTCCACGATGGTCGGGGTGAGCGGCGGCACCACGGAGGCGATGGCGATCGAGTGGATCTCGCGGGAGGAGAAGTGGCTGCCGTCGTAAAGGTTCCGGATGAGGATCCCGTACTCGTCGCTCGTCTTCTCCCGGTCCGTCCAGACGCGCCAGTGGTGGAGAAGCTTCTCCCCCTCGTAGACCCCGAGGACCGTGTGCGTGTTTCCGACGTCAATGACGAGGAGCAAGCCGCGTCACCCTCCGAACTCGAGTATTTCCCCGCTGACGACTTTCTCCGTGCGGGCCGACCCTTCCCGCCGGAACAGGAGCATCCCGGACTCGTCCACGCCGAGCGCCTTTCCGCGCGCCTCCTCCTCCCGGTAGCGCAACAGGACCTTTTTCCCCGCCAGCGCGTCCCGCCGGCCCCACTCGGGCAGAAGCGCCTTGAACCCGCCGGACAGAAAGATGTCGTAGCAATCGGCGAAGGAATCGAGGAACCGGGCGAGGACTTCCACGCGCCGGAATGCCCTGCCCGTCAGACCCTTCAGGGAGGTCGCCTTCCCGCGAATCGCCTCCGGGAAGTCGTGTGGCTCCGCGTTGACGTTCAGTCCCACGCCGATCACCACGTGGCGAAGGCGGTCGGGGTCTGCCGACATTTCCGCCAGGATTCCGGCGGCCTTCCGTCCGCCCAGGTAGAGGTCGTTCGGCCATTTCAGCGACGCAGTGAGCCCCGAGCACTCCTCCACCGACGCCGCCAGCGCGATGGCGGTGACAAGCGTGAGCCGGGGGGCATGCAGGGGCTCGAACGGGGGTCGCAGGAGCAGGGAGAAGTAGAGGTTGACGCCGGGGGGCGATTCCCACCTGCGCCCCATCCGCCCCCGGCCGGCCGTCTGGGAATCGGCGCACACCACCGTTCCGTGCGCCCCGCCCTTCCCGGCAAGCTCCACCGCGCGGCTGTTGGTGCTGTCGGTGACGGGAAAAAAAACGAAGGATTTCCGGAAATCGGTGCGGGACAATCGGGAAAAGAGTTCCTGTTCCTCGATCACGTCGGGTCGCCCGAGAAGCCGGTAGCCGGCCCCCCGGGCGCCTTCAATACCGAAGCCTCGCCGGCGCAACCCCTGGACCTG
>ERZ1292640.3178-Hain-H43-02um-R1-3178-length-12881-cov-12_pt1 | contig 12881 bp, 11 predicted proteins | sample MGYA00564404_ERZ1292640 | MGnify/ENA primary metagenome ERZ1292640 (study PRJEB36523, sample SAMEA6512636) | groundwater metagenome | collected 2019-01-08 | study: AquaDiva: Metagenomics assemblies of 32 groundwater samples
ATTTTTGCCGGGTGCGTAATGCAGGAAGAAATTGTAGGAGGCATTTATTTTTTTAAGTCTTGACAATATTTTTTTTAATGCTATGGCTAAATCCATTAATTCCTCCTCGCTTAATTCTTCCAGACTGTTCTTGTGATGTTTTGTGAATATCCACGCTTCATAATTAAAGCGCGATGCGAACGGCGCAAATGCAAGAACATTTTTTGTCTCAAAAATCTTCCTTTTGGATTTTGATTCCAGTTTTACAATATCGCAGTAAGGGCATTTCCTAAACCGCTTTGCGGCGCTGATTTCTTCCCTGACAAGCTCAGGCATTTCCGGCAGAGCCACGACTTGGGAATGGCTGTGCACCAAAGAAGTTCCTGCTTCCTTTCCGTGATTTTTGAAAACCTGCACGTAATTTACATTTTTAATCCTACTTAATTCCTTGACTCTTACCTTGTAAACTTCCAGCAATTCCCTTATTTGGGAAACCGGCAAGTCTGCAAGCTGCGACTTATGATGGTTTGTTTCAGCAATAATCTCGTGCAGTCCGAATGCGTACCCTTCTGCGATGAAACCTTTAGATTTTATGGAATGCTTATGCCTGGTTCCTACTGCCGGAAACTTGTTTGGGAACCATCTCATCCTCCAGCTTCCTTTGTATTCAAGCCTGCCAATCTCCGGAGGGGTTAATTTTTCATTTCCGGGGCAGAACAGGCATGTCTTTGCCTCTTCCCTGACAACAACCGTTTTAAATTCTCTCGGCCTTTTGCCTCTGGAAGAGGCGTAATAAACCCACCGGTCCAGAATGTAATCTTTTCTTAGCAGTCCCATGGAAATATCATTAAAACTGGCTTATTTAAACTTTTTGAAAATACCATAGCAAAGTTTTTTAATAACCGTAACTATTTTTTATAAAATGAATCCGCTATACAATCTTAAAGGAAAAGTTGCTTGGATTACAGGCGGAAAAAGAGTCGGTATAAAGATTGCTGAAGTTCTTGCGCAGCATGGTGCTGATTTAGTTATAAGTTACAATAAATCAAAAAAGAAAGCAGAGGAAGCGCAGGAAAAGGCGAAGAAGTATGGAGTAAACGTTTTTATCGTTCAGACTGACGTTTCTTCAAGGAAAAGCGTAGCTGATTCAGTAAATAAAATAAAGAAGAAATTCAGGAAAATTGATATTCTGGTTCTGATGGCTTCAGTATTCAACAAAATGAAATTGATTGATGTAACTGAAAAAGACATGCTTAATAATTTTAAAGTTCATGCGCTTGGAACATTCTGGCCAATTCAATTAAGCCTAAGCATAATGCCGGCAGGAGCGCATATCATAACTATCTCAGACAAAACAGTTCTGGGCAAGGTTTATGCTGATTATTTTCCTTACAATGTAACCAAAGGCACTGTTGCTTACATGACGAGAGCACTGGCTTACGAGCTTGCGCCTAAAGGTATTTTTATAAATTCGATAGCTCCGGGCCCTGTACTGAAATCAGAAGGATTAGGCAAAGGGGAATGGAAAAAAATAAGAAAGGAATCAATGATGAATTACCCAATCACCGACGAGGAAGCTGTCAAGGAATTTGCAAAATTAGTTTTATACTTGTCAACAGCAAGGTCAACTGGATTTATTTATCCGCTGGATTTTGGGACTATAACGTCGGATTAGTGTAATAATTATTTACTTCCGCCACTATATATAAAAATTTAAATTTATTTTATCTCAGACAATGGAACTAAGATTAATAAAGGAAAAAATACCAAAGGAGCTTTATGATATTTTAGAGAAAGAAATAACTGATCTCAGGCCGTCTCAGGAAAAATCAATAAAAAAAGGGCTTCTCGACGGTAAAAATCTGCTGGTGTGCACCCCGACGGCTTCCGGAAAGACACTGATAGCGGAGCTCGCTGCGCTTAAGTCAATAATAGAAAAAAAAGGCAAGGTAATCTACATTGTTCCGTTAAAAGCGCTCGCATCCGAGAAATACAGGGATTTTAGGAGAAGATATGAAAAAGTTGCAAAAATTGCTTTATCCATTGGAGATATCGACTCATCTGACCCTTATCTTGCAGATTATGATTTAATAGTTACAACGTCTGAAAAGCTGGATTCGCTTACAAGGCATCACGCGGCGTGGCTGTCAAACATTTCTGTTGTAGTTGTTGACGAAATTCATTTGCTGAACGATACGGAACGGGGCCCTACGCTTGAAATTCTTCTGACTATTCTAAAACAGCTGTTAAAAAATGTCCAGATAATAGGATTGAGCGCAACGATTGGAAATGCGGAAGAGCTTGCAGAATGGCTCAATGCTGATTTGGTTGTCGACGAATGGCGGCCGGTCAAGCTGCATAAAGGGGTTTATCTGGAAGGGAAGATTGAGTTTGATTAAGCCAGCCCAATATTCTTCATTATAATTTTAGAATCAAATTTCTGCAAATCTTTATACTCTTGCCCAACTCCAAGATACAAAATTGGTTTTTTTGTAACGTAAGAAACAGAAACCGCAGCCCCGCCTTTCTCGTCGATATCAGCTTTTGCAAGAATTATCCCGTCTATTCCAACCGATTCATTGAACGTCTTTGCCTGCTCAACGCAGTCGTTTCCGGTAATGCTTTCACCGACAAATATTTTCAAATCAGGCTTTGCAACCCTAATTATTTTTTTCATCTCTGCAAGCAGATTTTCATTGCTGTGCATTCTTCCTGCAGTGTCAATCAAAACAGCATCAATATTTTTTGATTTTGCGTGCTTTATTGCGTCAAATGCAACAGCCGCCGGGTCAGAGCCATACGTATGCTTGATTAATTTGACTCCGATTTTATCGGCGTGAAGCTGAAGCTGCTCTATTGAAGCTGCCCTGAATGTATCGCCAGCAGCCAAGACGCACGAAATATTTTTTTCCTTTAGCATGTTTGCAATCTTTGCAATGCTTGTTGTTTTGCCGCTTCCGTTAATTCCGAAAAATGCAATCACATACGGCTTTTCTGCTTTATTTTTTATTTCTTCAGTAAGATTAAAATTATTTGATTCGAATAAGCTCCCGATAGAGTTCTTTAATGTATCCTGAATAGTATCTTCAACTTTCGTTCTTCTTATTGGCTTCTCAACGAGCTGTTCTTTTAAATCGCGCTTTATTTTTTCAATGACCTCGACGGCAACATTGTTTTCCATCAGCGCCAGTTCCAATTCCCAGAACAGGCTTTCAAACTGCTGCGCATTTATTTTTGTTGTAATTATTTTTTCTTTTATCGTTGCAAAGAAGCCTTTCTTCTCCGGCTCAGCAATTTTTACCGGCTCTTCTGTTATAATTGATTTTTTTTCTTTAACTTTATCAGTGCCTTTCCAGATTTCACTTTTTTGTTCAAGTGACTTATGAATTTCCTTAGCTTCGGCTTTATGCTCTGCATATTTTTGATTTTCTTCTTTTTTACGCTCAGGATGAACGTGCTTTGTTTCTATTATTATATCTTTTTTCTTTTCCTCAATTAATTTTTCTTTCCCTTCAGGAGGTTTTTCTTCTTTTCCCGTTAACTTTTCTTTTATTTTGGCAAAAAAGCTTTTCTCTTCCTTTGCCTCTTCAGCTGCCTTTTCGACTATTTTCTCCTCTACTTTGCCTTCTTTCTCCACGCCCTCGGAAATCTTTGATATGGCGCTCTTCAGCTTGTCTTTCAAAAATTTGAACATTTTTTATTAATATTTTATTTATTTTTAAAACTATCCTAAAAGTTTAAAATTATAATATAAAATATGAGATTTGACAAGAATTTTAATCACTGCGGCATAATTTTTTGCAGTGCCTGCTCTATTTCTCCTGCCCTGCCGGCCATTTTCTCGAGCTCGTTCACCATTCTTTCATGGATTTTTTTCATTTCCTCGATCTGGGTTTGAACAAGCTTCTTTGCCGATGCGCGGTCTTTCTGCACGACAGCGCCAGCTCCGACATTGACGAGCAAGTCAGAGGTTTCTTTTATCGTTGCTTTTACAAATATGCCTGAGCTTATGGGCACAAAAATTTCCTTGCCGCTTTTTATCTTGTCAAGCTCATCAATGGCGTTATTTGTTGATGTAGCTTCCATCAGCTGGTTTGTGATTGCCTCTAATTGAGCCTGCATCTTCTTGATGTGCTGGTCCAGCATCTGGTATTCCATATACATTTCCTGCGCTTGTTTTTCTTTGTCTTCCATTTTATCGTGATTTTAGTAAATTTATTGGATATTCAATCTATCTTTCGTGCCATTCATGGCACATTTTTGATGGAACTTTTCGCAAATGTCGAAAATCAGAGATTTTCGAGCACCTCGAAAACTTTCAGTTTTCGCTGAGTTCCCCGTCCTCAAGGGGCGGAACCCTTGTTCATCTTCCTCTGCAATTTTTTATACATTTCTTCGTAAACAACCCCCATCGGCAGCCCTTCATGGGTTCTTTTTATTGTCTCTGCCAGTATTGGCCCTACGGACAAAACCTTAATTTTGCTTATCATTTTCTCCTGCGGAATTTCAATCGTATTTGTAATGACTAACTCTTTTAGATGTGATTTTTTTATTCTTTCGATTGCAGGCCCTGACAGGACTCCGTGAGTTGCAAAAGCATAAACTTCTTTGGCTCCGAATTTTATTAATATGCCTGCGGCTTCTGTTATCGAGCCGGCTGTGTCAATCAAGTCATCCACAAGTATTGCTGTTTTTCCTTTGACATCACCAATGACATTATGCACTTCTGCAATGTTTGCTTCCGGCCTTCTTTTGTCAATTATAGCTATAGGTGCGTTCAGAACTCTTGCATAGGATCTTGCCCGTGCAGCCCCTCCTGCGTCCGGGCTTACTATCACTATGTCCTTCAATTTTTTATCAATTATATAGTCCAAGACCTTGGGTATCAAATCAAGATTATCGCTTGGAATGTCAAAAAATCCCTGCACCTGCGCGACGTGCAAATCAAACATAATCACCCTGCCAACTCCAGCAATCTGAATCATGTTTGCGACAAGCTTTGCAGTTATCGGCTCACGGGCTTTTGTTTTTTTATCCTGGCGGCAATAGCCGAAATATGGAATGACTGCAGTTATTTTTTCCGGAGAAGAGCGGTTTAATGCGTCAACCATTATCAGCAGTTCCATGATGTTATGGTTTGCGTCTGGAGATGTTGGCTGGATGATGTAAACGTCTCCGCCCCTTACGCTTTCCAGAATCCTGCAGTAAATCTCCCCGTCGCTGAAACGCCTTATATCCACAGGGGTCAAAGGAACTTTAAGAATTTTTGATACTTCCTCAGCGAGTTTCCTGTTCGCTGTTCCGGATATCAATTTTAGATGAAACTTTTCCAAAAAAACCACCTTTAGTTACGCCTATAGAATAATACTACCTTTAAAAAGATTTGGGTTTAATAGCTTCTTTATTCTGCTCTGGATTTTCCTCTTTTTTCTTCAGCAAAATTTGTATCTCTCCAAAAGGGATTTCCTGGATTAATTCAATTTTGTTCTGCTGTGCTAAATGAAGCAGTGGAATAAAAGTATGCACTTTGTCTTCCCTTGATTCTGAAGGCAGCAATTTTGCAAAAGTTAATTTTTCTTTTATTGTGCTGACAAAAAAAGTCCTTATTTTGATGTAAACTTCCCGTATTATCTCGGTTATACCTTTTTTCTTTTTAGGCGCTTCTATATTTAATGGAGGAATAGAATGTAGCAATCTTCTTTTCTTGACTTCCAATGCCCTTTCAAGAGCTTCAACTAAATCATAGATTGAAACTTTTCTTTGCCTTGGCTGCGGAGTTCTGGGAATTAATGTCGGGATTTCATCAAGCTTTGCGATATGGCCGGGCTCTTCAAATCCAAGCTCTTCCATTCCTTCTTCCACACCCATTAGCAGCCTGTCAAGCTCGCTTAATTCTTCTCCGACAAGCTTGTGCGATTTTAATTTTAGGAGAATAGCTGCTGCCAGCAGGACTTTTCCCGAAATCCTGAAGTCATGCTCTTTAAGGCTCCTAAGCATCTCGATGTATTTCTGCGTCAATAAGCTGATGTCAATATCCCAGGGATCCATCTGCTCGCTTTTGACAAGGTCAAAGATGATTGTCTGCCATGTAATCTCGTCCGTCTTTGACAGGAGCAAGTTGAAAATTCTGTCGTGATGGTCCATGAAGATTTTTTAGGATTTGGTATATATAAACTTATTTGTTGCTGACGGACAAATATACGCAACCGAAATCTATATAAATCAGCTTATCCAAGAAAATATCGGTTTGATGGAAAGGCCAAAGCTGTCGAAACACGATAGGTACGTGCTGGAGCTGAGCGACAAAATCAAGCACGATTATGATTCTATATCTACTAACGTTCTTCTAAGGCATTCAAAGCGCTCTCTTGGAGAAATTGACATTGTTGCAAAAAAAGGCAATCGCCTGGATTTGTATGAAGTCAAGTGCTCTTACAGGATTGTAAAAGCAAGAAAACAGCTGAAGAGGATAAAAAAGCACCTGAATTTAGAGAATGTGAGAAGTTACTTTTACTGCGGGAATTCAAATGTGTTGGTTACTGTTTAGAATATTAATTGATTATTATACTAAGACTATTCAGGGAGGGAATTTTATAATTGCACTAAAAGTGTTTGTTTTGCCCCCACCCACCCGATGAAGCAAATCAATCAAGTGCAGCTTAAGTAACTGAAAATTTATTTTTCAAAACCTTTTTATACAATACTTTAATACAAAGTTCTTATCGGGCCCGTAGTCTAGTGGTTATGACGTCACCCTTACAATCTTATGATAATGATTTGAAAGGTGAAGGTCACCAGTTCGAATCTGGTCGGGCCCATTATTTTTAATGCGCGAGTGGTCCAGTGGTCAAGATTCGGCCTTGCCAAGGCTGAGACCCGGGTTCGAATTGCGGAGCGCGAGTGTGCTTTGCACGCATGTCCCGGCTTGCGCATTTTTTTATTTTAATGGTTTTAGAATAGGCAAATATATAAACAGAAGTTTCAATATTGGCTTTGAGGTGAAACTATGGGTTTTATCGAAATGAGGGAGGGTTTTATCAAGAAAATGAAGTGGTATGACTTATCACTTCTAAAATTGGCTGTGTTTTTTACCACGCTTTTTTTGGTAACTGCATGGGCAGGATTTAGGAATTTCGTCCTAGGATTTGAGTGGTATTGGTACCTTGTTATAGCGGTGATTTTGATGGTTCCGCTCCTGAAAAAAATGTTTTCAGATTGAATATATTATTTTTATTTATTTTTTTGCACTCAATAACTCTCTTTTCAGTAATTATAAAGTCAACCGGAACATCATGCTCTTCTGTTGGAATCTTATCAACAATCTGGAAATCAAAAGCCAGTCCTATTTTAACAGCTTTGGGAACTTTTTTCAGGAATTTGTCATAATACCCGAATCCATACCCAATTCTGTGCCCTTCTGAATCAAAAGCGATGCCCGGCACCAAAACCAAGTCAATATTTTTGTAAGCAATTTTCATTATTTCAATCGGCTCCAGAATTCCAAATTTTCCGGCTGGAATCAGGCTGTCAAAATCAATTATAATTGAGGGCTCAATTTCATGCTGCATTACTTTTGGTATGACCACATTCTTCTTTCCCAAGGATTTTTTAATTATATCATGGGTATCAACTTCATTGTTAAAAGAAACAAAGAGCATCATAGTTCTTGATTTTTTGTATGAATCAAGATCAAATAATTTCTCTTCAATATTTCTGCTTTTGTTAATTACTTCCTCTTTTGGCAAAGAATTTCTTTTTTCCAGAATATCGTCCCTTAGCTGATTTTTCATTCGAAAGCTGAATTTAAAACAAAGAATAAAAATGTTTCTAGTGCCGGCCTATCAAATCAGCTGTTCCTGCACCCACAGAAGCAAGAACTGAAGTAACTGCTATCTCCTTGTACAATCCATTCAGGTCATTCCAGTCGAGCATGTTGAAGAGAGAGAATATCACAATAACAACAACTATGGAAGTAAGGTAAACAAATGTTGCCCTTCTTGGCAGAATCCCCAACAATCTTTTTTCCTTTATATCCCTATATCCAGTTTCATACATTAGAATTATAATCAGCAAATAGGAGAATAGGAATAGGACAGTGGCTCTTGTTGTTGTTATATACTGTGCAATCGCTTTTCCATAAATGAATCCGAAGTGTGCAACAACCCCGATAAACGCACCTATAATCCCTTTATTTAAATCTTTAACATTAAATTTTGTCAGGGGGCTTACCTTAACCTCTTTTGATATCTTTTTTTCAAGGTTTTCTACTTTCTCTGCCTCTTTTTCAACTTTCTTTTCCTCTGCCATCACCTTAAATTCTTCTTTTTCTATCTCTTTTTCATCTTTCTGAATACTTTCCAGCTTCTTATCCACTTTTTTTTCTTCAGCCAGAATTTCAAGCTCGTGCAGGGTATCTCTCAGCGGAGCTGGTGAATCCACTTGTTTCTTAGCTTCAACCGGAGCTTTTGATTTCTTCGGGGAAGATTTCTTGGGCTGTTTCTTAGAAATAGACTTAGCTTTGAATTTACCTCTTTTTTTAACCATAGAGGAATATAGAAGTAAATTATATATAAAGTTTTTGATTTGATGCTTCAAAAACAAAAAGAATAATAAGGCAAATACAAAATATCATCAATAGCGCAAAAAATTGCTGAAAAGAGGGGCATATGAATTTTTTAAATAAAGGTGATTCAGGAAATTCCAATAGCAGTATTCATTCTGAAAAAGACAGCTTAGCGATATCAAAAAAAATTATAGAAATAGCGAATAAGGAACAGGATGAAGTTCTGAAATCACTCGGCACATCATTGCAAGGCTTGGCCCATGCAGAAGCGCATAAGCGCCTGAATCAGTGCGGGTTAAACGAGGTTACCAAAGAAAAAAAGCAAAACTGGCTGATTCGGCTGTTAAATACGTTCAGGCAGCCGCTCGTAATTCTTTTATTGGTGCTGGGTATAATTTCATTTTATACGCGCGATACATCAGCCACTGTCGTGATAACGTTAATCGTTCTTGTAAGCGTCTTTTTGCAGTTCTTTCAGGAACTTAAGGCCGATACAGCGGCGCAAAAACTGAAGTCTATGGTCAAGACCACTGCTACTGTTATCAGGGACGACCAGACGAAAGAGATTTCAATTAACTTGCTGGTGCCCGGAGACATAGTTCATTTGTCTGCCGGCGATATGATTCCAGCGGACCTGAGAATTATAAGCTCAAAAGACCTGTTTGTAAGTCAGGCTGCCCTGACGGGAGAATCCTTGCCTGTCGATAAGCACGCCCCAAAAGTATCTTCTGATACAAAAAATCCGCTTGAGCTGCCAAATATCTGCTTTATGGGTACAAATGTTGAAAGCGGAACTTCGCTGGCTGTTGCCATCGCAACAGGCCAAAATACCTATTTCGGCTCTTTGGGAAAAACAATAGCAGACAAGAAACATGCCACGAGCTTTGACAAGGGAATTAATGAGTTTACCTGGCTAATGATAAAATTTATCTTTATCATTGTGCCCATCGTGTTTCTGCTAAATGGATTAACAAAAGGGAATTGGCTTGAGGCGTTTCTGTTTGCGCTGGCTGTTGCAATCGGATTGACTCCGGAAATGCTCCCGATGATAGTTACCGTAAATCTCGCCAAGGGCGCTATTGTCATGTTCAGCAAGAAAGTGATTGTCAAAAGGCTGGATGCAATCCAGAATTTTGGCGCCATGGACGTGCTGGCAACGGACAAAACCGGAACATTAACTTTGGGAAAAGTTGTTCTGGAAAAGCATATTGACGTGTTTGGCAACGAGGAAAATGAGACCGTTTTGCAGTATGCCTACCTCAACAGCTACTATCAGACAGGCCTGAAAAATATACTTGACGAGGCTGTTTTGAAGCATGTTGAGTTTGACAACAAGCTAAAAATTGGAGAGAATTACAAAAAAATTGATGAAGTCACTTTTGATTTTATCAGGAGAAGGATGTCAGTTGTTGTTCAAAGAAAAGGCAGCAAAAAAATATTGATTTGCAAAGGTGCTGTTGAAGAAGTGCTTAGCGTCTGCCAAAAGGCAAAAGGAAATAAAAATATTTTTACCCTTAAAAAAATTCACCGGAAAAACATCAGAAACCTTGTCAGCAAGCTGAACAGCGACGGCTTCAGGGTCATAGCAGTTGCTTACAAGGAAACCCCAAAAAATAAAAATGTGTACACGGCGCATGATGAGTCAGACCTTATTCTTGTCGGATTCATAGCCTTTTTGGACCCGCCAAAAGATACTGCGCCCGAGGCAATTGCAAATCTGCACAGCAACGGGGTGCAGGTAAAAATTTTGACAGGCGACAGCGAGCTTGTGACGCAGAAAATATGCAGCATGATTAATCTGCCTGTTGATGGAACGATAATAGGCAACGATATTGAAGGAATGAGTGATGAAGATTTAGCAAAAACTGTCGAGAAAACCACTATTTTTGCAAGACTCCTTCCCCTGCACAAGGAAAGAATTATCAAAGCACTGCAGAAAAACGGCCACACAGTCGGATTTCTGGGTGACGGAATAAATGACACGCCTGCCCTCAAAGCTGCGGATGTAGGCATCTCAGTCGATACTGCAGTTGACATTGCGAAGGAATCTTCAGATATAATCCTGCTGAAAAAAAGCCTTAGGATACTTGGCGACGGAATTATTGAGGGAAGAAAAGTTTTTGGCAATACGATGAAATATATAAAAATGGCTGCAAGCTCGAATTTCGGGAATGTGATAAGCATTGTTGGCGCAAGCCTTTTCCTGCCGTTTCTGCCGATGCTACCTATCCAGATATTGATAAACAACATGCTCTACGATTTTTCGCAGATTGCCATTCCAACAGACAATGTTGATGAAGAGTATCTTAAAAAACCAAGGAAATGGAAAATCGGAGAGATTAAAAAATTCATATTTTATTTTGGGCCGATAAGCTCGGTATTTGATTACACGACTTTCTTTGTCCTTCTGTATTTTTTTAATGCATATCTGAATCCGCAATTGTTTCATACAGGGTGGTTTATAGAATCCCTGATAACGCAAACTTTGATAATTCACATAATAAGGACAAATAAAATTCCATTTATACAGAGCAGGTCAAGCTGGCCTCTTTTAATCAGCACTGCAATAATAGCAGGAATCGGAATTTGGCTTACAAGCTCTATATTTTCAGGAGCGCTTGGTTTTGTGGGCTTGCCTCTCATTTATTGGGCGTTTTTGGCAGCAACGCTTCTATGCTACATTGCAACTACTCAAATTGTAAAAACGTGGCTAATCAGAAAAAATATTTCGGAATGAGTTTTTATTTGGATAAAATATCTTTTATATGATTTATTCTTTTCTCAATTAATTTTTTTGTTCCGATATCTTCCCTGTGAAACACTTTTCCTTTGACAGATTTTGTTGCTTCCTCCGCTATCCTCTCAGCTTTTTCAAGATTGTCGGCAATTCCTAGGCATCCGACTGCCCTTGAGGAAGTTGAGTACAATCCGTCATTTTTTTGGTCGACTGATGCATAATACAATCTTGCATCTTTTGGAATTTGCTTTGGATTTATCTCAATTTTTACATTTTTCACGGGATTATCAGGATAACCTTCCGGAACGATATATTTGCATACAGTTGCTTTATTCTGGAATTTGATTTTTATTTTATTTAGTTTCTGATTAATTATTGCATCACAGACTTCGACAAAATCAGTTTCCATTATCGGGAGAATGTTCATTGTTTCCGGGTCGCCAAATCGTGCATTGTATTCAAGCAGTTTAACTCCTTCTTTTGTAACAATCAATCCGGCGTACATGACGCCCTTGTAGTATTCACCTGTTTCCTTATGCAAAGCTTCGGCAACTTTTTGCGTTATTTCCAAGCCTTCTTCAACATCTTTTTTTGTCAGGAATGGGAGCAAGTGGTTTTCGCATGAATATGAGCCCATTCCGCCTGTGTTACCAGAAATGGCAACTCTATTATTTCTTCTAACAACTACAAACCCAGTAGAAACAGTAACACAACCAATATATCCCGTGTAATCAATTTTTTTTATATCTTTTTTTCTTATACCTACTTCATTTTCTGGTTTAATCTCAAGCGAATAAACAAGATTTGCTTTGTAATACTTTTTGTTTATAGGATTTAACATAGTAAGTCTTTTATCAATAGTTATAATGCTTGACATTCCTAATTTCATTACAAGTTCTTGTATATCATCAATTAGCCTTTTTGATCCAGAGTGAAATCTCTTCCTTCCATTGTGAATGCTACCATCACCGATTAGAAAAGCATCTAAGAATTCCTTAATATTTTTCCTATTTGCATTTTTAATATAATTTGGAACAAACTTTTCATGCGACAGGCCATACTCAGACAAAACTTTGCATAATTGTATTGAATTAATTCTAAATCTACAATACTTTGAGTTATATGAAAATTTAAAAGGAAGTTGTGATAAAATCTTCTTGAATTCCTCAAGATTTCTAGACGTTGAACTTTGACAGATAAATACTCTATGTTGCATTTTATTATCGGAAATATACCCCTCTGACAAGAACAATCCCATAAATTTAACCCAATCAGAAAAATTTATATTATATTTTTTTAGTTTTCTATCAAACTTATAATCAAATTCTTTAATCCGATAAACTTTTAGAGATTTCCCTTTCCAAATTCCTGACAGATAAAGGTTGCATTCTCCTGAAAGTTTTTGGGCATCAAGAATTTTTTCTTTTTTGGTTTTTCTATTCTTAATAAGCATTCTGTGATTGAGTGTAACTAAAAGGTCTAATTCTCTATGTTTAAAGTGTAACATCTTCCCTTTATACTTCATCCAGTAGACTCTTAAAGGCTTTTCAACTTTTAGAATTTTATTGGACGGGTTATAAGTCATAACTTTATCATCCCTAT
>ERZ1292640.2651-Hain-H43-02um-R1-2651-length-14205-cov-9_pt1 | contig 12879 bp, 11 predicted proteins | sample MGYA00564404_ERZ1292640 | MGnify/ENA primary metagenome ERZ1292640 (study PRJEB36523, sample SAMEA6512636) | groundwater metagenome | collected 2019-01-08 | study: AquaDiva: Metagenomics assemblies of 32 groundwater samples
GGGGGCTCCGCGGCCGCCGCCCCCACCGCCCCCGCCCCCGCCTCCACCCGAGGCGAAGGCGCCGCCACCTCCGATGGATGTGAGCCCCGATGCGGCGCCGCTCGAGGCGCCCAAGGAAATCAAGGCTGAGACCGGCCTCGAGGCCGGCTTCGAACGGTCAGCAGGTGTCGAAGGCGGCATCATCGGCGGCGTCGCCGGTGGCATCACCGGCGGCATTCCGGAACCGCCGCCGCCCCCGCCGCCCCCCGCCGCACCCGTGCGCGTGGGCGGCAACATCAAGCCGCCGCAGAAGACCCGCGACGTGCGCCCGGTCTACCCGCCGATCGCCCAGTCGGCGCGCGTGCAGGGCATCGTGATCATCGAGGCCACCATCGGCCCCGACGGCGCGGTGAAGGATGCCAAGGTGCTGCGCTCGATTCCACTGCTGGATCAGGCGGCGCTCGACGCGGTGCGGCAGTGGGTATTCACACCGACCTTGCTGAACGGCGTACCCGTGCCGGTCATCATGACGGTTACCGTTCAGTTCACGTTGCAGTAACAGTTACCAGATCGTAGCGACCAGCCTTTAGGCTGGTCGGCAGTTCTAATTGGAGGATAGCGATGGAAGGTCGGAAGATTCAGTTTGGTCGTATCGCCGGTGCCGGTTTCGCCATGCTGCTGATGAGCACGCCTGCGTTCGCGCAGGAAGGCGGCGGTGGTCTCGATCTCGTCGACATGTTCAACCAGATGGGCCCCGCGGCTCTCGCGGTCGCCGTCATCCTGTTCATCATGTCGTTCTGGTCGGTGGGCGTCGCGATTGAGCGTATTTACACGTTCAGCCAGGCGACCAAGCAGTCGAAGATGTATGCCCCCCTCGTCGCCAAGCACCTCAAGGAAGGCCGGCTGAAGGAAGCCATCGCCCTGTCGTCGGCGAAGGAATACCGCTACAGCCACCTCGCCAAGGTCGTGCTCGCCGGCCTCCAGGAATACCAGTTCCAGCAGGAAAGCGGCGCCAACCTGTCGCGTGAAGACCTGCTCGACACCGTCCGCCGCTCGATTCAGCGCGCCACCGCGCTGACCTCGAACGACCTCAAGAAGGGCGTCTCCGGTCTCGCCACCATCGGCGCCACCGCGCCGTTCGTCGGCCTGCTCGGCACGGTCGTCGGCGTTATCAACGCGTTCGTCGGTATCGCCTCGTCGGGTTCGGGCGGCATTGGCGCCGTCTCGGCCGGTATCGCGGAAGCGCTGGTCGAAACCGCGCTCGGCCTGTTCGTGGCCATCCCGGCGGTGTGGTTCTACAACTACCTGTCCGGCAAGCTCGAATTCTTCAACGTCGAGATGGACAACTCGTCGTCGGAGATGGTCGACTACTTCATCAAGAAGACGGCGTAAGGGATTCTGGTCGGCCTGGGACTTGGGACCTGGGACTTGGGCGGTTGTGCCCGGGTCTCAAGTCCCAAGCCCCAAGCCTCAAGCCGTTAGGAGAACTTAGTTATGTCAATGGATGTCGGCGGTTCCAAAGGTGGAATCAAATCGGACATCAACGTCACGCCCCTCGTGGACGTCATGCTGGTGCTGCTCATCATCATGATGATCGTGGCCCCGCTGCTCCAGAAGGGCGCCGACGTGAAACTGCCGCTCGCCGCGAACACCGCGGACAAGCCGGAAACGCAGGACCAGACGGTCGTCGCCATCGACAAGACCGACCGGTACTTCGTCAACGGCCTGCCGGTGCGCAAGGAAGAGCTGCGGCAGAAGGTCGAAGAGATCCTCGAGACCAAGAAGGAGCGCATCATCCTCATCAAAGCCGATGAAGACGCGCGCTACTCCGCCGTCATGGACTGCATGGACGAACTGCGCGCCAGCGGCATCGAGGACATGGGCCTGATCACCGACCCCAAGACCCGCGGCTTGCTGCAGGGCGGAGGAAACTAACATGTCCCACGCACACCAGCACCTCGGCGCGGATCGCGTCGTCACCGCCAAGAAGCTCGAAGTCAGCTCCGACATGAACATCACGCCGATGATCGACGTGCTGCTCGTGCTCCTGGTGATCTTCATGGCCGCCCTGCCGCTCTCGCAGAAGGGCCTCGACGTCAACCTCCCGGCCGAAACCAAGACCGCGGAACAGACGCAGGTCGACGTCTCGCAGATCGTGATCGAGTACACCGCCGATCGGAAACTCTCGATCAACAAGCAGGACGTCACCGTCGCCGACCTCGAAGATTCGCTCCGCAAGATCTACGAGGAACGCAAGGACAAGACCCTGTTCATCGCCGCCGACGGCGGCCTGCGCTACGGCGACATCGTCGAGGTGATCGACGCCGCCAAGGGCGCGGGCGTCGAAAAGGTCGGCATCATCACCGAGGGCATGCGCCGCGCCGCGGCCCGCTCGGGCGGCAACTAGACAGCCGCTCGCCGGACACACGAAAGGCCGCCAGGGCAACCCGGCGGCCTTTCTCTTGTACGGCGCTAGAAGCTGGGCGGAGGCACCAGCCCCAGCTCCCTGAGTTCCGGCAGGCCCTTGTCGGCGTTCTTCCAGATCTTCCTGAGCTCGCCGTAGGCGGCCATGGCGCGGGGCATGTCCTTCACCGCCATGGCGGCCCGGCCGAGGCCCAGAAGCGACAAGGCGCGCCTCGGATTGCGTTTCAGAGAGGTCTCAAAGGCCGGGATGGCCTCGCGGGGGCGCCGCAGGTCCATCAACATCTCTCCGACCAGCTCGTGGGCCGGTTTAACCGGCACCGGGGGGCCGAATTCAAACGACATCCCGTCTTCCACCACGGCGGCCTGGCGGGCCAGCACCAGGGCCTCCTCGCGGCGGCCCTCGGAGAACAGCAGGATTGCTTCCAACTGCTGGGCCATGACCTGGGAGGCCCGCTTGTCGCCCCCGGCACCCGCCGCCGGCAGGCCGGTCGCCGGCTGTCCTCCGGAATGGGCCGCATGCGACTCGACCACCGGCGAAATGCCCGCCCTGGTCGACCCCGACACGATGGGCTTGCCGGCCGTAACGGGCTGACCGGCCGTGCTGGGCTTGCCCGCCGGAGCAGGTGGAGCCGTGGGGTTACCTGCGGAGGTGGGGACATCCTCCATCAGCAAGGCCATCTGCTGCAGGGCGTTGCCGCCACCCACGCGATTGCCCGACCGGATGGCGGCCATGCCGATGGCAAACAGGTCGGCGATGGCGGCGTCGGTGCCGAGCTCCTTGGCGATGACCGGCGCCTTGGCTTCACCCCACTTGCGCGATTCAACCAGCCAGGCGGCCCGGGCCAGGGCCAGGTGGCTGCGCGTTCTCACCGAGCCGCTCGTCTTCGCGTCGGCCTCCATCTGCCCCAGCAGCGCCCGCGCCTCTTCGAAGCGGCCCTGCTGTGCATAGCCGTAGACCAGCCACAGCATGGCGTGGAAGCCGCGCGCCTCGACGTCCAGTTGCTTTGCCTCGCGGCGCGCATCGGCCGCCTTCATCGAGCGTTCGTTGATGGCCGACGCCTCGTCCCACATGCCGAGCGCAAAGTAGATGTGCGAGGGCATGTGCAGCGCATGCGACGCGGCCGGCGCGATCTTCGAATAGGCGTCGGCATAGCGCAGGCCGAGCGGGGCGTGGATCGGGTCGTCGTAGGAGTGAATCAGGTAATGCGCGGCGCCAGGATGCTGCGGGTTCCTGGCGTAGACCTGTTCGACCAGCGCGGCGGCCTTCATGTAGGTCGCGAAGTCGCGGCCGGCATGGCTGGTGCCGAGCAGCGCCAGCGCGTAGAACGCTGTTACCTCGTCGTCGGCCGGATACCGCTCGTGCATGCGGCGCATGTGCTCGGCGTAGGCGCGATCGCGCGCCAGCTTCCCTGCACTGAGCGAAGTCGAAGTGTCCCCCGGGCCGTACAGGCTGTCGAGCGACGCCAGCCAGTCCTTCTCCTTCGCGGTTGGCGCCTTCGCGAGCCGGCCCTCCGCGGTCGGGGCCAGGCGCGCCAGCGCCGCCTTGGCCAGCTCGGGGGCCGTCTGCTGCCACACCGGGTGGTTGTAGGTCATGGCCTCGCCCCAGTAAGCCATGGCGAAGCCGGGGTCGGCCTGCTGGGCCTCGACGAACGCCTCTTTCGCATCGTCGTACTCGAAGCTGTGCATCAGCAGCACGCCCTTGAGGAACGCTGCTTGCGCGGCCGCCGAGCCCGAGGTGGGGAAGTCGATCTTGCCCAGCTCGTTCTGCTGGGCGCGCGGAATCTCACCCGTGCCGACGATGAGAAGACCGGCGAGGAGTAACGCAGCGGGTCTGATCATTCAGCGAATATAACGCATCCACCTTCGCTCGACCGCCCCCGCGAGCTACGGCGGACGGGCCTGCCGCCAACAGCGACAGGCCCGAACGAAAAAGGGGCGGGTCCGAAGACCCGCCCCTTGGTGTCGCGAGCCCAGGGCCGTTCAAGCCCCAAGCCCCAAGTCTCAAGCCCAGCTAGTTGAAGAAGTAGCGGAAGCTGAACATCACCTTGTAGACGTCGAACAAGTCGGCCGTCTGCTCGAATGACTTCGACATCAGCTGGTTGTTGATCACGCGCATGCGGTACTGCGAGCGGCCCTGCGCGTCGGCGGTGCCGCCCTGGGCGGCGGTCGGCACGATCAGCGGCGTGTTGTTGACGAGGCGCTGCGACACGCCCCAGTTCTTGTTCAGCAGGTTGCCGAAGTTGATGAAGTCGGCGCGGAACTGGAAGCGCTGGCGCCTGCCGCCAATCGTCTTGAACACGTCCTGCGAGATGCTCAGGTCCATGCGCTTGACCATGGGCAGGAACACGCCGCCGCGTTCGGCGTACTCGCCACGGTGCTCGCTGAGGTAGGGGTCCTGCTGGATGTAAGCCTCCCACGCCGCCGCCTGCTGCGCCGCCGTGAACGGCACCGAGCCGGTGATGTCCTGGAAGTTCATCTCGCCGGTGTTGCGCGGGATGTAGATCAGGTCGTTGAAGGCGGCGCCGTCACCGTTCATGTCGCCCGAGAAGATGTAACTGGCGTTGTTGATGGTGCGCGTCTCCCAGAACAGCGAGAACGAGGTGGCGCCGAACCCGAAGTACTCCTTGCGGTAGTTCGCCGACATGAAGAACCGGTGACCTGGCGAGGAGTTCGAGTAGGCCAGCGCCGGGTTGTTCGGGTCGCCGCTGATGGCATTGTTGGTGAAGGAGCCAGAGGCAATGGAGCCCGGGTCGACAGTGTTCTTCGACTCGCCGTAATTGTAGGCGGCCTGCACGAAGCCGCTGCCGAAGGTCTTCTTCAGCGAGCTCGAGATGCTCCACGAGCGGCCAATGTCCTGGTTCTTCAACACGGTGGCGTTGGAAACGTTCGAGTTGATGCGGTTGCTGGTATAGCGCACGCGGTTGTCGGCGCCGGTGAACTGCGTCTGCGCTCCCGGCAGGTTGGCGTTGATGTAGTACATCCCGTTGACGTCGCGGTTGTACATGAACTCGACGGTCCCCGAGACGTTCCACGGCAGGCGCTGGTCGAGGCCGACGTTGGTGCGCCACAGCTGCGGGAACTTGAAGTCGGAGTTGGTCAGCGCCAGCTCGTAGGCCGCCGCCGGCGCGCCGGTCACGTTGGCCGGCTTGTAGCGGTCGGGGTCGGGGCTGAACGGCCGCGCGGTGGTGTTGCGCAGGTCTTCGAAGCCGGTCAGCACGCCGGTGTTGCCGATCTGGTTGGAGATCCACACGAACGCCGGCTTGCCGGTGAACACGCCCGTGCCGCCGCGCAGCTGGGTGTTGCGGCTGCCGGTGATGTCCCAGTTGAAGCCGACGCGCGGCGACCACAGGATCTTCGCCTCGGGCAGCTGCTTGGTCGAGTACCTCACCGAGGCGCCGGTCTCGTCGCGGAAGCTCATGGCATCGGCCAGCGCGTTGGCGTAACCGGTGTCACCGAAGTTGGCGACGTCGCCGCGGACGCCGGCGATCACCTTGAGATTGTCGCGCACCGTCCACTCGTCCTGGAGGTAGGCGCCCGAGTAGATCACATCGAGAGGCTGGATCGGTTTCTCGGCCCCGGGGATGTTGTTGTAGCGCACCTGGAAGATCCGCAGCGTGACCGGCGAGGTGGTGCGATTGGGGTTGGCCAGCGCGTCGCGCGCGTCGGTGTAGAAGTCGGCCAGCGAGTTGTAGACGTAGGCGCTCTGCTTGCCGGGGAAGAACACGTTGTCGGAGTGGTACTTCTCGAAGCTGAAGCCGCCCGTGATCGAGTGCTTCTCGCCGAACTTGGTGAAGCTGTCCTGCAACTGGAACGTCTTGTAGTACAGCTCGTTGTTGGGCGTGAACGGCTCGGAGCCGAACGAGGTGTAAACCGAGCCCGCTTCCAGGATGTCGACCATCGGGAACAGCTTGCCGATATCGCCACGGCTCTCGTCCGCCGAGCTGTAGCCGACAATCAGCGAATTCGACATCGTGGTGCCGACGATGGTGTTGAGTTCGGCGACGCCCCACTTGGTGTTCTCGAGAATCTTGTAGTTCGAGTTCGAGTAGTTGAGGCCGGTCGTGTTCGAACGGCGGCCGCCGAAGCCGAGCGACGAGGAGCTCGACATCAGCACGTCGGTGTCGGATTCGAGCTGGTTGTAGCGCACGCTCAGCTTGTTGCGGCTGTTCAGGTTGAGGTCGAACTTGGCCAGGATGCGCTGGCCGGGCGTGCCGAACTCGTAGTCCTGGTAAGTGCCCGGGTCGTAGTTGAACGACGACTTCAGGAAGGCGGCCAGCGAGTCGAGATCCGACGCCAGCACGCGCGTGACGCTGCCGCCCGCGGGTTCACCGCCCCGGTTGGCGCGGAAGGTGGTGCCGGGCTGCACGAACTTCTCGCCTTCCATGTTGGCGAAGAAGAACAGGCGGTTCTTCACCACCGGCCCCGACACCCAGCCGCCGCCGTTCTTGAAGTCGAACGTGCCGGGGTTGACCGTCGCCGCCTTGGCTTCGGTGCCGACCAGGCTGTTGTCGCGGAACTGGTAGAAGCCGCTGGCCGAGATCGAGTTCGCGCCGCTGCGGGTCACCGAGTTGACGCCGGCGCCGACGAAGTTGCCCTGGCGCACGTCGAAGGGGGCAATGCTGACCTGCACCTGTTCGATGGCTTCGAGCGAGATCGGCGCGACGCTCGTGCGGTCGCCCGGGGTGTTGCCGAGGCCGAACGAGTTGTTGAAGTAGGAGCCGTCAACCGTGATGTTGTTCATGCGGCTGTCCTGGCCGGCGACCGACATGCCGCGCGCTTCGGGCGCCATGCGGACGATTGAATCGATGCGGTTGTTGATGGTGGGCAAGGCGGCGATGGTCTCGCGGCTCACGGCGGTGGCGGCGCCGGTGCGCTCCGAGTTGAACACCGTGTCGGACTGGGCGGTGACCGTCACCGTCTCGCTGATCGCGATGTTGCGCATCGTGAACTCGAGGTCGGTCGCGCCGCCGAGGTTGACCATGATGTTGTCCTGCGTCTCGGGCTGGAACGCCGCGGCGCCGGTGCCGTTCGAGGCCACGGTCACCGAGTACGGGCCGCCGACGCGCATGCCCGGCATGGAGAACCGGCCATCGGCGCGCGTGGTGGCCTCGTAGCTGGAGCCCGAGGGCAGGTGGATCGCGATCACGCTGGCGCCGACGACGGCCTGCTGCTGTGAATCGACGACTTTACCGGTGAGTTGGCCGGTGGTGACGCCCTGGGCGCTTACGACTGTCGCGAGGGCTAAAACCGCGATGAGGGAGAAGGCAAATCTAGTCAAATGTTTCATGTGTACATCGCTCCTGAACAGAACGAAATTATCACTGGCGGATGACGGGCAGGTAAAAGAAAAAACGGGCCGGTCCGCGCACAGCGGAACCGGCCCGTTTTCTGATTTTGGGCGATCGCCCGATAGTCTTGTTCGGGGCGCCTTAGCTTGAGGCTCGGGCCTTACGCATTTCGTTGGCCTTGTCGCCCAGCGCCGTGCCCTCGCGAATCAACTCCTGCTGCTGCTTGGGGTCCTTCACGACCAGCGCCTGCGTGCGCAGCAGCAAGCCCTTGTAGGTCATGGCCTCGATGTAGTCGGGCTTGATTTCGAGGGCCTTGTTCACCGCGGCGAGGCCGTCGAGCACGAGCTGCAGCTTGTCTTTGTCGTTGAGGCGGAAGTCGCGCGACGCCTTGTCCCAGTGGTAGGTGGCGAGCGTGTAGTGCGCTTCGGGATTGGTCGGTTCCAGTTCGATGCGCTTGCGGAGGTTTTCCACCAGCTTCGGGAAGTCGCCCTGGCGGTTGTAGTAACCGGCCACGGTCAGGTACACCGTCGGGTCGTTCGGCTTGGCGTCGCGGCCCTTCAGGTAGGTTTCTTCCGCCAGCTGGTATTCGCCCGAGTCCTCGTAGATCTTGGCGAGCTGGAAGTAGTTGGTGGGTTCGTTCGGCGCCAGTTCGATCATGCGCTTCACCACGGGCTCGGCCTGCGTCGGGTCGGCCAGCTTGTCGGGGCCGTAGGCCGCGACCAGGAACTCCAAGGCCAGCGAGCGCTTCGGCACGGTGTCTTCCGTCAGCTTCTCGCTCGCGAGCTTGTAGTTTTCGACGGCCTTCACCATCAGCTCGTCGTTCGCCGGCTCACCCTTGCGGGCCGGGCGATACATGTTGTCGTACGAGTTGCCGAGGTAGAAGAAGATCGCCGCGTTGTTCGGGTCGAGCCGCGCCGCTTCCTCGTACTTTTCGGCCGCCGCCCGCCAATCGCTGGCGGCGTAGAACTTGTTGCCGTCCTTGAACGCCTTCATGGCGCGGACCTCGCCGATATATCCGCAACCGGCAAGCGCGACGCCCAGTCCCATAACCAGCGCCAAACACGCTGCCGAAGACCGCTTTCTCATCAGAAATCCCCCTGTAAGTCCCTGTAAAACACGTTCAAGTCGCAAGGCCGGGAAGTATAGCTTCGTTTCCGGACCCCCCGCAACCTCCAGTAAGGTCATGCCCTATGATGGAGGCAAGGTCCGCCTAAAGGCGGACGCCACATGGCACTTCCGGCTCGGCGGGCTTGTCTCTAAATGTAGCGTCCGGCCTTAGCCGGACCCTCAGCGCCAAATGCCCGGCTCGCGCCGGACCTGCAGCGACCGATAAGCAATTAGACACCGAACTTCATGATTCGCTTCGAGGATCTGCTCGACAAGGTCCGCGGCTACAGCCCGGACGCCGATCTCGAGTTGCTCCGCCGGGCCTACGTCTTCTCGGCCCTGGAGCATAAGGGACAGATCCGCCATTCCGGCGAACCCTACCTCGTCCACCCCCTGGAAGTGTCCGACATCCTGGCCGACATGAAGCTGGATGCCGTCTGCATTGCCGCCGGCCTGCTCCATGACGTGGTCGAGGACACCCTGACCACCCCCGAGAAGATCCGCGACAAGTTCGGCGAGGATGTGGCCCACATCGTCGAGGGCGTCACCAAGATCGGCGCCATCCCGTTCTCGTCGACCGAGGAGCGGCAGGCCGAGAACTTCCGCAAGATGCTGCTGGCGATGGTCGACGACATCCGCGTCATCCTCGTCAAGCTGGCCGACCGCCTGCACAACATGCGCACGCTGCAGCACATGGCCGACGACAAGCGCGCGCGCATCGCCCAGGAGACGCTCGACATCTACGCGCCGATTGCCAACCGGCTGGGCATGAGCCGCATCAAGAACGAGCTCGAGGAGCTGTCGTTCCGCTACCTCGAGCCGGCCGCCTTCGAGTCGCTGCGCGGCAAGGTCGAAGCCAAGCGCAAGCCCACCGAGGGCATGATCGAGCAGCTGACCGCCGACATCCGCGACAAGTTACGCGAGGCGCAGGTGCCGGTCATCAGCGTCGACGGCCGCGTCAAGCGCCTCTACAGCATCTGGCTCAAGCTCAAGGCCCAGAAGATCGATCTCGAACAGGTCTATGACTTCGTCGCCCTGCGCATCGTCACGCCGTCGGTAAAGGACTGTTACGCCGCGCTCGGCATCATTCACCAGACCTGGTCGCCGGTGCCGGGCCGCATCAAGGACTTCATTGCCATGCCGCGGCCCAACGGCTACCAGTCGCTGCACACCTCGGTGATCAGCGATCGCGGCTTCCCGTTCGAGGTGCAAATCCGGACCGAGGAAATGCACCGGCTGGCCGAGGAAGGCATTGCCGCGCACTGGAAGTACAAGGAAGGCCGGATCGGCGCCGGCCGCGACGAGCAGTACTTCCAGTGGCTGCGGCAGTTGCTCGAGTGGCAGCAGGAGGTCCGCGACCCGCAGGAGTTCCTGTCGAACCTCAAGATCGACCTCTACCCTGAAGAGGTCTATACCTTCACGCCGCGCGGCACGGTGAAGGTGCTGCCCAAGGGTTCGACGGCGATCGACTTCGCGTACTCGATCCACACCGACGTCGGCCACCAATGTGTCGGCGCCCGGGTCAACGGCCGCATGGTGCCGCTGCGCACCCGCCTCAAGAACGGCGACATCGTCGAGATCATCCGCAACGCGACGCACAAGCCAAGCCGCGACTGGCTGAACTTCGCCGTCACCTCGCGCGCCCGTAACAAGATCAAGCACCTGATCCAGGCCGAGGAAAAGGAGCGTGCCGTCGAGCTGGGCAAGCGCGTGTTCGACAAGGAGGCCCGCCGCTTCGGCCTGAACGGCGCGAAGCTGGTCGAAGGCGAGGCCATCCAGAAGATCCTCGCTGAGTTCGCGGCGGCCAAGCCCGAGGACCTGCTGGCCCAGATCGGCTACGGCAAGGTGTCGCCGCGCCTGGTGCTCGACAAGATCGTGCCGCAGGACGAGCTCAAGGAACAGGCGCCCGAGCATCCGGTCGTGTCCGCCGTCAAGCGCGTGCTCCGCACCGGCAGCGAGCCCGATCGCATCAAGGTGCGCGGCGCCGACGATGTGATGGTGTTCAGGGCGAAGTGCTGCAATCCGATCCGCGGCGAGCAGATCGTGGGCTACATCACGCGCGGCAAGGGCGTGTCGGTGCACTCGGCGAAGTGCCCGAACGTGGTCAACCTGATGTACGACCCCGAGCGCAAGATCGACGTGGAGTGGGACAAGGGCGCCGACATCGCGCCCTACACCGTGCGGCTGACGATCGAGGTCGAGGACCGCAAGGGCATGCTGGCCGAACTGAGCCAGCGGATCTCCGACATCAACACCAACATCACGAACATGGAGGCGCGCACCGGCGATCAGCGGGCGCGGATCGATGTCACCGTCGAGATCAAGGACATGAAGCACCTGGAGCAGGTGATCAAGTCCGTCCGCGGAATCAAGGGAGTGTTGAACGTGGAGCGGTCGTCGCCTATTCCAGAACGGCGATGACGTCGATTTCGACGCGCACGTCCCGCGGCAGCTTCACGACCTGGACCGTCGACCGCGCCGGGTACGGCGCGGTGAAGTAGCTGGCGTAGACGTCGTTCATGGCGGCGAATTCGCCGAGGTCGACCATGAAGACCGTGGTGCGGACCACGTGCGAAAAATCCGCACCGGCCGCCGCCAGCAACGCCTTGATGTTCTCCATCACGCGCCTGGCCTGTTCCGTGATGTCGCCCGCCACGATCTGGCCGGACACGGGATCGAGGGGAATCGATCCCGACAGGAACAGCATGTTGCCCACCTTCAGCGCCGGCGAGTAGGGCCCGATGGCCTTGGCCGCGCCGGCGGCCGTCACCAGCTCGCGCATTACGCGGCCTTGACGACCTTGCTCGAACGAATGCAGCGCGTGCAGACCTTCACACGCTTGGTGGCGCCATCGACGACCGCACGCACCGTCTGCAGGTTGGGCTCGAAGCGACGGGGACGGACGTTGTGGGCGTGAGAGACACGGCGGCCGACCACCGGACCCTTGCCACAGATTTCACAGCGCATTGCCATAACTAAGGCTCCTTGGAGAAACGCCTATCTTATCAGTACGGGGAACCTGTCGGCGGGGCGACAGCACTGTCGAGAACCAATGGGGCAATTCTTCGCTGAAGGGCGGGACAAGTCCGCGGGGTGGGGCGTTTTTGACACATTGGGGGTCGACCTGGGGAACCTGGGGCCTGTTCCGCCGAAGCTCGACGCGCGGAAGCAAGTGTAATTCTTGCCACAGTGGTTGGCACTGTGCTACCTTTTCCCGGTTTCTGGGTGTCCCCGATAAGTGACATGGGAGGGGAGAACCCAAACAGCAAGTCCGGCGTCTAATCAACAGTGAACGGTGTTCGGACTGCTGATATTCGAGTACGGCAGAGTCTTGTAAGTCTCTGTGAACAAACGCGATAGATATGGAAGACCGGGCCCGGGCCGGCCGTAAAGCAAGGCCGCGGCAGGCACATTCGAGCTCTCCGGTTCATACCCCCAGTCATCTTATCCATCGCTCATATCAGTAATCGGAAGTGCAAGTTCGGTCAGGTTCATAGGCATCACTCTTGCTTAGCAAACGCGCAAGAGCGGAGCAAATCATAGCTTCCCTCTAACCGGGGAAGATGGAAGGGAGCGGCTGAAGTCATGGCAGCCAAAGCAAAGAAGCGGAACGTCGCGGTCGCGGAAGCGGAAATGCCCACGGGGGCACGGTACGAAGACTTGAAGCGGATGCTCGTCGAGCGTCAGCGCGAGATCCTGAACGAAGTTCAGGGCAAGATTCGCGATGTCCGCGCCGAAGGTTCTGAAAAGGACCACGAGGTTCTCGATCCGGGTGAAACATCCGAGGTCGACATTCAGGAAGACATCGAATTCGCCCTCATCCAGATGAAGGCGGAGACGCTGAACAAGATCAACGAGGCGCTGTCGCGCCTTGACGAAGGCACCTACGGTCATTGCTTCGAGTGCGGTGAGGAAATCGCCCAGCCCCGGCTGCGCGCGTTGCCCTTCGCCGTCCGCTGCAAGGATTGCGAAGAAGCCCGCGAAATGGCCCAGCAGCGCGAACGCATCCAGGCGCGCCGCGGTTCATCCAGTCTCGGCTTCGACATGCGGGGCTAACACCCCGGCGTCCTAGAACAACAGG
>ERZ1292640.3179-Hain-H43-02um-R1-3179-length-12878-cov-9_pt1 | contig 12878 bp, 18 predicted proteins | sample MGYA00564404_ERZ1292640 | MGnify/ENA primary metagenome ERZ1292640 (study PRJEB36523, sample SAMEA6512636) | groundwater metagenome | collected 2019-01-08 | study: AquaDiva: Metagenomics assemblies of 32 groundwater samples
CACGATGGAGACGAGGCTCTGCAGCATGAGGACCTGGACGCGATAGCGGCCCATGTTCATGGGAGTTTGAAACAGTGGGAGTGTTGGATCTCTGCGGTCAGACACCAATTGTATAGCCTTTTGTCGTCACGGTGCGACGCACTCATTCGTTTGGGATCTGGCTGAAATGTGCAAGGTCTCAGGATAGTGCACTTACGTAGATCCGCAAGGATTTTCCATTTTCAGGCAGGCGGAATCTCTACGCATCTGTTGTATGGCGTCCGGCGCAATGGTGATGGTACGGAGGGGATCGACGGCGTCCCTAAGCGCGCAGTACTCGGTTCAGATTGCGCGCGGGCTTGGCCCTGTCAATGAGGTGCTAGTCCGGGCGACCACTCTCGGGCCGCCCAGACCGTCTGGCACTGCAGTGGCTTCGTCAATCGATTAGGGCGCAGGCGTCGATGGAGCTGGCGCTGTTTTATCTTCACAGGACTTCTTCACGGCTGCAAAAAAGTCGTTATAGAATTGGGGGCTGCGAACGGTATCACGTTCAACGACTACCGTCGTATATTCCGTCCCGGTCGGAAAGAGGGGAACAATCCAGAGCAGGTGCCACCAGGTGTAGGATTTTTTATGGAGTTCGGTGGTCTGGTTCGCCGCAATCATGACACGGGTGAGCTGGTCGGTGGAAGGGAGTAACGTGATGGTCGCGGTGACCGTGTGGGACAGGTCCGTATCGTCTTTGGATCGCATCTCCCGATTCGCCAGAATAATTCGACTTTTCTGGTCTGCTTGCTGGATGAGGAAGCCTTGCTGCGAGAGGACCTCGAGAACGCCTCCCCATGTTTTGTCCATCGGAGCGGAAATCGATTCCGAATTGCCTTTGACCTGCTGGCTTGCTGAAAATGCTCCTTCATAATGTGCCGGTTCTGAACTGCAGCCCATAACCAGTAAAACGAAAAGCAGTGAAGTCCATCGGCTTCCCTGTAATAGACGGCATACATACCGTTGCGTGGTCACGTCCTTCATCGAGTCCTCCTAGATAAATTTACCGGTGAGCTTCTCGCATTCAAGACTCCTGGGCCTTGAGGCGTTTTTCCTGCTTCGCCTTGCACCTCTTGCCAATATGTCAGACTATCTTTTCGGAACGGTCCGGCCTTCTTCGAGATCTTGGAGGTCGGCCCAGGCAGTGAGGTCGGTGCGGGAGGGGTCGATGGCGTCTCTGAGTGTGTTGAAGTAGTCCTGTTTCTCTGGCGTGCTGGGTCCGCGAGTCAGCATCGCCCGATTCCATGCCTCCAGCTCGGCTTGGGGATGGGCTTTGGCCGTCCGGATGAACCAGCTCACCACGGCTTCGTCTGAGGGATTGGCTTTGACTGCGGCAGTGAACTGCTCGGCCGTGATGCCGGCGAATTCCATGAGCCGGTCATCCATGGGGCAGGGATAGATGTATTCGCCTTCGGTGCCGCCCAGCACAGCGCGGCACTTGTCGATCATCCGCGCCAGATGGACGTAGCCTTCCAGCTGGAAGTTCATGCTGCGGGGAAATGAGGTTCGAAGGTCCATGCTGGATGTTGAAAAAGCCCGCCAGCTTCGTTCTCGACTCATCAAAATCCTCAACGTACCCCCAAAGGGGTACGCCTCCGGTTTCGACTCGCCTGCGGCCTCGCTGGACGGCCTGTTTGACCATCCAGCAGGCAGCGATCTAGTGGACAGGCTTTCGTATCTTTCTTGTTAGACCAACTTGTGATTCTTGAACGTCAGGTTCTTCACGACGACTTCGCCGTTTTCGTAGGAAATGTTCCGGCGGGTGGCCGGGAGATCCGCTGTTCCGATCCGGACGTAGGTGTCGGTGATGCTTTCCGCGTTGGTCAGCTTCCCGTCGGTGGGGGAGTAGTAGTACACGCTGTACTTGGTCGTCAGGTTCTTCTGGTCCTGGGTGACGGCGCTTTCTTCCACGTTGATCGTGAAGGCAAAAGGCGTCATGCCGGGATGGGCCATCTTGCGGTTGATCTGGGTGATGCGGTTGTCCTTGAGGCGGTAGAACGAGTTCGATCCGTGGATGATCAGTTTCGTGCCGAAGGGATGGCCGTCCTCTTCCATGGTCAAAGAGTACTTGCCATCCGATTCTTCGAAGCTTCTTGGGCCGCGGTGCACCGCGATCATGCCGAGCTGTTCCTGCGCCCACTTCTGCACGTCGGCATCGCCCAGCTGGACCGAAACTTCACGAGGGCCCTTCACCATGATCGGTCCGCTAGTTTCCTTGCCGTTCACGTTGACGGTCAGGTCGGCCGTGAATCCCTTGAAGTCTTTTTCCCAGCGCGCGGTTTTCTCGAAGGCCTGGCGAAGCATTTCGCGGGCTTTGGGGTCATCGGCGACGGTCGGCGCATTCGGCTTCTGATGTTCCATGGGGGTCTCCTTAGTGATTCAAAATAAGATGCGTATTATACGCTTCGGGGAAAACTAGCCACAAGCGCTCTCATGCTGCGATAGGCGGCTTGGCGTGACAGGCGCGAGGCGCAAACCCTGGTTTCGCAGGCCTCGCTCCTCCCGCGCCTCGTTCCCGCTTGGGGCTAGAAGATCTGGAAGAAATTGAGCATTTCCGCTATACTGCGCCGCGCGGGGGCTTTATTCCCACGTAGAACGAAAGGATGGCTATGGAACGACGGGCTGCTTCCCATACCGAAGAAGAAGAGATGAACCATCGCCGCAAGCTGCTGAATGCCGCGAAACGAGGCGATCAGAAGGCCATTGGCAAGCTTCTTGAGCTCTATCAAGTGCGGATCCATAGTGGCGATATGGTTCAGAAGCTGAATAAAACCTCTGCCACACACAAACTTCAGGCACAGCTCGCTGAAGGGAAGCCAGTGAAGGGCGGGGGAGGAAGCCACGGCAAAAAGACTGCGCCTGCGAAGCCTGCTCCGGCGAAACCAGTAGCGGCGAAGCCGGCTCCAGCGAAAGCGGCGCCAGCGAAGGCCACAGCGAAACCGAAGGCCACGCCGAAAGTTGCGCCGAAGGCGAAACCAGCGAAAGCCGCAGCAAAGAAACACAAGAAGTAGCAGACTGCACTATTGGACGGCTACCCGGAGTCCCCCTCCCGCCAGTTTGGCGGCGATTTCTTCCGCTTGTTCCAACGCCCCAGAAAACACGATGGCTTCCCCATCATGGTCGATCTTCCAGGCCAGCTCGAAAGCTTTCGAGCTGGTCATGCCTGGAATGTATTGGCAAAAGAGGGCCACCACTTGTTGGTAGGTATGGCACTCGCAGTTGAACACGATCACACGGGCGTCAAGTCCAATATCTGTGCCGGTGCTGGCGATCTCTGTGGGAATTGGGGGTGCGAGGGGAGTCTTGATACCTGCCATAGGGGGGAATTCTAGCAGAATTTGCCCCGACTTTAATATCCGGTGCGCACGAGCAGATGGTTGGTGCTCGGCCAGTTCTCTCGAGCGCAGGATTGCGCATAGAGGGCGAAGTGGGCGGGGGAGTCTGTGACCGGTTGAAGCTGCTGCACCAATGCCAGGGTCTGCGTATAGACGAGTGCGGCGGATGTCTTCACCAGGGCCAGCCCATACTCAAAGTGATAGCCCTCTTCAAGCGTCACGTTACTCCTGCATAAGCCTCTGACCTTCGCGAGATCATAGTCCTCTTGTCTGAACGAATCGTCCATGAGCTGGAGGAGTGCTGCAGGGCCTGGCACGAGACTGTCGCCGATGCGAAGGCTGTGGGAGGGTTCGAAGAGTCCCCGTTGGAGCCGACGGTCCTGGCGGAACGCGCTGTGAAAGCAGGCGCGCCAGAGGGGATCGCGAAGGTCGCGATCGACGACGGCTGCGACTGTCGGTGACAGAGGTCCACTCACATCGTGCCCTTGCCGGAGCCGCCCTGACTCGACGAGGTCCGGGAAGCTCATGCCCATCCGGTCTTGGAACGCCGTCATTCCGGACATGGGGGTCAATTGGAGCGCCATGAAGTCGCGAAAGTGGATAGTCGCAAAGCGAGTCAGGAGCCGCGCCAGGGTCTCCGGATGGCAGAGATGAAAGGGGTAGAACAGTGCGTGAGGGGCTCGGCGTCGATTTATCGACAAAGTCTCACCGTCATGTTAGGTTTTGCGCGTGCAATATCTCTTCACGTCCTGGCTTGATTTCCTGCTCATTTTCGTCCCGGTGACGGTCACGCTTGAGGTCCTTCGAGCCGACCCACTGCTGGTTTTTGTGTCGGCAGGCCTTGCCATTATCCCCCTGGCCGGCTTGTTGGGGCGAGCCACTGAACATTTGACGACCCATGTCGGTGCCGGCATCGGTGCGCTGCTCAATGCCTCGCTGGGCAATGCCGCGGAATTGATTATCGCACTGGTGGCTCTCCGAGAAGGCCTGCACGATGTCGTCAAAGCCTCGCTGACCGGCTCGATCCTGGGCAATATTTTACTCGTGCTCGGGGTTTCTATGTTTGCCGGTGGGATGAAGTACGAGCGGCAGAAGTTTAATCAGACCGCTGCCGGAATGGGCGCCAGTCTTTTGCTCTTGGCTGCCGTGGGGCTCATCATTCCGGCTCTGTTTCATTACACCGCTTCCGATCGAGATGTCGCGATCGAACGAGAGCTGAGTTTTGAAATTGCAGTCGTGCTGTTCATTATTTATGTGCTGAGCCTCATGTTTTCCTTAAAGACGCACCGCCATCTGTTTGCGGGGGAGGCTCATGATGCCTCGGACCTCGGAGAACAACCATGGACTCGTGGCGCCTCGATTGCGGTGCTCGCCGTCGTGACCTGTCTCGTGGCCCTGATGAGCGAGATGTTAGTCGGTGCGTTGGAGCCGGCTGCGCATCAACTTGGGCTCACACAAGTCTTTGTCGGCGTCATTCTGGTGGCCCTTGTGGGTAATGCGGCCGAACATTCCACCGCGGTGATGGTGGCGTTGAAAAACAAAATGGACTTGGCCTATGGGATTGCCGTGGGGTCCAGCCTGCAGATTGCGTTGCTCGTTGCCCCACTGCTCGTTTTTGCCAGCTATCTGTTCGGGACGCCCTTGGATCTGATCTTCACGCCGTTCGAGGTGGCGGCGGTGACGATCTCGGTCCTGATCGTGGGATTCGTGGCGATGGACGGAGAGTCGCACTGGCTGGAAGGCGTGATGCTGGTCGGCGTCTATTTGATGCTGGCCATCGCCTTTTTCTTCCTGCCCGCCTGACAGGATGCTGAAAAAGCCCGCCAGCTTCGTTCTCACCTCGAAAGCATCCTCAACGTAGCCCAGAGGCGACGCCTCCGGTGCTTTCGTCGGCTGTGGCCTTGCTGGACGGTCTTTTTGAGCATCCTTCGAGAGAAGCCAGGTACTAGACACGAGAGCCTGGCAAATCAGACTCGTGCGGCTATCCGCGTCAGACTTTATCCATGTCGATGACTTCCGTGGCTTCCCACAGATTTTTCAGTTCCGCATCTGCCAGGTCCTTTACCCGATCCTCTTCCGTCTCTTCGCCGAAAGGAACCACTTTAGTCGGCAGGGCAGTCTCTTTCTCAGAGGCAGCAGCGACCGCTTCTGGCAGTGGCTGTCTTTTTCGCTTCTTGGCGGGATCCATATTGACTGGCATGGCACCTCCGACGTGATCTGGCTTTAGTTTCCATCCGGCCTGGGGATAAAGTCAATGGAGCTGGCAGGATGCGGCCCATGTCCGGCAGCGGCCATGGGCCGCGGCGCATGAAACGCGAGAGTTGCGAGAAAGGCGCGATCCGAGGTTCGAAGTTCTGAGTTCGAAGTTCCAAAGACATCGAACTTCGAACATCGAACCACCGATCGTCCCGCCAGTCCCGCGCGTCTCTCGCGGCAGTCCTAGTACAGCTGGCTGGCGATGGTGTCGGCTTGAAGGAGGCCTTTTGCCGAGAGTCTGCTGCGCCCTCCGTCCTCTTCGATCAACTGCTGCGCGAGCAACTGGGCTGTGACTGTCTCATGCCCGTAGTTTGCTGCATGCTGATGCAGGTGCTGTGAGGGGATGCCTTGAATGAGCCGTAACCCGAAAATCACGGCATCGCGGAGCTGTTCTTCCTCCGAAAGTGTGGCGCGGTCTTCGATGGGAAGGTTCTGTGCCGCGAGGGCTACGTCATAGGCCGTAAGGTCTGCGACGTTGCCGAATCTGGTTCCGCCCAGATAGGATTGGGCGCTCGGACCGAAGCCCAGGTATTCGCCGTTGGTCCAATAGAGCAGATTGTGCCGGCAGGCATAGCCGGGCTTGGCATAGTTTGACACTTCGTACCGTTCATAGCCTGCGTCGGCCAGTATCCGTTGCGCTGCCTCGTCCATTTCAATCTGAAGCCCTTCGTCCAGCGCCGGACTGCGGTGGCGTTGGATGTTGGAAGCAAGCTTGGTCTCCTGTTCGACTGTGAGGGCATAACAAGAAAGGTGTGTGGGAACCAGTGCTAGACAGTTGGCCAGCGTCCGTTGCCAGCTTTCCAAACTTTGGCCTGGGAGCCCATACATTAAATCAAGATTGATGTTGGTAAAGCCTGCAGCTCTGGCTTGAGTCATGGCCAGGACGGTCTCATGAACAGCGCCGGGCCGCCCGATCCTGGTCAGATCGCCATCCTCCATCGATTCTGCGCCGAAGCTCATGCGGGTGACACCGGCCTGACAGAGTTGCGCGAGATCCTGCTCGGAGATCGTGGAGGGGTGGGCTTCAACGGTGATTTCACAGTCTGGGGCGAGGGTGAGCTGGCTGCGAATCTCGGATAGGATCGCGACAAGTTGCGTCGTGGCCAGGACTGTCGGCGTACCGCCACCAAGATAGACCGACTGGATGGGACGGCCTGTGGTGACATGGCGCTGCGCCGATAGCTCAATCTCATGGATGAGGGATCGGACAAAGGTCTCGGCGCGGCCCTCTCGATGGATTTCCAGGTAGAAGGCGCAGAAATCGCAACGTTGCCGGCAGAAGGGGATGTGGAGGTACAGGCCGAGAGGAGGCGTGATCACGGCAGCGTGAATCCTTGCGGCTTGGGGATGTCCTGCGAAAAGTCCCGCGCGAGGACGATTTCAATTTCATCGGAAGGGGATTTTCCGCGATTGCGTATGTGGGCTTGCCAGGACTTGTGTTGGCGCAATGATTCGAAGACCACCTTGAGCAGATCCGCTTTGATCTTCGTTTCCCATTCCCGCACCCAGGCCTGGTTCTCCTCTTCGCCGTCATAGTCGTCTGGGAAGGAGGCTTCCAGGCTGAATCGCAGGGTGAAGGTTTTTTCTTCTTGGTACATACGTCGCCCCACAGATTGCGAACTGGCCGGTCCGATCTTATAATGCTCGGTACAATAAGGAGTACGATCTATGCCTATCTTCGAATATGTCTGTGGAGAATGTAAACATCGTTTTGAGCTGTTGGTCTATGGCTCCACGCAAGCAGCCTGTCCGAAATGCCAAGCCACGAAGCTGGAGAAACAAATCTCCGGATTCGGGGTGGGCGGCACGGATGGCTGGGTGCTGCCCGGCAACGGGGGCGGTTCCTGCGGCAGTTGCGGTGATCCGCGCGGCCCCGGTTCCTGTTCCACCAATTGATCATGGAATCAGGTGAGCAGATCCTCCAGCGCGCGATTGCCACGATCTCCCAGTCCGATCCGATCACCAAACTGCTTGAGCAGGTGAAACTCGGACGGATGAAACCGACCGATGCAGGACTGAAAGCCGTGACCGGCTCCTGGCTCGGCACCTATCGGAAAATCATTGAGTCTGCCGGCCTCACCAAACAGGCCCTGCGCCGTATCGACCCCAATCCTCGCCTGGCCCTCTTGATCGAATGTGGCGTGTTGACGGAGGAGCAGCAGGATGTTGCGGCCCTGCGCACGAGTTTCGATCGGGCCGTCGCAACCGCAACGGAGTGATCTCCTTCCATGAGAGCCCTCTGGTTCATGGCCATTCTGTTCCTGATCGTCGGATCGGTCGGGAACGGAAGGGCTGAAGAGATCATCGGGACGAAACCTCTTCTGGCGATTACGCGCCACGACCTTGCGATGATTCTGCCATCCGATTACCGGATCCTGGCCGATTCCCCTTCGATGGAACAGTTTCTTGATGCGCTGGATGGGGCCCCGCCGGACTGGAGCCAGGTCTACGGCCAAGGCCATCACGATCCCGGACATGACGAACGATTGTTTGCATTGAACCGGGAGCGGGATGCGAAGCGGGCAGGGCAGGAGGCGCTTAAGTGGACGGTGGCCTTTTTCTGGTCAGGCGAACTGTCCCGCTATGAGCCGGCGGTCGGCGGGTTCAGCATCGTCATGGGGCCGATCTTCACCCCCACCAGGTGGGGCCTGGTCCGATTCAAAGCCGAAGACCTTCCTGGCAACCTGTTCGCGGTCCCCGAGGCTAGTCAGCTGGAGAGCCTGCGTCGACAGGTATCGGCTGGTCAGACAATCAACATTGAGATCGTCATGATCGGGAAGCTCATGCCCGAGGAGTCGCTGGTCTATGACTTCTCCCACGAGGAAGAAGGTCGCGGGCTCATCATGCCGGTGGTGAGGATCGAACGGGTGGAGTATTTGCTGGCGCGGTGATGCCACAGGACAGCCGAGCGAGAATGGCGGGACGGGCGAGAGTGGCAACGGTTCGCGGTTCGAAGTTCGAGGTCTGCGGAACTTCGAACTCAGAACTTCGAACCTCGAATCGCGCTTTTCTCGCATGTCATGCCGCCTGGCCGCTGGCGGTTTTTTTCAGGAGCTTGCTAGAAGGCGTCCATGGCGCAGCGAAAGCCGGTGCCGCTGGGGCGGCTGTTCATGAGGCCCCAGTCCCGGTCGCTTACGCGAAGACTGATCGCTGGTTTGAGCCAGGACCCGCCGCGCATCCCTTTGATCGCCCCGCGAGGAGGTCCTTGAGGGTCTGAGAGGGGAGCCTCTTTATAGTAGTTCGGGTTGTACCAGTCCTGCACCCACTCCGCGACGTTGCCTGCCATGTCATGGAGTCCGTAGGGGCTGATGCCTTCCGGGAAGCTGCCGACCGGTAGGGTGAGCACTTCTCCCTTCAGGCCCTTTGCTTTCGCAATCTGCGCTCCCGCTCCCTTAATCCAGAAGGATTCCCAGTCCGCTCCGCTCTGAAAGTCGATGGTGCGTCCCGCCCAATAGCTGGCGCTGTTGGCTTTCGTCATGTCCCAGTCGTTGCCCCAGGGATAGAGACGGCCATCGGTTCCGCGGGCGGCCTTCTCCCATTCCGCTTCGGTCGGCAAACGTTTGCCGGCCCAGGAACAATAGGCCACGGCATCGTCCCAGCTCACATTCACGACGGGATGGTTGCCGATGCCGGAGATCGGGACGTTGGATTCCCACAGGGTCGATGCGGGGTTGGCGTTTGCCGGCGCGCGATGGCCGGTTGCCAGGACGAATCGTGCATAGGCATCATTTGTGACTTCGTCACGGTCGATCCAGAATGGGGAGAGAGAGATGAGGCGCTGTGGCTGTTCGTCGGGAAGGCCATCGCTGCCTGCCGGATTCCCCATCAGGAATTCCCCGGCAGGAATCAGCGTCATGCTATCGGGGGCAGGGAAGCTGAGGGCCAATGGATGGCCGATTGTCAGAACGCCGAGCAGGAACGCGAGAGCGATCGACCGGTTCACAGGGCGGTTTTGGTCACTCCACAGGCCTTGGCGATGGCGTCGCGATAGGCCTGCCAGAGGGTCAGGCATTTCTTGAGGCAGCCCAGGACGGCCTGTTGCTGCGGACGGGTCGTCGCGTAGTTCACCACCATTGCATAGGCATCGTGGCGGTGCCCCGCTTCGACCAGCTGGTGCGCGCGAATCAGATCCATCGCATCGGGGGAGAGACCGTGGTATTTCACCAGCGGGTGACATTGGACGATCGCTTCGATTTCCTCGGCGGTCTTGGGCTTGGAGGGATCGGCAATTTCCGCGCGATCCTTGACGCTGCCTTCGACGAAGATGGTCAGGGCTGCGGCTCCGACCACCCAGTCCCGGTGGTTCGAGACTTTGTCCAGCCAGGCGCGGTAGCGCTTGCTGGCAGGCAGGAGGCGCACCTTGTCAAAGTCGCGCGCCGGCAATCCGAGGCCTGCCATCATGGTCAGGAACAGTTCAGGGTGCGACTTGCCTAGCGAGAGCCCGCCTGTGTCTTCTTCGTAAATATTATCGGCCAGCATCCGGCGGACCGGGGCCGGAGGATTCTGTCCGTGAACGCGAGCCAGGAACACGGGAAAGTCGCGCACATAGACGCCGTATTCCTGTTGGAAGTGGCGCTTGAGTTGATCGACGGTGACCGTGCCATCGGCGAATACCGGCCAGGCCCAATGGTGTTTGCGATCCATGAGGCGCAAGATTTCTTCTCGGAGTCGGCTTTTCGTCAGGGGGCGAGTCATGTCTGTTGCCTTCCTGCTGAGGGGGTCGTTACAATTCGATGACGCGGAGGTCCTTCAATGCAACACGTGACGATCCAAAATCCTGAAGATATTCTGACGATGCTGGCCGAGGTATCCCTGCAAGGGGCCGGCTTCGTCACCGACTGCCTCCTCGACTATGTGTTGGAAGAAGGCTTCACGGAGCCGATTTTTCTCAACGCCAGCGGGGAAGATCCTGATGCCTCGTACAAAGGCGAATCACCTGCCTGGGCAGTGTACCAGATTCGAGAATGGAAACGGGTGTTAACCATCTCGGGCGGCCCGGGAAAACTGCGCCGCGTGCAAATTACGGAAACTCCGTAGCCCGCCGTTTCATTCGTCGCTAGCTTCGCGGTTTCGGACTATGCGGATTGGACGGGGTCTGAGTAGGCAGCCGTTCGCCAGAGCCCTGGAACCATCCACCGATGAGGCGGCCTTCTTCAAAGTACAGGTAGCGGTGCTTGAGGACTGCCGCGTTTTCCCAATCTTCAAAAATCCATTCCTCGCGCCGGAGGCCTTCTTTGGTGAAGGTCGTGTTGATCGTTTGCGGTCCACCCCACGCCTGTAACACCTGCTCCTTCGACATGCCGACCATGACGCGATGTTCCGCAATATGTTTTTGAAAGTCAGGGTCTTTGAGCTGCGCGACCAGCGGCCAGATGACGATGAGGAGCAGAAAGAGCCCCAGCCCTGCGTAGATAATGAGCCGAACCGGGCGTCGGCAGAGGAAGGGGGTCGGTTCCGTGAGATCAGTTGAAACAGTGTTCATGGGTTCTTGAGTCGCAACAGTGGATGGATGTGTGACGGGGTGCATCGTAGCAATGTGACTCGAAGAGAGTCAAGAAAACGAGGTGGTTTGCCCTGTCGAATCGATGAAATGGCACGGTCGCTCCAGCGAGCGAGTTACTCGGCGTACTTGGGCAAGGGAATCTTTTTAGTGGCGGGCGAGGGCGGCGTTAGTGGGCGCTGGAAAAATTCCCGCGAGTAGGGATTGAGGATCGGGTCATGGGTATGTTTTTGGCGCTGTGTCACCAGGTCGATGCTTTGGGCGCTGATTTCCATCCGATCGATGAGCGACTTGGCCGTGAGCGGGTCCGGCAATCCTTGCAACGAAAAGAGCTGGTAGGCCAGGGTCCAGGCCCGTTTGTCCTTGGTGGCCTCTTTCACGATAAAGCGAGCCTGGGGGGATGGGGCGCCTTTGAACAAGAGCACCCAGATATTCGACCGGAATGAGGAGGCCGTCGGATCTTCCGAGGGGTGAAACTCCGGAACGAGAGAGGGGATTTGGGAGAGGGGAACGGAGGGAGAGAATTCAATGTCGACGAGGCGAACGAATAACGGGCGATTCTCGTTGGCATCGTTAGGATCGGCTGTGTAACTGAACGAGTAGCGGATCTCGATGCCGTCGCGTTTAAAGGTATAGACGTCTTCGCCGTTTTCCGGCGAGACGAGCTTCCGGAAATACTTTTCCCAGTCGGTGATGGCGTAGTAGGTGAAGACGCGCAGGGCGGACTTGCGATCGCGCACCGCCTGCGGCATGCCGAGTGTGTGATGGAGCTCTGTTTGCGTTAGCCCGAGGTACCCGTCCTCGAAATAGGGGGCTGCGAGGACTGTCTCCGGATGAAACCAGGCGGCAGTCGATAGAGTAAGCAGGAATGAGACGATGATCGTGGGGGTAGAAAGATGCAGGAGCACAGGTTCTCTCCAGCTGGTGCCGGCATCGTATCGGCGGCTCTTCCCCCTGTCAAGGTACGGAGATCGGATTGCTTGCCGGTGCAAGACTCGTCAGTTATGATGGCCCGGCTTTCTTTACCATCCAGTACATTCGATTGCGGAGACTAGACGTATGAGTGGTTCGTTAGACGCGTTCTTGCAACAACGGATTCTCGTCCTCGACGGGGCCATGGGCACCATGATCCAGCGGCGGAAGCTGGACGAGGCGGCGTTTCGAGGCGAGCGGTTCAAAGACTGCAAGAAGGATCAACAGGGGCACAACGATCTCTTGAACCTCACCCAGCCTGCCATCATCGAGGAGATTCATCGCCAGTACTTCGAGGCAGGCGCTGATATCGTGGAGACGAACACGTTCAACGCGCAAGCCATTTCCCTGGCCGACTATGGGATGGAGTCCCTGGCCTACGAACTTGCAAAAGCCGGAGGCGAATGTGCCAAACGCGCGGCACAGCAGGTCATGGCTGCAGTTCCTGGCCGGTCCTGCTTTGTGGCGGGGGCGATCGGACCGACCACGAAGACCTCGTCCATTTCCACCGATGTCAATAGTTCCGGCGCGCGCGGCACCACCTACGATGAGCTGGTGACGGCCTACTACGAGCAGGTCCGTGGCTTGGTGGACGGAGGCGTCGATATTTTATTGGTCGAAACGATTTTCGATACGCTCAATGCGAAGGCCGCTTTTTTCGCTATCGACAAGTTCTTCGAGGATCGCAAACTCAAGCTTCCCATCATGGCTTCGGTGACGTTCATCCAGGCCGGCAGCAATCGCGGGGTGACGGGCCAAACGATCGAAGCCTTCTGGAATTCCATTTCCCA
>ERZ1292640.3180-Hain-H43-02um-R1-3180-length-12875-cov-4_pt1 | contig 12875 bp, 11 predicted proteins | sample MGYA00564404_ERZ1292640 | MGnify/ENA primary metagenome ERZ1292640 (study PRJEB36523, sample SAMEA6512636) | groundwater metagenome | collected 2019-01-08 | study: AquaDiva: Metagenomics assemblies of 32 groundwater samples
GCCGTCGCGGATCACGCTCGTGCCGCGCTCGATGATCCCGCGCGTCACCGGGAAGATGCGCGCGTTGGTCAGGACCCAGGTGCCGTCCTGAGCCGCGGCGGGTCCGGCGAGGAGCGCGAGCGCCGCGAGGGCGAGGGATCCGGTTCGTGACACCGTGGCACGCCGCATGAGGTCACTCCGGTGGGATGAGGAGCCCGGCCAGAGTACGCCCCCCGTCAGGCCGCGTCAAGACAGGCGCCGGGCACCCCCTCCTTGCAGAGCGTAGCCGCACTGGTACGTTACCTGCGCTTGGTATGAGCGACCCGCTTCTCACCCTTCGCGAGTACGCGAAGCTCGCCCCCTGGAACATCCGCGACCTCGCCGCACTCGCCGGGGCGGTGCTGGACGCGTCCGGCGTCACGCCGATCAACGCCGCGGCACAGAGTCGGCCGTCCGATCGCACCATCCGCTTCTACGTCGCGCGCCAGCTGTTGAGCCCGCCCGAGGGGCGCGGCACCGCCGCGACGTACGGCTATCGCCACCTCCTCCAGCTCTTCGCCATCAAGCTCCGCCAGATGGAGGGCGCGACGCTCACGAGCATCACCCGTGAGCTCGCGGAGTCGCCGGGTGACGTGCTCGAGAAGCGTGTCGCGACGGCGCTGGGCAATGTGCCCGCGCTCGACGAGCTGAACCTCCAGCCCCGCGTCGCGCCGCGCGGCCGCGTGCGCCGCGCCTTCCAGCAGTGGGCGCTGGCCGGCAACGGTCGCGCGCCGCACGCCGATGCCCCGACCGTCGACGGAGCCCCCGGCGCGTGGTATCGCATCGGCCTCGGCGAGGGCGTGGAGCTCGACGTCCGCACCGACCACCCGGCGGCGCGCAACGGGGCGCAGCGACAGCGGCTCGCCGTCGCCGTCGCGCGGGCTGTCCGCGGCATAGCCGAGGAGCCCGCGCCGTAGAGTGACGCGCGTCCGCTGGCGCTTCCCGCTCCTGCTCTCCGCGTGCGTCGTCCTCGGACAGCTCCTCAGGCTTCCACCGCTCGTTGACGTCGCCGCCGGCAGCACCCCGGCGGACGTGCGGCTCGTCTATCCGCTCGCCCATGTCGTCTTCGCGCCCTTCACGCTCCTCGCCGACTGGCTGAACGGCAGCCCCGCGCGGGACCTCCGGGCGGCCGCGGCGTGGGCGGTCGCCGCGTTCCTGCTGGTGCGGATCGTCCGCCGGCGCCGGGCGCCGCAGGGCGCGCGGGCCGGTGCGCTGCGCGAGGGGCTGGCCGCGCTGGCGTTCCTCGCGGCGCTCGCGGCGTTCCTGGCCTGGGGCGCGCTGCTGCCGCGGCCGATCCCCCGGCGCGGCGCCGCCGGCGCCGACGCGCTCGTCTTCGACGTCCACTCGCACACCGCCGCCACCCCCGCCGGCCGCCGCGGCTTCGACGCCGCGGCGAACGCGGCGTGGCACGGGCGCGCCGGGTTCGACGCCGCCTTCGTCACGGACCACAACACCACCGCGGCAATCCGCGCCTGGCTCGCCGCTGCCCCGCGCGACGCGCCTCCCCGGCTGCTGCCCGGCGTCGAGTTGTCGCTCAGCGGGCTCCACCTGCTGGCGCTGGGCAGCGCGCGCGACGTGCCCACTGTGCCGTACCGCAGCGCCTGGGACGCGACCGGGCGACTCGTGCGCGCTCTCGCCGCGGGCCGGGCACCCGGCGACGGGGCGACCGAGACCGGTCCCGATGCGGGCATCGGCCGGAACCCCCGACCCTTCCTCGTCGCGAGCCTCCCCGAGTACTGGCAGCACCACTGGGGCCCGGATGTCGACACCCTGGTCGCGTGGGGCGTGGCCGGCTTCGAGGTCTGGACCAGCTCGCCGCGGGCGATGGACTTCCCGCCCGCACTGCGGCGCGCGGTCGTCGCGCGGTGCCGACGCGACGGGCTGGCGATGTTCGGCGCGGCCGACATGCACGGCCTGGGCTACTCGGCGTCGGTGTGGAACGTGGCGCGGGTGCCGGGATGGAAGGCGATGGACGCCGCGACGCTCAGCGCGGCGCTGCTCGAACGCTTCCGCCGCGAAGGGGCGGCGGCCAGTCAGGTGGTGGCGATGCGGCGCTGGCTGCCCGAGACGGCGGTCGCCGCCGTGGCCGCCGTCCCCGTGAACCTCGGGCTCCTGCTGCGGACCGCGACGCCGGCCCACGGCGCCGCCCTCCTCGCGTGGATCGGGCTGCCCGCTCTCCTCGTCGGCGTCCGCAGGCGCTCGCCCAGCCTCTGAGTTCCCCGGGGTAGGATCCGCACCGCGCACCGGTCGCCCTTGCCAGCGGGCGCCGCGCATCGCACATTCGCCGCAACCTTCCCAGGACCTCCGCCCATGCAGTGGTTCCTTCTGATCCTCGTGGTCGTCGTCGTGCTGTGGGTCATCGGCGCGTACAACGGTCTCATCGCCCTCAAGAACCAGACGGTCAACGCCTGGAAGCAGATCGACGTGCAGCTCAAGCGGCGGCACGACCTCATCCCCAACCTCGTCAGCACCGTCAAGGGTTCGATGGAGTTCGAGAAGGAGACCTTGCAGGCGGTGATCGACGCCCGCTCGAAGGCGATGGCGGGCGGCGGCGGGGTGAAGGAGACGGCCGCGACCGAGGGCGCCCTGAGCGGCGCGCTCGGCAAGCTCTTCGTCGTGATGGAGCAGTATCCCGACCTGAAGTCGTCGCAGAACGTGCGCGACCTGCAGGAGGAGCTGTCCTCCACCGAGAACAAGATCGCGTTCGCGCGCCAGCTCTACAACGACGTGGCGACGAAGTACAACACGAAGCAGCAGCAGTTCCCGACCAACCTCGTCGCCGGGCTCGCCAAGGCGCAGGTCGCCGAGCTGTGGGAGATCGAGGATCAGGCGGAGCGCGCCGTGCCGCAGGTGGACCTCTCGCTGAAGCCCAAGCCGTCGGCGTGAGCGAGACGGAGAACCTCTTCGAACAGCAGGCGAAGAACCGCCGGCAGACGGCGGTCTGGGTCGTGTGCTTCGTGCTGTTCTTCGCCTGGCTCGGCTTCGGCGGGGACGCCGCGCTCTACTTCGGGTCCATCGACGCCTACGGCCAGGCGCACTACACCGTGCCGTGGATGGGGATCATCGTCACCGCCATCGCGGCCGTCCTCGTCTGGAACTCGTGGCGCCGCGGGCCCAAGCAGGTCCTCTGGTCGGCCGGCGCCGCCGAGCTCGTCAATCCGCAGAGCTTCGAGGAGAAACAGCTCGTCAACGTCGTGGAGGAGATGGCGGTCGCGGCCGGACTGCCGCGGCCGAAGGTCTATCTCGTCAACGACCCGGACCCCAACGCCTTCGCCACGGGCCACGGGCCGGAGACGGCCTCCATCGCGGTGACGACCGGCCTCGTCCAGACGCTCAGCCGCGAGGAGCTGCAGGGGGTCGTCGGCCACGAGATGGCGCACATCCGCAACCTCGACGTCCGCCTGATGACGACGATCGCCGCGCTGATCGGCGTCATCGTCGTCCTGTCCGACGGGATGGGGCGCATGTTCCGCGGGGGCGGAGGGCGGGGCGTCGGCGCGCTGGTGGGCGGCCGCGGCCGGAAGGGCGGCGGCGCGGGGATGATCGCCCTGGTCATCCTCGTCCTGTGGCTCATCACGCTCATCCTCGCCCCGCTCATCACGCGGCTGATGGCGATGGCGGTCTCGCGGAACAGGGAGTACCTCGCCGACGCCACGGCGGCCGAGTTGACGCGCAACCCGGGGGCCCTCGCGTCGGCACTCGAGAAGATCGAGTCCGCGGAGGCGCCCACCACCTCCATCAAGCGCGGCACGGCACACCTCTGCATCGCCGACCCGCTCGGACGGAAGGCCAACCTCAAGGAAGGCCGCCTCGCCGACCTCTTCGGCACGCACCCGCCGATGCCGAAGCGCGTCATCCGGCTCAAGGGGATGGCGTTCCAGCAGGCCAAGACCGCCGCGACTCTGCCGACCGCCTAGCGCGCGGCTCCCGGCGATGCGCGCACTGTCCGTGAATCCCCGCCCCGCGGCGGTCTCAAGGCCGATCCGCCTCACGCCGCTCCTCGCGCTGAGCGTGCTGCTCGGCGCCGGCGCGTCCCGCGCGCTGGCCCAGCAGTGCCCGGACGGCACGCCCCCGCCCTGCGCCGCGCGGGCGGCCCGGCCCGTCCCGGCCGCCCCGACGAGCGTCGCCGTGCTGGCGTTCCGCAACCTTTCGCGTGACAGCGGCGAGGCGTACCTCGCCGACGGACTCACGGAGGAGGTCACCTCCCGCCTCGCCGACGTCGGCCGCATCGAGGTCAAGAGCCGCAGCGCCGTGCGCTCGCTGCGCAGCGACGCCGCCAGCGACCTCGCGGCGCTCGGACGCCGGCTGCGCGTCCGGTTCTTCGTCGAGGGGAGCGTCCAGTGCACCAGGGCGCGCTGTCGCGTGTCCGTCGGGCTGGTGCGCGCGGACAATGGCTTCCGTGTGTGGGGCCGCGCGTACGACCGCGAGACCGCGGACATCCTCTCGCTTCAGGCGGACATCGCCCGCGACGTCGCGCGGAACATCGCCGGGCGCCTTCTGCCGGAGGAGCGCGCCGCCCTCGCGATCCGTCCCACGCAGAGCCCCGAGGCCTACGATCACCTCCTCCGCGGGAACCGCTACCTGGCGCAGCGCAACGCGCAGTCCGTGCGGACCGCCCTGGAGGAGTACGAGCGCGCCCTCGCGCTGGACCCGTCGCTCCACCAGGCGCTGGCCCGGACCGCGGCGGCCTACAATCTCTTCCTCTATTGGGGCTGGCCCTATCCGGGGCTGCCGCCCGACAGCCTGCTCGCGCGCGGCCTCGCCGCCGCGAGGAGCGCCCTCGAGTCCGATTCGACCGACTCCGACGCGTGGATGGCGCAGGGGATGCTCCTGTCGCGCCGGTTCCCCCGCACGTTCGAGGGCGCCCTGGAGGCGCTTGACCGGGCCATCGCGCTCGCGCCGCGCAACAACGCGGAGGCGTACCATCAGCTCGGCGCGCTGCTCCGCGACCTGGGCGACGACTCCGGCGCGGTCCGGGCGTCGCACTCGGCGCTCCAGATCGATCCCGACCGGCCGGTCACTCATCTCCAGCTCGCGACCATCGCCCTGATCGGGCGACGGTTCCCGGAGGCGCTGGCTTGGCTGGACAGCGCCCTCGCCGTGGATCCCGCGTGGCACTGGGCGCTCGCGCTGCGCGCGGAGATCAAGGTGCGGCTCGGCGATACCGTCTCCGCGCGCGCCGATGCCGAACAGGCGCTGCGCCTCGGCAATCGCATCGGCGAGCCCCTCCCGGCGCAGGTCGCGCTCGCGCTCGTCGCCGCGGCAGAGGGGGACATCGCAGGCGCGACCGCCCGCGTCCGCGCCCTCGCCGCCCTCGCACCCGCGTCGGTCCCCCTGTCGGTGCAGCAGGCGGGCCCGCTCGCGATCGCCTGGCTGGCCATCGGCGACCGCACGCGCGCGCTGGAGACGCTCGAGCGCGTGCAGCCCCGCGGCGCCCCCCTCTGGTCGTATCTCCGCTACCCCGAGTTCGACCCGCTTCGCCGCGAGTCCCGGTTCGAGCAGCTCGTCGAGGCGAGCCGGCCCAGGGGACCGTAGGGCGTGAGCCCGCGCGCCTGGCTCGCCCTCGGTGTGGCGCTGCTCGCCGTGTTCGCCGCCGCCGCCATCGCGCTGTGGTTCGCGCGCGCGGCGACCGCGGCCTTCCGCGCCCGCCTGCGCCGCTCCGCGCGCCGCGCCCTGCGCGACTTCCAGGCCCGCGTCGCCCGCTACAAGCTGGTCTCCCGACGCGCCATCCACGACGATCTGATCCTCGACCCCGTGGTCGTCACGGCGATGCGGGAGTACCGGAAGGAACAGCGGCTCAGCGAGCTGGAGGTCCGGGTCCGCGTCGAGGGGTACATCGACGAGATCCTGCCCTTCTTCAACGTCCTCTCGTACTACCGGATCGGCTACAACCTCGCGCGCCTCACGCTCAACCTCCTCTACAAGGTCACGATCGACGTCCAGGACCAGGGCGCGCTCGACCGCATCCCGAAGAAGGATGTGGTCGTGTACCTGATGAACCACCGCTCCAACGCCGACTACGTGGTGGTGGCGTACGTGCTGGCCCACGGCGTGGCGGTGAGCTACGCGGTCGGCGAGTGGGCGCGGGTCTGGCCCCTCGAGGCCCTCTTCAAGTCCTTCGGCTCCTACTTCATCCGGCGCCGGTACCGCGAGCCGCTGTATCACGCCGTCCTCGAGCGCTACATCCAGCTCATCACGCGCCACGGGGTGACGCAGGGGATCTTCCCCGAGGGCGGCCTCTCGCGCGACGGCCGGTTCCAGCCGGCGAAGGTCGGTCTCCTCGACTACATCGCCGGGACGCTGCGCGAACCGGACTTCGAGCGGGACATCTGGCTCGTGCCCGTCGCGATCAACTACGACCGCACGCTCGAGGACCGCACCCTCATCCGCGAGTGCCTCGACCCCGCGCTGCGCCTCTCGCGCGGGCGCCAGTTCAGCACCGTGGCGAACTACCTCGTCTTCAACACCCTCCGCCTCCTCACCGGCCGCATCCGCCGCTACGGACGCGCCGCCGTGAACTTCGGCCCGCCGCTCTCCCTCAAGACCTGGCTCGCCGCGCAGGAGGGGGACGTCCTCCGGCTGCCGCGCCCGGAGCGCCTCCCCCACATCCAGCGGCTCGCCGACGCAGCGCTCGAGCGCATCAAGGCCGTGATCCCCGTGACGCCCGTCGCGCTGGCCTCGGCGGCCCTGCTGTCCTTCGAACGCGATGCCCCGCCGCGCGCCGACGTGCTGGCGCGGATGGCCGACTACCGCGACCACCTGCTCGAGTGCAACGCCACCGTCGTGCGTGCCGACCGCGGGGTGGAGGAGACCTGGGACCGCGCCATGCTGATGTTCCGGATGCGGCGCACCGTCGTCGTCGCGGGAGACAGTGTCGTCGTGATGCCGCGGCAGCGCCCGCTGCTGGAGTACTACGCCAACTCCATCCGCCACCTGCTTCCCGCGCACGCCGCGTCCGACGCCGCGATGACGCCTGCCCTCGAGCCCGACCCGAGCCTCCACCACCTGCGCGAGCCGCCCCACCGCCCGCGGCCGCAGGCGTGAGGCCGGCCGCCCGTACCGCCGTCACACCCGCCCACCCATATTCCCCGGCGTGACCACGACTCCGCTCGACCTCAAGGCGCTGGCCGTCGGCGCGCGCGTGCAGGACACCCTCCTCGTCTGGGAGGTGGAGACCAAGACCCAGACCGACGGCAGCCCCTTCGTCATCCTGCACCTCTCCAACGCCTCCGGCCGCCTGCCCACGGCGCCGTTCTGGTCGTCGGACCTGCACAAGGTCCAGGGCCTGGCCCGTGGTGACGCCGTGCGCGTCACGGCCGACGTGTCCGACTACCGCGGCACCCGCCAGCTCCGTGTCGTCGCCATCGACCCCGTACCGCGCGCGAGCGTGGACCTCGCGCGCCTCGTCCCTTCCATCGGCGCTGTCGCCCCGTGGTGGAAGAAGATCGACGACTGGCGGCGCGAGATGCGCAAGGGGCCGTGGAAGCGCGCCGTCGACCTCTGCTACGACGACCCCGACTTCCGCCGCGCCTACGAGCAGTGTCCCGCCTCCACCGGCAACCACCACGCGGCGCTGGGCGGCCTCCTCAAGCACACCGTCGAAGTGGGCGTCATCGCCAAGACGATCGCCAAGACGTGCGCCGCCGACTGGGACCTCGTCCTCGCCGGCGTGCTGCTCCACGACATCGGCAAGCTCGAGGCGTACCGCTGGGAGGGCGTGTTCGAGATGACGGAGCCGGGCTACCTGGTCGGCCACGTGGTGCAGGGGGCGCTGATGCTGGACGGGCGCCTCGACGCGCTGGACCCGCCCCTCGACGCGCGCGAGGCCTGGCTGCTCCTCCACCTCGTCCTCTCGCACCACGGCGAGCTCGCCTTCGGCAGCCCCGTACGTCCGATGATCGTCGAGGCCGAGGTCCTCCACGCCGCCGACCACGCCTCGGCGACGACCACCAACATGGCGGACGCCATCCGCGACGACGCCAACTTCGGCGACGGGGACGTGGTGTCCAAGCGCATCTGGACCCTCGAGCGCAAGGTCTACCGCACGCCGGCGGGTTCGTGAGCGGGCCGGCGCCGCGCATCGAGGAGCTGCCCGACCGCGCCGACGCCCTCGCGGCCTTCCTGCGCGCCGCCGGTAGCGCGCCGCTCCTCGTCGCGCCCGACGACGGCCCCGGCTGCTCGCTCTTCATGGCGCTCGCGGCCCTCCACTGGACCGGCGAGACCGGGCTCGTCCGCCCGGACGATCGTCTCCACGCGGTCTGGTTCGCCGCCGAGACGTCCGCCGCGGTGATCGAGCGCGCCAGCGGCAACGAGCGGGCGTTCCGGTTCCTCGGGCCGAAGCTGGAGACGCCACAGAAGGTGCCGGTGGACGGGGTGGAAGTCGTGGACGAGCCGTTCGTGCGGGGCTACGAGTTCCGCGAGCGCTGGAGCGCGCTCGCGCACTTCCTCGTCGTCACCCAGGGGCGCGGCGCGGTCCTCGCCCTCTTCGCACCGCGCGCACCGGAAGTGGGGCACATCCAGCGCTGGCTACTGGAGCTCTTCCACGGGCCGCTGCCCGAGGGCGCCGACGCGCTGCACGCGGCGTGGTTCACCGTGACCGGCGCCGGTTTCCTCTTCCCGCCCGCCGCGTTCGCCTCCGACGTCTCGCGCGGCTGGACCTACCTCGAGCTCGGCGAGCGACACGAGGCCTGACGGACACGGCGTCCGTCCGGCGCGGCACGCCCGAACGCACGACGGCCCGATGAGGTCTCCCCCATCGGGCCGTCGCCGGAGCAGTTACCCGGGGCCGAAGGATTGCTCCTTCGTTTTTCTTCCTCGGGCCACCGGTTGTCTTGATAGGTTCCCGGTAGGGCCCGCTTGGAAGCCCCGGCTTCCATCCCTGCGCGGCGTGGCCGCGCCATGCAGTTCACTGCTCCCAGCGCTTCAGGTCCAGCCGGGTCGCTGACCGGCCTCCCGTTTCGCACCCCGCTGCGCCACGGCGAGGTGGACAAGGCGCGCGATCACCTTGCCTGCCCGGGTCGCTGGGCTGCCCTGGGATCGACGGACGCCTGAGCCCTTTGTTGCTTCGGCGCCCTCCCCCAAGCTCGCGCTCGGGCCCGCCTGCGGGCGTTGGCCAGGACGAACCCAGCCCCTTCCCCGCCTGCGACGGAAGCCAATCTACAGCCCGGCAGGAACCGCGCAAGTGCCGGATTTACTTCGGGTTACGGGATTCCGATGTGGGCACGATGTGGACTCGAATCGCCAGTCCGAGAACGACTTCCGCAGGCTTTCCCCACAGTGTCGAGATGTTGATCCACAGGCGTGTGGAGTCGCGTTCGCTTGCCGCGGCCCCCGCCGGACGCTACACTCGGGCGCCCTTCACCGGCAGACCCCGATGACGCGTTCGATTTCGCGCTGCACCGCCTCCCTCGCGACCCTGGTCGCCCTCGTCGCGCTCCCGCTCGCCGCCCAGCAGCGCGGCACACCCGCCGCGCGCGTCGCCGCCGCCATCCGCGGCGAGCAGATCTGGGGCCCGCTGCGGTTCCTGTCCGACGATCTGCTCGAAGGGCGCGCCTCCAGCTCGCGTGGCGGCGACATCGCCGTGCAGTACATCGCGTCGCATTTCATGGCGCTCGGCCTCGAGCCCGGCGGCGACAGCGGCACCTACTTCCAGCGCGTGCCGATCGTCACGCTCGTTCCCGCGGCGACGCTCGATGTCGCGGGGGGCACGCGTGTGCCGACGCTGCGCTACCGCGACGACTTCGTCGCGTGGTCGGAGCAGGTCCCGCCGCCGCCGTCAGCGCCCGCGCCGCGCGGCGAAACGCAGACGTTGGACGTCTCCGGCGAGGTCGTGTTCGTCGGCTTCGGCGTCGCGGCGCCCGAGTGGCGGTGGGACGACTACAAGGGCGTGGACTTGACGGGGAAGGTCCTGCTCGTGCTGGTGAACGACCCGGGACTGCGCGACTCGACCATCTTCCGCGGCCGCATCCTCACCTACTACGGGCGCTGGACCTACAAGCTCGAGGAAGCGGCACGCCGCGGTGCCGCCGGCGTCCTGCTCGTGCACAACGACACGATGGCGACCTACCCGTGGCAGACGGTCGTCAACTCGTGGACCGGCGACCAGGTGCGGCTGCTCAAGCCGAACACGTCGCTGCAGTGGGCCGGGTGGATCCAGCAGGGCGCGGCCGCGTCGCTGCTCCGCGACCGCGGCCTCGAGCTCGCCCAATTGATGGGCGCGGCGGCGCGGCGCGACTTCCACCCCGTGAACACCGGCATCACCCTGCGCGCGACCGTGACCTCCGCGGTGCGCCGCGCGCCGACGGTGAACGTCATCGCCCGCCTGCCGGGCTCCGACCCGCAATTGCGCGAGGAGGTCGTCGCCATCGGGGCGCACTGGGACCACCACGGCATCGGTCGTCCCGTGAACGGCGACTCGATCCTCAACGGCGCGCTCGACAACGCGTCCGGCGTCGCCGCGATGCTCGCGGTGGCCGACGCGTTCGTGCGGACCGGCGTGCGGCCGCGCCGCTCGCTCCTCTTCGTCAGCTTCACCGCCGAAGAGAAGGGCCTCCTCGGCTCCCAGGCGTTCGCCGAGCAGCCGCCCGTGCCGATCCGGAACGTCGCCGCCATCCTCAACGTGGACGGCGTGAACCTCTACGGCGCCACCCGGGACATCGCCACCGTGGGTGGCGACCAATCCTCGCTCGGCAGGGACTTCGAGCGGGCCGCGCGCGCGGAGGGTCTGCGCGTGACGGTCAACCGCGACGCACTCCTCTCCGGCAGCTTCTTCCGGTCGGACCACTTCCCGCTCGCGCGGGAGGGCGTGCCGGGGCTGAGTTTCCAGAGCGGCGACGACTACGTCGGCCATCCCGCGGGCTGGGGGAAACAGCAGCGCGACGAGTACACCAGGGCGCGCTACCACCAACCCGGCGACGAACTCCTGCCGTGGTACACGGTGGACGGCGCGCTGCAGCAGGCGAGGGTCGTCGCCCGCGTGGCGCTGCTCGTGGGAGATGCGGGGGGACAGCCGACCTGGAACCCGACCTCCGAGTTCCAGGCGGCCGGAGCGCGGCGTCTCGGCCGCTAGTTGCGGGGCCGCCGCGCGGGCGCGGCCGGCTGGTTGGGGACTTCCAGGCCGAGCGCCAGGCGGATGGCGTGCACCCTGTCCTCGTATGGCTGCAGCCCTGCGACGATCATCTGGGTCACCGTCCGCACTTCGCGCTTCACCGCGGCGCCCGTGGAATCCGCACGCAGGCGGCGGGCCACCAGCGCGGCGCAGCGCGTCCCCAGCTGTGCCACGTCCGGCAGGCCTCCCCGATACCGATCGACCGACGGCTGAGCGCTCGGGCGGAAGCACCGGGGGCAGATCGCCGCCCGCGCCGTGCGGACGGTCGTCTCCAGCTCGGTGCAGCGACGCCGGAGGACCTGCGCCCGCTCCACCGTCTCCGGCAGCGTGCCGTTGAACACGGCGCGGCGGAACAACTCGAGCGCGCTCCGCACTTCCGCGACGCTGAACCCCACCTGGCTGATGGCCTGGCGCGAAGCCGCGAGCGCGGCGGTATCCGCGGGCGGACGCGCGACCTGTTGCTGCGGGAACAGCAGGGCTGCTGCGAGAAGAAGGACGTTCATGGGACGGAATCTAGCGGAGGCGACGCCGGATAGCCCCCCGGGGCCGCGCGCGCGGCCTCGGGGAGCAGGAGGTCACCGTACGGCCGCTCCGGCGTAGGGCGCGTTGCGGGGCAGGCCCGGCGGCACCGGCAGCGCACGGCCCGGCGGCAGTGCTGGGTTCAGAGCCATCACGAAGGCGCGGTCGCGCTCGTGGGCTTCCCGCACCTGCGTGTACCAGTCGGCATAGAACCGCCGCGCGGACGTCGTGTACTGCTGCGCCCAGGGGTCCCACCGTTCGGGTGCGCTGATCATGCTCGAGACGTTGTCGCACTCCGCCGTGGCGTCGAGCTCGGTGAGGGCGGTGTCGAGTGCCGCCGCCGCGCGCCGGAGCGCGGGATTCGCCGGCAGCGCGTCGAGGATGCTCTCGAGGCCGCTCGCGTAGGTCGTGAGGTCCCAGTGCAGGTCGCGGCACCGTCCCCACCGCTCGCGCTCGCGGGTTGAGAGCGACGTCGGCGCCGTCGCCCCGACCAACGGCTGGCCCGTCGTGTTCCGGAAGAGGCCGACGAGCGTGACGACGGCGGAGTCGAAGTTCTTGGCGAGCGTCCGGGCGTACTCCAGGCGCCCCGCGTCATTGCCTCCCGAAAAGGGCGGCATGGCGAGCCCCGCGCTGAAGGTGGTCGCCGCCGGAGCGGCCGGCGGCGTGACGGCGGCCTGCGGCGTCACGACGGCAGGCTGCGCCCCTGACGGAGCCGGCGCGCCGGGGCGGACCAGCGTCGGCGTGGGACGTCCCGCTTTCCCCGCCGGAGCGGGAGCGCCTGGAGCGCCCCGGGTCGGTGCGCCTTGCGGCTGGGCCGCAGGCTGGGCGCCAGCCGCGACCGGGCATCCGGTTGCGTCCACGCGGACGCCGCGCGGCGTGTTCGGGCAGCGATCCAGTGGGTTCGGCACGCCGTCGCCGTCGAGGTCGCCAAGGTTCTGCGCGGCCAGCGGCAGCGACAACCCGGCAACGAGACCAAGGGCGACGAACGCGATACGGCAACGAGTCACGCCAACCTCCCGTAGTCCTCCAACCGCAACAGATAACCGCTTGCCCTTCCGGGCGCCAGTTCACCGCCTCCACAGGACGCGTGACGCGCGTCACGCTCGCCCGGAGGGCCCCGCAACGGAAAGGTACACCCGGCCGCGATTACGGTTCGCGCGGTCGCGGCCCGCCCGGTACCGTGCATACGACCCGCGGCCCCCCCCCCCCGCGGTTGCGACCCCCTCCGGGC
>ERZ1292640.1119-Hain-H43-02um-R1-1119-length-22147-cov-16_pt4 | contig 12873 bp, 14 predicted proteins | sample MGYA00564404_ERZ1292640 | MGnify/ENA primary metagenome ERZ1292640 (study PRJEB36523, sample SAMEA6512636) | groundwater metagenome | collected 2019-01-08 | study: AquaDiva: Metagenomics assemblies of 32 groundwater samples
GCAAGCTTGCTCTCAAGCTGGCTCTCCGGGCCGTCCTTTCGCATCGCGCGTGCCTCCCCGATACGATCATTCCACGCGGCGCGGTGGCACGCTACCCTCGCGCCTTCCAGGGAGGAAACAATGCCCGACGCCCCCATCTCCAAGACGGCCGTCACCAACACCATCACCGGCCGCGACGCCTTTCTCCGCGTGCTGAGCGACGAAGGCGTCGTAAAAATGTTCGGCAACCCCGGCACCACCGAGCTGCCGATCATGCATGCGCTCTCTTCGGCCCCCGAGATGGGCTATGTGCTCGCCCTGCAGGAGGCCGTGGTCATCGCCATGGCCGACGGCTACGCCCGCGCTTCGGGCAAGCTGGTGTCGTGCAACGTCCATGTCGCGCCCGGCCTCGGCAACGCCATCGGCTCGATCTACACGTCGATGATGTCGGGCACGGCGATGATCGTGACGGCCGGCCAGCAGGAACAGGGCCATGGCCTGACCGAACCCCTGCTCTACGCGCCGCTGGTGCCGATCGCGACGCCGGTCGTGAAATGGGCGACGGAAGTGAGCCGCATCGAAGACCTGCCGCGCATCCTGCGCCGCGCCGCCAAGATCGCCACCACGGCGCCGACCGGCCCGGTGTTCATCTCTCTTCCGGGCGACATCCTGAACAACGAGGCCGCCATCGACATGGGCGAGGTGACGCGGGTCGATACCGCCGTGCGCCCCTCCGACGCGGCGCTCGAACGTCTCGCCAAGCGCCTGATCGCTGCCAGGAAGCCGGTGATCCTGGCCGGCCACGAGATCGCCACGGCCGATGCCTTCGCCGAAGCCACGGCGCTGGCCGAAGTACTGGGCGCGCCGGTGCTGCAGCAGACCGTGGCCTGGGGCGCACATTTCCCCTCCGAGCATCCCTGCTACCTGGGCGCCCTCAATCGCGACCAGAAATACGTGCGCCGCGTGCTGAGCGACTACGATCTGATGTTCTGCGTCGGCGCCGATGTGCTGAAAATGTCGGTGTGGAGCGAGACCGAGCCGCTGCCCGAGACCACGGCGGTGGCGATGGTCGGCCTGCGCGACTGGGAGATGGGCAAGAACTTCCCGGCCGAGATTGCGCTGCGCGCCGACGTCAAGGAGACGCTGAAGGCGCTGGTGCCGCTGCTCAAGAAACTGGGCGGCTCAGCACTTGCCGAACGCGCCAAGGCGTCGCTGGCCGAGATCGCGCCGCGCAACTGGTCGGCCCAGCGCAAGGTGCGCGCGGCCAAGCTCACGGCGCCCGCCAGCGAAAAGCCACTGCAGGCCGAGTGGGCGATGATGCGCATGACCGACAAGCTGCCCAAGGATGCCATCCTGGTCGAGGAGGGCCTCACCAGCACGGCGACGCTGATGAACTACTTCGCCTTCCGCGACCGCAACAGCTTCTTCGGCAACGTGAGCGGCGGCATCGGCTGGGGCATCGCCGCCGCCGTGGGCGTGCAGATCGCCGAGCCGAAACGCCGCGTCGTGGCGGTGATCGGCGACGGCAGCGCGATGTATTCGATCACGGCGCTGTGGACGGCGGCCAACCAGAAGCTGCCGGTGATCTTCGTCATCACCAACAACGAGGGCTACCAGATCCTGAAGAACCGCCTGAAGTTGTTCCACGGCAACGACAAGCCGATCGGCATGGACTTCAACGACCCGCCGATGGACATCGCCGCCATCGCCCGCGGCTTCGGCCTCGCCGCCGAGCGCGTCGACACGGCGGCCGGCTTCGACTCGGCCCTCGACAAGGCGCTGGCCCGCACGAACGGGCCGACGCTGATCGAGGTGATGGTGAAGAGCTAGGCCGAGACCGGACGCAGATACCAAGTGCCATTGCCCTTCAGCCGCGAGCAGTTCCTCGCGATCTTTGCATCCTACGGCCAAGCGGTCTGGCCCTTGCAGGTACTTGCGTACCTGCTTGGAATCGTCGCCATCGCATCGCTCGCCTTCCACAACGATCAACGAAACCGCGTCGTCCCCGGCGTCCTCGCCGTGATGTGGCTGATGACCGGCCTTGGTTACCATCTGCTGTTCTTTGCCGAAATCAACGAAGCCGCCTACTTCTTCGCAGCGGCATTCGCCGCCCAGGGCGCAGCGTTTGGCTATCTGGCGATCGGCCGATCCATCCTTGGATTTGGATTTCCCGGAGGCGTGTCGGGCGTCGTGGGGTTCGCCTTCGTCGCATACGCCGCAGTCCTTTACCCGGCGATCGGGCTATGGGCGGGCTATCCTTATCTCGCAGTTCCCGCCTTCGGCATCACCCCCTGCCCCGTTACGCTCTTCACGTTTGGCGTCCTGCTTCTCACCACATCGCGCGTGCCGGGCTGGCTGTTGATCATTCCCGGACTTTGGTCAGTCGTTGGGGGAACCGCTGGATTTCTGTTGGGCGTGCCCCAAGATTGGATGTTGCTGTTCGGCGGCGGGATCGCGATCGCGGCTCTCTACTTTCGGAAGCGCCCAGCTTTTTAGTCCGCCGCCTGCGCGTCGGCGCCCGGCGGATGGACCGATTCGGCCAGCGTCCCGGCGTAGACCTGCTGCCATGAGCTTCCGTCGTCGGGGCGCACGAAATAGCCGCTGCGCGCGGCCCGATAGACGCCGGGATCCTCGACGCCGGGCGGCAGCGCGCCCGTCTCGGCGAGCGCGCGGGCGGCCATCAGGAGGCGGCGGCGCGTGCGGGTGATCATCTGGTCCGACGGCCCCAGATGCTCGAACGCGTGGTCGGTGGTCGGGCCCATGCTCTCGCAGATCGCCTGATCCTGCAGGTGGATGCCGTCGATGCCGCTGTAGATCGCATTGCTGCGCTGCGCCTCGCGGTCGATGCCCCAGTCGTTGCCCTCGTTCATCGCCATGCGCCAGCGGCCGAGCCAGTCGGTGGTGTTGGGCAGCATCTTGATGTTGCCGCGCCCCGTCCCGCCGATCGGCCGGCCGTCCTTGTAGGCCGGCTGCGGCAGGCTCTGGGCTGCCCTCGCACGGCTCCACCAGATGAACACGAACATCGTATGGCCGTCGTCGAGCGGCACCCAGCCGCGCGCGTGCATGTGGCTGCCGAACTCGCCGTTGGGCGCCTGCGACCAGCAGGGAAACAGGAAGTTGGCGAAGCGCCAGTAGGTGCTGCCCGGCTGGGCGGCGCGATAGCCCGCATACTGCGTGCCCCACGGCGTGTCGGCGACGTGGTACTGCGGCGCGCGGTTGGTGATGGTGTTGTAGAACGGCTCGTTCTCCGGCACGTCCTCGGGGGCGACGTGGCCGCCGTGCAGGAAGCCGAAATGCGCGGTGTCGATCTCGCCCTCGAGCGCCTGCAGCCAGTTGCAGTCGCGCTGGATCAGGCTGACGCGGATCTCGCCCGGCGGCATGTCGAGGATCTCGAAGCCCGGCAGCGGCGGCGCCTCCTCGCCCGCGCCCATCTCACCCGCGCCCATGTAGACCCAGACGAGGCCCGCGCGCTCGACCGCGCGATAGGCCTTGGCCTTCACCTTGTGCTTGAAGTCCTGGTCGGACGGCACGCTCGGCATGTCGACGCAGTTGCCGGCGACGTCGTACTTCCAGCCGTGATAGATGCAGCGCAGCCCGCCCTCCTCGTTGCGGCCGAGGACCAGCGAGGCGCAGCGGTGCGGGCAGCGATGATCCATCACGCCCACGCGGCCCTCGCTGTCGCGGAAGGCGATCAGTTTCTCGCCGAGCAGCATCAGGCGGGTGGGCGGGCCGTCGCGTTCGAGTTCGGACGAGAGCAGCGCCGGCAGCCAATAGTGCCGCATCAACTGGCCCATGGCGGTGCCAGGGCCGACCTTCGTCAGTTCCGCGCCTTCGATCGCTGTCGTCATCCGATCACCGTCGTCATCCGATTACCCGGGGGGCGGTCGAAGCGAGAGTGACGCGGGATCACCCCGGTCGCAAGGGGCCGGTCGCAAGAGGCGGCCGGTCGCAAGGGGCCGGTCGCAAGAGGCGGCCGGCGGTCGTCCCCTATTCGGCCGGCCTACTCGGCGGCTTGGGCCGCGCGGGCGGGTTTGGCGAGTTCCTCGGCGATCTGGACGGCGTTCCAGGCGGCGCCCTTCAGGAGCTGATCGCCCGCCACGAACAGCACCAGCCCATTGGGGTTGGAGAGGTCCTGGCGGATGCGGCCGACGTGGATGTCGAGATCGCCGCTGGCCTCGAGCGGCATCGGGAAGTGGTTGGCCGCCGGATCGTCGACCAGTTTCAGGCCCGGTGCCTGGGCCAGGATGGCGCGGGCTTCCCGCGGCGACAGCGGCCTTTCGAGGTCGAGCGTGATCGCCTCGGCATGGGCGCGCAGCACCGGAACGCGGATGCAGGTCGGGACGATGGCGAGATCGGGCATGTGGAACATCTTCCGCATCTCCTCGATCACCTTGTTCTCTTCCTCGTTGTAGCCGTTCTCGGCCACCTTGGTGTTGTGCGAGAACAGGTTGAAGGCGATCTGGTGCGGGAACACCTGATGCGTCACTTCCTTGCCCTCGGCGTACTGATGCACCTGGTCTTCCAGCTCGCGCATCGCCGCCGCGCCCGCACCCGAGGCCGACTGGTAGGTCGAGACCACGATCTTGCGGATGCCAGCCGCCTCATGGATCGGCCACACGGCGGCCGCGAGGATGATGGCGCAGCAGTTCGGGTTGGCGATCACGCCATTGTGGTGGGCGAGGTCGCGGGCGTTGACCTCGGGCACGACCAGCGGCGTGTCGGGGTCCATGCGGAAGGCGGAGGAATTGTCGATTGCGACCGCGCCCGCCGCGCGCGCCGCCGGCACGAACTCGCGGCTGCGCGTGGCGCCGGCGCTGAAGAAGGCGATGTCGACGCCCTTGAAGGCGGACGCTTTCAGTTCCTCGACCTTGTACGGCTTGCCTTTGAACTCGAGCGTCTTGCCGACCGAGCGGGCCGAGGCGAGCAGCTTCAAGGAAGCGACGGGAAAGTTCCGTCGCTCGAGGACGCGGAGGATTTCCACTCCGACCGCGCCGGTGGCGCCAACGATGGCAATGTTCTGGGCGTTCATGCCCCCAGGATACCCGACCGGCGGCGGCGCCGGAATGGGTCAGTCGGCCGTCCTCTCCGTGTTCTTTTTAATGGCGGGCATGAGCCCCGTTGGGTCGACCAGCTTGCCGTGCGCCAACATGTTGTGGGCATGGGCCAGGTGATGGAGCGCGAACGAGGTCTGCATGGCGCCCACCCTGCCCTGCGCGTCCTGCGCCGCATTGATGGCCTGCTTCACGAGTTTCAGCGCGAACAGCGGCTTCTGGGCGATGCGTTCGGCCATGGCCATGCCGAAGGAGTCGAGCTCGGCCCGCGGCACGACGTGGTTCACCATGCCCAGCCGGTGCGCCTCGGCCGCCTTGATCCAGTCGGCGGTGAACAGGAATTCCTTGGCCTTGCGGATGCCCATCTCCCAGGGATGGGCGAAGAACTCGGCGCCGCCCACGCCCATTGCCACCGAATGGTCGAGGAACTCGGCGTCCTCCGAACAGACGATGAGATCGCACGGCCACATCAGCATCAGCCCGCCGATCATCACCTTGCCGTGGACCAGCGCCAGCGTCGGCTTGGGAATGTTGCGCCAGCGCTCGCAGAAGCCGAGGTAGATCTCCTGCTCGCGCGCATATTGCGCCTCGGCGCCGGGCTTGCCGAAACCGCCCCAGGTGCCGACCGTTTCGTGCTTGGCCATGTTGCCGTGGCCATCGACCTCGCGCAGGTCGTGGCCCGAGGAGAAGTGCGGCCCGTTGGCCGACAGCACGATCACCTTCACCGTGTCGTCCTGCGCGGCGCGGTCGAAGGCGTCGTTCAACGCATAGAGAAACGCCGTGTCCTGCGCGTTGCGCGTCTCCGGGCGATTGAGGACGATGCGCGCGATGCCGCTCGGCAGCGTCTCGTAGAGAATGGGCGAAGGCGTCATCGGTTTACCTCCTGGAGGCGATCAGGCTGGCAGGATCGCAATCCGGTTCTTGCGCGCCGCACTCCGCATGGCGCGATCCAGCGTCGCCAATGGCAGGTCGTGCCGGGCGGCGAGATCGAGATAGAGCGCATCGTACGCTGCGAGGCCCGTCTCGCGGCCGAGGGTGAACACCTCGCCCAGCACGCGCTGTGGGGCCGCCTCCTCGACCAAAATGGGCAAAGCAAGCAGTCTCGCCACGAAAGCGCGCGATTGCGGTCGCGTCAAACGGCGGCGCCTTTCGGCGACCAGCAGCACGTTCGCTACCTCAGCCGACCAGATGCCCGGCACCAGCGCCGTATCTTCTCCAAGCCGGTCGAGAAGACCCCATGCCGCGTCAGAAGCCTCGTCCTCGAAACACCATGCCATCGTGACCGATGCGTCGAGGACGAACGCCGTCATGAACGGCCACTATCGCGCATCTTGCGGACGGAGAGGCCGCGAAGGCGGCGGCCTCGCGCGCCCCGGCGGATTGCCGCGATCGCAGCCTTCGCCCGCACCTTGTCCACGCCCACGGCCGGCACGATGCGGGCCAGGGCGCGGCCGTGCTTGGTGATGAGAACCTCTTCGCCCGCGGCGACCCGTTCGAGGAGAGCCGAAAGCGTCGTCTTCGCCTCGAAGGCGCCCACCGTGATCATGCGTGTACTCCGGCCAGAATTCCAACCAGTTTACTGCAGACCACGAGAGAGCGGAAGGCGCTCAGCCGTGCGCGGGGTCCGGCTGGGTGGTCGGCTTGGCGGCGGCTTCCACCACCATGTTCTTCATCGCCTTCTGCAGCTTGTCGAAGGCGCGCACCTCGATCTGGCGCACGCGCTCGCGGCTGATGCCGTACCTGGCGCTGAGGTCTTCGAGCGTCTTGGGCTCGTCGACCAGACGGCGCTCGACGATGATGTGCTTCTCGCGGTCGGTGAGCTGCCGCAGCGCCGCCGCCAGCATCTGCTTGCGCTGGTCGAGCTCCTGGGTTTCGCCGAGCCGCATCTCCTGGTTCGGACTCTCGTCGACCAGCCAGTCCTGCCACTCCATGTCGCCCTCGGCCTTCACCGGGGAGTTGAGCGAGGAGTCGGGACCGGCGAGGCGGCGGTTCATGTTGACCACCTCCTCCTCGGGCACGCCGAGGCGGGTCGCGATCTTGGTCACCTGGTCGGGCGTCAGGTCGCCCTCCTCGATGGCCTGCATCTGGCCCTTGAGCTTGCGCAGGTTGAAGAACAGCTTCTTTTGCGCCGCCGTCGTGCCCATCTTCACCAGCGACCAGCTGTGCAGGATGTATTCCTGGATCGAGGCGCGGATCCACCACATGGCGTAGGTCGCCAGGCGGAAGCCGCGGTCCGGGTCGAACCGCTTCACCGCCTGCATCATGCCGACGTTGCCCTCGGAGATCAGCTCGGCCACCGGCAGGCCGTAGCCGCGGTAGCCCATGGCGATCTTGGCCACGAGACGCAGATGGCTGGTGACGAGCTGATGGGCGGCCTTCGAGTCGCCGTGCTCGCGCCAGCTCTTGGCCAGCATGAATTCCTGCTGCGGCTCGAGCAGGGGAAACTTCCGGATCTCCTGAAGATAGCGGCTGAGGTTGCCTTCCGGCGTCAGGGACGACGGCAGGGAGGGAAGATTGGCGGTAGCTGCACTCATGGCGGCTCTCTTTCGTACTCCAGACTGGAATGAATGGGCGTTTAGCACTCTCACCCACCGACTGCTAAATCCAACTCTAAGAGTCGGACAGTCACCGGGTCAATCTAAATCCTACTAATCCCCTCAGGTATTAAGGAAATTACTTAACGCCGTTCAGCGATGCCACCAACTTCTGGAAGTCTTGAGGCAATTCTGTGGCAAAGCTCATCACTTTATGGGTGACGGGATGGCGGAACTCGAGCCGGGCAGCATGCAGGGCCTGCCGTGGGAACGCCTTCAACGCCTCGGGGACCGCGGCGTTCCTGGATTTGCGACCATAGACCGGATCGCCGACCACCGGGCAGCCGATATGGGCCAAATGAACGCGGACCTGATGGGTACGGCCGGTTCCCAGCTTGGCGCCGACCAGGCTCGCCAGCGGGTGCAAGGACGGCCCGAAGCGTTTCTCCAGCCAATATTCGGTGAGGGCCGGCCGGCCGCTGGTCTTGCGGACGGTCATCCGCTTGCGGTCGACGGGATGGCGGCCGATGGCGGCGTCGATGGTCCCGGTCTTCGGTTTCGGCTCGCCCCAGACCAGCGCCTGGTAGACCCGCGTGAGGTCGTGGGCGGCAAACAGCTTCGACAGCCCCTGGTGCGTGCGGTCGTTCTTGGCCACGACCATGACCCCCGACGTATTCTTGTCGAGGCGGTGGACGATCCCGGGCCGGCGGACCCCGCCGATGCCCGACAGGCTGTCGCCGCAATGGGCCAGCAGGGCGTTCACGAGGGTATGGTCGGGGTTTCCCGGGGCCGGATGGACGACCAGCCCAGCCGGCTTGTCGAGTACCAGCAGGTCGGCGTCCTCGTAGAGGATGTCGAGCGCCAACGCTTGCGGTAGCGGCGTTGCCGGTTCGGGCTCCGGAATATCAACCACGAAGCGGTCGCCCTTTTTGACCTTGCGGGACGGCTCTTCTATCGTCGTGCCGTCGGCCAGCGTCACGCGGCGACCCTCGATCAGCGCCTTCACGCGGCTTCGCGTGAGGGTCGGCAAGGCGGTCGCCAGCGCGCGGTCCAGCCGCTCGCCGGAGGCGCTGTCGTCGAAGGTCACGAAGTGGCGGGCAGCATCGCTCATGGAGTTTACTTGGCGTCTCCTGCTCAGGCCTCCGCACCGCTCTGGCTGAAGGTGCTGGTCATCGTGATGGGCCTGCTGATCGTGGCCGGCTTCGTCGTCATCGCGGCCGAAATCGCCCGCCGCATGTCTACGCCCAACGCCGCCCGGCCGCCAGCGTCGGGCTCGGCGAGTGGATTCAGCGAGCGCATCGCCCTGCCGTCGGGCGCGCGCGTGGTGTCGGTGAACGCCGTCGGCGACCGCCTCGTCGTCCATGTCGAGATCCAGGGCGGGCCATCGGCGGCCTATATCGTCGATCCGCGCAACGGCGCCCTGCTCGGCACCATCGACTTCCCGCCCGGTGTGGCCCGGTAGCAATGATCGATCATCTGTCGATCACGACGACGGACCTCGACCGCGCCCAGACATTCTACGACGCGGTGCTGGGGACGCTGGGCTACCCCCGGGTCAACCGCCGCGAGCGGGCGATCGGCTACGGCGAGCGCCCGCGCACCGACGGCCCACCCGGCATCCGTGAAAACTACAGTCCCGACTATTACGCTGCGTTCGTGCGCGATCCCGACGGCAACCGTCTCGAAGCCCTTACGCGCCGTCCCGAGGAGCAAGAATGAACTTCCGCAGCGACAACGAAGTTGGCGCCCATCCCGCCATCATTGAGGCCGTGCGCCGTGCCTTCTCGAGCGGCACCGCCCCCTCCTACGGCGCCGATGACTGGACGCACAGGGTCGAGCAACGGCTGCGCGAACTCTTCGAGCGGCCGGATCTGGTGGCCTTCCCGGTCGCCACCGGCACGGCCGCCAACGTGTTGTCGCTGGCGTGCTGCACGCCGCCCTGGGGCGCCATCTTCTGCCATCCCGCCGCCCACATCTCCGTCGACGAGGCCAATGGCCCCGAATTCTTCACTTCCGGCGCCAAACTCTGCCCGGTCGACGGTCCGGCCGGCAAGATCGATCCCCGGAAGCTCGCCGCGACGCTCGCCGAGCCGGTCTACGGTGTGGTGCATCATCCGCAGCCCGCCGCGGTCAGCATCACCCAGGCAACCGAATGCGGCGCCGTCTATGGGCCCGAGGAAGTCGCCGCCATCGCCACGTCGACGCACCGGCACGGGCTGAAACTCCACATGGACGGCTCGCGCTTCGGCAATGCGCTCGCCTTCGTCGGCTGCACGCCGGCGGAACTGTCATGGAAGGCGGGCGTCGACGTGTTGAGTTTCGGCGCCACCAAGAACGGCGCGATGGCCGCCGAGGCCGTGGTGTTCTTCAATGCCGACCTCGCCCGCGAATTCGAGTTCCGCCGCAAGCGCGGCGGGCACCTGTTGTCCAAGATGCGGTTCCTGTCGTCCCAGCTCGATGCCTATCTGACGGACGGGCTGTGGCTGGCCAACGCCCGCCACGCCAACGCGATGGCGCGCCGCCTGGTCGCCGGGCTGACGCCCCTCAAGGGCACGCAGCTTCTCTATCCTGTCGAAGCCAACGAGGTCTTCGTCGTCCTGCCGGCGCACATGCACGATGCGTTGGCGGCCGGGGGCGCGCAATATCATCCATGGCCATCGGACCGTCCGGGCGAACGCGCGTTCCGGCTGGTCACGGCGTTCGACACCAGCGCGGCAGACGTCGATCAGTTCCTCTCCATCGCCAAGGCAGCGTAAAGTCCCATGACCCACCAGCGTACCCTCACCACCGCCCACTGGGGCGTCTACGAAGTCGAGTACGACGATGCCGGCCAGGCCATCCGCCTGCATCCCTTCTCGAAGGACCCCGATCCCTCGCCGATCGGCCTGCACATGCTGTCGGACGAGGTGGCGCGCCTCAGGGTGCGACGGCCGGCGGTGCGCAAGAGCTGGCTGGAGCATGGACCCGGCAGCCATCCCGAGCGCCGCGGCCAGGAGCCGTTCGTCGAACTGCCCTGGGACGAGGCGCTCGATCTCGTCTCCAAGGAACTCGCGCGCGTCAAGGAGACCCACACCAACCGGGCGATCTTCGGCGGCTCCTATGGCTGGTCGAGCGCCGGCCGCTTTCATCACGCCCAGAGCCAGGTCCATCGCTTCCTGAATTCGATCGGCGGCTACGTACGCCACCAGGATTCCTACAGCCTGGGCGCGGCGCGCGTGCTGATGCCCCACATCGTGGCGACGATGGAAGAACTGATGTCCATGCACACCGGCTGGGACGTGCTGGCAAAAGACTGCAAGCTCTTCGTCACCTTCGGCGGCGTGCCGCGCAAGAACGCCCAGATCAACGCCGGTGGCGCCACGCTGCACCACGTGAAGGCCGGCCTCTACTCGATGCGCGCAGCGGGAGTCCGTTTCGTCAATGTGACGCCGACGGGCGAAGATCTCGACAATGGCGGCGACGTCGAGTGGCTGGCGATCCGGCCCAACACCGATGCCGCGATGATCCTGGCGCTCTGCCATACGCTGCTCGTCGAGAAGCTCCATAACCGCGCGTTTCTCGACCGCTGCACCGTGGGCTTCGACAAATTCGTGCCCTATCTCACCGGCGAAAAGGACGGCCAGCCGAAGGATGCGGCCTGGGCCGAGAAGATCACCGGCATTCCCGCCCATCGTATCACCGCACTCGCGCGCGAGATGGCGGCTACCCGCACGACCGTCAGCATCGGCTGGTCGCTGCAGCGCAGCCATCATGGCGAGCAGCCGTTCTGGGCGCTGATCACGCTCGCCTGCATGCTGGGCCAGATCGGCCTGCCCGGCGGCGGCTTCGGCGTGGGCTACGGCCCGGTCAATCTCATGGGCAGCGCCCATCCGAAATATTCCGGCCCGACCCTGCCACAGGGCAAGAACGCGGTCGGCGACTTCATCCCGGTCGCGCGCTTCACGGACATGCTGCTCAATCCCGGCGGCAAGATCACCTACAACGGCCAGGTTCTCACCTACCCGGACATCCGCCTGGTCTACTGGGCGGGCGGCAATCCGTTCCACCATCACCAGGATCTTAATCGCCTAATGACGGCGTGGCGCAAGCCCGAGACGATCGTCTTCCACGAGCAGTTCTGGACGCCGGCCGCACGCATGGCCGACATCGTCCTGCCGGCGACGACCACGCTCGAGCGCGACGACATCGGCTACGGCAGCCGCGAGCCGTTCCTGATCGCGATGAAGAAGGCACGCGAGCCGATCGGCGAGTCGCGCGACGACTACTGGATCTTCTCCGAGCTGGCGCAACGTCTGGGCCAGGGCGATGGCTACACCGAGGGCCGCGACACCATGGCGTGGCTGTCGCATCTCTACGGGCTGTCGCGCGAGAAGTCGGCGGCCGCCGGCGTCACCATTCCCTCCTTCGACGCGTTCTGGGCGGCGGGCATCGCCGAGGCCAAGGGCCAGAACCGCGACCCCGTCATGCTGGCGTCGTTCCGTACCGATCCCGAGGCCCATCCGCTCAAGACACCGTCGGGCCGGATAGAAATCTATTCCGAGAAGATCGCCTCGTTCGGCTACGACGATTGCCCGCCGCATGCGGTGTGGCTGGAGCCGATCGAATGGCTGGGCTCGAAGACCGCCGAGCGCTACCCGCTGCACATGCTGTCGGACCAGCCGGCCGACAAGCTGCACAGCCAGCTCGACCACAGCCCGCATTCGCGCGCCACCAAGATCAAGGGCCGCCAGCCGATCACGCTGCATCCGAGCGACGCTACGGCACGCGGCATTGCCGCCGGCGACCTGGTGCGCGTGTTCAACGACCGCGGCGCCTGCCTCGCCGCGGCGCGCCTCTCCGACCGCATCCGGCCGGGCGTCGTGCGCCTCTCCACCGGCGCCTGGTTCGATCCCTCCGATTCGGGCTCCAACCGGCCGCTGGAGAAGCACGGCAATCCCAACGCCCTCACCCTCGATATCGGCGCCTCGAAGCTCAGCCAGGGCTGCATCGCCCAGACCTGCCTGGTCGAGATCGAGCGCTACGACGGGGCGGCACCGGCGGTGACGGCACACCAGTTGCCGGCACTCGAGACTCGTTGAGGACGGCTACGAAATCGCCGCGAACCTGGCGGCGTGCCGGTTGTGCTCGGCGATGACACTGGCCATGTCGACCGTGACGATCTTTCCGTCCCGGACGATCGGCCGGCCACCGACGACGGTATAGGCCGCCGTCTGCGGGGCGCAGAACACCGTCGCGGCCACCGGATCGCCGAGGCCACCGGCGAAGCCCACGGTATTGAGGTCGAGTGCGAAGAAATCGCACATCTTGCC
>ERZ1292640.3181-Hain-H43-02um-R1-3181-length-12873-cov-9_pt1 | contig 12873 bp, 9 predicted proteins | sample MGYA00564404_ERZ1292640 | MGnify/ENA primary metagenome ERZ1292640 (study PRJEB36523, sample SAMEA6512636) | groundwater metagenome | collected 2019-01-08 | study: AquaDiva: Metagenomics assemblies of 32 groundwater samples
AGTCGTCGCTGTATTTGCCGCCGACACGGTGCAGGTCCGGCCCGGTGCGCTTGCTACCCCACTGGAACGGATGGTCATAGACAAATTCCCCCGCGACCGAGTAGTGGCCATAGCGCTCCGTCTCGGCGCGAAGCGGGCGGATCATCTGCGAATGACAGTTATAGCAGCCTTCGCGCAGATAAATGTCGCGCCCGGCCAGTTGCACTGGGGTGTACGGCTTCAACCCCGCCACCGGCTCGGTGGTCGACTTCTGGAAGTACAGCGGCACTATTTCCACCAGACCACCCACCGCAACCACCAAGATGATCAGAACGATCATCAGGGCGCTGTTTTTTTCGATCTTCTCGTGGCTGAAATTCATGATTCTCTCCCCCGCTCAGGCGTGTGCCGCGGCGACGGCCGGGATTGGCGCGTTCACCGCTTGTTGGCCCGCTATCGTCTTCCAGACGTTGTAGGCCATTACGAACATGCCGGCGAGATACAGGATGCCGCCCAGCAGGCGGATGGTATAGAAGGGATAGGTCGCCTTGACGCCCTCGACGAAGGTGTAGGTCAGCGTGCCGTCGGCGCTGACCGCCCGCCACATCAGGCCTTGCATCACACCCGCGATCCACATGGCGGCGATATAAAGCACGATGCCGATCGTAGCCATCCAGAAATGCATATTGATCAGCGGCACGCTGTGCATTTCGGTGCGCCCGAAAAGGCGCGGAACAAGATAATAAATCGCGCCTATCGATACCAGCCCGACCCAGCCCAGGGCGCCGGAATGCACGTGACCGATGGTCCAGTCGGTGTAGTGCGACAGCGCGTTGACGGTCTTGATGGACATCATCGGCCCCTCGAAGGTCGACATGCCGTAGAAGGACAAGGACACGATCAGGAACTTGAGAATCGGGTCTTGCCGCAGTTTGTGCCAGGCGCCCGACAGCGTCATGATGCCGTTGATCATCCCGCCCCAGGACGGGGCGAGCAGGATCAGCGAAAAGACCATGCCGAGGGACTGCGCCCAATCCGGCAATGCGGTGTAGTGCAGGTGGTGCGGGCCGGCCCACATATAAGTGAAAATCAGGGCCCAGAAATGCACCACCGACAGGCGGTAGGAGTACACCGGGCGGCCGGCCTGCTTGGGAATGAAGTAGTACATTATCCCGAGGAATCCGGCGGTGAGGAAAAAACCCACTGCATTATGCCCGTACCACCATTGCACCATCGCGTCCTGCACCCCGGCGTACGCGGAGTAGGATTTCCACAGCGACACCGGCACAGCCGCACTGTTGACCAGATGCAGTATTGCCACGGTCAGGATGAAGGCGCCGAAAAACCAGTTCGCCACGTAGATATGCGGCGTCCTGCGCTTGGCGATGGTGCCGAAAAACACAATGGCGTAAGACACCCATACCAGGGTGATCAGGATATCGATCGGCCACTCGAGCTCGGCGTATTCCTTGCCCGAAGTGATGCCCAGGGGCAGCGTCACCGCCGCCAGCACGATCACCGCCTGCCAGCCCCAGAACGTGAACGCCGCCAGCCCGCCGGCGAACAGCCGCGCGTGACAGGTGCGCTGGACCACATAGTACGAGGTGGCAAACAGCGCCGAGCCGCCGAAAGCAAAAATCACCGCATTGGTATGCAACGGCCGCAGGCGTCCGTAGCTGAGCCAGGGAATATCGAAATTGAGCTCCGGCCAGCGCAGCTGTGCGGCGATAAGCACTCCGACCAGCATCCCGACGATGCCCCAAACGACCGTCATCAGCGCAAATTGCCTGACCACAGTGTAGTTATAAGTGTTCGCGTTGTTCATGCGTTTGTCGCTCCGTTCAGTAGACGGCTCCCCCGGGTTGCTCGGCCCATCACCCTCTCGCCGAATGGTATCGGCATGCTCCCCTGCCTCATTGATCTGGATCAAATTTTTCCGGGACAACGGCGACGTGTGATAGGGGTCTGGTCCCTTGGCATTGTCGCGGTTGTCGATCCGTCGATTAGCCGGAACCGCTGCGGCTCGTGCCGTCATCCGGTCCGGTGACAGACTTCGGCAACGCTTGCCCCGGTTCCTCGTCGAGCACCACTTCAAGCCCGGGGCTTTCCAGATCGTCGAACTGGCCTCCCTTGAGCGCGAGCCAGAATACGGCCCCGATAAGGAATACCAGCACGACGCTCAAGGGGATCAGCAGGAACAGGATATCCATGCGCCTAGCCGACCGCTGCCGAATCCGCCGGCATCGGCATTGCAGCGGCCGCGGCCGGCCGCCGCAGCAAGCGCAGCGAATTCAGGATCACCACCAGCGAACTTCCCGACATGCCTATGCCCGCCATCCAGGGCGTAACCATGCCCAGCGCCGCCAGCGGCAATGCCGTCAGATTGTAGGCCAAGGCCCAAGCCAGATTACCGCGGATGATAGCCAGCGTCTGCCTCGATGTTGCGAAGGCGGCGCGCAGATCGCCGAGGCGTCCCGAAAGCAGCACCGCGTCGGCTTCGCGCTGTGACATCCACGCACCATCGCCCATGGCGATCGAAACGCTCGCCTGAGCAATGACCGGAGCGTCATTGATACCGTCGCCTATCATCGCCACCACCCTGCCCTCGCGCTGGAGCGCCTGCACGTATTCGAGTTTTGCCTGCGGCGACGCATTCGCGACCACCGCGTCGAACCCGAGGGCCGCGCCCATCCTCGCGACCGCCTCGACCCGGTCGCCGCTCAGCAGGTGCACGCGTTTGCCGGCCCGGCGCAACGCTTCGATGAACTCACCTGCTTCGGGACGCAATATGTCGCCAAACTCGAACAGGGCGAGGCAGCGCGAACCGTCGCCGAGCATGGCAATCGAATTGCCCGGCGGGAGCGCCGGGTACCGCAAGGGCGTCTTCTGTGCAGCCATGACGAATTCCGGACGGCCGAGACGGTAGACGCGCTGGTCGAGTTCCGCCTCCACCCCCATTCCCGCGTGGTGTATTGAACGGCTTGCGGCGGCCGGCCGCGGCGCCGCGGCAATCAGCGCTTTTGCCATCGGATGCGTAGATCCCTGTTCCAGCGCTGCCGCAATGCGGATGCAATCTGCTTCGCCCATATCCTCAAGCACATGGATGCGCGTGAGGTGCAAGCGGCCCAGGGTGAGCGTGCCGGTCTTGTCCAGCACCACGTCGGTGGAGCGAGCCAACGTCTCGACCACATGGCCGCGGCATACGATCAGGCCCTGCCGGGCCAGCCTGCCGGTCGCCACCGTCAGCGCGACCGGCGTCGCCAGCGACAGCGCGCAGGGGCAGGTGACCACCAGGATGGACACCGCCACCCAAAGTGCCTGCCCGGGTTCGATGAACCACCACGCAGCGGCCACGCCGGCTGCGAACACCAGTGTCGCCAGGACGAACCAGCTGGTTACGCGCTCGGCGTTGGTAACGAGCGCAGGGCGCTCCGCCGCAGCCCGCTGCATCAGCCGGACGATCGATGAAATGATCGTATCGGCGCCGATACGCTCCACCCGCATTACCAGCGGATTGGCGACGTTGGTCGATCCGCCCACCAGGCCGTCGCCCGTTTGCCTGGCGACCGGACGGCTCTCGCCGGAGAGCAGAGACTCATCGACGAAGCTCCGCCCCTCCGCGACCACCCCATCGGTGGGAACGCGTTCCCCGGGACGAACCAGCACCCGGTCTCCGACCCGGAGCGCGGAGACGTGCAGTTCCTGCGCCACCCCCGCATCGTCCAGGCGCAGAGCAACGTCGGGAAGCGCACGCGACAGGTAATCCAGGCTGCGCGCCACGACATGGCGTGCCCGCATTTCCAGATACCTGCCGCAGAGCAGCAGAAATATGAACATGGAAATCGAATCGAAATAGACTTCCCCGCTCCGGCTGAACGTGGACCATACGCTTGCTGTAAAGGCAATGCCTATGCCCAGCGCAACCGGCACATCCATTCCCGCGCGGCGCCGGCGCAGATCGCGCCAGGCGCCGCGAAAAAAAGGCCCCGCTGAATAAAGCACGACCGGCAGCGTGAGCATCAGGCCGGCCCAGCGCATCAGCAGCTCGATGTCCGCAGTCATGCTGCCCGGCTCGGCCAGATAGACCGGCAGCGCGTACATCATCACCTGCATCATGCCGAAGCCGGAAACGAACAGTCGCCACAAACCCTGCTTCTGCTCCGCACGCTGCGCCGACTCCTGTTCGCCCACCTCGTACGGGTGCGCCCGATAGCCGATGCGCCCCACCGCCGCAAGGATTTCGCTCAACCGGATTCGCTGCGGGTCCCAGCGCACCTGGGCGCGATGCGTGGTGGCATTGACGGCGATGTCAAGCACACCGGGCAATCGCCCGAGCACGCTCTCGTTCAACCAGGCGCACGCGGTGCAGCGTATGCCTTCGAGCATCAATGCGGCGTCGCATGCGCCGCCGGCATCGGCGTGGACGAAGCCGCGCTGCACCGCGGGATCATCGTAGATTCGAAAGTCCCGGCCATCGCCGGCGTCTTCGGCGGTGGGCGCCGGGCCGGTGCGGTGCTCGTAGTATCTCCGGAGTCCGTAACCGAGGATGGTCGACGCCACGGCTTCGCAGCCAGGGCAGCACACCGGCTGCCATTTGTCGCCGACTTTAACGCGGTAGCGATCCGGATCGGGCACCGGCAGCGCGCAGTGAAAGCATGGCGTCGCGCCCGCGTTCTGCGCCGTTGCCGAGACCGCCACGGGTTGCGGGCGATCGGCGGAAGTATGGCGGCGCCAAAGATTCATACAGATCTTCTAGCCTTCGGTTTGTCCGGTCTAGCCTTGCGCGAGCCGCCACTTAGACTGCTCCTCCTCCACCCTGCCCTCGGTTTTGAGTTTGATCAGATGCGCAAACAGCGACCTGCTCGCCACCGGGTGCAGGCGTGGCGACACATCGTCGTACACCGCGGGCACCAGTGCCTCCAGCGTCGCCGCGCCAGCCTCGCGGACTGCCTTCAGCACCTTGTTCTCGCGCGTGAGACGATGGATCAGCAGGCGTTCCAGCGCCTCCTGCGGCTTGTCCATGAGAAATCCATGCCCCGGCGCAAACCAGGCGATGTCCTCGCCCTGGAGTTGGCGCAGCGACTCGAGATAGACGCGCATGTCGCCGTCGGGCGGATTGATGACCACGGTCGAACCCTGCATCACGTGATCGCCGGTGAACAGCAGCTTCTCGTCCTCCAGCAGGTAGCAAAGCTGGTTGGATGCATGCCCCGGCGCGTGAATCACGCGCAGCGTACAGCCGGCCAGTTCGACGCGCTCACCATGGGCGAGTACGCGGTCGGGCCGAAAGCTCTGGTCCTGGCTGCCAAATTGCGGCGCTGGCATGCCCATCAGTTCAGCGCCGGTCTTCGCCTTCAGCAGCGCGGCCGCGGGGGAATGGTCCGGGTGGGTGTGGGTGACCAGGATCCAGCGAATGCGACCGCCGGCCGCCGCGATCAGCGTATCGATGTGCGCATCGATCGCCGGACCGGGGTCGATCACTGCGATGTCCCCGCCCGCGCCCAGAAGGTAGGAATTGGTACCCGGGCCGGTCATGACACCGGGATTGGGGGCGGTGATGCGCCGCACCTTGCCGGACAACTGCACCACGACGCCGGGAATGATTTCGCCTGCGGCCGTGCCCTTGCCCTCCGGGTCGAGTTTGCCCACTTCGGCGTAGGCATAATCGCCGGGGACCAGCAGTCTGGTGCCTTCGCGGCTGCTCGCAGTGCGCGGGGCCATGGTGGGCATTTTGCGCGGCGAGCGCGCAAACGCCATCAACGCGTCCGCGCTGGGAAACTGGGCGATGCTCTCCAGCGTCTTGATGGTTGGGAACACCAGATGCAGATCGCCGCGCCGGTGGCGTTCGAGCGCTTCGGCCGGCTGGATCCAAAGGTGATCGACGGTCTCGCTGTTGTCGTGCGAAGGCGTCTGCGCCATAGGCGCCTCCGCAACAAAAAAGCGCGTGTCGAAGCGGCGCGGGCGCCCGGGCTGGGTGATCCAATGGCTGTAATAGGCGAGGCGTCCCGCGGCGAGGCGCAGTTCGTGTGCCCGGCACAGGTCGGCAAGCGTCGTCTGCCCTGCGCGCACCGACTCGCGCCATTGCGCAAAAATTTCCGTGTGCTGCGGCAGGTTCAAGTCCGCGTATTCTCCGCGCGCATCATGGGCGAGCAGCAGCCCCGCCTCCTCGAAGCATTCGCGCATGGCGGCGGCCCAATAGGCCAGGCCTCCCCGCTCCAGCCCCAGCAACCGGCTCGCCTCGGAATCATCCAGGCCCTCACAGTGCGCCGCCAGTTCGGCCGAGGCATCGCCGGCATCGACCGCGCCTCCGGGAAAAACATGGGCTCCGCCCATGAACGCGGCCGACTGGGTGCGCCGGATCATGAAAACTTCCATACCCGAACTCGCGTCGCGTACCAGGATCAAGGTCGCGGCGGGACGCGCGGTCATGTGAACGGGAGGTTCGGTCATTCTTTCACCTGAGAATATCTAACCATCGCATCGCCGGCAGCGGTCGTTCCACCATTCCGGTTCGGCATTTCGGTCGCGAATCGCACCATTCATCGCATCACGAACGGATTGCCTGTCACCGCGCCGATATTGATCCAGACGCTCTTCACCTGCAGGTATTCGCGCATCGCGTCCATGCCGTTCTCGCGCCCCAGGCCCGAGTCCTTGTAGCCGCCGAAAGGAGACAAATAGCTCACCGCCCGGTAGGTATTGATCCAGACCGTGCCGGCCTGGATGCGCTCGGACATGCGGATGGCACGGCCGATGTCGCTGGTCCACACTCCCGAACCCAGGCCGAAACGCACGTCGTTGGCGATCGCCAGCGCCTCCTCCTCGTCTTTGAACTTGATCACGGACAGCACCGGTCCGAATACTTCTTCCTGTGCGATGCGCATCTTGTTGTTCACACCCGCGAATACGGTCGGCTCGACGAACCAGCCCTTGCCGCATTCGGGCCGCGTAGCCGCGCCGCCACCGAGCAACAGCTGCGCGCCCTCCTTGTTGGCGATGTCGATGTAGCCGAGCACTTTCTCGTACTGCGGCCGCGTGGTTACCGGTCCGACCTGGGTGTCGGGGCTCATCGGGTCGCCCATGCGCGCGGTCTTCGCCAGGGCCAGCAGCTTCTCCATGAAGGCGTCGTGGATGCTCTCCTGCAACAGCAGGCGCGATCCGGCGATGCAGGTCTGGCCGGTGGCGGCGAAAATTCCCGATACCGCGCCGTTCACCGCGTCCTCGATCTTCGCGTCGGCAAACACGATGTTGGGGGATTTTCCACCCAACTCCAGGCTCACGCGCTTGAACGTCTTCGCCGCGAGTTCATTGATGGCGCGGCCGGTCGCATCCGAGCCCGTGAACGCGATTTTCCTGACCAGCGGGTGCTCGACCAGCGGTGTACCCACGTCCTTGCCGAAGCCGGTGACGACGTTGACCACGCCGGGCGGAAAACCCGCTTCCTCGAACAGCTTCACGAACTCCAGCGTGGAGGCCGACGTGAACTCGGACGGTTTGACCACCACCGTGTTGCCGGCGGCCAGCGCCGGGGCCAGTTTCCACGCGGCAAGCAGCAGCGGCGAATTCCAGGGCGTGATCGCTCCCACCACGCCGAGCGGCTCGTGGCGGGTGAAGTTGAAAAAGCCTTTCTTGTCCAGGGGGATTACCGCACCCTGGATCTTGTCGGCCAGGCCGCCGAAATAGTAGTACCACTGCGGAATGTAGTTGAGCTGTCCCTGCATCTCCGCGATCAGCTTGCCGTTGTCGCGCACCTCGGTCTCGGCCAGCTTCCTCGCGTCGCGCGCCACCAGATCGCCGAGTTTGTGCAGCAGCAAGCCGCGCTGGCTGGGCGTAAGCTGCGGCCACGGCCCCTCGGTGAACGCCCTGTGCGCCGCGCGCACGGCCCGGTCGGCGTCCTCGGCATTGCCTTGGGCGATCTGCGCCCACACTTCGCCGGTGTAGGGATTGTAGCTGTCGAACCACTTGCCCGAGGCCGAGTCGGCGTACTTGCCGTCTATGTACATCCGGTACTTCTGCATCGATACTCCTTCCCCTTGTCTCAGCCATGAATAAAAGGCCTCCCGAATCTTAGCGCAAAGTTTCGGCGTGCGTCCCTTTCCTATCGTAATTGTGGCAGACGAAAATCCCTCAGTTCCGGCACTCGCCAGAAAGGCAGCACCGCGAGCAGCAAGGCGCAGACCGACATCACGAATCCGGGTCGATAACTGCTGCTGAAATCATGCAGCAGTCCGGCCATCAAAGCGCCGGTGCCGGCGCCGAGCGCGTTGCACGCATAGAGGATGCCGTAAATGCTGGCCGTATGGCTGCCCGGAAACAGCCGCGCGCTCATGGACGAGATGATGGGGCCGCGCGCGCCCTGGCATAGCCCGAACACCAGCACGTAGGCAACCAGCAGACTGTGTTCCGGATACCACGACATGAGGAACAGAATGACGACGCCGCTGATGCTGCCTGCAAAGGTGACGCTCACGGTGCGCCGCGGCCCGAAGCGGTCGGCTATCGCACCCGTTCCGACGATGCCGAACACCGACAGCATGGCCGCGAAGCCGAACGCGCTGGCTGCGGTGAGAGGCGGGAAACCGCGCTCGATAAGATAGACCACGGTCTGTACCGTGATCGAAAACATGCCGATTGAAGTCAGCGAAAATACCCAGGCCAGACCCCAGAAGCTGCGTGTTCTCATGGCCGCGCGCACCGTCCAGTTCTGTTCGCCTCTCGCGCCGGCCGCGCGCACCTGGCGGTACCCTGGATGACCCGCGGCGTAACGTTTCCACGGCAGCAGCAGAATCAGGGGAACCAGACACAGCAGCGCCAGGCCGAGAATCCGGTAGGAATCGCGCCAGCCATAGCGCTGGAGCAGGTACTGGACGGCTGGCACGATCAGCAGCGCCCCCAGACCCAGGCCGGCAAAAGCGATAGAGATCGCGGTGCCGAGGCGCTCGCGGAACCAGCGCGCGATCAGGCCGGAGGACGGCACCATGCCCACGGCCGAAACGGCGATTCCGGTCAACACACCGACCGCAGCGTAGAACTGCCACAGCTCGTCAACCTGCGACGCGAGTAAATAGGCCGTTGCGAGCGCAGCGATGCCGCAGCCGTAGACCACGCGCGGACCCAGCCGGTCGAACAGGAATCCGATCGCCGGTGCGGTCAATCCATTCACCAGCAGGTACAGGGAATAGACGCTGGTCATCTTCGATCGGCTCCAGCCCATATCCTGCTCCAGCGGCAGCAGGAACACGACATAGGTGTCGGCGGTGCCGCGGCCGATCAGATTCAGCACCAGGCAGATGCCCAGAACCATCAGCGCGGTCAGGGTGTGTCGGGACCGGGTTTGCGGCTCTTCCTTCAACCTACCCCCCTCTACGCCAACGCTGCGAGGGGGGGTGTTCTGCGGCGCCGTTCACCCTCATCCGCATCAATAGGATTTCGGCAGGCCGAGTACCTTCTCGGCAATGAAACACAGGATCAGCTGTGGACTGATGGGAGCGATGCGGCCGACCAGGCTCTCGCGCAGGTAGCGCTCGACGTGGTATTCCTTGGCGTAACCGAAACCGCCATGGGTCATCAGGGCCTGCTGGCAGGTCTTGAAACAGGCTTCGCCGGCGAGATACTTGGCGGCATTGGCTTCGGCGCCGCAGGCCAGGCCGCGGTCGTACAGGGCCGCCGCCTTGAACACCATCAGGTTGGCCGCCTCAAGTTCCATCCAGCATTCGGCCAGCGGATGCTGGATGCCCTGATTCTGGCCTATGGGCCGGTCGAACACGATGCGCTCCTTGGCGTACCGCGCGGCACGCGCGAGCGCGACCCGCCCGAGTCCGACCGATTCCGCGGCGATCAGGATGCGTTCCGGATTCATGCCGTGCAGAATGCAATCGAAGCCCTTGCCCTCCTCGCCCAGCCGGTCTTCCACCGGCACCGGCAGACCGTCGATGAACACCTGATTGGAATCCACCGCGGCGCGGCCCATCTTGTCGATCTCGTGCACTTCGACGTAGCGCCGGTCCAGGTCGGTATAGAACAGCGACAGGCCGTCGGCGGGCTTGCGGCATTCCTCGATCGGCGTGGTGCGCGCCAGAATCAGCATCTTCTCGGCCACCTGAGCGGTGGAAATCCAGACTTTCTGCCCGGAAAGAATATAGCGCCCGCCTTCGCGCACCGCTTTGGTCTTGAGGCGCGTGGTGTTGAGGCCGGTGTTGGGCTCGGTCACGGCGAAGCAGGCTTTTTCCTTGCCCGCGATGAGCGGCGGCAGCATGCGCTGCTTCTGCTCCCGGGTGCCGAACACGACTACCGGATTGAGCCCGAAGATGTTCATGTGCACCGCGGAAGCGCCGGAGAACCCGGCGCCCGACTCGGAGATGGTCTGCAGCATCACCGCGGCTTCGGTGATGCCCAGGCCCGCGCCACCGAATTCCTCCGGCATGGCGATGCCGAGCCAGCCGTCGCGCGCCAGAGCCTGATGCAATTCGTGCGGGAATTCGTGCGCGCGGTCCTTTTCCAGCCAGAAGTCGTCGCTGAACTGGGCGCAGATCCTGGCGATCGCCTCGCGTATGGCCTGCTGTTCCTCGGACAAAGCGAAATCCATGTCTATCCCTTAACGCTGGCTGCGCCCCGGCTTGCGGCCGAACCCAGGATGCGCTCGACGTCGTGTTGCGCAAAGCCCAGCTCCTGCAGTACGGCGCGGCCGTCCGCGTTGAGCGCGGGCGTGCCGCGCCGGATGGCGCCGGCACGGCGACCGTTGGCCCAGAGCGGGAACAGGACATGGCGCTCGCCGTCCACCTCGGCCACGGCTTCGCGCGCCTGCGCATATTCGGTGCGGCTCGCCTCGGCCGGCGTCATCGGCAGTTCGGCCGGAACATCCTGCGGTTCCAGCAGCTCATGCCACTCCTTGGCGGTTTTATGAAGAAACAGTTTTTTCAGCAAGCGCGACAATTCGTCGCCATGTTTGCGCCGGCTGGGATCGGTGTCGAACTTCGGGTCCGTCAGTTCCGGTGCGAGATCCTTGACGGCGGCGCGGAAATTTTCCCAGAAATGCTGTTCCACGATGCCCAGGATCAGAACGCTGCCGTCGGCGGTTTCGAACAGGTCGTTCACGGGCCAGATGTGCGCGCGCGGATCGGTATGCTCGCCGATACCGTGGCGCAGCGCGGCGCAGAACAAGCCCGCTTCGTACAGGCTCAGGTCGAGCTGGGTGCCCTTGCCGCTGCGGTCGCGTTCGTACAAGGCCGCCAGAATGGCGATAGTGCCGAAGCTGCCGCCCTGCATGTCAGCGATGGGAATACTGGAACGTGCGGGTTTCCCGAGCCAGGAACCTGGATAGGAAAGTCCGCCGCTCGCCCCGACATAGCCGATGTCATGTCCGGGTTTAGTGCGCCAGGGACCGTTCTGGCCGAAACCCGAAAGCGAGCAGTAGATCAGCCGCGGATTGAATCCGGACAGGCTGGCGTAATCGATCCCCAGGCGCGCCGTCACACCCGGGCGATTGGATTCGATCACGATATCGGTCCAGCGCACGAGGCGCTCGATCACCGCTTTCGCGTCCGCGTGCTTGAGATCGAGCGCGATCGAGCGTTTGTTGCGGTTGGTTGCGTGGAATACCGCCGGCAGCAGACTTCTCCCCGGGTCACCTCCGGGAGGTTCCACCTTGATCACATCGGCGCCGAGGTCGGACAGAATCGCCGTTGCGAACGGCCCGGGTATCAGCGCCGAAAAATCAACGACCTTGATGCCCGCGAGCGGCAGCCAGCTCATGACTCCCGCTCCAATGCGGCGCGCAATTCGGTGAGCAGTTTCGCGTGGCGCTTCAATGCGCCGTCCATGCGGTTCATCGGCCCCGCGAGGGCAACGCTGTAGGTTTCCCCGTTAACCGCCACCGGCACCGCGACCGCCATCAGATCGGCCACGGTTTCCCCGCGCGTCACGTACCAGCCGCGCGCACGGCCCTGCTCAAGATCGGCCTCCAAAGCGGCGCGCGAGGTGATGGTTCTGGAAGTCACGCGCGGCAGCTTCATGCCGGCAAGCAGTTCGCTGCGCGCCGCCGGCGCGAGGCTGCCCAGCAGCGCCTTGCCGCTCGCACTCGCATGCAGCGGTCTGAACTCGCCCACCTTCGGGCTGTAGCGGATGCTGTGCGGGCTTTCCACCACTGCCAGGTATACCGCCTGCCGATCGAGGCGCTTGCTCACGAGCACGGTTTCGCCGGTCTGGTCGCGCAGTTTTTCCAGGAGCGGCACGAAGCGTTCGGCCAGCGGATCATGGCTGGCGATGACCCGGGCGTGCTCGAACAGCAATTTGGTCGGATAAAAGCCGCCCCTCGTTTTGACTTCATACAAATAGCCGCGCGCCTCCAGGGTGCGCACAATGCCGAAGCAGGAGGACACCGGCGCGCCGATGGCGCGCGCCAGCTGCGATAACGAAAGCGGCTTGCGTTCACGCGCGTAGGCCTCGAACAGGTCGAGGGTGCGGCCGGCTGTTTTCACATTCATGAAAATATTTTAGCATATGTGAAATACAATTTTGCGCGGACAAAACCGGATGCCTCAAGCTGCGGCGCTTGAGCTTGCGCGGACGGCGGCCCGTCCGCGCGCAATCGATGATCTTGTATAAGACCCCCGCACTGTCCTTGATTTTATCGGTAACCGTGTTTTCTGTGCGGATGCGCTTTTCATCCGCGCGGAAAACACGGTTGGCGCGCGCAGCGCGCAAGGATGCTCGTGGCAGTCAACAATGCGCTAAGACGCCGCGTATAGACGTGCCCTGGTACTTTCGCAATTAAGGCCTTATCCCAAACGCGGTCCTGCCGGCCGTGCGCAACGGCGCCGCCAGATCGGCGAACTCGCACCACAGCCGCCGCGTGTCGCGCGGATCGATGATCTCCTCGACGATGAACGACTCGGC
>ERZ1292640.3182-Hain-H43-02um-R1-3182-length-12872-cov-5_pt1 | contig 12872 bp, 10 predicted proteins | sample MGYA00564404_ERZ1292640 | MGnify/ENA primary metagenome ERZ1292640 (study PRJEB36523, sample SAMEA6512636) | groundwater metagenome | collected 2019-01-08 | study: AquaDiva: Metagenomics assemblies of 32 groundwater samples
TCCGATCGACGTCGAGCAAGGCTCCTATGTTTGCGTCCTGGGCCGCAGCCTGCTCGTGCGGGTGACGGGTGCGGCCGCCGTGGCCATCCCCCTGACGCTGGTTGACGACCACGTCATGGAGCGCGCCCTCTCGGCTTCGCGGCTGGCGCAGGCGGTGGCCGACCTGACCGGCTCCGAGTACACCGACCTCAACGCGCGGCTGCAGGCCGTGGGCGGCCCGGTGGCGTCCAGCGGCACCCAGGTCGATGTGCTCAGCGTGGGCTGGTTGGCGCGTGGCGTGGTGGACAGCTGGCACGACGGTGGCCTGGTCGCCGCACATTGGCAGACCTTGCAGACCGTGCTGCAGCACGAGGTGGCGCAGTGGGCCCAGGAGGCCTACCACGTGGCCAACAAGGCGCTGCTCGACCAGGGCGTGCGCCCGGAAATCGACCTGCGGCCCTTCATCCGCCGTTCGCGCGATGCGGGCGTGGCGTTGACCCGGCCGGGCGATGTGGAAGATGTCGGGGGGGCGGGATTTGCGCACTCAGGGGCACATCCAGGCACCCATTCGGGCGCACCGGCCCGCACCGCGCCGGCGGGCAACAGCGGTTTGCAGCCGCTGGGCCGGCCCTGCGAAGAAACCCGCTTGATGACGCAGACGCCGGCCATGGGGCGCGGCCAGCTGCAGTCGCAGGCCATGCTGGGCAAGCTGGCAGCGCTGGTGTCGCGCCAGGTGCCGGGCTTTGCGGCCACGGCGCCGATGTCTTCATCGTCCTCGGGGCAGGCTTCGCCGCCTTGGGGGCGGGTGTCGCCGGGCCTGGGCCAGGCCATCCAGCGCGTCAGCGAGGTGGTGCGCCGCCAGGCCGACACCCAGCCGGGCACCGCGACCGCCACGCCGGACGCCGTCCTGCAGGACCTGCGCCACAGCCAGAAGGCCCTCAAGGACGCGGCCACCACGCCGGTGGAGCGCGCCACCATCGAGATCGTGGCCCTGCTGTTCCAGTCCATCCTGCAGGAAGAGCGCCTGCCCGCGGCCATCCGCGTGTGGTTCGCGCGCCTGCAGATGCCGGTGCTGCGCGTGGCCGTGACCGAGCCCGATTTCTTCGCCGCCACCAGCCACCCGGCGCGCATGCTGATCGACCGCATGGGCGCCTGCGTGATGGGCTTCGTGGCCGGGGAGCACGACAGCGAAGACGCCTTGCACGACGAAATCAAGCGCGTGGTGCAGGTGGTCGAGGCCTACCCCGACACCGGCCGGCGCGTTTTTCAGACCGTGCTGGGCGAGTTCGAGCGCTTCCTGGAAACCTATTTCCGCGATCAGAACCAGGCCAGCCGCATGGGCGTGTCCCTGGCGCAGCAGGTCGAGCAGCGCGAGACCTGGGCCATCCAGTACACCATCGAGCTGCGCAAGATGCTGGAGACCGTGCCCGTGCACGACGGCGTGCGCGAGTTCCTTTTCCGCGTCTGGGCCGATGTGCTGGCCCACAGCGCCGTGCAGACGGGCCAGGCCAGCGAGGCCACGCGCGAGCTCAAGCGCGCTGCCGCCGACCTGATCTGGTCGGCCAGCGCCAAGACCTCCCGCGAGGAGCGCGCCGAGGTGCTGCGCCGCTTGCCGCCGCTGCTCAAGCTGGTGCGCGAGGGCATGGTGCGCGCCGGCCTGGGCGCCGATGCGCAGGACGCGCACATCCAGGCCCTGAACACGGCCCTGGCCGCGGCGTTTTCGGCGCGCTCGGCGCCGCTGTCCTCGGCCCACCTGCGCGAAGTCACGCAGCGCCTGGAGGCGCTCGACGAGCTGCTGCCCGACATGGCCGCCATGGCGCTGGACGCCGACACCCTGCGCGACCTCTCCGGCCACGAGTCCGAGAACCTCGAAGTGGTGGCCGAAGGCGGCACCATGCCCACGCCGGCCATGCAGGCCTGGGCCCGCGAGTTGCAGATTGGCGCCTGGTTCCAGCTCGACTACCGCGGCAGGCGCGAGCAGGTGCAGCTGGCCTGGCAAGGCCTGAACAAGCAGCTCAGCCTGTTCGTGACGCCGCAGGGCCGCGGGGTGCTCTTCCAGATGCACCGCCTGGGCGCCTTCCTGCAGGCGGGCCTGTTGCTGCCACTGGAAGAAGAGTCGCTGACCACCCGCGCGACCCGCCAGGCCCTGGCCAAGCTCGACGCCGACCCGGCGCGCCTGCTGAACTGAGCCAGATCACCGGTCCGAGGCCCAGCGGAGCCCTCTGTGGCGGCCCGCCTCACCCCGGGACAAGTTGCGAGAAATAAGACACGATCTGCGTCCTTATCCTTCCACTTGGTGGAATGGCTTTTTGAGAGCATTGCATGGCCAGACATTGGAGCCGGAATGCTTTTCTGATTCCTACCAACACTGATTTGTGTTGATTCAGGCTCACTCTCCGCTCGGAGGGTGAGCCTTTTTCTTTACACACACCCTGTTTTGTGGTCCAGTGCCTATACGAGCTAAACCACACGAACACAAAACTGAGGGTAGATGACCAAATTCCTCGCTCAGCGCATCACATTCCGAAACGGGGAAAGGCACTCGCTCCTGCAGCGGGTCAACGGCCTGCCCGTCCATGAGGTCACGCTCTATCTCGGGAAGTACCGCAACAAGGGGCGCGCGGCCAACACCATCCACTTCGTCTGCAGCAGCCTGGGGCTCCTGTATCGCGAACTAGACGCAGCCGGCGTGGACCTGCTCGAGCGGCTCGCGGCCGGGCAGTTCCTCACCGCCCCTGAGCTGGACCGCATCGTCACTGCCGCTCGCTACCGGTCAGAGGACCTCGAGGGAGAATCAACCGAAAGCAAGACAAACGTCATTGACATCCGTCGCATAGGCATACGGCGGAATCAGCAGCAGGCGGAGCGTCAGCCGGTTGACGCGCAAACCTACGCGTCCCGGCTCCGGTACATAGCGGACTACCTCACGTACATCTCAAGCTACGTTGCCTCCACACTGCCCAGAGACGCTAGGCGAGACCTCGAAGCAGACGCGGCGCGTGCCGTCACGGCATTCCGAGAGCACATCCCGGAGGTTTCCCGGCGCGCCAAGTTGGGCGCCCGGACAGGGCTGAGCCTCGAAGAACAGAACCAAGTGCTTTCTGCGGTCCATCCGGCGTCACCGGACAACCCGTGGGTCCGTGGGTTCGTGCGGGAGCGCAACTGGCTAGTTGTGGTGCTGCTCCTTGCCACCGGCATGCGAAGAGGCGAGCTCCTTGGCCTACAGATCGGCGACATCCACACGAATCAACCGAAGCTGAACATCCTGCGTCGTGCTGACGCAAAGGAGGACAGCCGGACCATTCAACCAAACACGAAGACGTACGACCGGACCGTGGAGCTGTCCCCTTCCGTCATGAGGGCCCTCCAGGCATACCTGAGAGCGCGTCGCAGCATCAAAGCCGCACGAGCCATCCCTCAGGTCATCGTCTCAGAGGACGGCAATGCTTTGTCTTCACAGGCCGTGGACAAGCTCTTCAAGGAACTGCGAGCCGCGGTTCCAGGGCTGCCAGTGACCCTTACCAGCCATGTGATGCGCCACACGTGGAATGAGCGCTTCTCAGAGCAAGCCGAAGCCATGAACCTGCCTGAGGTCGCTGAGCAGCGGGCGCGCAACAGTCAGCAGGGCTGGAGCGAGACCTCCAATACTGCCGCTGTCTACACGCGCCGACACACCGACAAAAAGGGCAGAGAACTCGCCCTGAAGCTTCAGGAACAAATGGATGAAAAGCTCCGCGACGACACAGAGTAAAACCGCAAAGGCGCTGGTCCGGGCCCTGCCGGAGCTTGCTCATACGCGCAGCGGTCTTGCGTTCAGCCCCAATGATGACCTCTGGCACTGGATCGACGGTGTGTTCCGCGTGCGCCTGGACTTCTCGCGGCTGGGAGCGGCCGAGCAGTTCCCAGTGGCCTCGCTCAAGTACGCCTTGCACGTCTTTGTGAAGCTGAATGCTCCGACATACGCGGAGAACCTCTTCAACACATTCATGCATTTTCTCACGCTGCGTGATGGTCGGTCCGCTCTGACATCGCTGAGCGTGGCCGAGGTCTCCGCTTACGCTGAGCGGCTTCAGGAGCACGAAAAATGGCGGCTTGGCACACTGAGCATCCTGCTCCAGAAATGGCATGCACTGGAGCTTCCCGGCGTCGATGATGAGTGCGTCCAGTACCTCCGTGAGCGCCGAAAGCCAGGGAACGTGAAGGGCGCTGCTGTGCGCCAACGCGACCCGGTCGAGGGGCCATTCAGCGAGGAGGAGTACACCACTCTCTACAAGGCTGTTGATGCTGCCTACGGGGCCGGCACCATCCCGCGCTGGGTCATTGTGTTGTTCCGCCTCTTGTTCGCTGCTGGCGGGCGAATTTCCCAGTACGCGTCGCTCAAGGCCAAAGACATCGAGGCGGACAACGGCAAGTTCATCCTTCACCTACCGCAGGTGAAGACGAGGCTTGAGCACTCTCGCGCTAGCTTTGTCTCGTTCGACATCTCCCCTCAGACAGGCCGCCTGGCGCTGGAACACATCGAGAGCCAACGAAATGACGATTGGGACAACAACGCTCCGCTCTTTCCTGTAGGCGAGGTCATGCCCAGGGGTCCGAAAACGCAGCTCCGGGGCCCCGAAGATCCGTTCTACGGGCACTGCACCAGGGACCAGCTCTCTCGGAGATTCTCGCAAATTCTGAGCGGCATAGCCCCGGCAACGGCCAGACTTGGATTCGACCAGATGCCGGTCAACCCAAAAAGGTTTCGACCGACGTTCGGAACTCGACTTGTAGACGAAGGAGCAAGCCGGACCGTGGTCGCGCACCTCCTGGGGCACGCGGACCTTCAACACGTTGACGTCTACTTTGAACAGTCTCCGGCGGGCCTTGCAAACATGAATGCGGCCATGGAGCCCACTCTCGGACCAGTAGCTCGCTGCTTTCAGGGGCGCCTCATTGAGGGCAAGGAGCAGGCGACCCAGAAAGATGTACCAGGTAGCACCATCATCGACTTCAGGGCGTCGACAAAGGGGCTCGCGAGTTGCGCTGGCTCGACAAAGGCCTGTGCATTTGAAAAGCCAGTCGCGTGCTACACGTGCTTTCGGTTCGAACCGTGGCTCGACGGCCCTCACGCAGCGGTGCTGGCCCGTCTGGAGCGCGAGCGTGAAAAGTGGTCCGGGGACCCCAGGATGGCGGCCATCAACGACACAGCCATCATTGCAGTCAAGGAGGTCATCGCCGAGTGCGCCAGGGCCCAAGCGCAGCAACCGGAAGGGGGCGCCAAGTGAGCGGAACCCTCCTCCACTTCACCCCACGCGCTGAGCTCGAGCCTCAGGAAAACCTTGCCGCCTTTGTCGAGCTTTGTCGCCAATCCGAAGTTCTCGGAGCGCACTTCCAGTTTGACGAAAATGTCTGGAGCGCAGGGCACCGCAAAGGACACAACGGGGCGCTCCGAGTAGTGTTTAGCACGATGGAGGCAGCTAGCCAGGATGTGCCGGAGCCCTCAATGCCCCAGCCATTCCTCGACTTCGCTAAGGCCGCACTGGTCTACCTGCAGGCCAGCCGCCCAGTGTCTTCGCAAGCACTTCGAATTTCCGCCTTACGGTACATGGAAGCAGCTTTGCGCGAATGGGGCAAGGGTTCGCGGCCTACAGCAGTCAACGTCGAGGTACTGGACACGGCCGTCGAACTTGCCCACAAGAGCGTCTCGACCGGCGCAGCTTACAGGGTTGCAGGACAGCTCCAATTGATTGCCGGCTTGATGAAGTCAAAAGGCTTCATCACTCTCCGACAACCGTGGGCGCACGGGCTCAAGAAGCCTCGTGAACTCGGCTCTCGGATCTCCAAGGAAGCCCTCCAGGCGCGGCAAGAGAAGATGCCCTCCGCCGCAGCCTTACGGGCGCTCGGCGGCATCTTCCAGGACGCGACAACACCGCGTGACGTGTTTGTCTCAAGCACTGCCGCCCTCATGGCTTGCGCCCCTGAGCGCGTCAACGAGGTGCTGCGATTGACTCGTAACTGCGTTGAGAGGGGGGACGGTCGCTTCGCCGGCCATGTCGGACTGCGGTGGGCGGGCTCCAAAGGCGCCAACGACACCATCAAGTGGCTTCCCGCAGTCATGGTTCCAGTGGCAGAACAGGCCATCGCGAATCTTCTGGAGGCCACCCGCGCAGCCCAGGAGATTGCGACTTGGTACACGAAGCATCCGACTTCCATGTACCTCCACAAGGACGTTGGCCACCTTCGCAACCGCGACCTACTGTCGCCGGCGGAAATCGCAGCCATTCTGTGGGGCGACGAGGCGCTTAGGGTTGCTGCAAACACCTGGGCGCAGACGACCCACAAGCTGCGAAAGCACAAGTTGGACGCCCGGCGAGTCGCGTTCGCCTTTCAGGATGTCGAGCAGGCGGTGCTGTCGATGCTTCCTGACACTTTCCCCTACGTACCCGGAGCTCCGAATCTGCTGTGCAAGGACTCGTTGGCCGTGGTCCGGGTCAATGAGTTGCACCAGCTCAAGGCAACCTACCGGTGCATGTTCACTTGCGCCGACTACGCCACCGTCTCCAATACGTTGTCACGGCACGATGGCCAGCCGAGCATCTTCGATCGCTTCGGGTACACGGAGGACGACGGGGCCCCCATCGAGGTGAACACTCACAGCCTAAGACACTACCTGAACATGCTTGCCCAGTTGGGGGGTATGAGTAGCGCCGAAATTGCCTTGTTCTCAGGGCGTAAGGACGTAGCCCAGAACCGCGCCTACGACCACATGACCTCAGACGAGGTTCAAGCCCCCATCAGTACCGCTTTGGCTCAGGGTTTCATGGGAGATTTGGTCGTCGCGACCCCACGGCGGCTGATAGCCCGCCGCCAGTTTCCCGGGCTGGGCGCGACGGCCGCCCACACAACAGAGTTTGGCTACTGCCTGCACGACTTCGCCAGCGAGCCTTGCCAAACACACCGCAGCTGCCTGAACTGCGAAGAGCACGAGTGCGTCAAGGGCGAGACACACAAAGAGGCAAACCTTCGCGCAAGCAAGGCAGAGGCGGAAGAGCTTCTTGAGGCTGCCAGGCTGGCCCTCACGGACGAGGAGTACGGGGCAGATTCGTGGGTGGCCCACCAGACGAAGACGCTTGAGCGCATCGACTCGTTGCTGGCCATCTACGAGGATCCCTTGGTCCCTAGCGGTTCAAAAATCCGGTTGGACGTCACCGCTCCCGCCCTCATCACGCAAAAGCCGGCCTCTCAAAACATTCATTTCGCTGCGACCGTAACGCGAAAGATCTCGCCATGAAGAAAACTCGTGCTCCCGACCTCACCGACGAGCGCATCCAGACAGTGCTCGCCACCCTTGACAGCTGGAAGGGCAAGCTCACCTGGGACCTGCTCATTGCCGCGGTGAGAGACCTCACAGGCATCGCCTACTCTCGGTTCACTTTCTCCGACTACCCGGAGATCGCCAACGCCTTTTCACTCAAGAAGGCTGCTCTGAGGGGCACCTGGGACAGCCCGCCGGCCACACCCCGGGATGAGCGTGTGCGGGCCGCACTGGAGCAAGTCAACCGGCTCCAGAGCAAGGTTGACAGACTCACGCAGGAGAACCAGCTGCTGAAGGAGCAGTTCGTGACCTGGGCGCACAACGCCGAGCGCAAGGGGGTAACAATCATGATGCTCAATACCCCGCTGCCGAAGCCAGAGCGCGAGCGCTCAAGGGGGCCGAAGTAATGGCTAGCGGCCAGCAGGCGGCAGAAGAGAACGTCCGCCGCTTCACCGCGTGGGCGGCGTCCAAGACCGACGATGAATTCCGGAACTTGGTTTCTCGCGGAGTCCTGTCTCGCACGGACATCGCGGCTGAGTGCGGCTTTGCCAAATCCGCGCTCAATCAGAACCCACGTATTCGTGATGCCCTGAGGGCGCTGGAGTCCGCGCTGCGAGAGCGCGGTGTCTTGCCATCAGCCGCTGAGGCCCCCGCCGTGCGCCCGATCGAGCCGGCCACACGAACTCCAGACGTAGCTCGCTTGGCTCGGGAAGCTGAGCGGATGTCAAGACTGGAGCAAGAGAACGCGAGCCTCAAAGCGGAGAACGCGGAGCTCAAGCGCCTCCTCAGCCGATACGCCGTGCTGCAGGAGGTGCTCGCTGAGACCGGGAGGCTTCCCCGGTGACGAGGCCCGTGAGCGTCACATTGCGAGTGACGGGCGTGCGCTCCCGGAGCCCGCGCGGTTTCGGCGGGGCCATCTTTACCGGGGTGCCCATCAACCCATCCACCGGCGGCGTCTTGGATGCCTGCACCTACGTCGTCGTCAAGGCCAACCGAGCCACGCTAGGCGCTACCCAGGTGGAGCGCGGCCAGTGGTGGGTGGTCGCCGGGCCTGTTGCCGAGCGTCGGTCGATCATGGACGGCTACGAGGTAGTCGAGCAGCAGGTCGATGCGGAAGAAGCCATGCTAGCAATGCCATCGGGTGAGCACATTGTCACGTTCATCGCCGAAAACCAGGCCTTCGAGGGCCTTGGCACGGTCAAGGCACGCAGGCTCTGGGAACACTTCGGCGAGCGGCTGTACAGCCTGCTCGAGGCCGGCGACGTGGCTACGCTCGCCGAGGTGCTGACGCCAACTGCCGCAGCTCGCCTGGTAGCCGCATGGTCGCAGCAGGGGCACTCCAGGTCACTCCAGTGGCTCCAGGTACACGGGTTCGAGGTTGGCCTTGGTCGCAAGGTTCTGCGCTACTTCGGCAGTGACGCGCAAGCCCTGGTCGAGGAGGATCCATACAGGCTGCTCTCCTTCGCGGGCAAGTGGGCAACCGTCGACCGGTTGGCTCGTGAACGGTTCGGGCTGAGCGCAAACGACCCGAGACGCTTGCGCGGGGCCGTAGAGGAAGCCTGCTATCGCGTGTTCGCGCGCGGCCACACAACGATGCTGACTTCGAACTTGATGGACCAAGTTGTTCCCCTGCTCGGGAAGCCACCCCAAGGTGTTCGCTGGCGGGACCTGCTGGCGTCAGCCGTGGCCGAGGGGCTGAGCAACGGCAGCGTCGTGCAGACCCCTCACGGTCTCCAGCCCCTCGGCGCACTCGTCATGGAGCGGCAAGTCGCCAGGACTATCCAAGAGCGCTTGACAGGGCCCCACCTCGAGTTGCTGACGCCGGAGGAGGTGGAGCTAGCCATTGAGCAGAGCGAAGCGGAGGACGACCTCCAGCTCAACGGGGAGCAACGAAACGCCATTCGGCTCGCCGCTAGGCATGCTTTTGTATGCATCACGGGCGGGGCCGGCGTCGGGAAGACCACCGTACTTCGGTCGTTGTACCGTCTGTACGACGCGACCGGAACGAGGGTTATTCAAGTCGCGCTTGCCGGGCGGGCCGCCAAACGCATGCAGGAAGCCACGGGGCGGGCTGCCTCGACCATCGCAAGCTTCCTCAAGGCCGTTGGCGAGTCCACGTTCGAGGGTCCGACGGTGCTCGTTGTCGACGAAGCGAGCATGGTCGACATCATCTCCATGAGTCGCCTCTGCTCGGTTCTTCCGGCGCACGTTCGCCTGGTTCTCGTAGGCGACCCCCATCAACTCATGCCGGTGGGCCCGGGACTGGTGCTCCACTGCCTGATCGGGCAGCGTAACGTCCCAACGGTCGAACTCGTGACTGTGAAGCGTTACGGCGGGGAAATCGCCGAGGCCGCGACAGCGATTCGAGCAGGACGATGGCCAGCCTTCAAGGCAGACGAGACCGCTGCCGTGGCCCTACTGCCCTGTGATGAGCGCTTGCTAGGGGAGCTCGTGGTCGAGCTTTACGCTTTGGCCCCCCAGGCGACCCAAGTACTCTCGCCGCTACGCAACGGGCCAGCAGGTACCAAGCACCTCAACCAGCTCTGCCAGGAGCGATTCACCAAAGGCGCTCAGCCCGTGATGCGGTGGAACGAGGAGTTCGGCACGGCGGAAAGCTGCGGGCTGAACTTTGGCGACATGGTTCTATGCACCAGGAATCTGTGGGACAAGGGTCTTCAAAACGGCTCATCCGGGAGGGTTGTACAGGTCGAGCCGCGGCCGACGCAGGCGCCGGTGGAGGATGAACCAGCCCTTGCCTGGGTGGAGTGGGACGACGGCGTGCGGCGACCACTCACAGTCACCATGCTCGCGGACATTGAACTTGGATACGCGTTCACGGTGCACAAAGCTCAGGGCTCACAATGGCGCCGCATCATCGTCCCCCTGACTGGAAGCAGGCTGCTCGACCGGACGCTGCTCTACACAGCACTCACCCGTGCCCAAGACCAAGTCCTCTTGGTCGGCGACGCTGATGCTGCCCGGTGGGCAGTCAAAATGCCACCCAAGGCCCACACGCGCATGGTCGCCTTGGACTTGACACTTGAGCGATGCCTGGCCGAGACCAGTTTCGACGGGCTGGGCCCCTCTTGACGCTACCCACAAATCGCAAAAAATGGGGGCCATTCTTTATCTCTGAGCCATAAAAAATCGCCGCTACCAACAAGCTGCACCCCTCAATCGCCCCAAGACCCCTCACTCACTCACATTCAAGTCGATAACAACAGTTTTTGGTGGGTATAACCGTTCTGACCCTCTGAGATTTGCCTTTGCCGAGATGGCAAAGAAAAGGCCCCAAGTGCTGGTTGCTTGGGGCCTTTTTTGTTGGCTTTGGTCTTGGCTGTGGAGACTGATGCCGGAATGAGTGATGTTCGGAGACTATTGGGGATGACAGCGTCAGGCCGGGTGCGGGTGCCCCCTGTTCAACTTCATCGCGCCGAGAGCAGTCACTCAGGGGACGCACTGCCCGACCTGATCCGCATCTATTCTGCAAAGCGTTCCCGAATACGCTTGCGGACAGGTTGAGCGGCCCATCTAAAAGTTCACGATTTACCCGTGAGGCGTTGGGACCTTATAGATCGGGCTTGGCGACCATCAGGTAGAAGATGGCCAACATGGCCAGAAACGCAGGGTAACCCAGGCCTTCCCACCAGCGGGCATAACGCCAGTACAGCGTGGGCAGCTCCTGGCCACTGGCATGTGCGGCTTGTGCCATGGCGGTCATGCGCAGTTGCAGCCACACCACCGGAATCCAGCACAGGCCGGCCATGCCATAGAGGGCCAGCGCCCACACAATCCACGGTGTGCTCAATGGCAAACCCATCAGGTGCATGAGCCACAGGCCAGTGGCAGGCTGCAACACAATGGCCGGCGTTGTGAACCACCAGTCGGCCCGAACCACTAGGCGCGACACCACAGCCTGCGCCGCGACCACTCCGCTACGGTTAGCAAAAAACAGGTAAAACGCGGTGCCGAACCCCGTACCCACCAGCACCACGCTGGACAAAATGTGCAGCCATTTAGCGATCAAGTAGGTATTCATGTGGGTTTACGAGCGAGCACCCACAGCACCACGGCGATGGGTATGTTTTTACTCAAGGGTCCCAGCGGATGCAGCCAAAGGGAAGGGCTTAGCACCGTGGCAACCAGTGTCATCACCACCATAGTGGCCAATGCCAGCAAGTAGGCTGGGCGTGTGGGTCGCAGCAACAGCCATAGGCCCAGAATCGCATCCAGCACCGCGCCGGCCAGAACCAGAGCGTTGGCCACACGGTCGTCGGAAACGCCATTAGCCACCAGCAACGCGCGGCTTTGACCCTTCAGCTCCCACACGCTCACGACTGCTGTCCACAGCCAGACGAAGACCAGACTCAGGTGCAAATACCGGCGCTGCAACGTCTCCAAAGGCTCCAACTTGTTCACCATGTTCATTGCTCCTGCTGCCAACGCGTGATCTCTTGCGCGTGGTTTGTCAGGTAGGTATGCAGGCGCCCAAAGCGTTTGCGCGTCTGGTAATCGAAAACTCGCTCCACAACGGGCCGGATGATCCAGGCGATGCAAGGCGGTCCTACCTCAAATGTGTAGGTGTACAGCAGCACAGACTGCCCATTGCCCAGATCCTTGTGGCGCATGGACGCGGCCCAGCGTGTGAAGGGAAAGGACTTGCCCACCATGGACGCGGCGGCCAGGCGCGGCCTGTCATACGCCACGAACCGTGTTCGCATGGACAGGTTGCGCATCCAGCCATCACCTGCGTTCTGGGTGACCGCACCGACATGAGGGCACGGTGCGCCGCCTTCGACTGCCGTGGCGCTGACCAGGCTGTCCCAGCGGTGGCGCCACTGGTGGTAGTGAAATGCGTCAAACACCACGGCGGCAGGCGCGGGCATGGGAAAGGCAAAACTGCGGTGCGACACGGCCTCAGTCCCCTTCCACCACGTCGGTCACCATGCCCCACTTGGCGAACTCGGGCCCAAAATCTGCCAACTTGTTCAAACCCACACAAGCATAAGCACCGCAGCCCATGGCTTCGCCACCGGCGAGTCGTCGTGCCAGCAGGATTGCGGCCATGCAGGGGATCTCGGGGCCATGGTCATTGTCGGCGGCGATGTGCCATGCGCGTTTGCGAGGGTTGCCAGCAGCATCGAGCCCCGCCACACGCACCACCATGCCGCCCAGTGCCGACCCCAAGGGGTCAAACACTTTGGCGGTGGTGTTGAGAAAGCCGGCCAAGCTTGACGGATTCTTCAGCACGCCAATTTGCCGCAGCCAGGCGAGCACGGCAAACGCCCGCTGAGCCAGGTCCACCTCTACCGCAGCGCGAAACTCCATGCGCTCGCGCACCTGATAGTGGGCAGGGAAAAGCTCCAGGTCGGGGATGTCACACAGCGCACCTAGCCTGGGTCGCAAACGTTGAAACGCAACACGCTTCGGCTTGGCCCAGCCAATGTGGGTCTGCCACTGACCGCCATTCCAGACCTGGACGGGGCCGCCGCAATAACTCAGCACCGCACGCAAGGTGGCAACGCCGCGTGGTGCTGTTTGTGCAGGGGCAATGCAAATGTCCAAGGTATCCAGGCGCTGCCAACCCGCGCACAGG
>ERZ1292640.954-Hain-H43-02um-R1-954-length-23912-cov-53_pt1 | contig 12872 bp, 11 predicted proteins | sample MGYA00564404_ERZ1292640 | MGnify/ENA primary metagenome ERZ1292640 (study PRJEB36523, sample SAMEA6512636) | groundwater metagenome | collected 2019-01-08 | study: AquaDiva: Metagenomics assemblies of 32 groundwater samples
CCCCTCCGCCCCGCCCCTCGGAGCACCATGCGAAAATTGGGACAGACTCTACGTAGGCGATAATTCTGCCCACCTCATCGGGCCCGATTCTCTCCGGGTAGAAGGCGCTGCAACGGAATACGTCGTGTAAGACGGCGCGGGCGGGCGGAGTGTGAGACGGGCGATTTCGCCTGTCGAAGCCGGGACCTGGTACGTCTGGACGGGCAGGGCCCGCCTCCCCACTGACGCCTGCCAAGAGAGTCAGGCCTCCGTCGCCGGGATCCAACAGGTCTCGAAGAACCGGCTCAATGGCCCGAAACTTCGCCTTCACCTCCTCCATCGAGCCCTTCCGCACAGCGGCTTCTATCTCGTCCTTGGCGTGCCGCAGCCAGGAAGCAGTCGCGTTGTCACGGGCGTCCGCCACCGCGATGGCTCTTGCCAGATAGACAAAAGCGTGGACCAGCGGGGGCAGGCCATCGGCCGATCGATGGAGCTGTTCGAAGTACTCTGCCACCTCGTCCCGATTGTCGCTTTCGATGCCGGCCCGCAGCTTTCTGGTCAGCTCCCGGGTTTCCCTGGTTTTGTCGGGATCGATGAGCCAGTCGTAGTGGTCGAGCATGAACTCTGCCAATCCCAGCAGGCCGTCGGCTTTCTGCCGCAGCTCGTCCGGCACACCGCGCCCGGTTGGACCTCTGACGGCCGGCCGCGCGTCAGGGCCGGCGCCTTCGCCCACGCTGACTTCCGCTTGCAGAATGCCGCCGGCGTCCAAAGAGAAGGACACATCCACCGGTGTGCCGGCCTGCAGCTCAAGCGGGAGTTGGCGCCGCAGCACTCTCTCGAGTTCGGCCCCGCGGCCATCCTCGTCGAGTGCCGTGTGGATCGGGATCTCGATGGTTGGCTGGCTGGAGCCGCCGTAGAGGAAGCGCCGGACCACCGGCGTGGCGGTAGGGAACGGCGTCCCCTTGGCAATCAGAACCGAGAACTTGCCGCCCTCAGTCCGGATGCCGTAGTGCTGGCCGGTTACGCAGGCGACAAAAGACGCTGCGCCCGCTCGCTCCCGGCTCCCCGCCTGGGCGCTCAACCGGGCGGCGAGCAGTGCCGCACCGTGCGCTACCGAGCGAAGCGGGTGGACGTCCTGGCGGATCTTCTGTGCGCCGAACATCTCCTCAAGCTGCCGGCGCACCATCGGGATCAGTGAGGTGCCCCCGACGGCCAGCACCTGGTCGATGTCGTCCGGCGAGAGCCCGGCCTCTTCCAGAGCTTGGGCGGCCAGCAGGCGGCTCTTGGCCACGTCGTCCCGGATCAGGTCCTCGAACAGCGCCCGCGTCAGCTCGACCTCCACGTCGAGCGGACCCGGAATCAGAATCTCCGTGCGGTCGGTGTGGGATAGCGCGATTTTGGCCCGTTCGGCCTGAGCCTTCAGCGTGGCCATGAACCCGAGGTCTGAGCGCAGGTCGAAGCCGCGGGCGGCCTGCACGCGCTCGACGTGGTCCACAATGCGGAAATCCAAGTCTTCCCCGCCGAGCCAGGCGTCTCCTGTCACGCTGAGCGGGGCGAACACTCCCCCGGCTACCGCCAGAACCGTGATCTGGAGACCGCCGCCGCCAAAATCGTAGACCAGGACCAGCTTCGCCTCGCCGGGTCCAAGGTCGAGGCCTGACGCGAGGGCTGCGGCGGCCGGCTCATCGAGGAGCTTGAGGACCTTCAGCCCGGCGAGCTGCGCGGCCTTGCGGGTGGCCTCCTTCTGCCTGGCGGTGTGACGGGCGGGCACGGTAATGACCGCGGACTCCACCACGTCGTTCAGGCTCCGCTCGGCTTCCTGCCTGGTCTCCTTGAGGATGAGAGCTGCAATCTCAATGGGGGAATACTGCCTTCCGCCCAGAACGACGCGCATGCCGCCCTCGGCGCCAGCCTCGGGCGGTACGATCTCGCACCAACACCGCTCCACGGGGGAGAGGCCCGCGTCGCCATATGCCCGTCCTATCAGCCGCCGCACGGCGACGATCGTGTCTCTCGGCGCCAGCGGCATCCTCTCGAGGGCCGCGCTCCCGACGATGATGTTGTCCCTGTGCCAGCCGGCCACCGAAGGGGTGAACTCACGGCCGTCCCGGCCCGGCAGGATCTTCAGCCCTCCATCCCAGAACGCCGCCACCGAACGCGTAGTGCCGAAATCAATGCCGATGGCCTTGCTCATGGGCGGACCTCAGTGCCCACTTATATCACGGCAACGGCCGCCAACCGTAGCGTTGCCCGACCAGTACGATGAAATTCGGCTTGGTCCCGGCGCGCTGGCAGCGCTCGATCTCGCGGAGGCGGATCTCCATCCCGTGCTGGTGGTCGTGCGGGCTTGGCCCACATGTCATCGCTTCAGGCCGGCGCGGTGTCGGCTGGCCCGGGGAATCGCTGAAGGCCACCTCGGACAATGGCAAACTCCGACTCCGCCACACCGGCAGCGCGCCGTCACCCCCGGCCAGGCCGCCGTCTTCTACGACGGCGATCTGGTGCTCGGCGGCGGCTGGATCTGCTGAACAATTGTCGCCTCCGCTGCCTTGATCAAGACTCGCAACGCCTGGTTGACGGACTCCGAGTCGCGGAACACCGCGGCCACATCCGGATCAAGCAGTACCACGTTTGTTCCCTCCATGTACTGCTTGTAGTACTTGCCACGGACACCCCCTCGGAGATCATACTCAGGCCTCATCTCGTCTTCGTCGATGCGATCATTCTCCGGACCCATACTCGCCCAACGCTGAGACACGGGCTATGGCCGCGCGGAGGCCACCTCGCGGCACGCGCTGCACAAAGCTCTTCCACAATTAGGAGCTTCCCCCTTTTCCCGGCGCACCATCACGCACCCTCACTCCCATCATACTGTCCGAAACGCCCTGCCCACTGGGTCTCAGCCCCGCACCCCGGGTTTCCCGGCGCCGTCACCCCCGGCCAGGCCGCCGTCTTCTACGACGGCGAGGTGGTGCTCGGCGGCGGCTGGATTGGGTGACCTCCTCAGGGCGGCCATTGTCCCGACGCGGCGTCTCTGCAATAATGCGAGTATCGTGGCTGGTAGGAAGGACTTCTGGATCGGCAAGGGTCCGGTGCTGCTGGGAGCCGCCTTGTGCCTGGCGCTGGTCGCCGCAGGCCTGATCTGGCGGCAGGTGCTGACGGGCACTGTCCGGGCGGTTGACTTGTCCCAACTCGCTCCTGGCAGCAGGATGCCTACCCTCCACCATCCGTTCATCGAATTCCTCAAGCTGCTGGCGGCATTTCTGGTGGGTGAACTCATCACCGAAGTTCACCGGCGATCTCACCGCGGCAGGCCGCTGGCCGTGGCCATCGAGCAGGCCCAGGTGCTGCTCTCGGTGGCCGGGGCGCTGATGATGATCATCATCGGCGACTCGCTGGCTCGCGCCTTCGGTATTGCCGGCGCCGCCAGCATCATCCGCTTCCGGACCCCGGTCGATGACCCACGCGACACCATGATCCTGTTCCTGTCGCTGGGGCTGGGGATGGCCTGCGGGCTGGGAGCCTTTGCTATCGCCGGCCTCGGAACGGCGTTCCTGTGCGCAGTGCTGGTATGGCTTCACCGCTCCGCGCTGGAGACGCCGCGAGTCATGGCTTTGACCCTCACCGCCGCCACCGCCGATTTCCCCAGCGAGCACGTCGAGGACGTGCTAATCCGTCACGGCGTCCAGTTCGAGACCCGCGAGGTCGCCCAGGGCGCCGAGACCCAGGTCAGGTACCGGGTGACCTTCGACCGGAACCTGGCGCTGGAGCGTCTGAGCGAGGAGTTGCGCGACGACGGCCGCGGCGCCATCACTTCCGTCATCTGGCAGAAGGGTAAGGAACGCAGGGAAAAGCTGGCCGCAGCCGCCGAAACCGACAAGGACGACGACGACGATTGACAATCGGTGGCGCACGCTTCAGCGTGCCGCCGTGGGCTTCAGCCCACGGTGCCTCTACTCGTACCGCAGTGCTTCCACCGGGTCCAGCCGGGCTGCTTTCATGGCTGGCCAGACGCCGAAGAACAGGCCCACGCCCACCGATACCGCCACGCCGGCAACCGCCGCCCACAGCGGCACTGAGGTCGGCAAGTCGGGAAACACCAGCCCGGAGGCCCGCGAAACCGCCCAGCCCAGCGACATCCCCAGCAGCCCGCCCAGGCCGGTCAGCACCACCGCCTCGGTCAGGAACTGCGTCACGATGTCGCTTCTCCGCGCCCCGACCGCCTTGCGCACGCCGATCTCGCGCGTCCGCTCGGTCACCGACACCAGCATGATGTTCATCACCCCGATGCCGCCCACCAGCAGCCCGATCGAGCTCAGCACCACCATCACCAGTGCGGTGACCGCCATGATCTTGCGGAAATCCTCCAGCATCTGCTCGGGAGTGGAGATGGCGAAGCTGTCGGGCTGGTTGTGCGGCACGCGGCGCTCGATCCGCAGCACGGCGCGCACCTCGTCCATCGCCTGCGGCAGCCGGCCCTCGTAGGCGAACACCACCAGCAGGTGCTCCCGCGCGTTGGGGAACATCTTGCGCATGGTGAAATACGGCAGCAGGATGCGGCGGTCCTCCTCGCCCGGGAAGGAGGCCGCCGGCCGCTCCATCGAGCCGATGATCTCGAGCTGGCGGCCGTTGACCTCGATCCACTTGCCCACCGGGTCCACGTTCGGGAACCACGACTTCTGAATGTCCTCGCCGATCACCGCCGCCGGCATCCGGTGCTCGTTGTCCGCTTCGCTGATGAACCGGCCGTACTTCATCACCGTGCCGCCGCCGGCGTAGCCCGCTTCGGTCCCGCCCAGCTCGAATTGATAGAGGTCGTCCCCCTTGTAGCGGGCGCGGTTGACCCCGAAGCGGCTGAACACGCTGGGGCTGAGCAGGTAGGGGCTGACGTGCTCGACCGAGGGGCAGCGCTCCTCCAGCGCGCGGGCGTTCTCCAGCGACAGCGGCTTGCGCAGCCGCTCCTCGGAGCTAAGGTGGCCCACCCGCGGGCCGATGCTGAACTTGAACACCAGGATGGTGTTCGGCCCCATGCTGCGGAAGATGTTGCTGATGGCCCCATCCAGGCCGGTGATGATCGAGCCGACCGCGATCACCGTCCCGGTGCCAATGATGACGCCCAGCACCGTCAGGAAGCTGCGCAGCTTGTGGGTGCGGATGGTGCCCAGCGCCATGCCCGCTCCCGCCCTCAGTGTTCCCCAGGTCATTTCTCCATCCGCAAGGCTTCAATCGGATCCATCTTGGCTGCCGTGCGCGCCGGGTAGATCCCGAAGAACAAGCCGACGCTGGCCGAGAGCCCGACCCCCAGCACCACTGCGTAGGCCGGCACGCTGGTCGGCACCGGAGTCAGGTTCCGCACCAGCACCGCGACCATCCAGGCCAGCAGCACGCCGATCAGACCGCCGGCCGCCGCCAGCATCGCCGATTCCACCAGGAACTGGTTGAGAATGTCCTGCCGCCGCGCCCCGACCGATTTGCGAATGCCGATCTCGTGCGTGCGCTCGGTCACCACCGCCATCATGATGTTCATGATCACCACTCCGCCCACCACCATGAAGACCGACACCACCGCCACCGCCGTGGCCGCGATCGCGCCGGTGATCTGGTTCCACTGCGCCACCAGCGAGTCCGAGCTGAACAGCCCGAAATTGTCCTCCTGGCCGGGGCGAAGCCGGCGCCAGGCCCGCATCAGCATCCGGATCTCGTCCTGCGCCTGATAGATGTACTCCGGGCCCAGAGCCCTGGCCGCGAAGCTCAGCCCCATCCGCGAGCCGTACATCTTGAAGTAGGTCTCGACCGGGATCATCACGAAGTTGTCGCGCGACTGGCCGAAGACGCTGCCCTGTGTCTTGGCCACCCCCACCACTTCGAAGGGCCGGCCGCCAAGCTCGATGCTCTTACCGAGTGGATCCACCGCCGGGAAGCAGGTGTCCTTGATGTCGTTTCCGATGAAGGCCACCGACAGCCGCCGGCGGTCGTCGCTCTCGGCCAGGAAACGCCCCAGCGCTGTGCGGGTGTTGGTGATGGCGCCGATATTGGTGCTGACGCCGGCGAGCCGGGAATCCTCCACCTGCTGCTGGCCGCACTGGACGGTGATGCGCCGCCCCATCTGCATGCCCATCGCGCTGGTCAGGGCCGACTTCGTTTGCAGGAACTCGAATTCCTCCGGCCGCAGCTCGGGATTCCTCTTCAGCATCTCCACGAACTTCTTGGGGTCGAGATGCCCCATCATCGGGAAGCGGCTCACCCGGAAGCCGTCCACGCCCATGTCGGAGACCGTATCGGCGATATAGACGTCCATGCCGTGGATGACCGCGATGACCGCGATCAGCGTGGCCGTGGCCAGGATGATCCCCAGCAAGGTGAGGAAACTGCGCAGCTTGCTGCCGCGCAGCGAGCCCAGCGCTACCGACACAGCTTCCGCGAGCGAGGCGGTGGACCTCATCACTTGGAAGACGACGCCCGGGTCTAATTTGTTCCAGAAAGCGGAATGTTAACATCGGCTTCATGAGGCCGCTCGCGCTGGTACTGTTCGCCGCCCTCGCCGCCGCCGGCCAGGACCTGGGCGGCGTGATCGACATCCATTGCCACTCCGGCCCCGACGCCGTGCCGCGCTCGATCGACGCGCTGGCGCTGGCCAGGCTGGCCCGCGACCGCGGCCTGCGCGGGCTGGTCCTCAAGAACCACTATGAGTCCACCGCGGCGCTGGCCTGGTTCGCCCGCCAGCAGGCCCCCGGCCTCGAAGTCTTCGGCGCCATTGCGCTGAACCGCGCGGTGGGCGGCGTCAATCCCGCCGCCGTCGAGCACATGACACGGATGGAAGGTGGCTGGGGCCGGGTCGTCTGGATGCCCACCTTCGACGCCGAGAACCAGGTGCGCGCTTCCGGGCAGTCGCGGCCGTTTGTGCCCATCTCGCGGAACGGGCGCCTGCTGCCCGAGGTACTGGAGGTGCTGGACCTGATCGCCAGGCACAAGCTGGTGCTGGCCACCGGCCATTCCAGCGCGGCGGAAAACCTGCTGCTGATCCGCGCCGCCCGCGCGCGGGGCATCGACCGCATCATGGTCACCCATCCGATGCCCGCGCCGGTCAGCATGAGCGTCGAGCAGATGCGCGAGGCGGCGAAGCTGGGGGCTTTCCTCGAGTTCCCCTACAACGTGGTGATCGGCCCGAAGCCGGCCTTCACCATGGAGCAATACGCCGCCGCCATTCGCGAGGTTGGCCCGGAGCACTCGATCGTCACCAGCGATCTCGGCCAGGCCGGCAACCCGCTCCATCCCGACGGCCTGCGCGAGTACTTCCGCGCCCTGCGCGCCCAGGGCTTCACCGCCGCCGAGATCGACCGCATGGCCAAGACCAACCCGGCCCGCCTGCTGGGACTGAAGGGAGAAACCAAATGACCACGCTTCCGTTGCTGCCGGCCCAGTCGCAGTAGCTCACCCTCATTACCTACGCCAACGCCTTCCGGTTTGCGCAGATCAGCGGGACTCCGTCCCCCATCGCCAGGCGTCCGGAGAAGACGGACAAAGAGACCGCCCTCGGGCTGTTGAACGCGTCCTTCGACTACGTCCTCGGGCTGCTGCCGAAGATCACAGCGGGGCAGATGACAAGAACGTTCAAGGTGGACTGGCAAGGGCGCCCCGAGGTCAACGGCCGGCAGATGATGCTCAACATGTTCGTCCACACCGCCCACCACCGCGCCCAGTGCGAGGTCTACCTGCGGTTGAAAAACATCGTGCCGCCCAGGTATACGTTCTAGTGGGGACCACTCTGCCATGAAGATAACGCGCTTGACTACGGCCGTCCTCGAGGCCAACTTCGACTGGACCTTCGTCAAGGTCGAGACCGACGAGAAGATCACCGGATACGCCGAGGCGTTCGTCGGGCCGGCCCTGGGCGTCGCGCAGGAACGGCACCGTCAGCCCGCCGGCGCTGGTGTCCTGTCCCATGTAATCCCCTGCAATCGGCGGTGGCGCACGCTTCAGCGTGGATAGCGTCGGGATAAACCGGCGTGGAGTTGTGAATGAAAGAGTCATACAGGAAAGGAGTAGCGAACCATCCTGGCCCCGAGCCATGCGAGGGCGACCGTAAGGCCGCACTTGAAGCGTTGGACAGGGGTATATGCAGGCTGGGTATCCGAAGTTGTGAGCTCCGAAATCGCGAATGCAGGGCGCCGACGGCGTCACGCAGTCCGGAAGGCAACACAGTGGCACGCGCCAGCGCGAGCGTGCTGCGGCCCTGCGGAGTCGAAGACCCCACGCATGCATAGAAACTCCACGTGCGAGAACCGAGAGGCCCCGTGGCCGTCCGCTGCAAGAAGGCGGACCGGTGGGAGAAGGCGATGAGCTATAAGACCAACATGTACGGCGGCGGGGAGTCGTACAGCGGCGTAGTACCTGCGAAGCAGCCGAACGCAGGCCGGGGAGGGCCGAAGGAGGCTGTGGAGGAAAGGCCGCTGACCAAGGAGAACAGGGGACAGCCTAACTCGTACCGGACGCAGAGTCGGGGGAGCGAGCCAAGCGGGCTGGACCGTGTGCGACAGGCAGCCAAGAAGGACAAGGGGATACGGTTCACAGCCCTGCTGCACCACGTGGGTCTCGATTTGCTCCGCCGCAGCTATTACAGCCTGAAGAGGCAAGCGGCGGCGGGAGTGGACGGGGTGACGTGGGAAGAATATGGAGAACGCCTGGAGGAGCGGCTTGCCGACCTGCACGGGCGAATCCATCGTGGGGCCTATCATGCGCAACCGTCACGGAGAGTCTGGGGCCCAGAGGGCGCCCCGAAAGCCGACGGGAGGCAACGACCATTGGGGATCGCGGCGCTGGAAGACAAAATCGTACAGCACGCGGTAGGGACAGTTCTCAACCAGATTTGGGAAGAGGACTTTCTGGGCTTTTCGTACGGGTTCCGGCCGGGGCGTAGCCAGCACGATGCGTTGGACGCGCTGTACGTCGGGATCACGCGGAAGAGGGTGAGCTGGGTGCTCGATTTGGACATCAAATCGTTCTTCGACAAAATCGGACACGATTGGATGGTCAAGTTCGTCGAGCACCGGATCGGAGACGAACGGATCGTCCGCCTGATCCAGAAATGGTTGAAGGCGGGCGTGATGGAGGACGGCCGGTGGTTCGAGACGAAGGAAGGGACTCCGCAAGGTTCGGTGATCTCGCCGATTTTAGCGAATCTCTACCTGCATTACGTGCTCGATCTCTGGACCGAGGCATGGCGGAAGAAGGTGGCGCAGGGAGATGTGATCATCGTGCGCTACGCCGACGACGCGGTGCTGGGGTTTCAGTACCGGGAGGACGCGGAACGATTCCTGGAGCAGTTGCGGGAACGGCTGCGGAAGTTCGGGCTGCAATTACATCCAGACAAAACGCGCCTGATCGAGTTCGGGCGCTATGCCGCCGGGCGCCGGAAGAAGCGTGGGGAAGGGAAGCCGGAGACCTTCAATTTTCTGGGTTTCACCCACATCTGTGGGCGCAGCCGCGAGCGAGGGTACTTCACGGTATACCGCAAGACGATCGGCCAACGTATGGCAGCCAAGCTGAAGGATATCCGGCAGAAGCTGCGCCAGCGGAGGCACGCGTCGACTGGGGAAACGGTGAAGTGGCTGATCTCGGTGGTTCGCGGGTATTTCCGATATCACGCGGTCCCGGACAACGAGGAGCGACTGAAGGCGTTCCGCAACGACGTACTGCGGTTATGGCTGCGCCAGCTTTGGCGGCGGAGTCAACGCAGCCGTTGGACGTGGACCCGTTTTCAGCAGCGACTTGGCGCCTTGCTCCCCCTCGTCGAGATCCTACACCCGTGGCCCAATGAGCGGTTTGCCGCCAAGCATCCGAGGTAGGAACCGTGTGCGTTAGTAGCGCCAGCACGGGTCTGTGCGGGGGGTGCCGGGTAACCGGCATCCCTACCGCGACCGGCCGTGGGCTTCAGCCCACGGTCACGGCGAGCTTAAGCTCCGACCCAGAGGGTACCCGGGCGCCCTGAAGGGTGCGCCACGTGATCGCCGTGAACTGTCAAAAGCTGGCCGAGACAGGACACTGGAGCTGATGCCGTTCGGCGGCACGGTGAGCGTGTTTCCGTTCAGGTCCTGAATCGACTTCAGCGTCCCGTCCGCGCCGATCTTGTACACCCGGCCATAGGAATCGGTGTAAGTGTACAGCGTCGGGTTGTTCGGCGCCGGGTTGTAGACCACCTGGCAGCCGTCGGAGGCGAGCGAGCCGAAAACTCCCGCCTCCGGCGTGTACTTCACGTTCAGCAAAAAGTAGAACGGGAAGCCCTGCGACTGCGGGGTGAACTGGAAGGTCACCCGGCGGCCGTGGAGCGTGAGCGTCACGTCCTTGGCGGAGTTGACCTCCAGGCGCGTGCCGAGGGCGAGCTTCCAGCCGTAGCCGAAGTCGCCCACCTTGCCGCGCTCCAGGCTGTCGTAGGTGCGCGCGATGGTGATGGGCAGCCCGGCCACCGGAACCATCAGGTCGGTGGCGGTGGCCATGATCCGCCCCGGCTTGTTCTCCCCGGCCACCTTCACCGTGATCAGGCTGGTGGTCGTCTCGCTGCCAGAGGCGCGCAGCCGCGCCGGCGCCGCCGCTCACATTCGGCCCCAGCGTCGTACCAATCCAACCGGGCGAGGCCAGCGGCGAATCGGGCGCCGAGCCGGGCGGCGGAGGCGTCGAGCCGGGCGGCATGGTCCAGGGCACCGTCACGATGTTGGAGAAGCCCATCATGCCGCTGATCGAGGCCACGGCCTGGGCCGTGTCGTTGCCAGGGTTCGTGCCGGTGTAAGTGAACGAGGCGCGGCCGGTCGCGTCGGTGGCGGCGTTAAATCCCGGATGCCGGGGGATGTTAATGCCTATGAATCGCCTGCCCTGGCGCCTGCTATCGTAAGTGGATATGAAGGTCTGCCGGAGGCCCACACTGCCATGAAGATTACGCGCTTGACCACCGCCGTCCTCGAGGCCAACTTCGACTGGACCTTCGTCAAGGTCGAGACCGACGAGAAGATCACCGGATACGCCGAGGCGTTCGTCGGGCCGGGCCTGTCGGCGGTGATCCGCGAGTTCGAGATGGTGCTCGCCGGCGAGGACCCCACCTCGATCGACCGCATCCTGCGCCGGCTTCGCATGCGGTGCGTGCACGCCTACCCCGGCCTGGCGGCCCACGCCATCGGCGGCATCGAGGCGGCGCTGCTGGACATCATCGGCAAGAAGTACCGCCTGCCGGTCTGGCAGATTCTCGGGGGCAAGTATCGCGACCAGGTGCGCCTCTACGCCGACTGCCACGGCGGCGACGCGCTGGAGGGCCTCGGCCCGCTGGTGAACCCGCGCATCCCGGCCTGGATGCGCCAGGAGGGCGAGCCGGAGCACCGGAGCGTGGTCAGCCTGAAGCACCACGGCTGGGACGCCTCCAGACGGGAACACTGGACGCCCCACGCCTACGCGCACCGCGCCCGCGAGATGGCCCACCGCGGCTTCACCGCCCTGAAATTCGATGTGGACGTGCCGACGCCCTACGAGACCGACGAATACAACCGCGACCTGAGCCGCACCGAGATCGAGTACGCCGCCTGCCTGGTGGCGGCGGTGCGCGAAGCGGTCGGCCCGGAGGTCGGGCTGGCCGTCGATTGCCACTGGAACTACAACGTGCAGGCGGCCGTCGAGCTGGCCCGCGCGCTGGAGCCTTACAACCTGCTCTGGCTGGAGGACCCGGTGCCGCCCGAGAATATCCCCGCCCTGGGGGTGGTGCAGCGCAACACCCGCCTGCCGGTGGCCACTGGCGAGAACCACTGCCACCGCCTCGATTTCCAGCGGCTCATCCTGGAGGCGGGCCTGCGCGTGCTCGCCCCCGACGTCCAGAAGATCGGGCTCTGGGAAGGGCGCAAGGTCGCCGATTTCGCAGACGTCCACTACGTCAACCTCGCGCCCCACAACATCAGCGGCCCGGTGGGCACGATGGCCGGCGTCCACCTCTGCGCCGCCATCCCCAATTTCCTCGCCCTGGAGTGGCACGCCGCCAGCGTGCCGTTCTTCGACGAGTTGATCACCGGCGCCGAGGGCCCGCTCATCCGCGACGGCAAGATCCGCGTCCCCGACGCCCCCGGCCTCGGCGTCGCGCTCAACGAGGAGGTGGCCTACCGCTACCGCAAGCCGGGCGAGCGCTTCTTCGAGTAGCATAGGCCTCCTGGCCTGTCTCTCCGGGCGGGCGACAAGTCAGGAGACTTATCCTACGGGGGGAAACCGTGATGTCTGAAGCTAACCGCCGGGAACTGCTCGGCAATCTGGGCGCCTTGCCCTTCCTTAAGGCGCGGGCCCCGGAGCAAGCCGCCGTGGCCGGCGCCACCCCCGGCAACGCGAATCAGTGGGGCCTGGTTACGGCCGAGGAGCAACAGAACTATGCCCGGCTCAAGGCCCTGGACTTGAACGCTCGGATAGTAGTTGCCAAGCAGGCGAACATGCCGGTTGGGAAAATCGGCGACCTGTCCGTCGGCCGGCTGATCAGCGGCAGCAATCTCATTAACATGAACATGCACGCGCGGGATCTGCCTTACGTGCGCGACCTTGCGACCCGTTATGCCACTGAAGGAAGAATGTTCATGACGCTGAAGAAACTTGAGGAACATGGCGTCAACACCTTCGTTCTCAAGGCCGGCAACTTCAGGCAGTACAACCTGAGGAAGTACAAAACCGAATGGGGCGGCAAGCTGCAATGGATCGCCGACGTGATAGCCGGCACTAACATCGACATGTTCGAAAAAGTGCTGGTGGAACATCTGGAGCTGGGCGCGGGCGCCGCCTATTTATGGGGAGGCTCCAGCGACCAGTGGTACTACCGGAAGAAAGCGGGCAACATCGTCAAGGCCTACGAGATCATGAGGAAGTACAAGATCCCCACCGGC
>ERZ1292640.3183-Hain-H43-02um-R1-3183-length-12869-cov-9_pt1 | contig 12869 bp, 11 predicted proteins | sample MGYA00564404_ERZ1292640 | MGnify/ENA primary metagenome ERZ1292640 (study PRJEB36523, sample SAMEA6512636) | groundwater metagenome | collected 2019-01-08 | study: AquaDiva: Metagenomics assemblies of 32 groundwater samples
AACCAGGGCCTGTACGAACCCAGCCACGGCAGCGCACCGGACATCGCCGGCCAAGGCGTGGCCAATCCGCTGGCCACGATTTTGAGCGCGGCCATGATGCTGCGTTTCAGCCTGAACCAGCCGGAAGCCGCAGCGCGTATCGAAAAAGCCGTGGACGCGGTGTTGACGCAGGGCCTGCGCACACCGGACATCTTCAGCGAAGGCACGACCAAGGTCGGCACCGTGCAGATGGGCGACGCCGTCGTCAAGGCGCTGAGCCAGTCCTGAAAACCCGCCGCCAACGCTTGGTCGTTGGCTGGCAGCCACAGGCCAAACTGGCAAATGGCGCCCCGCGACGCCTGGCCGGCCGGCCGTGATTACAATAGCTACATGCGCAAAAACCCCGCTTTCACCCGCCTTGTCGCCGCTTCGCGCGCGATCAGCGCTGCGCCGGTTTTTGCCCAGACCACCAAAACGACCACCATTAAAGGCTGACAAGCCTGGTTCGTCGTGCCCTGCCGGCTCGATGAGCCGGGCCGAAAAGCTTCATTTTTGACTTTTTGAAGGGCGCATCATGAAACTCAAGGGCAATCTCACAGGACTCGTCGGCTGGCGCGGCATGGTCGGCTCGGTGCTGATCGACCGCATGCAGGCCGAAGGCGACTTCGACCTGATCGAGCCGGTCTTCTTTTCGACCTCGAACGCCGGCGGCAAAGCCCCGGCGCAGGCAAAAAACGAAACCACGCTGAAAGATGCCTACGACATCGCGGCCCTTCAGCGCTGCGACGTGATCATCACCGCCCAGGGCGGCGACTACACCTCCGAGGTCTACCCCAAGCTGCGCGCGGCCGGCTGGACCGGCCACTGGATTGATGCCGCATCGACCCTGCGCATGAACGACGACGCCATCATCGTGCTGGACCCGGTCAACCTGCCGGTGATCCAGAACGCGCTGGCCAAGGGCGGCAAGAACTGGATTGGCGGCAACTGCACGGTCAGCTGCATGCTCATGGGTGTGGGCGCGCTCTACAAGGCAGGTCTCGTCGAGTGGATGACCAGCATGACCTACCAGGCCGCTTCGGGCGGCGGCGCGCAGCACATGCGCGAACTGCTGACCCAGTTCGGCACGCTCAACGGTGAAGTCCGGGCGCTGCTGGACGACCCGAAATCGGCCATTCTCGAAATCGACCGCCGCGTTCTGGCCAAACAGCAATCGCTGTCGTCCGCAGAAACTGCGAACTTCGGCGTGCCGCTGGGCGGCAGCCTGATCCCCTGGATCGACAAGGACCTCGGCAACGGCATGAGCAAGGAAGAATGGAAGGGCGGCGCCGAAACCAACAAGATCCTGGGCCAGGGCGCCAGCTTCGGCACAGCCGAAACGCCGGTAGATGGTTTTTGCGTGCGCATCGGCGCGATGCGTTGCCACAGCCAGGCGCTGACCTTCAAGCTCAAAAAAGATGTGCCGCTGGCCGACATCGAAGCCATGATCGCGGCCGACAACGAGTGGGTCAAGGTCGTGCCGAACACGCGTGAAGCCAGCATCACCGACCTGACGCCGGTCGCCGTGACCGGCACCATGACCATTCCGGTCGGCCGTCTGCGCAAGCTTGCCATGGGGCCGGATTACCTGGGCGCCTTCACGGTTGGCGACCAGTTGTTGTGGGGTGCGGCAGAGCCCTTGCGCCGCATGCTGCGCATCCTGCTGCAGGCCTGAAATCAGGAGGGGGTGGCTGATGATGCCCGGCCACCACCCGTAACCACTTGTGACAGCCCGTTGTCGTCAGGCAACATCTGGAAGTTGTAAGTTGATGCTAACCCCGGGTGTCAAAACTTAAGTGCTGTCTTAGCTTGTCAGCCTAATGCCTTGATGTTAATGTTGTTTTGTCGAAAATTAGCGTTGAGGTTTTTGTGCGGATCAGCAGAATAAAATTTAATGCAACCCGGGCACCGGAGGCTCCAATTCCCATGAATCAACCCGTCCGTTGGCGCATGGGAGCCGTGGCGGCTGCCATGGCTGTTTTGGGTAGCATCGCCACCTTGCCGGCACATGCTCTGGGGCTGGGCCGGGTCGTCGTCCAGTCCGCCTTGGGCGAACCACTGCGGGCAGAAATCGAAATCGTCGAAATCAGCGCCGACGAAGCAGCATCCCTGCGGGCCAGCGTCGCCAATGCCGATGCCTTCAAGGCCGCCGGCCTGGAATACACGGCTGCCGTGGCCAATGTCCAGATCAGCCTGCAGCGCCGCACCGATGGCCGGTCTTTCCTGCGCCTGAGCAGCGACAGGCCCGTCAGCGAACCTTTTGTCGACCTGATTCTCGAAGCCCGCTGGGCATCCGGGCGCATTGTGCGTGACTACACGATGCTGTTTGATCCGCCGAATCTGCGCCAGGCCGCCGCGCCAGCCATGCCGGCCCCGACCGCACCCGTCATTTCGCGGCCTGCCGCCCCGCCTCCGGTGGCAGCCTCGCCGGCTCCACCGCGGCCGGCCGTCGCGGCGACACCGTCGGCCCCTCCCAGCCCGCCACCGTCCAGGCCGGCCCCGGTGGCCAAGGCGCCCACGCCGCAGCCGGCACCCGCCGAACGGCCAGCCTCCACGGATGGCCAGAAAATTGTCGTCAAACCCGGCGACACAGCCGGAAAAATTGCGGCGCAGGCCAAACCGGCCAGCGTGTCGCTGGACCAGATGCTGGTCGCGCTGCTGCGCAGCAACCCCGATGCCTTCATAGGCGGCAACGTCAACCGCCTCAAGTCCGGCGCCGTGCTTGATGTACCGGCTGGCGATCAGGCCGAATACATCCCCGCCGCCGAAGCAAGTCGAACCATCGTTGCCCAGAGCAAGGATTTCAACGAATTCCGTCGCAAGCTGGCCGAAGGTGCCCCGACAACCCAGGTCGCCGGTGCAGACCGCAAGGCCGCAGGCCAGGTCCAGGCCAAGGTCGAGGACAAGGCCCCTGCCGCCGCAACGCCTGACAAGCTGACCCTCTCCAAAGGTGCGGTCCAGAGCAAGGCAGCGGCCGAAGAAAAAATCGCGCAGGAACGTCAGGCCAAGGAAGCGGCCGCCCGCGTGGCCGAGCTGTCGAAAAATATCAGCGACCTGAACAAGCTGACCAGTGCGCCTGCAGCGCCAGCCGCTCCGGCGACGCCCGCCACGCCTCCCGTTGCTCCTGCGGCAACCGCCCCTGCAGCGCCGGGACTGGCCGTGGCAACACCGGCGGCCGTGTCCCCTGCACCCGGCGCATTGCCTGCTGCAGTCCCTGCTGCTTCCGCTCCTGTCGCAGCCACCACGGCGAGTCCGGCCAGCGCGGCCGTAGCACCCGCAGCCACTGCCAGCGCCACCGCACCGGTGATTGCAGCAGCCCCGGCAGCGAGCGCCCCGGCGCCGGTGAAAAAACCTGTCGTGATTCCTCCTCCGCCGCCGGAGCCGAGCCTGATCGACGAACTGCTCGACAACCCGCTGATGCTGGCCGGCGGCGCTGCCCTGCTGGTGCTTCTGGCGGCTTTCGGCGTGTACCGCTCCCGCCAGCGCAAAAATGCCGTCTCGGTCGACAGCTCCTTCCTTGAAAGCCGCCTGCAGCCCGATTCCTTCTTCGGCGCCAGCGGCGGCCAGCGCATAGACACCAATGAGGCCAACGTCACAGGCTCGTCGATGGTGTATTCACCGAGCCAGCTCGATGCCGCCGGCGATGTGGATCCGGTGGCTGAAGCCGATGTTTACCTGGCTTACGGTCGTGACCTGCAAGCCGAGGAAATCCTCAAGGAAGCCATCCGTGTGACCCCCACACGTGTGGCCATCCATGCGAAGCTGATGGAGATCTACGCCAAACGCCGCGACACCAAGGCTTTTGAAATGGTGGCGAACGAAGCGTTCAACCTGACCCGGGGCCAGGGTGTTGAATGGGCACACATGGCTGAGATGGGCCGTGAGCTGGACCCTGCCAACCCCATGTACCAACCCGGTGGACAACCCATGTCTGCAGCCGCGAGCAGCAGCATGGCTGTTGCCAGCGCCAGCGCCGCAGGATTGACCGCACAGGCCGTGGCCCAGGCCCCCAGCCCGGTGCCAGAGCCGGCGGCTGCGGCCGTGGATTTCGACCTGGACCTTGATTTCTCGCTGGACGACGAACCCGCCGCACCCGTAGCCGTTGCGACGCCGGCCCCAGTGGCACCGGTTCAACCTGTTCTGGCCATGCCGGCTGCGGCGGCCCCGCCCGCCGACAACAGCCTGGACTTCAGTTCCGCGACGGTGGCCATACCTGCTGCGGCACCGGCTCCGGCGAAAGCCGCTGCCCCCGTTGCCTCGCCCGCAGCAGGCAACAGCCTGAACTTCGTCACTGAACCGGCCACCCTGAGCACGGGTGCCGCAGATCTGGACACCTCTGGCGGCATGCTTGAGTTTGATATGGGCGCCCTGTCGCTCGATCTCGACAGCCCGACCACGGAAAGCCAGAAAATCACCGCCGCCAGCGAGCTCACGCCGTCCGTAGACAGTGACGACCCGCTGGAAACCAAGTTTGCGCTGGCCGAAGAGTTCCGCGCGATTGGCGATGTCGATGGCGCACGCTCGCTGGCCGAGGAAGTGCTGGCGCAATCGAGCGGCTCGCTCAAAAGCAAGGCCCAGGCATTTCTTAACGCCCTGGCCTGACCCCTTGCACCTTTCCCCTGAGGGCTGCCCGTGAGGATCGCTCTGGGACTGAGCTACAGCGGCACCGCTTACGAGGGCTGGCAAAGCCAGCTCTCGGGCAACACGGTGCAGGACCGGCTGGAAAAGGCGCTGGGCAAGTTCGCCGCCCAGCCTTTGCGCACCCTGTGCGCCGGGCGCACCGACGCCGGGGTTCACGCCCTGATGCAGGTGGTTCATTTCGACACCTCCCTGCAGCGCGAGCTGCCGTCCTGGGTGCGCGGCACCAACGCTTTTTTGCCCCGCGATATCGCCGTGCAATGGGCGCGTGAGGTGCCTGCCGAGTTTCATTGCCGCGGCAGCGCAATCAGCCGTCGCTATGCCTACGTGTTGCTGGAGTCGCCGGTGCGCCCCAGTGTCGAGGCCGGCCGTGTCGGCTGGGTCTACCGGCCGATGGACGCGGCAGCCATACGCGCAGCCATCACCCCCCTGCTGGGTGAACACGACTTCAGCTCCTTCCGCGCGGCCCAGTGCCAGGCGAAATCACCAGTCAAAACCATCAGCCGCATCGAGATTTCGCAACGGGCAGGCTACTGGCGCTTCGAGTTTGAAGCGAATGCCTTTTTGCACCACATGATCCGCAACATCATGGGTTGCCTGATCGCCGTCGGACAGGGCCAGCATCCACCCGACTGGCTCGCCGAGGTGCTGGCCGCACGCCGCCGGGACGTGGCCGCCCCCACGTTTTCGCCCGACGGCCTGTATTTTTTGGGTCCACGTTATGAGGCGCACTACGGCCTGCCCGAGCGCACCGCGGCTTATGATTGGTTGCCATGACCATGCACAGGACTCGTATCAAGATCTGCGGCCTCACGCGCGAAGAGGACGTGGATGCCGCCGTGGCGGCCGGTGCCGATGCCGTGGGTTTTGTCATGTACGCGCCCAGCCCGCGCAGCGTCAGCGCTGAACGCGCCGCCGAGCTGGCCAGCCGTCTGCCGCCCTTTGTCACACCGGTCCTGCTTTTCGTCAATGCAGGCGCTCCTGAAATCATAGCTGTCTGCACCCGTCTGCCAATGGCCTTACTTCAATTTCATGGTGATGAAACACCGGAGGCCTGCCTGCGGGCCGGACGTCCCTTCCTGCGCGCGGCACGCATCCCGCTCGATGAAAACCCCGCCGAAGGGAGTGCCGCTTTTGATCTCGTAAAATACGCGGAAGACTTCAAGGCCGCCCAGGCCATCCTGCTCGACGCCCATGTCGACGGATTCGGGGGCGGCGGAAAAACATTCAATTGGTCACTTCTTCCTCCAAGCGTCAACGCTCACCTCGTTTTGTCTGGTGGACTCACACCTGCAAATGTGACCGATGGCATTTTGCAAGTGCGGCCGCGTTGTAAGACGCTGGCCGTCGATGTCAGTTCGGGCGTCGAGATTTCGAAAGGAATCAAAAGCGCCGACAAGATCCATCAGTTCGTCGCAGCCGTTCGTGCCGCCGACGACTTACTTGCAGAAAACCATGTACACCTACCAGCAACCTGACCCAACCGGTCACTTCGGGATTTACGGCGGCAGTTTCGTTTCTGAAACGCTGACCCATGCGATCAATGAGCTGAAAGACGCTTACGCAAAATACCAGCACGACCCGGCCTTCCTCGCGGAATTCCACTACGAGCTCAAGCACTTCGTCGGCCGCCCCTCCCCCATCTACCATGCCGCCCGCATGAGCCGCGAGCAAGGCGGCGCGCAGATCTATCTCAAGCGCGAAGACCTGAACCACACCGGCGCGCACAAGATCAACAACACCATCGGCCAGGCCATGCTGGCCCGGCGCATGGGCAAGCCGCGCATCATCGCCGAAACCGGCGCCGGCCAGCACGGCGTGGCCACGGCCACCATCTGCGCGCGTTACGGCCTCGAATGTGTGGTCTACATGGGCAGCGAGGACGTCAAGCGCCAGAGCCCCAACGTCTACCGCATGAAGCTGCTGGGCGCCACCGTGGTGCCGGTCGAGTCCGGCAGCAAGACGCTGAAGGACGCGCTCAACGAAGCCATGCGCGACTGGGTCGCCAACGTGGACAACACCTTCTACATCATCGGCACGGTCGCCGGCCCGCACCCCTACCCGATGATGGTGCGCGATTTCCAGAGCGTGATCGGCGAGGAATGCCTGACCCAGATGCCTGAAATGACCAGCGGCAAACAGCCCGACGCGGTGATCGCCTGCGTCGGCGGCGGCAGCAATGCCATGGGCATTTTCCACCCCTATATCTCGCATGAGAAAACGCGCCTGATCGGCGTTGAGGCGGCCGGTGAAGGGATGGACAGCGGCAAACACTCGGCCTCGCTGCAGCGCGGCAGCCCGGGCGTGCTGCATGGCAACCGCACCTATGTGCTGCAGAACGATGACGGCCAGGTCACCGAGACCCACAGCATCAGCGCCGGCCTGGACTACCCCGGTGTCGGCCCCGAACACGCGTTTCTGAAAGACATCGGCCGCGCCGAATATGTAGGCATCACCGACAAGGAAGCGCTGTCGGCCTTCCATTACCTGTGCCGCACCGAAGGCATCATTCCCGCGCTGGAGTCCAGCCACGCCGTGGCCTACGCGATGAAACTCGCCAGTACCATGCGCAGCGACCAGTCCATCCTGGTCAACCTGTCAGGCCGTGGTGACAAGGACATCGGCACCGTGGCCGACCTGTCGGGCGCAGATTTTTACGACCGGCCCTCGATGCGCGGCCACACCGTCAAGGGAAGTGGAACACCATCATGAGCCGTATTGCCACAACTTTTGAAGCGCTCAAGGCGCAAAACCGCAAGGCTTTGATCCCCTACGTCACGGGCGGCTTCCCGTTTGCCGACATCACGCCCGAGCTCATGCACGGCATGGTGGCCGGCGGCGCCGACGTCATTGAGCTTGGCGTGCCCTTTTCCGACCCGAGTGCCGACGGCCCGGTGATCCAGAAAGCCGGCGACCAGGCGCTCGCCATGGGCATTGGCCTGGCGCAGGTGCTGGAGATGGTTCGCCTCTTTCGCCAGAAAGACAGCAAGACCCCTGTGGTGCTGATGGGTTACGCCAACCCGATCGAAGCCTATGACCTCAAGCACGGCAAAAACGCCTTTGTGCGCGACGCCTCGGCGGCCGGTGTGGACGGCGTGCTGGTGGTGGACTACCCGCCCGAAGAATGTGTGGCTTTCGCGGCCACCCTGCGCGCCCACGAGATGGACCTGATCTTCTTGCTGGCGCCAACCTCCACGCCGGAACGCATGGCGCAGGTCGCCCAGGTGGCCAGCGGTTATGTCTATTACGTCTCGCTCAAGGGTGTGACAGGTTCCGGCGCGCTGGACCTGGGCGCGGTGGAGGCCATGCTGCCGCGCATACGCCAGCACGTCAGCATCCCGGTCGGTGTGGGCTTCGGCATCCGCGACGCCGCCACCGCCAAAGCCATCAGCCGGGTCGCCGACGCCGTGGTCATTGGCAGCCGCATCATCCAGCTGATCACCGACCAGCCGCGCGCGGAAGTGGTGCCGCTGGTGCGTGATTTCCTGGCCGGTGTCCGGCAGGCGCTGGACGCCCCGGCCGGGTCCGGAGACAGCGCATAATCCCCTTTCTTTTCCGGTTTTACCCCTGCGAGCGGCCTGCGCCGTCCGGGGGCACCACCCCACAAGGACATAAGGACCCATCATGTCTTGGCTAGAAAAACTCCTCCCGCCAAAAATCAGCCCGACCAACCCGACCGAGCGCCGCAGCGTTCCCGAAGGCCTGTGGGTCAAGTGCCCCAGCTGCGAAGCCGTGCTCTACAAGACCGACCTCGAAAAAAACCAGAACGTCTGCCCGCAGTGCAGCCACCACCACCGCATGGACGCGCGGGCCCGGCTGGACTCGTTTCTGGACCCCGAGGGCCGTTACGAGCTGGGCCAGGAAGTGCTGCCGGTGGACCCGCTCAAGTTCAAGGACAGCCGCAAATATCCCGAACGTCTGAAGGAAGCGCTGGAAAACACCGGCGAGACTGACGCCCTCATCGTCATGGGCGGCGCAGTGCACAGCATCGGCGTGGTGGTGGCCTGCTTCGAGTTCGACTTCATGGGCGGCAGCATGGGCAGCGTGGTTGGCGAGCGCTTCGTGCGTGGAGTGCATGCCGCCATCGAGCAGAAAGTGCCTTTCATCTGCTTTACCGCCACCGGCGGTGCGCGCATGCAGGAAGGCCTGCTGAGCCTGATGCAGATGGCCAAGACCAATGCCTCGCTGACCCGCCTGGCCAAAAAAGGCCTGCCCTACATCAGTGTGCTGACCGACCCGACCATGGGCGGGGTGAGCGCCGGCTTCGCGTTTGTCGGCGACATCGTGATTGCCGAACCGAAAGCGCTGATCGGTTTTGCCGGCCCGCGCGTGATCGAGTCCACCGTGCGCGTGACCCTGCCCGAAGGGTTCCAGCGTGCCGAGTTCCTGCAGACCAAGGGTGCAGTCGACTTCATCTGCGACCGGCGCGAACTGCGCAAGACCGTGGCGAATTCGCTGGCCATGCTGCTGCGCCAGCCGGCAGACGCCGTCGCCTGAGGCCACGGCAGCCACGGGCGCCGGCCCGGCAGGGCTTCACTCCTAAATTGATAGCTGGTGGCGCCCTGTGGTAAAGGGCTGAAGCCTTTTTTCATGCATGACAACGCGCCCAGCCGGTCCGGGCCCTGTCTACCCGCCGGCGAACCACCTGGCACGAATAGCCCGGCGGGCACCAAAGCCCGCACATGGGAAAACAGGATCGTGGGAAGATAGTGCTTCACAGAAATTCCCCCGCCTGATCGATGTCTGACGTGCTCACCCTCTCCTCTCTGCCACTGTTCCCGCTGGGCACGGTGCTTTACCCCGGTGGGCTGCTGCCGCTGCGGATTTTCGAGGTACGTTACCTCGACATGATCGGCAAATGCCACAAGACCGGTGCGCCCTTCGGCGTGGTGGCGCTGACCCAGGGCTCCGAGGTCCGCAAGCCCGAGGACGGGCCCGGCGGCGACGGTTTTGCCAGCGAGGCCTTCTACAACGTCGGCACCCTGGCCACCATCACCAGCTTTTCGGTGCCGCAGCCGGGCCTGATGGTGATTCGCTGCAGCGGCACCCAGCGTTTCGAGATTTCCAGCCGTGAAAAGCTCAAGCACGGCCTGTGGATCGCCGACGTGACGCGGCTGGACGACGACCAGACCATCCCGGTTCCCGACGACTTGCGCGGCACGGCCAATGCGCTGGGCAAGCTGATCCGCACCCTGCAGGAGCGCGGCGTGCCGGCGGACCAGATGCCGCTGGAGCCCCCCTACCGGCTCGACGACTGCGGCTGGGTGGCCAACCGCTGGTGCGAACTGCTGCCCATGCCGCTGGAGCTCAAACAGCGCCTGATGGAGCTGGACAACCCGCTGGTCCGGCTCGAACTGGTCAGCGACATCCTCGAAAAAACCGGTATCGCCATGTAGCCCCCCAGGCCGCCCCCGGTGCGGGCGGCAACGCAGCCTAAAATCAGGGGTTTGGCACTTTGCCCGGTCCCGCCGGTTTTTCCGGCTCGCCGCCCTGTGCGCCCGGCCTGCCCTCTTTCTTCGAGAACCTTTTTCATGTCCAACACCATCACCAGCCCCGCCGCCGCGCCCGCGCATGACGAGAACCAGCTCATGGCCGAGCGCCGCGAAAAGCTCAAGGTCATGCGTCAGCACCAGGCCGACGGCAAGGGCGTGGCCTTCCCGAACGACGTCAAGCCGGAACACCGGGCCGAAGCCCTGTTTGCGCAGTACGACGACAAAACCAAGGAAGAGCTGGTGCCGCTGGCCGTCAACGTCAGCGTGGCCGGCCGCATGATGCTCAAGCGCGTGATGGGCAAGGCCAGTTTTGCCACGCTGCAGGACGCGTCGTTCGGCCCTTCCGGCGGGCGCATCCAGGTGTACATCAACAATGAAGGCGTGGGTGAAGAGGTTCATAACGCCTTCAAGCACTGGGACCTGGGCGACATCGTGGCCGCGACCGGCACGCTGTTCAAGACCAAGACCGGCGAGCTGTCGATTCACGCCACCAGCATCCGCCTGATCACCAAAAGCCTGCGGCCGCTGCCCGACAAGTTCCACGGCGTGGCCGACCAGGAGGTCAAATACCGCCAGCGTTATGTGGACCTGATCACCGACGAAGCCGCACGCAAGCGTTTTGCCGCCCGCAGCAAGGCCGTCTCGGCCATGCGCAACTTCATGGTCGACAACGACTTCCTTGAAGTCGAAACACCCATGCTGCACCCGATTCCGGGTGGCGCGAATGCCAAGCCGTTTGTCACGCACCACAACGCACTCGACCAGCAGATGTTTTTGCGCATTGCGCCCGAGCTTTACCTCAAACGCCTGATCGTCGGCGGCTTCGAGCGCGTGTTCGAGATCAACCGCAGCTTTCGCAACGAAGGCATCAGCGTGCGGCACAACCCCGAGTTCACGATGATGGAGTTCTACGCCGCCTGGTGGAACTACGAAGACCTGATGAGCTTCACCGAAGACCTGATCCGCCATGTCGCCACCCGGGTGACCGGCGGCACACAGCTGAGCTACCAGGGCCGGCCGGTGGACCTGGGCCAGCCGTTTGAACGCCTGACGATTCGCGAAGCCATCCTCAAGCACACCGACGCCGGCGCCCATGTGGACGACGCCGCCTGGCTGCTGGCCGCCCTGAAGAAACTCGGCAAATTCAGCGCCAAGGACAGGCTCGATGCCCGCTCGCTGCCCAGCCTGCAGGTGACTTATTTTGAAGAGCTGGTCGAGGAAAAACTCTGGCAGCCCACCTTCATCATGGAGCACCCGACCGAGATCTCGCCGCTGGCCCGCGCCAACGATGCACGGCCCGAGGTGACCGAGCGCTTTGAGCTCTACATCACCGGCCGCGAGTTCGGCAACGGCTTCAGCGAGCTCAACGACGCCGAAGACCAGGCCGCGCGTTTTCTCGCCCAGTCAGACGCCAAGGACGGCGGCGACGAGGAAGCCATGCACTACGACGCCGACTATGTGCGCGCCCTCGAATACGGCATGCCCCCCACCGGCGGCTGCGGCATCGGCATCGACCGCCTGATGATGCTGCTGACCGACAGCGCCAGCATCCGCGACGTCATTTTGTTCCCGGCGCTGCGACACGAGGCTTGAGGCGGGGCGGGTCCGGCATTCCGCCTTGGATCGGCGGGTGCTATACATGCTTCATGTATCTAACGTCGGACGTAACCGGCGGGCAGCACACGCCGCGCAGCGGCGTGTGCTGCTGATTGTCCGCGACGAACCACCTGTTAAAGCTACTTCCAGTCATGCGCTAGTAGCTCGCTTGGTATTGGATCGCCCCATGTTTTCCAGCCACCCTTCTCCAGTGTTTCGAACCATTCGTCTCGCCTAGATGCGGGGAGCTCGAAACCACAAAAGGGACAGTGGTGAATATGAAGGACCTCGGCTGAAGGCTGACAGACTAGCCCATACTCATTGAAAACAGGCGACCAATAGATGCGTTTATCAGTTGACCCAAGCAGAGATTTTTTTGCATCAGGAAACGCCATGTTGGCCTGCTCAGACATTTCCGCACAGCAATGCTCTTTGGCATAGGTTGGTTCACCGGCCAAAACGAGTGAGAAGTTCATAAGCTTTAACGTTTGAGGTGTGCGGCGCCGATAGGCGTCCGCACCAGTGAAAGGTTAGGCTGAATGTTCACTGCGAGCTTTGACGTCACGCCTAGAACACAGGCGAAAAATGATAAAGTCATTTGCAACCACCCCAATAACCGATATGCCAATACCCCAAGCAATGTTATCAAGAAGCTTGGGGTCGATAACGTCCAGGATGAATACGCTGATGAGGCTCCATGGGAGGGTGAGGGCAACCAAATAGATGCCTCCCAATTGTCCTAGTGTTGCGATGTACGCCGCAACCGCGGTTGCTGCCAAGTACATGGTCAGGACAATAATCGCAAGTCGGTTATTCATGCAACCTAACGTTTGAGGTAAGCGGATGCCGAAGGCAATCCGCACTTGACTGAAATGTTAGCTGGCATTTTTCGCAACCCGCAGAAGAGCAGCCGCAACCACCAATAGCGGCGTACCAACTGCAATGTGCCAAAACTCGGTCCCGAGACCCACGCCGATCGCGCCAATGCCTCCGATAAGCGCCGCCAACACGTACGCATAAGTACGAATGAGTGTGAGAGGCTTCTCGCGGGAATGCTCTTCCATGATGGCTAACGTTGGAGATAACCGGACCACAACACCAGCGGCGGAGTCGCGTTGTGCTGTT
>ERZ1292640.3184-Hain-H43-02um-R1-3184-length-12867-cov-6_pt1 | contig 12867 bp, 14 predicted proteins | sample MGYA00564404_ERZ1292640 | MGnify/ENA primary metagenome ERZ1292640 (study PRJEB36523, sample SAMEA6512636) | groundwater metagenome | collected 2019-01-08 | study: AquaDiva: Metagenomics assemblies of 32 groundwater samples
TGCAGAGCGATGGGCGGGTGGATAATCATGGCACATCAATAACCTGGTTTCCGGTGGAAATGCCAGTAACTTCTGAATAGATCTAAATAACAGGTGTGCATCTCCACCTGGAAAATCAGCCCGGGCAGTACCAACATCCGGCATGAAAAGCGTGTCACCGGCAAAGATGGCATTGTCAAATTGATATGCCATGTCAGCGGGTGTGTGACCGGATACAGAGATTGCTTTCGCTGTTAATTTGCCTACCTGAAATAGCTCGCCATCAGCAAACAGATGATCAAAATGATGGCCGTCAGGAATAAATTCATCGCTTAGGTTGAAAATCCTCTTGAAGGTTTCTTGAACAGCGGGAATGCCGCTGCCGATAGCAGTTTTCCCACCCAATTGATTCTTAAGATAATCCGCTGATGACAGATGATCGGCATGCGCATGTGTTTCAAGTATCCATTTGACTGATAATTGTTGCTGGTGAATAAACCCAATGAGTTTATCAGCCGAGTGCGTACGTGTTCTGCCTGATTTCGGGTCGTAATCCAGAACTGGATCGATAATGGCGCAGTTTCCCCCCGGTTCATCAAAAACAACATAGCTGATAGTCCATGTTGTTGAATCAAAAAATGCCTTGATATTGGGTGTCATTTTATTCTCCTTGAATTTGTCATTATTATATAATACAATAAAATATATTGTATATTTATAAATTTAATGCGTGGGTATCAGTGTGAATATCTACTTGGATTCAATACCATGGCATGCAGTAGCTGGCGGCTTGGTGATCGGTATCGCGGTTACCCTGTTATTGCTATTTAACGGACGTATCGCAGGTATATCGGGCATCATCGGTGGACTATATAGAATGCAGAGAGGCGATATCAGTTGGCGTATGGCTTTTATTTCAGGGCTTGTTCTATCGGCAGTCATCTGGAAGCTCTTTTTTATTTTACCGGAGATACATATTGAAGCCAGCTATACGGTACTGGCACTTGCAGGTTTGCTGGTTGGTTATGGTACGCGTCTGGGATCGGGCTGTACCAGTGGTCATGGGGTATGCGGGTTATCAAGATTATCGCCGCGCTCAATTGCAGCGACCCTGGTGTTTATGTTTGCTGGTTTTGCGACAGTCTATTGGGTGCGGCATGTATTGATCGCACAGTCTGGATGACTATGATTATCAGGAGGGATTAAATGATTAACTTTATGGCGTTGCTATCAGGGCTTATTTTCGGTTTGGGAATTATCCTGTCTGGCATGGTGAATCCAGAAATAGTCCTGGCATTTCTTGATATCACAGGTAACTGGGATTCTTCATTGATATGGGTCATGGCAAGTGCAGTCGCTGTAGGTTTGATTGCTTTTGCGCTGGCAAAAAAGCGTAAGCAGAGTTACCTGGGCTCATCCATGAATATCCCTGTTGCCACAAAAATAGATCAACGATTGTTTTTAGGAAGTCTTGTGTTTGGGATAGGCTGGGGGATGGCCGGTATTTGTCCTGGGCCGGCATTGGTGCTGGTTGGAACGGGTAGTCATGAAGCTTTTATATTCTTGATTGCAATGCTGCTTGGAATGGGTGTTTATGAGACTATGCAAGCGCGTGGATAGATCGCTTATAGAGGATAGAAATAAGTTAGAATTTGAATCTTCCCCATCAGGAATGGATTTATTATTCAGGCGTTATAGAGAGAGGTACGCTCAAATGTTCAATAAGAATAAATTATGAAAACAGAACCAGCGCTACATGACATTGCAGCATTACATTCATCCGCTTCTGATGCTTGCGCTTTGCTGAAAATACTGGCGAATGAAGATCGATTGCTCATTTTATGCAAACTGAGTCAAGGTGCCCTGAATGTGGGTGAATTAGAGGAGTTGCTGGGTATTCGCCAACCCACGCTTTCTCAGCAGCTAACGGTACTGCGTGAAGAAAATCTGGTGGCAACAGAGCGTAAGGGTAAATATGTTTATTATAGTTTAGCCAGTCTGGAAGCCATTAAAATTATGGAAACGTTATTTAATCTTTACTGTAAAAAGCACTCTGCCTCATAGAGCGAAAGCCCATAACAATGCATATGATCAGTATCACGATAAAGTAACCGATTAATAAAGGAAAGAGACATGGGCATTGTTATCACCAAGCTAGATCATAAATTATCTGTAACCGGCCAAGTGAGCATTGATGATCTTACCGGGATTGCCGCAGCCGGTTATAAATCGATTATTTGTAACCGCCCGGATTATGAAGGCGGCGCGGCCCAACCGGCCAGCGAGGAACTGGAAGCCATGGCGAGATCACTGGATATCACCTTTGTCTATTTGCCGGTCAGGATAGGCGCCATATCCGCTGGAGCGTGCCGAGGCTTTTCAAAAACTCAAGGCTGAGCTGCCTAAGCCGATTCTTGCCTTCTGTGGTTCTGGCAGACGTGCAACTGCTTTGCATGAAATGACCCGGCAGGATGAAACCGACGAACAACAATCCGTGGCGGCGGCCTGTAACTGGGGCGATGCTTTTGATGTGGTTGTCATCGGAGGCGGTTCGGCGGGTATCGGAGTCACAGCGAGCCTGCTCAAACGGCGGTCCACTCTGCGTATTGCGATTGTCGAACCGAGTAGCAAACATTATTACCAGCCAGCCTGGACGCTGGTGGGTGGCGGTGCTTATGACATCGCAGAAACAATGAGGCCAATGGTTGATGTTATTCCCAGGCATGCTGAATGGATTCAGGCGGCTGCGTCCGGTTTTGATCCAGAGCATAACAAGGTGCAATTGGCGGATGGCCGTATCATCGGTTATCAGCAACTGATTGTTTGTCCGGGTATTCATCTGGCATGGGAAAAGATTGAAGGACTGGAAGAAACATTGGGTAAAAATGGCGTGACTTCAAACTATCGTTATGATCTGGCGCCTTATACCTGGTCGTTGGTGCAAGATCTCAAAGCCGGGAAGGCGATATTTACTCAACCGCCGATGCCTATCAAGTGTGCGGGTGCGCCACAAAAAGCCATGTACCTTGCCTGTGATCACTGGAGGCATGCGCGTTGCTTAGACAAGATGGATGTTGAGTTTAATACGGCTGCCGCCGTGTTGTTTGGTGTGGCTGATTTTGTTCCGCCCCTGATGGAATATGTCAAACGCTACAATGCGAAACTGTTATTCCATTCTAATCTGGTCAAAGTAGACGGGATTCACAAGACGGCCTATTTTGAAATGAAAGACAGTAATGGGAATGTAACCCTCGAAGCGAAACCTTTTGATATGCTGCATGTGACCCCGCCCCAAACGGCCCCGGATTTTCTTCGCAATAGCTCTTTAGCGGATGCCAGCGGTTTTTGCAAAGTGAATGAAAAAACACTTCAGCATACGGATTATCCCAACATATTTTCATTAGGAGATGCCTGTTCATCACCCAATGCGAAAACGGCGGCCGCCGCCAGAAAACAAATTGTCGTAGTGGCCGAGAATCTTTTGGCGGCCAAGGAAGACCGGGAATTGACAGCGACCTATGATGGTTACGGGGCATGTCCATTGACTGTGGAAAATGGCAAAATAATCCTCGCTGAATTTGGTTTTGGCGGGAAGTTATTACCCACATTCCCCTTCGATCCAACGGTGCCCAGCAAATTCAACTGGTTTCTCAAGACAACCATTTTTCCATGGATCTACTGGAACGTCATGCTAAAAGGCAAAGAATGGCTTGCCCGGCCGGGTAAGTCATAGTTATACCGGTGGAAATTCTGTTAACCAGTATTCTGCTGGGCGCCTGTACAGGTGTGGTGCTGGCACTGACGGGTGCCGGCGGCACTATTATCGCAGTGCCTTTGCTGATATTTGGATTGCATCTGGTTATTGCCGAGGCCGCTCCCATCGCTTTGCTGGCCGTATGTTTGTCGTCGGCTGCGGGTGCGCTATTTGCACATAGACAGGGGAAAGTGCGTTATCGGGCTGCGGGGTTTATTGCCATTACCGGTGTAATGACCGCGCCTGCCGGCATATGGCTGGCGCAGAAACTGCCGAATGTGCCTTTGACTATCCTGTTTGCACTGGTTTTACTTTATGTTGCAGTTGACATGTTGCGTCAGAGTAAACGGCAGAATGATCAGGCAATAGCAGAAGTCCCGGATTGCCGCCCCCGGACTTCTTCAATCCCTTGTCAGCTCGAGTATGCCGGGGGACGTTTAATATGGACTTGGCCATGTGCCCGTGCGTTAGCGTTTTCGGGGGCCACAGCCGGATTTCTGTCCGGTTTGCTAGGTGTGGGAGGAGGTTTTGCCGTTGTGCCGGCGTTGAAAAAAGCGACCAATCTTCCAATGCAATCCATTCTTGCAACATCATTGGCAGTCATTGCGCTCATTTCTTTAATAGGCGTTACATTTGCGGCTATTTTGGGTGGAATGAACTGGGCTATCGCCTTGCCTTTCTCTGCCGGTGCACTGACCGGTATGTTGATCGGACGCATCTTTGCCGCCCGTCTTGCTGGCCCAAAACTACAGCAAGGTTTTGCTGTAGTTGCGATGGGTGTGTCAGTAGGGATGATTATTCGATTATTCTGGATAACCTGATTTTATGCGGAAGAAAGTCAGGGGTTATGTCAAGAGCTTAATTTAACAGGGAAGCCCGGACTTTTTCTTCCATCGGCGGGCGCATGCCTATTTTGCGGCCCTCCTCAAGCGCTGCTTCCGGATCAACGCCTTTGCTGATTTGATAGCTGGCCCACATGGCACCGGCCCGATTGCCTGATCCGCAATGAATGAGTACGGGCATCTGCGCTGTTTCGATTGCTTTCGTAAATCTGGCCAATTGCTCGGCACTGATGCCCGCCACTGTCATGGGTATGTTGATATAGGTCATGCCCGCTGCATCGACCAATGCTTTTTCCTCGTCCGTTCCTTCATTGGCAGTACGCAAATCAATAATCGTTTTAAAGTTATGTGCCGCCAATAATTGTGCGCCCCCATCTCCAATGAGGCCGGATGTTGCAACTTGTGTTGAGATTCGATAGTAATTGTGGACCGTGCTGACCTGATGTCCGAATGGGGTCCGGTTGGCGGCTTGTACTGTGCTCGCCAGCAAGATCGCCACTAATGTCATGATGATGGTAAAGTATTTCATAGGAGGCCTCGTCTGCAGTGTTGAATGTTAATTGAAGTAAAGAATTGATAGTACCCATTGTAGCTTCACTGCTTAATTATATACAAACTATTCATACCAGCTCTAACCGGAAGCGCAGGCTCTCGGATCCAATTGAAGGTGATTTTTTATGCATCATGAACAAGCCTCGATACCCGATCAAATACCCGCATGGCATGGTTATTCGCCTCAGAAGGTGCTGGAAGTGCTTAGAACCGGGCATGCCGGGTTGTCGCAAACTGAAGCGAAGTTGCGTCTTGAGCAATATGGCGCGAATCGCTTAAAACCGCCCAAGCCGGAAAGCCCCATCATCCGTTTTTTGCTGCAATTTCATAATGTGCTGATTTATATTTTATTGGCTGCATCCGTACTGACCGCTGTTCTGGGGCACTGGGTGGATAGCGGCGTTATTCTCGGCGTTGTCGTGATCAACGCTATCATTGGCTTTATTCAGGAAGGCAAAGCGGAAAAAGCGCTGAATGCTATCCGGCGCATGCTGTCATTCAACGCAATGGTTCTGCGTGATGGACAACGGATGCAAATTCCTGCTGAAGCGCTGGTACCCGGTGACATTGTGTTGCTGCAATCCGGCGATAAGGTGCCCGCCGACTTACGGTTGCTCAGTTGCAAAAACCTGCGTATTGAAGAAGCGGCGTTAACCGGAGAATCTGAAGCCGTCGAAAAATCAATTCAACCCGTCGATGCAGTGACGGCCATCGGGGATCGTTTCTGTATGGCCTACTCGGGCACGCTGGTAGTTTATGGTCAGGGATTGGGTGTCGTGGTTGCCACCAGTCATCATACCGAGATCGGGCGCATCAGCCAGATGTTAGAGCAAGTCGAACAGCTTGTTTCACCTTTGTTCCGGCAAATGGCGATCTTTGGGCGCTGGCTGACAATGCTGATTTTATTGCTGGCAGCCGGTATTTTTGTTTATGGGTTGTTACTGCATGACTACCCCGCCAGTGAGATCTTTATGGCGGCAATCAGCATGGCTATTGCAGCGATTCCAGAGGGGTTGCCTGCCATCATGACGATTACGCTGGCGCTTGGCGTGCAGAATATGGCGCGACGCAATGCGATAATCCGCAGACTGCCGGCAGTGGAAACACTGGGGGCTGTGACGGTTATTTGTACCGATAAGACCGGCACGCTGACGCGTAATGAAATGACGGTGCAAAGTGTCATGACCGCGCATGATCAGTTACAAGTCAGTGGCGCGGGTTATGCGCCAACCGGGGGATTTAGCCGGGATGGAGAGGAAATTCTGATTGGCGGTTACACGGATATGCTGGAGTTGTTTCGGGCAGGATTGTTATGTAATGATGCATCGTTGCATCAGCGTGACGGTGCGTGGGTCATTCATGGCGATCCAACTGAAGGCGCATTGATTACCCTGGCCATAAAGGCATCATTGGATCCTGTTTTTGAACAGGAAGCACACCCGCGCACGGATGTGATTCCTTTTGAATCGGAACACCGTTTTATGGCGACGCTGCATCATGATCACGCCGGATATAACCTGATTTATGTGAAAGGCGCCCCGGAGGAAGTGCTGGCCATGTGCAGTCATCAACGCAGTCTGGGGGAGGATTGTTCGATTCAACCGGATTTCTGGCATGCCAGAATACAGGAAGCCAGCGCAAAGGGGCAGCGCATCCTCGCCATGGCTAGCCGTGTGGCGCAGGCAGAACAGCAGATATTGGCTTTTCCTGATATTAAATCGGGGTTTACCTTGCTCGGACTGGTTGGCATTATTGATCCGCCGCGTGAGGAAGCCATTGTTGCCGTAGATCAATGCCATACAGCAGGCATTCGCGTCAAAATGATTACCGGGGATCATCGGATTACTGCCTGCGCCATTGGTGCAAAATTAGGTATCGGGGATGGCCGGCGTGCTGTCACCGGTGTTGAGCTGGATGGCCTGGATGACGCACAACTGCGTCAAGTGGTGGCGGAAGTCGATATTTTTGCGCGCGCCAACCCTGAGCATAAACTCCGTTTGGTGACGGCGTTACAGGATAACGGCGAAGTTGTTGCGATGACGGGTGACGGCGTAAATGATGCACCGGCTCTAAAGCGTGCCGATATCGGAGTCGCGATGGGGCAGAAGGGCACCGAGGTGGCGAAGGAAGCGGCTGAAATGGTGTTGACCGACGATAATTTTGCTTCGATTATGCACGCTGTGGAAGAAGGCCGCACGGTTTACGACAATATCCGCAAAACGGTTGTTTATATCATTCCAACCAGCGGCGGCGAAGCGGGTATCCTGATGCTCGCCATCATTCTGGGTATGGCCTTGCCCATCACGCCGGTGCAGATTTTATGGATCAATATGGTGACGACGGTGACGCTGGCGATTTCACTTTCATTCGAGCGGCCGGAGAGCGGTGTCATGTCACGCCCGCCGCATGATCCCAATGCATCAATTTTGTCCGGCTTTCTGGTGTGGCGTATTGTTTTTGTTTCTTTATTGATGATTAGTGGCGGTTTCGCGTTATATTTCTGGGAAACCCTGCAGGGCTCCAGCGTTGAATTGAGCCGGACCGTGGTCGTGAATGTACTGGTGATGTGTGAGATCGTTTATTTGTTTAATTGCCGTTATTTAATTGCATCCGCATGTTCGCGCCAAGGTTTGCTGGGTAACCGTTATGTTTTACTGGCTGTCGGCCTGTTGTTGATATTGCAGCTACTATTCACCTATTCGCCTGTCATGCAGCAGCTATTCGGCACGACGGCCCTGGATGCAGCAGCCTGGGGACGCATTGTTGCATTCAGCTTGTTTCTATTTTTCGCGATTGAATGTGAGAAATACTGGCTAAGGCGCAGAGGTGTCAAGGAACTGTAATGTTGAAAGCGCTACTCGCCCCCATGCAGATAAAACACATAAGTATTGAGCAGATAGAGTGTGAACAGGCTCAGGCTAATCCAGCCGATACTGATGAATAAACGGGTACTGGGGCGATAAACCAGGCCAACGATGACGATACCGCTCATGATCACCGCCGACATGGCGGAAAAGGCATGTAATGGTGAAGTATGTGTCAATAATGGGCCGGTTAGGAAAATGATATCTTCCAATGCCAGGATAAAAATATTGAACAGATTGCTGCCTAACAGATTGGCAATGGCCATATCCAGTGCACCCATGCGAAATGCAGCAATGCTGACAGCGAGTTCAGGGAGCGAGGTGACCCCGGCAATGAATAGCGTGCCTACAAAGGTATTGTGCCAGCCCATCACTTCAGCCAGTTGTGTGCCCGCAAACGGTAAATATATCCCGGCCGTGATCACAACCATGGCAGATAGCGCATAACGCAAGTAAGCCTGGTGCAGAGTTATATCGGGATAGCGATCCGCGACTTGTTCAACGAATTCTTTTACCTGTGCGCGTTCATGGATGTAGAGTGCCCGCATGGCAACCATGTAGAACAATGCGATGGCGGGCGTATAGATACCCATGTGAATAACGTTAAAAGTGGTTTTGCCGACCAGCAGTACATTCAACCCTACAAACCCGATCAGTATCACGCCAAATCCTGCGGACAGAATATGGCTTGGGCTGGCACGGCGGTACAAAGATTCACCGCGCACCAGGTAATCGAGGACGACCAGAATAGCCAGGTTGAATACGCAACTGCCCAGCAAGCTACCCACCGCAATATTGGGTACATTGGCCAATGTGATTGCACTGACACCCGTAACCAACTCAGGCAATGAAGTCACCGTGGCCAGCAGAATAAGGCCAACCCAACTACCGGACAAACCGGTCTTGTCCGCGATAACATCGGCATAGCGACACAGCTTGGTGCCTGCCAAGCCGATCAATACAGCACAAATGGCAAATTCAAACCAAATCAGCAGGGTGCTGGCCGGCATTAAATCCGAATGATTAGTTGCTGCATTAGCTAGCGTCGCCCATCGTACCAGACCGGGAGTTTTTTCTTGTTCTGCAAAGTGCGGCGTGGACTGAGGATCACGCTGAGTAACTGACCGGCAATTTCCCAGCCGGTATACAGTTGTAACTTGCGGGCTGAGGTTTCCAGCGGGTGCCGGGTCAGAATGGTGAATTTCAGGCCATGTTTGCGCCCCCATTTCTTTAGCAAGCGGCTTAAATCAATTTCATCCGCTGCAAAGAGATCCTGATTGAATCCGCCCACTTCACGAAATGCATCTGCACGGCACACAACCAGCGCTCCCGATGCCCAGCTAAATGTAACCGAAATGACTGACCAGAATTGCAGAATGGCTGTGCCCCACCAGGGGCAGTTGGGCATGTGCATGACGCTGCCGCAACCTACATATTTGCCTGTTTCAATCATTTGTAAAATATCGGCGGCCATGCCGGGATTCAGCAAACTATCCGCATCCACAAACAGCAGCCACTCACCTGTGGCAGCCGCCGCACCGGTATTACGTGCGCGGCCTATCTGGTTAATTGGTTCGAATACCACTTTTGCGCCGGCTTGTGCGGCCAGTTCGGCGGTTTTGTCGGTGGAGTTGTTGTCAACAACGATGACTTCGGAAGTAAAGCCGGATTTTTGATTGGCGGCCAGTGATTCGGAAATGGAATCCAGGCAATACGTGATCAGGCGCTCTTCGTTAAAGGCGGGGATGATGATGGAGAGATGCATAAGTTAAACGAGTCTATTTGTTGATGGAAAGCATGAAATTTTCTTTTTCCGGTATCTGAAAATAACCGTGATCCTGATTGGGAATAAACGATTCTAAAAAGAAAGGAAACTCAGTAACTTAACCCCCCGGCACAAGGCCGAGGGTATTTGCAGGGATTTAATGACCCGATTGGCGCATATGTTTCATGGCTTTTTCGGAATGTTTGGCGGATTCATCTGCATGACCCATATCAGCATGCTTGATGGCTTCTTCCAGGTGTTTGATAGCTTCATCCATGTGCTTGTGAGCCGCAGCATGATCATCTCTTGCTGCTTTAGCATGGGTCAAGCTGTCTTTCGCATGCTGAAGCGCATCCTTGGCATGGCCCATTTCTCCGTGTGCATGAGCCTTTCCTGCATGCTCCATTGCTTCCGATGTATGTCCGGCATCAGATGCCCAAGTTTGGGCACTTATGAAAAATGCTAATAACCCCGTTGCAATGATGTTTGAAATCGCTTTCATGATATTTACTCCTTTTTGTTATTACAATGGTATAAATATTCTTGGAAAATGTTGCCAACCATAACTTTGAAGAAAGGCTTAACCGAGCTGATACTTCTTCCAAACTGGTTAGCACACAATTTACATTACCACAGATTCTGGAACAGAGTAATAGGAAGTCCAAGTAAGGTTACAAACAACACGACTGATCGTCTCATAGGTAAGAAGTGCAGGTTAGGTATACAATAAATCAGTCAGCCGCAGTTCTGGAATTAATGTGAAGGGATTAAAGAATGTTTCTCTCTTTAACTATTTCCAGAAAGAAGCATTTTGCTTATATCAGTAAATTGATGGGAGTGTTAATGTTAAATTTTGGAGGTTATATGAAAGTATTCTTATTTTTGGCCTTGATATTAAGTTCTTACAGTTATGCTCAAAGTGATCCTGATCATCAGGGCAAAACACAAAAGGGTGATCACCATGGGGGTATGCACGAGGGCGATCATCATGGCGGCATGGGTGGAATGATGCATGGGAGTGGTCATCACAAACTGGATAGAGCCACCTTAAAACATTTTTTTGAACCCCTGCCCGCATCAATTATTGATGAGAAGAAGAATGCCGCCTTGATTGCGCTGGGCAAGAAGCTTTATCTGGATCCACGGCTTTCAGTCAATGATACGATTTCCTGCAACTCGTGCCATCAACTGGATAATTCCGGCGTAGATAGTCAACCGACATCACCCGGCCACGAAGGCAAACGCGGCGGCAGAAATTCCCCAACGACGATGAATGCGGCGCTGCATATCGCCCAATTCTGGGATGGGCGTGCTAAAGACGTTGAAGAGCAAGCGCTGGGCCCCATTTTGAATCCCATTGAAATGGGTATGCCAAGCGAAGCCGCTGTTGTCAATAAATTGAAAAAAATAGAGGAATATAAAGCTCTGTTTGCGGAAGCTTTTAAGGGCGAGAAAGATCCATTTCAATATAAAAATATTGGTAAGGCCATCGGTGCTTTTGAACGTACGCTTTTAACCCCTTCCCGATTCGATGATTATCTGAATGGCGATGAGAGCGCTTTGAATGATAGCGAGAAAAGAGGTCTGAAAAAATTCATCCACATGGGATGCGCCACTTGTCACAACGGAGTTGCGCTGGGTGGAAATTCATATAAAAAGCTGGGTGTTGTTGAACCCTATGAAACGAAAGATATGGGGAGGTTTGAAATAACCGGGCTTGAAATTGACAAGAAAGTATTCAAGGTGCCCAGCCTTAGAAACATTACCAAAACAGCTCCTTATTTTCATGACGGTTCGGTTGCAACGCTGGATGAAGCGATTCAGGAAATGGCCGAACATCAGTTGGGCCGAGAGGTTGGACCTGGATTTGTTAACGATGTCAAAGCATTTCTGGGATCTTTAACCAGTAAGGGTAAGGAGTAAATTTAGAGAAATCGGTTTTTATAATAGGGTTTAAGCGCTACTGCTACATATGTATCAACTTCAGATCTGATCAGGCAGTTACCGGGATTGATAGGTATCTGTCAAATTGGATCTGAGGTCTTGTTGTTTGAGATTATCTTGATGAAACCTTCATCAATGTTTATTTTATTGTATTTGCCAAATGATTGATTATAGAAAACACTCATACCTGACATGACGAATTTCTTCGTCATCGAATTCCAATTCTCTTAAGGTCTGAAAATCCTGTTCACTTGATGAGTGAGAATCTTTTGCCAGCAACCTGATTGCAAAATCTATCGCGGCTTTATCTTTGGAAGTTTGGTATAAAAGGCGCATTTAGAGCTTCCTTTATTTTAATAAAGGCTTCATCCCTTTCCACCCTTTACTACACCTTGATAATCAGTAAGTACACCAATGATGATAATCACAATGCCCGCTGCAATATAAAAATTCCTTGCGATCGCTTCATCTGCAAAATTTAAGATAAAAGGCACAGCAATCAGCGAAGGACCAACCAGGCGCTCAATCCATCCATGAACGGTAAACGGGATAAGCTTGACGATCCCAAAGGGAAAATCAGAAGCCAGTGTCACCACTAGATGAACTGCCGCCAGACTATAGGCCAGCATGGCAGGTACTTGACTCAATCCTAATAGCGTAGGGGCCAATAGAAATAGAACGACTGTCAGAAAATCGAGATAACCGTGGGTACGAGGTGAGATTACTTTCATGTGAATACTCCTGTATTAATGGATGGTCACCCCAATGGTCACCATATGCCCGAGTACATTAATACAGCGCTAACACAGTGTCTGTTAGCTAAAAAACAAAAATATCCCAAGTCAGGCGGGTTACTTTAATTTGGAAAGATTAATCAATGCAACATCATTAATACAAATCTGGTCGCGCGTATAATCAAGCATTCCACGGCTTCTGAAATCATTCAAGATGGTACTTACCACCGGCCGGCTTGCACCAACCAGATCCGCCAGTTCCTGTTGAGTCAAATGAATTTCCAATGCATAACCATGTATACACTTTATTCCAAATACTTCTGCCAATTCTAATAATGTTGCTATCACGCGCATTTCGACCGGCTGAGTCAGAATGGTTCGGAGTTTGCGTTCGATTCTCTGCTTGCGGGTATATGTTTCTTCAAAAACATAC
>ERZ1292640.948-Hain-H43-02um-R1-948-length-24014-cov-13_pt1 | contig 12866 bp, 7 predicted proteins | sample MGYA00564404_ERZ1292640 | MGnify/ENA primary metagenome ERZ1292640 (study PRJEB36523, sample SAMEA6512636) | groundwater metagenome | collected 2019-01-08 | study: AquaDiva: Metagenomics assemblies of 32 groundwater samples
GAAAAATTTGTTAAACGCCAAAAATGAGCTTTTAAGGTTTAGGGGTAATCCGCTGGCGCCGAAACCGCTTCGCATCTTTTTTGCCGCTGACGAATCAGCACGGGAAGCATGCAATTCTTGTTGGCTAAGCAGTTCTGGAGCTATTCATCCTGATTGCGGCGTCCGCATAGAAACGTATTTCGAAGCCGAAAAAAGTCTGCTTCGGTATGCCGAGAGTCTGGAAGAACCAGAGAATGCTATCGGATACGAGGTGGTGCCGGCCAAATAATCTTCAGTACTTTAGAATCACCCCAACGGGCGCAATTGCGCGCCCGTTTTTTTGTTTCGTTTCGTCTTAAACGATTACGTTTAACCCCCACCATGTGACAATTTTTCATTGGTAAAAAACTTGACAGAAACAAATCTATGCTTTACCATACCAACAGTACGAAATAAGTCATTTCCTGGGCATAAAACCCCAATAACATTAAGGAGGCGCAAGTGACACATTTGGAAAAAATCCTGGCCTGGACAACACCGCTATTCGTGATAGCCCTCGGGCTATATTTGGTGGCAATCTACTCCGGGAATATTCCCCCGACTAGTCTGTCGGTGGCAATCGTTGGTGGTTTGGGAATCACAGCCGGGGTTATCCGAATCATCCGTCTCATTATAGAGCGTTTGGCGAGTGACGACGAGTCGCCATACTCCACGCCGGATGGAAAACCGGAGTGGTAGCGGGCAACTACCGGATTTGAAAAAGGCAAGCCAACGGCTCGCCTTTTTTTATTTGTTATAAGTTATTAGTTATTAGTTATCTGTTATTTGTTGTTTGTTGTTTGTTAGTAGTTCCTAAGTCTCCCCACCTTCTCGTGTTGTCTTATTTTCTCGTGGACCTTGGCTTCAATCTGGCGAATGCGTTCGCGGGTTACGCCAAATTCCTGCCCCACTTCTTCAAGCGTGTGCATTACGCCGTCCACAAGTCCGTGCCTCATTTCCAAAATCTTCCGTTCTTTGGGCGAGAGATCGTCCAAAATTTCATTTATTTGGTCGCGCAAAATACGGTGCGCCGAATTCTGGTCGGGAGAAAGAATTTTGTCATCGGCGATAAATTCGCCGAGCGTTGATTTGCCGTCGTCCGAATCTTCACCAATAGGTTTTTCAAGCGAAACCGTATCCTGGTTTATATTCTCAATGATATGCACTTTTTCCACATCAATACCCATTTCCATGGCGACTTCTTCGGGCAACGGGTCGCGTCCCAGGTCCTGCGACAAGCGGCGCAAGACTTGTTTGTATTTGGCGATAGTTTCAACCATGTGAACCGGAATGCGGATGGTGCGCGACTGGTCCGCCAAAGCGCGGGTAATGGCCTGACGAATCCACCAAGTAGCGTAAGTTGAGAACTTGTAACCCTTCTTCCAGTCAAATTTGTCCACCGCCTTAAAAAGCCCGAGATTGCCCTCCTGTATCAAATCAAGGAGAGTAAGGTCCGAACTGCGGCCCACAAACCTTTTGGCGATGGAAACGACAAGGCGCAAGTTGGCGCGAGCGAGCAAATTTTTGGCTTCGTTGTCCCCTTTTTCTATGCGTTTGGCGAATTCTTTTTCTTGATTGCCGGAAAGAAGCGGATACTGGCCTATTTCTTTCAAATACATTTGGATTGAATCGTAAGACGAGCCTTCCCTCTTGCCTTTGACTGCGATTTCTTCGGCGTCAAGGTCAAGCAAATTCCCGCCCTCAAGAACATCCACGCCGACAGTGTTCAAGCGCTCATACAAATCCTCCAAAAAGAATACGTCGTTTTCAATGTTCGGAAAAGCTCTTAATATTTCATCGTAAGTGATAAACCCTCGTGTTTTGCCCTTCAAAACAAGCTCATCCGCTTTTTCTTCCAGGAGAGAGCGTTTGGTTTTTTTGACAATCGAACCGGCGGTTTTTTTGCCGGCCAAAATACGCCCCTTCTTTATTTTTTTGTGTTTCAAAGATTTCGGCGATTTTTTCGCGGGTTTTTTTGTTTTTGGAAAAAATTTCTTCGCGGTTTTTTTAGCGGAGTTTTTTGCTGTCTTTTTGGACTTTGCTCGTTTCTTTTTTGTCATATTTTTACGATACTAATATACGAATTTATGCGAATGATACTGGTGGAATTCTATTCGTATTATTCGTGCTCATTCGTATATTGGTATTATTTTCTATTTTTAATCTCATTTATTTTTTTTGAAATTTCCTGACATTTTTTTAAAAGTTCGTCCGCTTTGTCCCCTTCCCCGGATTTTTCGGCTTGAGCTATCTCAATCATGGCTTTGGAGAAATTTTCTTCCAAAAGCTCTCTCTCCAAATTCCTGAAAAGCTCGGCGAGTTCCTGCGGTATTCGTTCGTGCCCCGCGTAGTAAACTTCCGATTCAAACACAAGATCTTCTTTGTTTTTCATTTCGGCAAATTTTTCAATTCCGTAGTTTTCGGCTATTTTTTGGTAGTTTTCTTTGGCTTTTTCCGTGTCTACAACAGAACCCTTAATCCCCTCTTGCCACAGAATGATTCCGACTATTTTACGAGCAATCACATCTTTGCGGAAAAACTCCTGTTTCTTTTCCGCTGATGGCGGGGGCGCGGCGCTTGAAGAATCTTTGATCTTGCTTATTTCTTCCCACAGGTGTCCTTCGGCCATGGAAAGTTCTCCTGCCAGCTTGCCGACAAAATGAGCTTGGTCCATTTTATTGCTTATCTCGGCAACATATGGAAGAATTTTTTTGCTTACCTCAAGACTAAGCGTTCTTTTATCAAGCCCTTTTTCTTTTAGCCCCGAGAATAAATAATCAATTATGTGCTCGGCTCCGCTTATGGCAACTTCCCAACCTTCTTTGTCTTTTAGAATAAAATCTGCCGGATCAAGGCCTTTTGGAATTTGAGCGACCTTAACATCAAGACCGAGAGATATAGCCAGTTTCCAAGCCCTCTCTGAAGCGGCGAACCCGGCGGTATCCGAATCCAAAGCCAAAATCAAATTATCAGCGAAACGTTTTATCATCTTGAGGTGGTCTTCGGTAAGCGCAGTTCCCGAGAGAGCGACAGTATTTATGGCGCCGGACTGGTGGGACATGAGCAAATCCATTTGCCCCTCAACAAGCACGGCGCTGTTTTCTCTCATCATTTCGGATTTTGCCTTGTCGTAACCGTAAAGAACGCGCGACTTGTTGTAGAGAACCGTATCCGGACTGTTTACGTATTTGGCAAGCTCTTTTTCTTTCGTCTTGTCGTAGGGAAGAAAAATCCGCCCGGAGAAACCGATTATTTTGCCGCTTGGGTTGGCCAAAGGAAACATTATCCGGCTTCTAAATCTGTCGTAGTAACCACGCCCTCCGGAAACAATCAAACCGGCTTTGTCGATGTCCAAATCGGCGTACCCTTTTTTCTTTAGCGTGTCGTAAAGACCGCTCCAATTTTCTTTGGCAAAACCTATCCGCCACGCGCGGATAGTTTCATCGGTTAGCCCTCTTTTTTTAAGGTACAATAATGCTTCGTTGTTCTCACTCAAACATTCCCGATAATATTCCGCCGCCGTCTCAATCAAACCGTATAATTTGTCGTATTCGCTTTTTAATTTCGGGTCAACTGATTTAAGAACAACTCCGGCCCGATCGGCCAAAATTTTTAGAGCATCTCCGAATTGCATCCCTTCTATTTCCTCCACAAAAGTAAATATGTCCCCGCCACGATTGCATCCGAAACAATGATATGTGCCACGAGGCGGAGAAACAAAAAATGACGGCGTACGTTCGCTGTGGAACGGGCATTTCGCTTTGAAATTCGCGCCAGCGCGCTCAAGCTTCACATACGAACCAACCACATCGGAGATAGAAAGACGCTCTTTGATCTGATCAACGGGTGAGATATTCATAAACGTAGAACGTAGAACGTAGAACGTAGAACTTGTAGTTTATAAAGTTACAAGTTTCAAGTTTTAAGTTTTACGCTTCAAAAAGCTTACTTTTCTTACCACAAAAAACTATTCTTCGTCCGGCTCTATTCGGTCATTCTCATCGGCATTATTCCTAAAGCCGGTTCCCGCGGGAATCAAACGGCCGATAATAACATTTTCTTTAAGCCCCCTTAGGGTGTCCGTTCCGCTACGAACGGCGGTGGCAATGAGCACCCGCGTTGTGTTTTGGAAGGAAGCGGCTGATAACCAACTTTTTGTGGAAAGCGACACTTCGGAAATACCGAATATGAGGGGCGTCCCTTTGACTTCTTCCCCACCCTCGTCTTTTATTCTCTCGTTTTCTTTCTCAAATTCCGCGCTTTCAACAACATCTCCGTTTGTGAAATCGCTGTCTCCGGCACTCGTTATTTTTCGGCGTGAAAACATTTGGCGAATAATTATTTCTATGTGTTTTCTGGAAATAGACGCTCCCTGAAGCTCGTAGACATTGTTTATTTCCTTAATAATATATTCTTCGGTGGCTTCTTTGCCGGCATACTTGAACAATTCCGCGAGATCAGCCGAGCCATCGGTTATGATTTGGCCTTTTTCTATCTTGTCTCCGATTTTCACCAGCGAAGTCCGCCTGAAAGGAACGACAAATTCAATTTCGTTCGTCTTGCCCTTTTTGACGCTTGCCGGATCAGCCAAGACTTTTATTATTTTCTCTTTGCCGTCTTCTTTTATTTCGATGATTTCGCCGGAAATAGTGGCGATAACTGCCGGATTTTTTGGTATGCGACGCTCAAAAATTTCTTCAACGCGCGGCAAACCCATGGTAATGTCAACTCCGGCCACTCCTCCCTGGTGGAAGGTACGCATTGTAAGCTGGGTGCCTGGTTCGCCAATAGCTTGGGCCGCCACGATCCCGACGGCTTCTCCCAGTTCCACCAATTTGTTTCTGCCCATATCAAGCCCGTAACAAACACGGCACACTCCGTGAGAAGTCTTGCAGGTAAGCGGAGAACGAACTTCTACTTCCGTAACGCCCATTTCTTCGGCCAAGAGAGCGTCATCTTTTGAAACAAGGTGCCCGCGCTTAAAGAGTACTTTGCCCTTCTCGTCTTTGATATCCGCCGCCAAAACTCGGCCACGAACGGCTTTTGATATCGGAACTTCTATGCCGGAGAAGCTTTCTTTTTTTATAAACTTTCCTTCTTTGGTTCCGCAGTCTTCTTCCGCGATAACTGCGTCTTGCGCCACGTCAACCAATCGGCGAGTTAGGTAACCCGCTTTCGCGGTATTGAGCGCCGTGTCGGCCAAACCTTTGCGCGCGCCGTGAGTGGTAATAAAGTATTCAATCGGAGAAAGCCCCTCTTTGTATGAGGGAACTATCGGGAAATCAATCGTCCGTCCGGCGGTGTTAATGATGAGTCCTTTCATCCCCGACATCTGCGAAACTTGTTTTACCGAAGCTCTGGCTCCGGAATTGATGAGATCGTAAACAGAACTGTGTTTTTTTAACGTTTCCGGAACAAGTTTTTCTATCTTGCCGATAACTTCCTGCCAAATCTCGAGAGTTTGACGATAACGTTCGTCTTCGGAAAGAAGACCGTCATTGTATTGGGAGAGCACTTCTTCGGCTTGTTCTCTGGCCGAGACGACAATTTCTTCCTTTTTCGGGTGAACATTAACGTCGTCAATCCCCCAGGTGGTTCCCGACACGCTGGCATATTTATAACCGAAATCTTTAATCTTATCCATAATGGCCGGAATTTCACTCATGCCGTAATGATTAATGAGTTTATCCACCAAAACATGCATTTTCTTTACATTTATCTCTTCGTTCAGATAAGGAAAATCTTTGGGAAGAATGCTGTTGAAAAGAAGCCGTCCAACCGATGTTTCAAAAACACTCTCTCCGAATTTTTCATATTTAGGGCTATCCGTCGCCATAACTTTTATTTTGGCCCGAAAACCGACTTTGCCGAAATCAAAAGCGGTAATGGTGGCGTTGGGACTTGAGAAATACTTTCCTTCTCCCAAATCGCCTTCAACGATGGTAGTCATCCAGTAACAGCCGAGCAAGATATCCAAAAGCTTCGCGGAAATAACCGGATCGCCGTTACCCGGTTTCAGTATGTTTTTATCCGCCGCCATAAGTTCGCGCGCTTCTCTTTGGGCCTCTTCGGAAAGCGGCACGTGAACGGCCATTTGGTCACCGTCGAAATCCGCGTTAAAGGCGGAACAAACCAATGGGTGAATCTGGATTGCGTTGCCTTCAATCAAAATCGGCTTGAAAGCCTGAATGCCGAGCCTGTGAAGCGTCGGGGCGCGGTTCAAAAGAACATATTTGTCCTTGATGACTTCTTCCAAGATGGCCCATACCTCCGGCACGGCTTCTTCTATTAATTTTCCGGCGCCCCTGATATTGTAAGCAAGTTCCTGCTCCAAAATTTTTGAAATCACGAACGGACGGAAAAGTTCAAGAGCCATGTGCTTGGGCAGACCGCATTGGTTAAGGCGAAGCTTGGGGCCGACAACGATAACCGAACGGCCGGAGTAGTCCACTCGTTTTCCCAAAAGATTTTGGCGGAAAAGACCCTGTTTGCCCTTCAAATTATCGGCAAGCGATTTTAATGACCTTCTTTGGGCCGCGTTCATAGCCATCGCTTCCGATTGTTTTCTGATGGAATTGTCTATGAGAGCGTCAACCGCTTCCTGCAAAATACGTTTTTCGTTGCGTAAAATAACATCGGGGGCGCCGATTTCCTTAAGTTTCTTTAAACGATTGTTGCGATTTATTACACGACGGTACAAATCATTAACATCGGAGGTGGCGTGCCGCCCGCCCTCGAGCGCCACCATTGGACGAATAGCCGGCGGTATAATCGGCAGGGCGGTAAGAAACATCCATTCCGGACGGATATTAGCTCTTGTCATTGACCGCACAAGCGATAACCTTTTTTGCATTTTATCCCGATCCAAAGAACTGGCCTTCGGCAAAGCTTCTTCAATATCGCGCGCTATTTTCTTCAAATCGGTAACTTTGAAAATATTGTATATGGCTTCCGCCCCGATCCCGGCCTCGAATATTGTCCCGTATTTAAGCGTAAATCTGTGATACGACGGCTCGTCAAAAACCTTACCCGGAACAACCGCTTCTATTTCATGTTTGGCGCTCGTAAGAAGTTCTTTCAGTTTTTCTTTTGTTTTTTCGTCTTCCGTTGATTTTGACTTGGCTTTATACTCCGACTCCAAATCTTTTATAATTTTTGCTTTTTCTTCTTCGTTGACTTTGGTAACGATATACCCGGCAAAATAAATAACTTTTTCGACATCGGCTACGGAAATATTCAGAAGCATACTGATGCGGGAGGGAACTCCGCGCAAAAACCAGATATGCGCCACCGGACTTGAAAGTTCTATGTGCCCCATCCTCTCGCGGCGAACAATAGAGCGGGTTACTTCCACTCCGCATTTTTCGCAAATTATGTCTTTGTAACGAATCCGGCGATATTTGCCGCAATAACATTCAAAGTCTTTTTCCGGACCGAAAATACGCTCGTCAAACAAGCCGTTTCTCTCGGAACGGCCGGTTCTGTAATTGATCGTTTCCGGTTTGGTCACCTCGCCATACGACCACTCCCTGATACGGTCCGGGGAAGCCAGCTTTAGTGAAATTGAATCGAAATCGCTTGTGTCAAATGTTTTCATATTGGAAATTAAAAACTTAAAACTAAAAGTTCAAAATTATTCAGTAAGTATCGAGTAAAATTTTTACCTTTTCGCTTTTATCTTTAAACTTTCTTGCCTTTTCTCAAGTCAACATCAAGAGCCATCCCGCGCAAATAATTAAGCATTACGCTAAATGCCGCCGGAGCATGCGGAGCGCTTATTTCTTTCCCTTTTATAATCGAGTCAAAAGCGGCCGACCTGCCGGCGATGTCATCTGATTTTATGGTAAGCACTTCCCGAAGCGTGTGCGCCGCGCCGTATCCTTCAAGAGCCCACACTTCCATTTCCCCGAAACGCTGACCGCCCCCTTGGGCCTTTCCGCCAAGCGGCTGTTGGGTAATGAGAGAATATGGCCCGATGGAACGCATGTGTATTTTGTCTTCAACCATGTGATGAAGTTTCATCACATACATGTATCCGATGGCGATTTCTTTGTCGTAAGAATCGCCGGTGCGTCCGTCAAACATTTTTACCTTGCCTGTTTCGGAAAATCCGGCGGTAACGAGTTCCTTTTTTATCTCTTCGTCGGTAACCCCCATAAACGGAGGCACTATGGCCTGATAGTTCAATGTGTGCGCCGCGAGTCCAAGGTGCATTTCAAGAATCTGCCCCAAGTTCATGCGGGAAGGCACGCCAAGCGGTGTCAAAATGATATCTATTGGCTTGCCGTCCGCCATATACGGCATGTCTTCTTCCGGCAAAATGAGCGAGATAACGCCCTTATTGCCGTGCCTTCCGGCCAGCTTGTCGCCCACCGAAACATTTCTAAGTTGAGCCACTTCAATGTGAATTCTTTTTATGATTCCCGAATCAAGCCTGTCCCCCTTTTCCCGCGAGAAAACTTTTACACCGACAATACGCCCGCGCTTGCCGTGTTCCATACGAAGCGAAGTGTCTTTGACATCACGGGCTTTCTCTCCGAAAATAGAACGAAGAAGCCTCTCTTCCGGAGTAAGCTCCGATTCTCCTTTAGGTGTAATTTTTCCCACCAAGATATCATTTGCTCTGACCTCGGCCCCTATGCGGACAACGCCATCCATGTCCAAATCTTTCAATTTCGTTTCGCCGACATTCGGGATGTCGCAGGTTGTGATTTCCGGCCCCAATTTGGTATCGCGGACATTCACCACAAACTCTTCTATGTGGATACTGGTAAACTTGGAGTCTTTAACCAAACGTTGTGAAATAATTATAGCGTCTTCGTAGTTGGCTCCATCCCAAAGCATAAAGGCGACCAGTGCGTTTTGCCCGAGCGCCACCTGCCCTTGGTCGGAAGAAGACATATCTGCGAGCACTTCGCCTTTCTTTACCTTGTCCCCCATGGAAACAATCGGACGTTGATGAAAAACGCTAAAATCGTTGGTACGCGAAAAATTAACTAGGTTATATTCTTTTTCTCCCTTTTCGTTCTTTACGACGATTTTGCGGGCATCGGCGTACGACACAATTCCCGCTTCGTTTGCGGTAACAAGCCGGCCTGAAAACTTCGCTACAATACCCTCAATGCCGGTGGCCACAAGCGGGGCTTCCGGCAAAACGCATGGCGTAGCTTGTTTCTGCATGTTTGAACCCATAAGCGCCCGGTTGGCGTCGTCATGCTCCAGGAAAGGAATCATTGACGTAGCTACGGAAAAAGCCTGGTTGGTAGCAACATCAATAAATTCAACTTCTTCCCTATTTACCAAACCTGGTTGAGTTCTTATGCGGGCTTCTACTTTTTTTCCCAAAAGCGCGCCGTTTTCGTCGTAGGGACTGCCGGCATGGGCAATAATATGCCCTTCCTCTTCAAGAGCGTTCATGTAAACAATCTCTTTTGTAAGTTTGCCATTTTTAACTTTTATATATGGAGTTTCTATGATGCCGAATTCGTTGCTTCTGGCGTACATTGAGAGATGCAGAATAAGGCCGATATTTTGGCCTTCCGGCGTGTGTATCGGACAGACCCTGCCGTAGTGGGAAGTGTGCACATCGCGCACTTCAAAACCGGCTCTCTCGCGAGTGAGACCGCCCGGACCGAGCGCCGAGAGGGTGCGCAAATGCTCTATCTCGTTCAAAATATTTTCCTGTCCCATGAACTGTGAAAGCTGGTTGGTGGTGAAAAATTCTTTTATGCGCGCTTGTAGCGGTCGTTGGTTTACTATCTGTATCGGAAGCGTCGTTTCGGCATCAATGGTGGACATCCTGTCTTGAATATTTCGCTTCATTTGAGACATCCCCATCCTGATTTTTTGCTGAAGCATTTCACCGACATATCTGACTCTGCGGGAACCCAGATGGTCTATGTCGTCGCCAAAAGCCCCGGGGGTATTGTTTAAGGTAATTATATGGGAAATAATTTCTATCAAATCGTCCGACGAAAGAATTCGGCGAGAAAGAGCTTCTTCGTCCATTGATTTGCCGAAGCGTTTGTTGAAACGAAAACGGCCTACGGGCGACAGGTCGTATCTTTCTTCGCTGAAAATAGAAGTAATGAATCCTCTGGCATTTTCCGCCGTCGCCAAATCGCCGTCTCTTAGGCGCTTGTAAATTTCTATGTATGATTCTTCCACCGTCTTGGCGCTATCTTTTTCCAAAGACAGCTTGACTGAAGCTTCCGCTTGGGGATTTTTAAAGGCGGCCAAGATATCTTTATCGGTGGAAAGACCGAAAACCCGAAGAAGAGAAGTGACCGGAAATTTTCTTTTGCGGTCAATGCGAACATATATGGCGCCATCGGCTTCGGATTCAAATTCAATCCAGGCTCCGCGAGACGGAATTATTTTGGCGCCAAAATACATTTTCCCCTTAATTTCAATCTCGCTAAAAAAGACACCGAAGGAGCGGGCCAGCTGAGGCACAACGACGCGTTCAACGCCGTTTATTATAAAAGTTCCATGAGTGGTCATCAGCGGAAAATCTGCCATAAAGATTTCCTGCTCCTTGGATGTATCCATGGTCTTGTTCTTAAGTTTGACCGTAGCGCGAAGGGGCGCCTCATACGAAACGTGATTGGCTTTGGCGTAATACTCGTCGTATTTCGGTTCGCTTAAACTGAAGGAGGTAAATTCAAGTTCAAACTTTTTTTCGGAGTAATCCTTAATCGGAGAAAACTCTTTGAAAATTTCTTTGAGGCCCCGTTCCGCGAGCAGTTTATAGGAATCAACTTGGGTCTCTAAAAGATTCGGCACGTCAACCAAGGGCTTCTTGTAGCGTGAGAAATACTTTTTCTCCAGTTTCTGTTTGGTAAGTATATTTGCGGGCATAAACAAAAATAAAAAAGACAAAGGTATAAACTTACCTCTATTTTTTAAGGCTAGTGCGATTGACTTCTAACTACTGAAGTTTATTAAGCAAACCGCTTATTTATTAATACCCTGAACGAAGCCGCAACTCAGTCGTTATTCAGTTGGGAAGAGTATACACGAGAGGGCTATAATCTGTCAACAAAAAACGGGAGCCTGTGAATACGGGCTCCCGGAGAATTTTCCCGGTGAATTTCAGTAGCTATTGCATGTAATGAGTTGAATTTCGCTGTAAGTCGCGACAATCATGATATAGCGTCGTTCAAGGGAACGAGGCTTGAGCTGACAAAACAAAGACCTGCTGCCGTTTTTGCTCTTCGGCGCTAAAATAAAGTGCCGTATTGAACGATGATGTAAAGCGCGCGCTACCCGCGAAATCCCCTCGCCTGGCGCAAGATAATAGTCCGGCTTCGTTCTTGAATCTTCGTCTTCGTATTCCGAGATATGACGAACATTGCTCAGGTTTGAACATATTTCTATGTGTTCAGGCCCTTTTTCTTGTCCATTGTCGCCATTGTCGCCGTATTTGTACTCGAGAACTTTTGCGCCGCCAGCGAGGCCGTGTCGCAAGAAAAATCCGTCAAAACCGACGAGCGCCGCGTGCTCTTCGGCTTTTTGGGGAAATCCGACATTGTAAATTTTCCCCTCAAATTCGAACATTATAGTTTTTTCATCGAGACGCTTAGCCCTATACAGTACGCGACTAAGCCCCTGAAAAAACCCCCAAAGTTTTACTTCTCCGAATTTAGTTGGCACCATTGCTCTCCTCTCTAATGTCTTTGCAAACTAATTATGTTTCTACCATGTAAATACATCTTCTGTCAATATCGGAAAGAAGAAAGTTAATCTTAATTTGTCATACGCCTGCCCTGCCGTGCTTTGTAACAAGCTTTGTCGTATACCGAGCTTCGCTCTGGTGTTTGCGACACTCTTTACTACTTTGGATAACAAACCGAGCTTGTTAAGATTCTGTTGCTCGGGTTATTTGTTATTTGTTATTTGTTTTTTCTCCACTCCCCTATCTTCTTGTGGTTCCCCGATAGCAAAACCTTAGGAACCTTATAACTTTTACCTCTATAAACTAGTATTTCCGGTCTGGTGTAAACCTCGCTTGAGGAAACCCGATTTTCTTCCACCGATTCAAACTTGCCGAGCACGCCGGGGATTTGACGCGAGACCGCGTCAATCACCACCATGGACGGAAGCTCTCCGCCGGTAAGCACGTAATCCCCTATTGAATATTCGTCCGCCTTTAGAATTTTTTTCACTCGCGCGTCTATTCCTTCGTAACGCCCAGATATTAATATTAAGTCTCTCCCCTCTTTTGCCCATTTGCGCGCTAGAGCGTTCGTAAACTTTTTACCGGATGGTGAAAAAACAATTATTTTAGCGTTTAGCGTAGAACGCTTAGCGTTTAGTTTTTTGATGTGTTCCACCGCTTTTAAAATTGGCAAAGCATATTGAACTTGCCCGGGGCCCCCGCCGTACGGACGGTCGTCTGTTTTTTTCCATTTACCAACACCAAAATCATACGGATTGTATGTTTTGACCGAAATTTTCTTAGCCTTTATGGCCCGCCCGATAATGGATGTATCCAAATAAGAATCAAGCGAGTCGGGAAACAATGTAATGACGTGGAATTTCATAACAAACCAGCTTTTAGCTGATAGCTTATAGCTTATAGAAAAGAAAAGAAAAGAAAAGCCCCGCAATGGCGGGGTGTTGGGAAAACAATATTTAAATTAATACCGCAAACGGCGGAGCGTAAGCAATGGCTGTTTCGGGAGAGGATTTTATCAAACGATCTACCCAAAAACATATATCGCCGGCGATTTCCGCGGATAATCCGACCTCGATCACAAACCAGCTGTCTTGTTTACCTTTTTCGATTCTGGTGATTTTTCCGTCAACACTGCCACATACGACAATAATGACAAGTAATGGGGTCA
>ERZ1292640.3185-Hain-H43-02um-R1-3185-length-12865-cov-3_pt1 | contig 12865 bp, 8 predicted proteins | sample MGYA00564404_ERZ1292640 | MGnify/ENA primary metagenome ERZ1292640 (study PRJEB36523, sample SAMEA6512636) | groundwater metagenome | collected 2019-01-08 | study: AquaDiva: Metagenomics assemblies of 32 groundwater samples
CATCGAGACGCCGAACCGGCGGACGCCTGCCATCGCGGCCATTGTCGCCGCATTTGCCCCGGAATCAACCGTCCGCGCTACACTCGCGATGTGGCGCCCATGTCTCGGCCGGCCGCAATCGCCCTCCTCGCCGCGCTCGCCCTCGGCTGCGCCTCCTCGCTCCCGGCCCCCCTGCCCATCCCGCGGGAGGCCCCCGTCTCCGCGCGCCAGACCCACGCGGGCTCCATCCCGCTGCGCGCGGGGATATTCGTCCCGGCGGCCTCGCGCAACCGCGTCCACGACTACGACGACGGCTCCAACGACTACGCCTTCGAGACGGGGCCTGCGCTGGCGATATCGCTTTTGCGCGCGGGGAAGCGGACGTTCCAGGAGACGATCCCGCTCGATCCCATCGAGGACGGACGCGACGCGGCGGAAGCCCTCGCGCTCGCGACCCGGGGCCTGGACCTGATCGTCGAGGCCCGGATCGAGCGATCGGATCTTCAGGCCTCCGGCGGGCTGCCGCTGTTCCTCGCCCCCCCGCGGGCCGAGGCCGTCTTCGCGGTTTCGATCCGGGCCCGGCGCGACGGCACCGTCCTGCTGGAGCAGGTCTTCGAGGGCCGCGAGTCGCGCGCGGGCCACTCCACGCTCTTCGGCGGGGACGCCCGCGCCAAGGCGACGGAGGCGATGGCCGCGGCGTTCCACTCGGCGCTCGACCAGGCCTGGGCCGCGCTTCTTTCGAACCTGCCGGCGCCCGTGAAGGGATCGCCGCCCCCGGCCCCCGACCTCCGGACCCTCGCGGGCGCCCTCAACTCCACCGTCGTCCAGGTCATCACGGAGACGACGCCTGCGCGGCAGTTCTGGGCCATCGCGCGGAGCGGCAACGTAATCGGGGCGGCCTTCTACGTCGCGTTCGCGCCCCTGCACATCCCCCTCCTCGGCTGGCGCCGGGACCACGCGGCGGGAACCGGGATTCTCCTCGAGGACGGCCGGATTCTCACGAACCGCCACGTCCTCGAGGACTCCGCCGCCGTCCGCGTCACGTTCCCGGGCGGCCGGGAGATCCGCGGCGAAATCTCCGCGATTTCCGGGCGGACGGACCTAGGCCTCGTGCGCCTCCAAAGCGCCCCGCCCGCGTCCGCGCGGCCGGCTGTCCTCGGGGACTCGGACGCCCTCGTGGAGGGCGAGACGGTCTGCGCGATCGGGCATCCGTTCCTGCTGCACAACACGCTCTCCGCCGGCATCGTCTCGGCGGCCGCCCGGACCCTCGACGAGCCGGAGGGCGAGGCCCGCGAAATCTCGGACTACATCCAGTTCGACGCGGCGGTGAACCCCGGGAACTCCGGCGGGCCGCTCGTCAATGCCGTCGGCGACGTCGTCGGGCTCGTCGCCGCGAAGGTCGGGGGCGGCGAGGGTCTCGGCTTCGCCGTGCCGGCCTCCGCGATCCGGCTCTTCCTGCAGGACGAGGCGGCGCGGAAGGCCTGGGAGACCGACGGGATCGACGTTAAGCGCCTCGACTGGCGGAGCAAGCGCGCCTTCGGCCTGGACGCCGACGACGGCCTCGTCGCGACCCGCGTCCGCGCGGGCTCCCGCTGGGAGAAGGCGGGCCTGCGCCCGGGCGATCGCATCGTCGAATCGGAAGGGTCCCCCCCCGCCAGCCTTCACGCCCTCCGCGAGCGGTTCGCCCGCGGGGACGCCGTCCGTCTCGAGGTGACGCGAGGCGAACGGCGGTTCCGCGCCGAGGTCGGCGAGCGCTAGGGATCCCGCCGGCGGGTTATAGTTGGCCCCGGAGGAACCCCATGCTTTCGATTCGCGCCGCCGCACTCGCGCTTCCGCTCTTTCTCCTCGCCGCCGCCCCGGCCCCCCCGGACGCGCCCGCGAAGGGCGCGCCCCCGTTGAAGGCCGCGCCCGCCGAGAAGCCCGCCGTGTCCTGGGCGATGATCCGGATCGGGGGCTCCTATCCCGAGCACTTGGCGCTCGAGGACGCCTCGGGCCTCTTCGGCTCGGGGGACGAGACGTTCTTTTCGCTGCTGCGCCGGCTCAAGCGCGCCGAGCAGGACGCCGCCCTGGCGGGCGTCGTGCTGGATCTGACGGGACCGGTCGATCTCGACCTCGGCCAGGTCTCGGAAATCCAGGCCCGGGTCCGGGGGATCCGGAAGGCCGGCAAGCGCGTCGCCGCCTTGCTCTCCCTCGCGGAGACCAAGCACTTCCTCCTTGCCGCCGAGTGCGACGAGGTCCTCATGGACCCCGCGGGCGCGATGATGCTCACGGGCGGGCGGCTCGAGGTCCTCTACGTGAAGCCCCTGCTCGATAAATTGGGGCTCGCCTTCGACGGGGTCCAGCGCGGGAAATACAAAAACGCCCTCGAGCCGCTCACGTGCGCCGAGATGACGCCGGCCTCGAAAGAGGTCTACGAGGCGATTCTCGATCGGCTGCACGCCGAGATCGTGCGCGCCGGCGTCGAGGGGCGGAAGATCCCGGACGCGCGCTTCCGCGAGATCCTGGAGCAGGGGCCATTCTCCGCGCGGGAATCCCAGCGCCGGGGCCTCGTCGACGCCCTCGTCGCCGACTCCGATCTCGCCGCCCGCCTCGGCGCCGCGAAGGGCGCCGGACCCGCTCCGATCATCCGCGGCTACGGGAAGCGCCGCCCGAAGGGGCCCGCGAGCCTCATGGACCTGCTCTCCCTCTTTAAGCCGCCCGCCGCGGCCGCGCCCGAGGGCGACCGGATCTCGATCGTCTTCCTGGAGGGGATGATTTCCGAGGGCGAGAGCGGCGATCCGTTCTCGGGCGGCGCCATCCTCCGGGGGCCGACCGTCCGGATCCTGAAGCGCCTGCAGTCCGACGCGTCGGTGAAGGCGGTGGTCCTGCGGGTGAACAGCCCGGGCGGCTCGGCCGCCGCCTCCGACGCGATCGCGCGCGAGGTCAAGGCCCTCGCGGCGAAAAAGCCCGTCATCGCGTCCTTCGGGGGGATGGCGGCCTCGGGGGGCTACTACTTCGCCGCGCCTGCGCGGCGGATTCTCGCCGATCCCATGACGTTGACGGGCTCCATCGGCGTGTTCGGCGGCAAGCTCGTAATGAAGGACCTTTTCGAGAAGGTCGGAATCCGGCCGCAGGTCCTCGCCCGCGGCAAGCGATCGGGCATCTTCTCTCCGACCTCGCCGTTCTCCGAGGACGAGCGAAAAGCCCTCGAGGCGATGATGGAGGACACCTACCAGGACTTCCTCAAGGTCGTCGCCGAGGGGCGGAAGATGAAGGTCGAGGACGCCGACCGGGTCGGCCAGGGGCGCGTCTGGACCGGCGCGGACGCCTCGGCCCGGGGGCTCGTGGACGAACTCGGCGGGCTGTGGGAATCGATCCAGGTCGCGAAAAAGGAGGCCGGGATTCCCGAGGATCGCAAGATGCCCATCGAGATCCTGCCGAAACCTAAGACCCTCTTCGAGGCGATCTTCGAGGCACCGGACGCCTCCGGCCAGACGCGCGCGCCCGCGAACGGTCTCGGGGCCGTCCTCGGCGCGATCGACCCGGCCCTGCCCCGCCTCGAATCGACCGTCCGGTTCCTGCGCTCGAGCCCCTGCCGGCCGCTCGCGCTGTGGCCGGTCTCGCTGCAGGGCCGATAGATTCCCGCCCGCGGCCGGCCGCTTCGCCGCGGGTCGCTACAAGTAGCGCGGCCGGCGCCGCTCGAATTCCTTGTCGGCGGCCTCGACCGCGCGCTTCTTCTCGAGGTTCTCGAGCAGGATCAGGATCCGGTCGCGCTTCGTGACGGGGACGTGCAGCAAAACGTCCGTCACGAAGTTCGGGACCATCCGCGAGAGGATCTGCGCGACGTCGAGCTCGTACATCTGGAGCAGGTAGCGCGCGGCATGCTCCGCGCCCCAGGCCGAGAGGATGTAGGCGGTGTCCTCGTGCTCCAATCGCGCGAGGATCGCATTCACCTTCTCGTCGGGCAGGCGCCCCAGGATCAGGACGGCGTCCGCCGGGGCCATCTTCTGGACGATCTTCGAGGAGGGGTCCGGGTATATGAGGCCGACGAGGGCGGCGGCCGTCTCGTAGTCGAGCGCGACCAGGAACCGCGCGGAGCGCTCGTGCGGGAGCCGCAGGATGGCCTCGATCGCGGCCCGCGGGGGCATCGCGGAGATGACCGCGCAGGCCGCCGCGACCTCCGCGCCCATGAAGATATGCGCGACCTCGTCGGGCTCGCGCCGGGCGAGGACCTGCGCGACGACGCCCTCGGGGCGCCCCACGAGGAGGCGCTCCATCTTGAGCCCCGACATGTGGGAGAGAATCTCGACCATCCGCGGCTCGGGGAAGGCGTTGAGGAATTCGGAGGCGCGCGCCGGGTCCACGCCCTCCAGCAGGACCGCAAGGTCCTGGTTCTTCATCCCGTCGAGGACGGCCTTGGCGAACGGGATGGGCCAGGCGTTCGTGATGGCGCGGGCGCGAGAGAGGCTGCGGAAGCGCAGGATCCGCGAGACGTTCTTCACCGGCAGCTGGTTCAGGATCTTCGCCTCCTGCAGCGGGTCCGGCAGGGTCGCGAGCAGGCGCGCGGACTTCTCGGCGGGCAGGTCCGTCAGGATCTTCAGCGTCTCGGGCAGATCGCGCCGGAGCAAAAGGTCCATCGCGTATTTCGGCGGGCGCCGCGGGACGAGGTAGGCGAACGTCTCGAAGGTCAGCCCCAGCGCCATCTCTTTGACGAGATCGGTCCCCCGCCGCACCAGCACCTCCTCGGGGTCGCGGATCTTCGCGGGGTTGACCTCCTCCCGATCCGACCAGTCGGAGGCGCCGGGGCGGACGCCGGGAGCGGGAACGGGCGTCTCCGGGGCGGGGGCCGGCGCGGCGGCCGCCTCGGGGGCGGGCGCGGGCGCCTCGTCCGCCTCGGGCTGGACCTCCTCGGCCTCCTCGACGGCGATCGCCTCCTCGAACTCCTCCAGCAGATCGTCGGCCTGGAATCCGGCGGAGAGGTCCTCGAGGACGTCGACCTCCTCGATCTCCTCGGGCGACATCGTGTGCTCGCCGGGGGCCTTCGCGAGGCGCTCGCGCATGTCGGCGACGATGGCGGCCTCGTCGACCTCCTCGACCTCGGAGACCTCGTCGACGTCCTCGACCGGCTCCTCTGGAATCTCCTCGACCTCCTGGGTCTTGTCGGGGGAGGGCGCCGGGGCCGCGGACGCGCCGCCGAGCCGGGGATGGAGGATGTCGCCCTTCCCGGCGGGCGCCGACGGCGGGCGCGCGGACGGCGTCCGCATGCCCAGCATCGTGAGCGCGCCTGCCTCCGAGGCCTCGCCGACCGGCGGCTCCGCGGCGTCGCCCTCCCCGACGCGCAGCCCGAGCATCGTGAGCGCCCCGCCCTCCCCCTCCGGCTCGACGCTTTCGGGAATCTCTTCCGGCGCCCCGGAAGCCGCCGGCGCCGCGGGGGTTGGCGGCGCGGAGGGCGCGGGCTTGCGCACCCCCATCATCGTGAGCGCCCCGGGCTCCTCGCGCTTCCGTTTCGGAGGCGGGGGGGGCGGCGGCGCGGCGCGGCGCGCTTCGCGGGCCTTCCGGCGCGCGGCCTTTTTGAGCAGGATCTTCACGAGCGTGTCCATCCGGCCGAGGACGCGCGAGACCTGCGGGGGCTCCATGAGGTTCAAGAGGACCATCGCCTGCTTCTTCCCGCGCCCGGCGAGGAGAAAGGCGGCGACCTTGTCGTTGACGTGGGAGAGGATCCCCGCCTCGCGTTCCAGGTCCTGCGCCAGCAGGATCGTGTTCAACTCCTCGGGCTTCCGATTGTCGAGGATCTTCCCCGCGCGCCGCACGTCGAGGTGCTTGACGATCGTAGAGACCTCTTCGAGGGTCCGGGGCGAGAGGAGATCGCGCGCGAACGGGGACGGAACCGCGCCGACGACGCGCGCCGCGTAGGGGGATTCCAGCTTCGCAAACACGTAGGCGGCGACCTCGGAGTCCATCGCCTGCAGGATCGCGGCGCCGTAGATTTCCCCCGGCGAAAGACTCGGCGCGACGTTCCGGTATTGGCTCGGCCGGATTCCGGCGCCCCGGAGGATCTTCCGCGAGGAGAGCACCGGCAGCATCGGCCGGGAGGCGACCGCAGGCAGGCGCGAGCCCTCCTCCTCCTTGTCGACGAGCGAGAGGATTTCCGCGGCGCTCTCGGAGTCGCGCTTCGCGAGGATCTGGGCGGAGGCGGCGGGGGGCATGATCCGGACGATCTCGACGGAGAAGCCGTGGGGGCGCTTCGCGAGGGTGTAGGCGGCGTCCACCGGGTCCATCCGCGGCAGGACAATGGACGCGAAGCCCGGCCCGTTCTTGTCGAACATCCCGGCGACCCACTCGTGGTTCTTTCGCTGGAAGATGCGCGCGACGCGCGGGGGCGCCATCTCCATCAGGATCTCGGACACGATCCCCAGATCCCAGCGATCGAGGACGCCGACCGCGTAGCCGGGGTCCATCTGCTCGAGCACCCGGCAGGCCTGGCGGACGTCGCCCTGCTCGAGGATCTTCGCGGCGTATTCGGCGTTCCGCTGCGACAGGATCCGGGCCCGGTTCGCGGTGTCGAGCCGCTCGTAGATGGGCCAGACCTCCTTGATCTCGCGGCGCTGGAGGATCGAAACCGCGCCCTCCGCCTTCATGATCGAGAGAAGCTGGGCGGCCCGGTCGGGATCCATCCGCAGCAGGATCTTCGCCCCGATCTCGGGGTCCATCTGCCCCCACAGCTCCGCGACGTCCGCGGGGCGGTAGCCCTTGAATATCTGCACGACGCGGAAGGGCTCGAAGCGCGCGAGGATCGCCGCGGCGGTCCGCGGCTTCATCAACTGGAGGATCTTCCGGGTCTCGGGGATGTTCTTTCGCGAGAGGATCTCGGCGGCCTCGATGGGGTCGCGCCGGCCGATCGTATCGGCGGCGTCGGAGAGCTTCACCCGATCGATGAAATCGGCGGCGACTTCGCTTTCGCCCTTCGCGAGGGTCTGGCGTTCCTTGTCGGCCAGAAGCCGGCGGATGTCCGCGACCTTCGGATCGGACGGGATGACGGGCGCCGCGCTCGGCGGGACGCCCGGGGGGCCGGCCGGCCGGGGGGCGGCCTTGGCGGGTAGGACGGAGAGGGGCGCCTTGGGCGGGGCGGGCGGAGGCGCGGGAGGAGGCGGCGGTCGGACCGGCGCGGCGGCGGGCTTGCCGGGCGGCGCGGCCGGGGCGGCCCCTCGATTTCCCTCGGGGCCCTGAGCCTGTCGAAGGGCGCGCGGCGGAGCCTCCCTCGCCGGCAGGACCTTCGGCGGCCCGGCCTTCGGGGGGAACGGCTTGCGCGGGAAGCGCCTCGGCGGGATGGGCATGGCCGGCGGGCATTATTGCGGAAGGGCGGGTGCCTAACCAGGGCCCACCGCCCTCCCGGCTGCGGCGCGGCCTCGCTGATTCCGGGATTGCACGACAACGGCCAGCGAACGGGTTCGTTGCATGACAACGGCCGGAGGACGGGTTCGTTGTAGGGGCACGGCATGCCGTGCCCCTACAGAGGCGGGTTCACAGGCAAGAACGCGGATTCCTGGACAACGCCGGCCACGGTTGTAGATTCCCGGGCGGCAAAATGGGTTCCAGGAATACAACGATCGGCGCCGCCGGCGGTCTTGCCCGCGCCCTCGCCTCCATCGAGCGCCGCCAGGCCGGGGGCGCGCTGCCCGAGACCGGGCGCCTCCCCTCGGGCCATCCCGCCCTCGATTCCGCCCTCGGCGGCGGCTATCCGCGGGGCCGAATCGCCGAAATTTTCGGCTCCGACGCCTCGGGAAAGACCGCGCTCGCGCTGCTCGCCTGCGCTTCTACCCAGCGCGCAGGCGGCACGGCCGCCTTTCTCGACGTCGAGCACGCCCTCGACGAGCGCTTCGCCCGCCGCCTCGGCGCGGACCTGCGGACGCTGCTGCTCTCGCGCCCGCGCGACGGCGACGAGGCCCTCTCCATCGCCGAGACCCTCGTGCGATCGAACGCGGTGGACCTGATTGTCGTCGACTCCGCGGCGGCCCTCGCCCCGCGCCGCGAGATGGCACGCAGGCTTTCGGAATCCGACGACCGCGCCGGCGCGGCGATGATCGCGGCGGGCCTTCGGGACCTCTGCGGGCTTTTGCGCCGCTCGCGCGCCTGCCTGCTCTTCCTCAACCAGACCCGATCCCGTCCCGGCCCCGGAACCGAACTCTCCGGCGAAGGCACCCCCGGCGGCCGCTCGATCCGCCTCTACGCCGCCGCCCGCCTCGAAATCGAGCGCGTCCGCGCGGACGCCCCGCCCGGCAACGACCCGCCCGTCCTCTCGCTGCGCGTCCGGATCGTCAAGCACCGCGCGAGCGCAAAAACCCGGATCGCCCGCCTCGACATCCCCCTCGGGAAGGCGTAGCCGGCCCGCCTACACCGCGAGGACAGTCCGCAAGACGGCGTCCACGTCGGACATGCGAGCCTCGGACAACCGGCCCGCGCGCGCCGTGAGGGATCGTCGATCCACCGTGAACACCTGCGTGAGGTTCAAGACGGATTCCTTGGGCAATCCCCCCTCGCGCCTCCCGACGGCCACGCAGCCGGGAAGGTCCTGGCATTTCATGTTCGAGGTGAACATGGCGACGACGACGGTGCCGAGCCGGCTCGCGTTGAACTCGTCGGCCTGCACGACAAGGACCGGCCGGCGGTACCCGGGGCCGGACCCCGCGGGCTCCGGGATGTCCGCCCACCAGACCTCGCCGCGGACCATCACCACGACCCTTTCGGCATCGCGCGAGCCTGCAAGGCCGCGGCGTCCGGGTCGAGCGCGAGCCCGCCGTTCTCCTCGATGAATCGGTTGATCCGCTCGGTGATCCCGGCGGCCTCGCTTCGGCGCACATAGGCGGAAAGGGCCTCCGCATAGAGGCGGCTCCGGGGGATCTTCATCCTTTTCGCCATGCGCTCCGCCGAACGGAACACGGGATCGGGAATCGAGACGGCGGTCTTCATGGCATTAGTATAACCGGGTATGAATCGACGGGCAACCGCCCCCGTCCCCGCCCCCCCTACCGCAGCGGAATCCCCGCCATCCGCGTGTAGCGCGCGCCGCCGGGCTCGAGATCGGATCGGAAGAGGACGACCTCGCGGACCTCGACCATGTCGTCGAGGCCGTCGGCCAGTTCGCCCCACGCCGCGGCCGCGTCCGCATCCAGCCTTCCGTCCGCGCGCCCCACGGTCAGGTGCGGCTTGAAGGGGCGCTCCTCGCGCTTGAACCCGGCCTCGCCGAGGGCCGTCTCCAGTTTTCGCGCGATCTCCTTCAGCGGCTCCGCCCCCGCCCCCGTCCCGAGCCAGAAGACCCGCGGCCGCTCGGGCGAGGGGAAGACCCCGGCCCCCTCGATGTCGAGGGAGAACGGCGCGGTCCCCTTGAGGGCGGCGGCGGCGATCCGGACGGCGTCCGGGATCCGGACGTCCTCCATGCCGCCCATGAACTTCACGGTGAAGTGGACCGCCTCCGGCCGCGCCCACCGGACCCCCTGGATCCGCGACTTCCAGCGGGGGAGCCGGATCCCGATCTCCTCCCGCAGCGACGACGGCGCCTCCACGGCGAAAAAGGATCGGACGGCTTCCATGGACACCTCCGGACGGCATCCTACCGCCCTGCCGCGCCCGTCAGCCCTCGAGGACCCTGCGCAGGACGTTCGCCAGTTCCCGAATCCCATAGGGCTTCTGGAGGAAGGCCTCGAAGCGGACCTCCGCCTCCTCGACGGCGGAGAGGCGCTCCGGGAATCCGCTCGACAGGATCAAGGGGACATCCGGCCGGATCCCGCGCAGCGCCCGGCCGGCGGCGTGGCCGTCCATCCCCGGCATCGTGAAATCCGTCAGGACCGCCCGGAACGACCCCGGTGCGGCCCGGAACGCCTCGACCGCGAGCGCGCCGCTCTCGACGGCGACGACCTCGAAGCCGAGCCGCCGCAGGAACCGCCGGCCCGTGTCGAGGACGGATGATTCGTCGTCCACGAGGAGGATCGTCCCTGTCCCCCGCCAGTCGGTCAGGGCCTCCTCCACCGCCTCCGCCTCGACCGGCCGGCTCGACGCCGGGAAGAAGACCCGGATGCGCGTGCCCTTCCCCCGTTCGCTCTCGACTCCGATCGCCCCGCGATGCCCCCGGACGATCCCGAGGACCGCCGCCAGGCCGAGTCCCCGGCCCTTGGCCTTCGTCGTGAAGAAGGGCTCGAAGATCCGAGCCTGCGTCTCCTTGTCCATCCCGCAGCCGGTGTCGGCGACCTCGAGGCAGACGCTGGGGCCGTCCGCGAGGTTCGATCCGAGCAACAGCCCCGCGCGCGCCCCCGGGTCCGGCAACGCCGCCTTCGCCGAGAGAAGGACTTCGCCCCCGTCCGCGCCCTGCGCTTCCGCGGCGTTCAGAATCAGGTTCATGATGATCTGCCGGACCTGGGTCTCGTCCCCCTCGATGGGCGGCAGATCCTTCGGGAAGTCGAGCCGCAGGACCGCCTTCTTCGCAAGCGACACGTCGAGCAGCTGGGTCATGTCGCGCACCAGGGCCGCAAGATCCAGCGCCCGGAGCTCGAACTGCCCGCGGCCCGAGAAGACGAGCATCTCGCGGCACAGATCCGCCGCGCGCTTCGAGGCCGCCTCCACCCGATTCAGGCTCGCCCGGACGGGCGCCCCGGGGGCGATGTCGAGGCCCGCGATCTCGAGATTGCCCAGGATGACCATCAGGAGGTTGTTGAAGTCGTGGGCGATCCCGCCGGCGAGCAGGCCCAGGCTTTCCATCTTTTGCGCCTGGCGCAACTGCTCCTCGAGTTCCTTGTGCTCCGTGATGTCCTGGCCGGAAGAGAGCGTCCCGATGATTCCGGCGTCGTTCATCAGGATCGTGTTGTGCCAGAGGATCCGCCGGACGCCCCCCTTCCTCGTGACAACATTGCTCTCCACGAACTCGAGCCCGGCGAGGTCCCCGGCCAGCAGACGCGCCAGGACCCCGCGGACCCGATCCCGATCCGGCGCCGGGATGAACGTCCCAACCCAGTCCAATCCCTGCGCATCCGACCGGCCGCCGCCGCTTTCCTCCCAGGGACACTCCAGGACCGCGGACCCGGCGTGGTTGAGCAGCGCGATCCGGCCCTCCCGATCGAGGGCGAGGATGATGGCGGGCGCGATGTTGAGGAATCGGCGGGCCCTCTCCTCGCTTGCACGCAATGCCGCCTCGCCGGCCGCCCGCTCCTCGTTCAACTGCCGGTAGAAGGCCTTCGCCTGGATGCTGGCGTAGAGCCGCACGGACATCCCGGCGAGAAGCGCGAGCGAGATCGCGACGGCGAACAAGAGGCGCGTCCGGATCCGAAGCGGCGCGTAGACCTCGGCGGCGTCGGTCTTCGCAACGAGAATCCACGGCGTATTCGGGATCTGGAGCGTCGCCGCGAGGACGCTCGCGCCCCGGTAGTCCGGGGCCTCCAGGACGCCCTCGAATCCCTCGACGGCCTGCGCCAGGACGGGATCCGCCTTTCCGATCGGCCGGCGCAGCCCGAGGGCGGGGCCCTTCACGTGGCGCAGCCCGTTCAGGTAGAGCGCTTCGCCGTCGTCCATCCGCGCGAGGAGCAGCTCCGAGGTCGCGCTGGGCACGGGCCACCGGGGCAGGAGCGGGTAGAAATCCTCGCTCACCTCCTCCCCGAGGATCACGGCCCCGACGAACTCGGTCCGCTTGCCCTCCTGGACCGACAGCGGCGCGACGACCTCGACGCGGACCCGGTCCTGGGCGCGATGGAAGTCTCCGAAGAGGACCCGCCGGGTGGCCCGTGACCGGCGGAAGAGCCGCGACATCTCCTCCCGCATGGCCTCGGCCGCGAGATCGCCGAGGGCGAGGCGGACGCGCCCTTCCGAATCGAGGAGGAAGGCGCTCCGGTACCCCTCCGCCTCCCGCAGGGCGTCGAGGGTCATGCGCAGCGGCGCCTCCTTTTCCGGCCTGGGGTCCGCGAACCAATCCCTCGCCCATCCGGCGAAGGCGGGCTTTTGCTGGAGGAACTGGGCGTCCTGGAATCGCTCCCGGCGCCACGTCACGATCCGCTCGCGCATGAGGTTCGCGATGGAGAGAATCCGGCTTTCCGCCTCCGTCCGGAACCGCTCGGCTTCGTGGCGCTGGTAGAGCAGGGTCACGAGGCCGAACGCAAGGAGGAACAGGACGTAGATGAGCCAGGGCCGCCGGGAGGACGGCGGAAGGGGCAATCCGTCCGCCGACGGACTCGCGCTCGCGCCAGGCATGAGAGGGCGATTCTAGGATGAAGCGGCCCGCCCGGCCATCAGCGCGGCGGGGGCGTCGGCGCGGATGGTTCCCGGGACGCGGGGAAGAAAATCCGGATGGACGTGCCGCGCCCCGGCTCGCTTTGCACCCGGATCGAGCCTGCATGCGCCCGCACAACCCCCAGCACGACCGGCAGGCCCAGGCCGCGCCCGACGAACTTCGTGGAGAAGAACGGATCGAAGATCCTCCCGAGCGTGGGGGCGTCCATGCCCGGGCCGGTATCGGCCACCTCGATCCACGCATAACGCCCCGCCGCGGGCACGGACTGAAGCCACGGGGACTGCAGCGCCCCGGCATCGAACGTCCCCGCTCCCGTCGAGACGGTGACGGTCCCTTCCGCGTTCCCGAAGGACTCGGCGGCGTTCTGGAGGAGATTCCGGACCGCCTGGCGGATCTGATCCGGGTCCGCGGGAACGCCTGGAAGGCCCGGCTCGAGCGACATCTCGAGCCTCGCCTTCCCGGGCAGCGACGATCCCAGGAGGTCCTTCGCCTCAATGCGATCTGCCCGAGATCCGCCGTGCCGCGCTCGAGCGGCACGCGCCCCGCGTAGGCCAGCATCTGCCGGCACAGGGCGGCCGCCCGCTGGGAAGCCTTCAGCGCGTCGGCGAGCTGCGGGCGGTAGGGCGAATCGGGCTCGAG
>ERZ1292640.2648-Hain-H43-02um-R1-2648-length-14218-cov-7_pt2 | contig 12861 bp, 12 predicted proteins | sample MGYA00564404_ERZ1292640 | MGnify/ENA primary metagenome ERZ1292640 (study PRJEB36523, sample SAMEA6512636) | groundwater metagenome | collected 2019-01-08 | study: AquaDiva: Metagenomics assemblies of 32 groundwater samples
GGTTGAAATGGATGCGCGATTTACACAAGTAGACAAACGTTTTGAGCAGATGATGGTTGAAATGGATGCGCGATTTACACAAGTAGACAAACGTTTTGAGCAGATGATGTTTGAAATGAATATGCGATTTACACAAGTAGACAAACGTTTTGAGCAGATCGACAAGCGTTTTGAACAGGTAGAGAGACGTTTTGAGCAGGTTGATAAACGTTTTGAAGCGCTGACTTCCCGTATTGACCGGTTCATGATCTGGTCTTTTGCGACAACACTGACCGTGGGTGGTCTGATTGTTGCGGCCATCAAGTTTCTACCCTGACCGGAAGACAGGGTTAATTGACGCAGCATGCCGCGCCGTCCTCGAATCGACCTGCCCGGCGTTTCCCAACACGTCATTCAACGTGGTGTGGATCGTCAACCGGTATTCTTCTCTGACGAAGATTGCCAGTTTTTTCTTGACTGGTTGGGCAGGTATGCGAAAAAGCGCAACATTGCTGTGCACGCCTATTGCCTGATGACCAATCATGTGCATCTGTTGCTCTCCGCGCCTTCGGTTGGCGCCTTAGGAGGGCTGATGCAGGATATGGGCCGGCGCTACGTGCAGTATGTCAATCGCACCTATCGGCGTAGCGGCGGACTCTGGCAGGGCCGTTATAAAGCAAGCTACGTTCAGTCCGAGCACTATCTTTTGACCTGTATGCGCTACGTTGAATTTAATCCGGTACGCGCTGAAATGGTGCAGACGCCGGGGGGATATCAGTGGAGCAGTTACCGTGCCAATGCGCTGGGGAAGGAAGATCAATTGCTGACGCCTCACGATCAATATTCTGCACTGGGTTCGACTGCAGAAGCACGGCAACAGAGCTACCGGGATTTGTTCGTTAGCGAGGTGGATGAACCGGCTTGGAATTTGATACGCACCGCTACGCAGCAGGGCGTGGTGGTGGGAGATAGCTGCTTTGCTGATATGATCGAAAAGCGCGTGGGTCAAAGGGTGCGCCCCCAGCCTCGTGGCCGTCCACCCAAGGAAAATAAAGAAATATAAGGGGATTTCCTTATGTACTTATGAGCGGTGCTTATCAGCGTACCATGCAACCAATAACATGATAACTGCAAAAATGGCTAATCCAATCAAAGATTCAACCGCCATTGTTTGCTCCTTTACGCAAGATGTAGGAAACAATCAAAAATATGATTGCCAGAAAAATCAATATCAATATACCAATGATAGCCATTTTTTGATCGACAAGCCGCCTAATTTGTTCTTCTGTCAGGGTATAGTAAAAGCTGCTGGCTGCCATTATGATTGATGAAAGTTTTTCTTGATCCATCCGGAGTCTGTCGGACTTAAGGCTAATCTACTGCGCCAATGGGATAACGGCTCATATTTCCTCAATTTCTCGTTGCATAGTCTAGCTATGCGCCTCAAAATTGAGAAAATTTGCTCTCGTTCTCCCACTTGGCTCGCTACGATTGCTTAAGTCCGACAGACTCCCAGCAATTTTCCTTATGTTGCTTTGCCATATTGCAAAATGAAACCGCCTTATTACAATCTGCTTCAACAAGCTCAAACTTGCGCGCAATCGGCCAGATTTATAGAGATGCTGGCTATTGGCCGGCAGATAATTGAGAACTTCAGCAGTAGCGTTGATGCGGCTTTGGATGTGGGTGCTTTATTCCTGAATTTTGGTTATTTGACACATGCCCGGAGATGTTTTGAGCGTGCGCGGATGCTGGCTCCCAATGATTTACGCGCGATTGTGAATCTGGCAAATGTGGCACGTGATGCGGGCAATCATCATGAATCGAAGCAAGGGTATGCGGATTTGTTGAAGCAGGCGCCCAATCATCCGGTGATACGCCGTAATCTGTTGACCAGCCTGGAGTATGATCCGGCTTCATCGGATGCCGAGCGTTTAGCGCAAGCCCGTGCGTGGGGTAGATGGGCTATCGATCGGACAGGGGGAATTCGTGTTCGTCCTGTCATGCCCGCCATCGAACACCGTCCGTTACGGATCGGTTATGTTTCTGCGGATTTTTGCCAGCATACGGTTGGGTTGTTTGTAAAGGATGTTATCACGACGCATGATCGTGAGCGGGTGATGGTTTTTGCCTACAGTGCAGGGCAGGTCAAAGATTGGGTGACGGATGCCATCATGGCCGCATGCCAGTTTCGCGATGTTGCTCATGTTGGCGATACGGATGTGGCCGCACTGATTCTCCAAGATAAGATAGATATTCTGGTGGATTTGTCAGGTCATACCGCAGGTTCCAGACTGACAGTATTTGCATACCGGCCGGCGCCGGTGTTGGTCAACTGGCTGGGTTATTTCGCCACGACGGGGTTGCCATGCATGGATGCCGTATTATTGGATGAGTGGCATGCACCAGAGGGCTTTGAGTCAAAGTTCACTGAGAGCATTATCCGGCTGGCAGCGGGCCGTTTTTGTTATCAACCGGTTCCGTATGCGCCAGAAATTGCATCTTCTCCCTGTCAACGAAACGGACATATCACTTTCGGATGCTTCAACAATACCGCTAAGCTGAGTGAAGAGGTATTGGATGTGTGGGCGCGGATTCTGAGTGCCGTGCCGGATTCCCGCCTGATCCTGAAGTGGCGAACTTTCAATGACGATCACCTCCGCGAGCAGGTGACCGGAGCATTCGTAGAGCGCGGTATTGCCGCTCACCGTATCGAGTTGCGAGGCCCAAGCTTCCACGCCGATCTGCTCAAGGAATATGCGGACATCGATATCGCCCTCGATCCTTTTCCGTTTACCGGTGGATTGACCAGTTGTGAGGCATTGTGGATGGGGGTACCCATAGTGACCTGGCCGCAAAGCCGGGTGGTCAGCCGCCAGACCTTCGCCATTCTTTCCGCGATCGGTTTGCCGGAATTGGCCGCTCAGGATGCTGAAGATTATGTTCGCATTGCCGCCGGTCTTGCCTGCAACCAGGAACAATTGCGCGGGTTGCGGGGTACCCTACGGGAGAAGATGCAACAATCGCCGCTTTGCGATGTTACCGGATTCACGCGCACCCTCGAAGAAGCCTTACATGCGCTCTATCATGAAATTGTTAGAAACCCGGAGGAATACCTTATGCAACAAACCAGTAAAACTTTACTTCACGTGGGGGCCGGTCATCCTGAAAGTGGAGCCAAGATTCCGTCTGCATTCCGCACTCAGGAATGGAGGGAAGTACGCTTGGATATTGATCCTGTCAACGAACCGGATATCCTGGGTTCTATGCTTGATATGTCGGCCGTTGCCGACGAAAGTGTGGATGCGATTTTCTCCGCTCATAATATCGAGCATCTCTATCACAATGAGATTCCGGTTGCATTGAGGGAGTTTCTGAGAGTTTTAAGGCCGGATGGTTTTGTCGTCATTAATTGCCCTGATCTCCAAGCTGCGGCACAGATGATTGCCGAGGATCGGATGATGGATGTAGCCTACAATTCACCGGCAGGCCCTGTAACGCCATACGATATTGTTTTCTCACACAGGCTGTTCACCGGGAGAGACAAGCCTTTCATGGCACACCATAGTGGATTTACATTAAAAGTATTAATGGGTACGGTGGTGTCAAATGGCTTCCTATCTGTAGGGGGGGAAGCGGCGGCCTGCGGCATTTGATTTGTGGGTGGTGGCAACAAAAATGAAAATACCGGAAGAGCAATTAAGAGTATTAGCTGAGCAGGTGTTGCCATCTTCTTGAGAATCCAGGGATTCGAAGTCTGATGGAGATAGATTAAGGAAGCTCTCAACAAGTTGATTGAGCTTATGGTTCATAACAAACCATCATCACAGTTGTAATCAACGATGTTATCGTTCATCCTGAGATTATCAAAGGGCTTAATCAGAATCTCTTCAATGTTTTCATCTCAATCTATTTGACATGGTAGTCATACCAATCAACAATAGTGTTTCCCTTGCCACAAGGCGCCAGTTTTGAATAACTTTCCCGGTTGATGGAAATACTGAATTCATGGTCACTACCGTTACTCATTATAGCGACCCGCGCAATCGTGCTTATCCAGGCGAGGGCTACGATGGTGTTGTTCGTATCAGCGTTGGCGGTAAGTCAGGCACGGGTGTGTTACTTTACGATGGCAAAGCTATTCTTACTGTGGCGCATCTCTTTTCTCAAAGTAGCTTGACGGCGAGCATCCTGTTTGAGACTACAAAGGGAACCCAGACATTGAGTTCGGATAAAGTCACCATCCATCCAAATTACGATGCAATCAATGAAAATAATGATCTTGCGCTCGTCTGGCTTTCCGCTGCAGCGCCTGTGGCGGCAGAACGCTATACACTTTACCGCAACAGCGATGAAACCGGTCAGACGATGACACTGGTGGGCTACGGCACTCCAGGCACGGGAAGCAGTGGAACGTTTGCTAATAACGGAAGTATATTACGCCTGAAAGCTAATAATCAGTTCGATGCAGATATCGGCACATTGAAGAATTCCTTGGGTGCTGCGATGGGGTGGATTCCGCTTGCCGGGACGCAACTGGTGGCGGATTTTGACGATGGTACGATTAGCCATGATGCGGTCGGCAATCTCATTAATCGAAGTGGTCTTGGATTGGGTAACAATGAGGGGTTGATTGCTCCAGGGGATAGTGGCGGCCCTGCTTTTATCAATGGGCAGGTGACTGGCGTTGCCAGCTATACTGCCAGTTTGGGTTTGGGCAACATTAATCCGGATATTGATTCTTTATCCAACAGCAGTTATGGAGAGATCGCTGCCTGGCAGCGAGTAAGTGTCTTTCAGCAATGGATTGATCAAAATTTGCGGGCGCAGTATCCGAATGTACCGGCAAAACCGGAAGAGGTACAGAAGCAAATCGGTGAAGGCAATAGCGGAACCAGCTATACCTATTTTTTATTACAGTTCACCGGAATGCGATCAGATCTCAATCAACTATTGAGCGTGGAGTATGCCACGCGTGATGGGACGGCAAATGCGGGTAGTGATTATCTTGCCGTGCAGGGGAAGCTGGTGCTCTATCCGAATGAGAGTCAGGCCGTGATACCGGTGGAGATTATCGGAGACACTGTTTCAGAATCCAATGAGACTTTTTATCTTGATGTAGTCAATCCAGTTGGAGGTAATTTTGCGGAAGAGGCTGTGAAATTGACCGCTATGCGTACTATCCTTAACGATGATGGCATCATATGGAGCTGATTGGTCGAAATAATATTGTTTGGGGCATGAGTATGTGTCCACGAGATGACAGGGATTCCGATTAACGGAGGAGGCTTATGTCTATCTTCTGCATAATACGGATTTGGTGGGAGTGTCTGCTCAGATTTTTTAATAAATGTGTTTTTGCAAGTATAGTAAAAGTACTTGCTTATTCTTTTTTCTGATTCCATAGAGGGGATTTATGAACGACTGGACTGCAGGCTATGTGGCTGATATCGGCTACACATTTGGTTACTATACTGAGCTTAATCCATTAAGGGTCAGGCAGATCTTTTTGCATGCCGGATTGAAATATCCTGATGTGGGAACTGCTTGTGAATTGGGTTTTGGTCAGGGAATGAGTGTCAATCTGCATGCGGCAGCTTCCATAACCGAATGGTATGGGACAGATTTTAATCCCTCGCAAGCAGGATTCGCCCAAGAGCTGGCTGCTGTTTCAGGTTCGGGTGCCCGGTTGTTCGATGATGCCTTTGCCAGTTTTGCACATCGAACTGATTTGCCGGATTTCGACTATATTGGGGTACATGGCATCTGGAGTTGGATCAGTGACGAGAACCGGGCGGTCATTGTCGATTTTGTCCGCCGTAAGCTGAAGGTGGGAGGGGTTCTGTATATCAGTTATAACACGTTGCCGGGTTGGGCAACATTTGCTCCCATGCGGCATCTGATGACTGAACATGTAGAAATCATGGGCTCTGAAGGGTACGGTATTATCAACCGCATTAATGGTGCGCTCGAATTCTCAGAGAAGCTGTTGACGATTAATCCGGTTTTTGCGCGCGCTAATCCGCAAATTGCAGAACGTATCAAGAAGGTTAAAGAACAGAACCGGCACTATCTGGCACATGAATATTTTAATCGTGATTGGCATCCCATGCACTTTGCAACCATGGCCGATGGGTTGTCTCCAGCCAAACTCAGCTATGCTTGCTCTGCGCATCATTTGGATCATATTGATGCGATTAATTTTACCGGCGAGCAGATGGCCTTTCTCAAGGATATTCCCGATGCCATGTTTCGTGAAACCGTGCGGGATTTTATCGTTAATCAGCAATTCCGCCGCGATTACTGGGTCAAGGGGGCGCGCAAGCTATCCGCATTGGAACAGGTTGAGTTGACGCGTGCACTTCGAGTGATCCTGACAGTGCACCGCGCGGATGTTTCTCTCAAAGTCAACGGTACGGTAGGAGAGGCTACATTAAATGATTCCGTTTATAATCCCATTCTGGATCTTCTGGCAGATCATAAAATTAAAACACTGGGTCAGATTGAGCAGGCAATGAAGGGAACTGAAATAACATTACCGCAGATCATACAATCGGTGATGGTGCTAGCCGGATCGGGCCAGATTGTGATGGTACAGGAAGAAAATGTAATCGCCAGAGCGAAAAAGACTACGGACAAGCTCAATAACCATATCATGAGCAAGGCTGCCGGAAGCGGAGACATTACTTACCTTGCCAGTCCGGTGACGGGAGGTGGAATAACGGTCGGACGTTTTCAGCAATTATTCTTGCTGGCGATGAGCAGAGGAAAGAGACAGCCGAGTGATTGCGCGCAGTTTGTCTGGCAGATTCTGGCAGCGCAGGGACAAAAAATCGTTAAAGAAGGAAAGCCATTGGAAACCGGAGAAGAGAATATCAAGGAGCTAACGGAACAAGCAGTTACATTTTTCGAAAAACAGTTGCCAATTCTGAAGGCTCTGCAGATTGCCTGACATCGTGTTGCAAGGTTACTGGCTAATAATGCAGTTGTGCGGAATAATCTTCATACCGCTAAACCGGATATTTCTGCATGGAGCTGTTGACATACCAGGAGCGGATCGGTTGCCTGGGTGATCGGCCTGCCGATGACTAAATAATCGGCTCCATTCTGGATGGCCTGCCGGGGTGTTGTGATTCTTTTCTGATCATCCGCCTGACCGCCGGATGGCCGTATGCCGGGCGTTACGAGGCAAAAATCCTTGCCTGTCTGTTGGCGCAGATTCGTGGCTTCTAAGGCGGAACAAACCACGCCATCCAGTTTGCAATCCTTGGCTAATTGCGCCAAGCGCTCGACGATCTGCTCAGGACTTCCTTGTAAGCCGATATCAGTTAGATCATCCTGATCCATGCTAGTCAATAAAGTGACTGCGATAAGCTTGGTTGATCCCTGCGTTATGGCGTTACGCGCAGCCATAAGCATTTTCCGTCCGCCCAGCGTATGTACGTTAACCATCCACACACCTAAACTGGCGGCTGCCTTGCAGGCACTGGCAACGGTATTGGGGATATCGTGAAATTTGAGGTCAAGAAACACATCGAAGCCTTTGCGCATCAACTTTTCAACCAGTTGGGGGCCTGCGGCGGTGAAAAGTTCTTTGCCCACTTTCAAGCGGCATAAGCGAGGCTCCAGCCGATTGACCAGCTTTAAAGCATCTTCAGCGCTGCTGAAGTCCAGCGCAACAATGATGCGAGGATCATTCATTGAGTGATGAGTCTATTTTTTTGGAGTACAGCAGCGTCGTGCAAATAATAGTGTAATCAAAATACCCAGTGTAAAAAACAGCAAAAGAACGGCACTTAAAGGCAGCTCGATTGATTTGTCCAGATAATATTGCAGCGTGACGGGCTGCGAGTTTTTAGAGGCAAATACAGCGAGAATGACAAAAACTACAATACGTAACAGCCATGTGATTAAGTTCATCATAATAATTTAGACCATACGGGTTGAGAGGTAGTTAATTATATATTTTAGAATAAACGATGACGTTCAGATCAATAAATGTCTGGGTAGTCAGTTAAAACATCATATTGGACTACCCAGATTAAAGCCGAGTCAATCTAGTCCGGCAACTTGCTATTTATTTTCTTTATAATCAACACGTTCGCGCATTTCTTTGCCCGCCTTGAAATGCGGAACATATTTCTCAGGCACTTTGACTTTCTCACCTGATTTGGGGTTACGTCCCATGCGCGGAGGCCTATAATTCAGGTCAAAACTACCAAAACCACGTATTTCAATACGCTGACCTTTGGACAGACTCTTTGCCATTGCGTCAATAATCATCTTGACAGAGAGTTCGGCATCTTTGGTAACCAGTTGCGGGAAACGTGCTGCAAGTCGAGTAATTAGTTCAGATTTCGTCATGAAATTTCCTTATTGCTCAGTATTTTTACTATCCATTTTTGCTTTCAGCAAAGCACCCAGACTGGTCGTTCCAGCGTTTGCAGGTGTTTTGATTTTTTGCATGGCGCTGGATTCATCCGATTTATCTTTCGCTTTGATCGAAAGATTAATAGCCCGGTTTTTGCGATCAACGTTGATGATCATGGTTTCGACTTTATCGCCTTCTTTTAAGTGGGTGCGAATGTCTTCAACGCGATCACGTGAAACTTCGGATGCCCGCAAATAACCTTCTACATCGTTGGTCAGCGCAATCACGGCGCCTTTGGCATCAATGGATTTCACAGTGCCTTCGATAATGCTGTTTTTATCGTGTTCTGCAACAAAACTGGTGAAAGGATCCCCTTCCATCTGTTTGATGCCCAGAGAAATACGTTCGCGTTCAACATCGATGGATAAGATCAGTGCTTCTATCTCATCACCTTTTTTGTAATTAAGAACCGCTTCTTCTCCAGGCTGATTCCAGGATAAATCGGATAAATGCACAAGACCATCAATGTTGCCGGGTAGCCCGATGAATACGCCAAAGTCTGTAATTGATTTGATCTGCCCGCTGACTTTGTCGCCTTTCTCATGAGTCGCCGCAAATTCTTCCCACGGGTTGGTCTGACATTGTTTCATGCCCAGCGAGATACGGCGGCGTTCTTCATCAATTTCAAGAATCATCACTTCGACTTCATCCCCTAACTGCACCATCTTGGATGGATAAACATTCTTGTTCGTCCAATCCATTTCAGAAACATGCACCAGTCCTTCAATACCTTGTTCGATTTCGATAAATGCACCGTAATCGGTTAGGTTAGTTACTTTACCAAACAGGCGGGTGCGTGCCGGATAACGTCGTGACAGGCCGACCCACGGATCCTCGCTGAGTTGCTTCATGCCTAAAGAAACGCGATTTTTTTCCTGATCAAACTTGAGTACCTTGGCGGTGACTTCATCGCCAATATTAACCACTTCTGAGGGATGCTTCACGCGGCGCCATGCCAGATCGGTAATATGTAACAGCCCATCAATACCACCCAGATCGACAAATGCGCCATAATCAGTGATATTTTTGACAACGCCCTGAACAATCGCACCTTCCTGCAGGCTGGACAATAAAGTTTCACGGTCAGCGCCTTGAGTCGCTTCCAGTACTGCGCGGCGTGAAACCACTACATTATTGCGTTTGCGATCCAGCTTGATTACCTTGAATTCCATTTCCTTATTTTCATAAGGTGTGGTGTCCTTAACCGGGCGAATATCCACCAGCGAACCCGGCAAAAACGCGCGAATGCCATTGATCATGGCAGTCAAGCCGCCTTTTACCTTGCCATTCACCATACCGGTCACAATCTTGCCGGTTTCCATGGCTTCTTCCAGATCATGCCAGGCGGTCAGGCGCTTGGCCTTGTCGCGTGAGAGGCGTGTTTCTCCATAACCATCTTCCAGAGATTCAATGGCAACACTGATAAAATCACCCGGCTTAACTTCAATTTCGCCACGGTCATTTTTAAATTCTTCGACAGGAATGAAACTTTCAGATTTGAGTCCGGCATTAACCACAACAATGTTGTAGTCAACACGAACCACTTCAGCGGTGATTACTTCACCAATGCGCATTTCCTGACGAGAGAGGCTTTCTTCAAAGAGCGCGGCAAAACTTTCGGGGGATTTCTGGGTTGCAGTGGAAGCTGTAGTCATTATAAAAAATACCTGATTTGTTGTCCCATCTGGATTTTCATCTAATGGGCCGGGTTAGTTAATAAAATGCTTGAAGCGATAAGTCTTTTTTCTGATACTAAGAAAAAGTGTCATTTCGCATTCAAACCTGAATTTTTTGCACAGATTTCATTATACCAGGAGAGAACAGTGTCTTGTACCTGGGATATGGTGAGTGAGGTCGTATCAAGCAATTTCGCATCGGCGCCTTGCTGTAAAGGCGCGGCGCTTCGATGGCTGTCACGTTCATCCCGTTTTTGGATATCCTGCAATAAGTCGGCGATATTAGCACTTATTCCTTTCTCTATCAACTGCTTATACCGCCGATGCGCACGAGTCTCTGCACTGGCGGTGAGAAATATTTTGAGAGTGGCATCGGGAAAGATAACAGATCCCATGTCACGTCCGTCCGTGACTAATCCGGGTGGTTGACAGAATGCACGCTGGCGTTCGGTCAATGCTTCTCGAACCTGCGGATAAGCCGCCAGTTGGGAAGCCAAAATACCGCATTGCTCAGCCCGGATATCGTCAGTCACAGTTTGGTTATCCAGGTAAACTTCTCCCTGGTTAAAAACGACATGCAGATCTCTGGCAATGCTGGCAAGTAAGTTTGTGTCGTGAATATTTGCGTGGGATTGCATCGTTTTTAAGGCGACCAGACGATAAAGCGCGCCACTATCCAGATAGTGAAATCCAAGTTTTTTAGCAACCAATTGAGCGATGGTGCCCTTGCCGGATGCTGATGGGCCATCAATGGCAATGACAGGAATTTTATGAATAGGCATTAAGCAAGCTCGTTATTTGGATTGAATAGCTAGGTAAAAATTATCTCATCTCAGGATGGACTATTTGTGAAAATTTTTCAAAATAACCGGGAAAAGTTTTTGATACACAATCAGGGTCATTGATGCGTACCGGCGCGCCCAGGGATGCGAGTGAGAAGCACATGGCCATGCGGTGATCATCATAGGTATCAATCGCTGCATGCGGAATCAGTCCATTGACAGGCGGGGTGATGCGCAAGTAATCCGCGCCTTCTTCGACCATCGCGCCCAACTTGCGCAGTTCATGCGACATGGCGGCGAGGCGATCCGTTTCTTTCAGGCGCCAGCTGGCAATGTTGCGAAGGGTTGTCATGCCTTCTGCAAACAATGCGGTGACCGCAAGCGTCATGGCGGCATCTGGAATATGGTTGCAGTCCAGATCAATGGCGCGCAGAAATTTTCCGGTTTGATTGGATGCTGCTCCACTGGCTTCAATCCAGTTCTCAGCCATTGTGATTTGTGCTCCCATCATTTCCAGTGCTGCGGCAAAATGAACATCGCCTTGGGTACTGTCGCGGCCGACTCCCTGAACACGTACCGGGCCGCCGCCGATAGCGCCCGCTGCCAGAAAATATGAAGCTGAGGATGCGTCACCTTCAACGATGATATGACCTGGACTAAGATAATGCTGTTGAGCCGGTATTATAAATTGTTGCCAGTCCGTGTGGTTGACTTGTACGCCAAAACGCCGCATTTGTGCGAGTGTCAGCTCAATATAAGGCTGTGAGATTAGAGTGCCGGATACGGTGATAATGGATTTTTTTCCACTGAGCGGCAGCGCCATGAGTAAGCCGGTCAGAAATTGGCTGGAAACATCGCCTTTCACGGTAATGTGATGGGTGTCACTACTGACAGGTGATGAATCGGCCGGCCTGATTTCCAGGGGCGGGAAGCCGGGATTGCCCAGGTAAGTGATGTTTGCACCCAGTTGGTGCAGTGCATCAACCAGATCTGCAATGGGCCGTTCATGCATGCGCGGCACACCGGATAGCCGATAGTGCCCATTCATCAAAGACAATACAGCAACTAAAGGGCGGAAAGCGGTACCCGCATTGCCGAGAAACAAATCAGCTTGTGTAACTGGAAACTTCCCGTTTCCTCCGGTGATGCAGTAATCGTTTTGAGCGGTTTGTGTAACAACGATACCCAGTTTGGAAAGCGCTTCCAGCATGCGCGCCGTGTCATCAGAGGCTAATAAGTCTTGAATCCGTGTGGTGCCTTCCGCTAATGCGGCAAGCAGGAGAATCCGGTTGGAGATACTCTTTGATCCGGGTAATTGCACAATACCCCGGGCAGTTTTGACAGGCGGGAGATCAAGCCATTTCATGGTTTCTGAAGTGTGAAAATTGGTAGATGATATCCCATAAAAACATTCAGAGAATAATTTTATTGATCTTTTAAGGTATCAACGATTTTGTTGGAATCGCCTGAATTGATCCATTAAATTTGGAAAAATCTTTATCAAACCACCTTGTTTAAGGTAATCTATCGCAGTGTATTTTTAATGAAGCGGGCTCTTTTTGTTCGAGATGCTTTTAAAAGATGCCGCTACCTGATGCCGGACTCTGTTGGCACAAGTCAGATTTGTTGTACTATTTTACAAAAAAGAGGTTGATGAATGGAAGATGCAGAAATTGCTTTGATGTTTTCTTTACTGGCTATTCCTGTCGCTATCTGGTTGCAGTTATGGGTGAAGAATCGTAGAGAAAACCGGAGAAATGTTTTAGGTGAAGAAGAGTTTGAGAACACGGGGAAGGCCTTTCTTTCAATAATTCTGGAAGGGACTGCTATTGTGGGTGGACTCATTATGATTATTATGGGTTCAGGAGGAGTCATTAAGTACATCATCAATTTTTACATGATTTGATGCCCTTAACCTGGATATTTCATAAATTGCATACGTTCTCACTTGCCTCTTGATTCCACAAGGAATTTTTCTCAGTCGAGTGTATGA